>Ga0207684_10003279_pt1 | contig 15873 bp, 11 predicted proteins | sample KBSK5501metaG_FD_184342 | JGI IMG/M metagenome (GOLD analysis project Ga0207684, IMG submission 184342) | Corn, switchgrass and miscanthus rhizosphere microbial communities from Kellogg Biological Station, Michigan, USA - KBS K5-50-1 metaG... | ecosystem: Host-associated > Plants > Roots >...
CGAAGCCGACCTGCACCTGTGGCAGCAATGCAACCCGGTCGTCACCGAGGCGCTGGTCCAGCTCACCTGGGGCGGCCCCCAGGTGCTCTACAACGGCGGCCTGCAGCAGGCCCGGGTGCGCTACTACGACGCCAGCCGGGCGCGCCCGGGCCTGCCGGCCTCCGTCGCCGCGCTGGTGTCCAGCATCGACCCGCAAGCCACCGTGGTCGACCTGGTCAACCTCGCCCCAGAGCAGGAGCAAGCCCTCATCATCCAGGCCGGCGCATTCGCCGAGCACACCATCGAGGCCGTGAGGTACACCGTCTGCCCGGACGGTTCCTGGCTCGGCGGCCTGTACGACTACGGGCACAGCGAGCCAACCATCATCGAAATGCACGCTGAGGTCCGCGGGCCGTGGCTGACCGTGCGCCTGCCGGCCTCCACCCGCATCCGGCTGACCCTCACGCTCGGCCTTCACACCCGGGCCCCGTCCTACGCCACGCCGTTCGACGAGGTCCGCCCGGAGCGCAGGTGAGATACGAAAAGCTGGCCCCGGACGGCCCCGTGGTCTCTCAGCTCGGATTCGGCGCGTCGGTCGCCTGGATCGGCGAGCCGCCCGAGGAGGACCTGCTGGGCGAGATCGAGGCGATCCTCGTCCCGGTGCGCGACTGCGGCTGGGTCAACGGCCGACCCGAGAACCAGAACCCCGGACAGCGCTCATGACCCGGCAGATCATCGACAGCCACGTGCACCTGATCGATCCGGCCCGTCTCATCTACCCGTGGCACCGAGTTACCCGCTCACCTTGGGGATGCCGGAGACAGTGCCTTGCGCGGTCTGCAGCGCCGAGCTCACCGAGGCGGTGCCGGTGATCGCGGATTGGATGGCGGTCCAGATCGCCTGCGACACCTTGGGGTAGTTGACGCCGTACTCGGTCGTGCGCGGCCGGGCCGTCTCGATCTCCTTGGCGAACTCGGTATACTGCGGGCCGCCCTGGAGGTACTGGCTGATGACCGCGGGCTTGGTCGGCAGGTAGTACATCATCGACGTGACGTGGATCATCGTCGACGGCTGCTGCAGGCCTTCGATCCATTGCCAGGCGGCCTGCTGCTGCGCGGACGAGCCGCCGGCCCCGATGTCCATGGTCTCCCCGCCCAGCGGGGTGACCACCGTCTGCCCGGGCTGGCTGACCGGGATCGGGACGATGCCATACTGCTGGTTGTACTTCCACCCGGCCGCGTTAAGCTCCGGGAAGATCCACGGGCCGTCGATGATCATGGCCGCCTTGGCGTGCAGGAACTGCTGGGTGAGGTCGGGGTCCTGGCCCCAGGTGATTACGGACTTGGACGCCGACCCGTCCTTGACCATGTTGACCCACAGCTGCAGGGACTGCCGGAACGCTTGTGTGCTCACGTCGGTGAGCGACCCCCCGGCGGACCAGAAGAACGGCTCGAGCTGCCAGGTGGACTGCTCGTCGTTGGTCGCGTCGAACGCGATCCCGTAGTGCGCTGACGTGGTGAGCGCCTTGGCGTCGGCCTGGAGCTGCGCCCAGGTGGCCGGCGGGGTCACGTGCGCGGCGGCGAGCATGGCCTTGTTGTAGAACAGCCCGATGGTGTTGGTGCCGATCGGATAGCAGTAATGCTTGCCCTGGTAGGTGCATTCGCTGATCGCGCCCGCGGCGTACCCGCTGGTGCTGAACCCGGGCATGGTGTCAAGCGGGACCAGCTGGCCGGTGGCGGCCACCTCGGGCACGTTCGGGTTGTCGATCATCATCAGGTTCGGCATGTCACCGGCGCTGGCGTCCTGCAGGATCTTCGTGATCAGGTCGGCGTACGGGACCGAGGTCCGTTTCACGGTGATGTTCGAGTGCTCCTTCATGAACTGCGCGTTGTACCAGCTGATCGCGGCGTTGGCGCCGCCGGTGAAGTAGTCGAACTCGGTGATGGTGACCTTGCCGCTGCTGGTACTGTTCCCGCTGCTCGACGAGCCGGACGAGCAGGCGGTGACCGCCACGGCCAGCACGCACGCGCCGACGACGGCGAGGACGCGCCTTGGAGTCTGATGCTGCTGCGTGCGCATGATGGCCTCCTTCTGGACGGGGTTACCCTTTCACTGAGCCGACCGTCAGGCCGGCCGCGATGTAACGCTGCGCGGCGATGAGCAGCATGGCGGCGGGCAGCAACGCGAACACCGCGAGCGCCATCGCCTCCCCCCAGTTCTGCGAGAACTCGCCGATGTAGGTGTAGATGGACAGCGTGACCGGCTCGAACGTGTTGCCGTTCAGCATCGTGAGGGCGAAGATGAAGTCGCCCCAGCCGTTGAGGAACGCGAACAGCGCGACCGTGATGACCGCGGACCGGCTCATCGGGAGCACGACGCGGATGAACGCCCGCCACTCGGACGCGCCGTCCACGCGCGCTGCCGCGATCACGTCACGCGGCAGGCCGAGCATGAAGGCGCGCAGCACCAGGATGCCGAACGGCACGGCGTAGCTCGCGTCGGCGATGACCAGCCCCGGGTAGCTGTTCAGCAGGTGCAGCCGGTGGTACACGAGGAACAGCGAGTTCGCGATCGCGATCGACGGCAGGATCTGCGCGACCAGCAGCGACCCGGCCAGCAGCGCGGTCACCCGGAACCGGTAGCGGGCCAGCGCGTGCGCGGCGGGCAGCGCGACCGCGAGCGTCAGCGCCATGGTGCCGAGCGCGACGATCAGCGAGCTGGTCACGTGCGAGCCCTGCTGGGACAGCACCACGCGGTAGTTCGACAGCGTGAACCGCGACGGGAAGAAGCTGTAGTGCGACGCGCCGAACAGCTGCGAGTTCGTCTCGAACGAGGCGACGATCACCGCGTACAGCGGGAACAGCATCACCATCAGCGCGGCCAGCGCCGTGATGCTGGCCGCCGTGGCGGCCAGCCGCCGCCGGGTGACCGCGCTCATAGCGGATCTCCCCGCAACGACTCCCGGTTCAGCCAGATGTAGAGCGGCGCCGCGACCAGCGCGATCAGGAGCAGCACCGTGTTCAGCGCCGCGCCGGCGCCGTAGTTGAAGTCCTGGAACGACAGGTTGTACGCCCAGGTGGCGATCAGCTGGGTGGAGTTCGCCGGTCCGCCCTGGGTCAGCCCGATCACCACGTCGAACACCTTGACCGTGAACACGAAGCCGAGGACGAACACCACCTCGATCACCGGGCGGATGACCGGAAGCGTCACCCGGACCAGCCGTTGCCACGCCCCGGCCCCGTCGATCCTGGCCGCCTCGAGGAGTTCCACGGGCACGTCCTGCAGCGCGCTGTACAGCAGCACGGCGAAGAAAGGTACGCCGATCCAGACGTTGGCGATCAGCACGGTAACGTACGCCCAACCGGGCGAGAGCACGAACCCGATCGGCTGGTGCACCAGGTGCAGGCCGAGCAGGACCTGGTTGACCGCTCCGGCCTCCAGCTGGAACAAGAATTTGAAGATGACCCCGGTGACCAGCAGCGGCAGCAGCCACGGCACGAGAATCAGCGACCGGGCGAACCTGCACAGCGGGTACCGCAGGTTGAACAGCAGCGCGAGGCCGAAGCCGATCAGGAACTGGAACACCAGCGACAGCACCGTGAAGCTGAACGTCCGCACGATCGCGCTGTCCGCGATCGGGTTCCCGAGCGTGGCCGTGTAGTTGGACAGGCCGGCGAACGGGGCGGTCAGGTGGGATATCGTCGCCGGCGAGGTCTGCTCGAAGGACAGCACCAGGTTGTACCCGACCGGGATCGCGAACGCGAACAGCACGTAGCCGACCGCGGGCGCCAGGAACGCCCACCGCACGGCCCGGTGCAGCCGGGCCCGGCGTGCGGCGGGTGCCAAGGCGCCGCCGGGCCCGGCCTGGGACGGCCTCCGGCTGCGGACGGCCGCCGCGCTCATCTCACGCCGCCGAACCTGTCCAGGTCACCGAATGGCCCGATGCCGCGGCCGTCCCTGACGTAGACCGGGATGGTCTCCAGCGGGGCGGCCGCGGTGAGCCACTGATCGCCGTACAGCGGCGCTCCGGTCCAGGCGTCGCGCCACAGCGCGCCCGCCGGCAGGTACACGCTCCGCTCGCGGGCGCCCTCGGTGACCACCGGCGCCACCAGCAGGTCGTCGCCCAGCAAGAACTGGTCGGCGATGTCCCAGCAGGTTTCGTCGTGCGGGAAGTTCAAGAACAGCGGGCGCATCGGCGGCAGCCCCTCGGCGTGCGCCGCCCGCATCGTGTCCATGATGTAGGGCCGCAGGTGTTCCCGCAGGCCGAGCCACCGGCGGAGGATCTCATAGGCCTGCTCGCCGAAGGACCACAGCTCGTTCGGCGCCCCGGACTGCTCGGCCCCTTCCGGCACGGCGGGCTGCCGGATCCCGTGCAGGCGGCACAGCGGGGAGAACACCCCGAACTGGAACCACCGGATCAGCAGCTCGCGGAACGAGGGGGACTCGATGTCCCCGCCCTTGAACCCGCCGATGTCGGTGGTCCACCACGGGATGCCGGACAGGCCGATGTTCAAGCCGGCCGGGATCTGCCGCCGCAGGTCCTCGAAGGTCGAGTCGATGTCGCCGGACCAGACCGCCGCGCCGTACCGCTGACTGCCCGCCCAGGCGGACCGGCACAGCAGGACGGTCTCGTCCTCGCTCTCCGCGGCCATGCCGTCGTGGAAGGCCTTCGCGTGCAGCAGCGGGTAGACGTTGCCCACCTCCAGGCCCGGGCCCAGGTGATAGCGGAGGTTGTCCGGGTGCTCCGGCCTGAGCTCTGGCTCGCACGCGTCCAGCCACCAGGCCCGGATGCCGTGCTTGAAGTAGCCCTCCTTGGCCTTGGACCAGATGTACTCCCTGGCCCGGGGGTTGGTGGCGTCGTAGTAACTGACCAGCGCGGGGTCGGCCGAGCCTTTGTCCCAGAAGGTCAGGTGCACGCCGATCCCTCGCTCGCTGGCGACGAGGAGGCCCTGGTCGGCCATCTCGGCGTAGTTCTCGCCGGCCGGGTTGACGGTCGGCCAGATCGACACCATGAGCTTCACGCCCAGCCGGTCAAGTTCGGCCACCATGCCGCTCGGATCGGGCCATTCGCCCGGGTCGAACTGCCACTCGCCCTGGCGTGTCCAGTGAAAGTAGTCCACCACGATGACCGAAAGCGGCAGGCCACGCCGGCGGTACTCCCTGGCCACGTCCAGCAGCTCCTGCTGGGTGCGGTACCTGAGCTTGCACTGCCAGAAGCCGGATGCCCATTCGGGCAGCAACGGGGGCCGCCCGGTCACCTCCGCGTACCGGCGCAGGATCCCGGCGGGCTCCTCGGCCGCGGTGATCCAGTAGTCCCACTGCCGGGACGCCTCGGACACCCACCGGGTGCCGTTGATGCCCAGCTCCACACGGCCGATGCCCGGGTGGTTCCACAGGAACCCGTATCCCAGGCTGGACACGAGGAACGGGATGGAGACCTCGGTATTGCGCTGGATGAGCTCGATCACCGCGCCCTTCTGATCGAGCTTGCCGTGCTGGTGCTGGCCGAGCCCGTAGAACCGCTCGCCGTCCCTGGCGTCGAACCGCACCTCGGTGTGATGGAGCCCGCTGCCCCGCCCGGTCGCCGCGTACCGGCGCTGCGGCGGGGCGGTGAAGTGCGGCATCATCTCGGTCAGCAGTTCGGCGCTATCTGCGGTGCGCGTGAACCGCAGCCAGCCGTCGGCGGTGATCTCGGCGGTCAGCCGGCCGTTGACCACCCGGGCCAGGTCGAGCGCGATGTCGGTTCTCGTGTCGCAGGCGGCCGGCGCCGGGAGCAGCGCCCCCGGCAGGTCGTCGCGGATCTCCGGCCCGATCGTGCCGCGGACCCGGAGGCTGTCCGCCCCCCAGGGCTCGATTCGCACGGTCTCATGGCGTCCTCGCCACTCGACCGCCGGACCGTCCTGGCCGAATGCGCCCATACGGGATGACCTCCCGGCCGTCGAATCGATTCGCGGAATCGATTCGAACCGTATGCCGGAGGGCTTGCACGGGTCAATACCGCAGCGGTGCAGCGGGCCTGAGCGTCCCCCTGGGGCGCGTTCACGTTGGGCGTCAGCCGAGTACCCGGCGCTGGATTTCGCGGCGGTAGTCCTCGAGGGTGTTATCCAGGTGCACGGAGGTGGCCTGTGCGGCCGCTTCGGGGTCCCGTCCCGGATCGGGTCGGTAGATCGCTTCGTGTTCGCCGACGGCGTCGTCGGCGTTGGCCGCCCACCCCGTGCAGGCCGATGACGCTGGCCTGGCGCTGCAGGATGCGCGCTTCGCGGACCGCGGAGACGAGGAAGAAGTCGTGCGAGCTGACCGTGCGGCTGCCCGCCTCCACCCGCATCCGCCTCACCCTGACGCTGACGCTGCGCGCCCGGCCTCCCGCCTACGCCACGCCCTTCGGAAGGTAACCCCCAGGGGGTAAGGGTCAGCGGGGGGTGAAGTCCTGGTTGGTGCCGGGTGCGTTCTTGCATGGCCACTGGTCGAGTTGCTGGCCGAGGTTGCTGCCGGCGCCGTAGACGTCCAGGCACAGGCCGCTGCCGGAGTTCTGGAACTGCCAGGAGCCGTCGGACTGCTGCACCGGTTTCCACAAGCTGCCGGACGCCCCGCTGACGGGCTCCTGGACGATGTCCGGGGTGCCCTGGGCGGTGGAGTTCCCGGCTACGGCCATGTCGTCGCCGGAGTTCTGGGCTTGCAGCTCCCCGTAGCCGCCGGAGACCGGGACGAACTGGAACTGCTGGTTGGCCTGGCCGTTGCAGGACCACTGGTCGATCGCCGCTCCGGCCGCGGCGGTGTTCCCGTACACGTCCAGGCACAGGCCGTCGTTGGCCACCACCAGCCGGTGATACCCGGACGGGAACCCGCCGCCCGACCCGCTCGCGGGGGTCAGGTAGACCGCGAACGCGTCATGGGAGGCCTGGAAAGTGAACGGCACCGTGATGGAGCCGCTGGAGGCGCTGACATTCTGGTCGTAGACCACCTGCGGAGAGCTGAGCGGGTACTGGTCGGGGATCCGGTCCACGGTGACGTTGACGCTGCCGTTGCTCGCCAGCCACGGCACCGAGCCCAGCCCGCTGTAGGTCACAGAAACCGGGCCGGTGTAGCCGTTGGAGTCGCCGATGATGGCGACCGCGCGCTTGGCGGAGGAGTCCTCGGCCGCCGAGATCGCCGTGGATCCCACCTCGCCGGAGGTGGACACGTCCGAACCGGTCATGTCGGCGTAGGCGCGCATCGCCCACCAGTTCCCGTTCGGCTGCCAGGACCCGTTGACCTGGGTGAGAACCCCGGTCAGGTTCGGCGCAAGGCAGCAGACCCAGTTGCCGCGCATCGCGTTGGTGTAGCCGGACTGGGCGAAGCGGGCCAGGTACCAGGCGGTCACCCCGGCGGTCTGCCGGTCGGCGGGCTGGTACTCGTTCGCCGACAGCGGGATGCGCGGCAGCCCGGCGGCGGCCAGGTCGCTGTCGATCGCCTGCGCCACGGTGACCGGGTCGTCCACGTCCCCCTCGTCGTGGTTGGTGATCTCGTCGGGCACCGTGCTGGCCGTCTTGACATGCGCCAGCCAGGTCTGCCATTCGCCGTTGTCCCGCTGCGGGGTGAAGGCGAACGATGGCCCCACGATGAGCGCCCCGGGGGCCAGGCGGCGGATCTCCCGGTAGGCGGTGTCCCACATCTGGAAGTACTGGGTGGTGTTCACGCCGGGGCCCCAGAAGATGGACAGCTCCGGCTCGTTCCAGATGTCGTAGGAGAACTTCAGCCCGGTAGCCTGCAGCTCGCCTATCACCGTGTCGAGGAACGTGACCCAGTTGGAGCAGTTCCCGTTGCTGCATGGGTACATGGTGTTGGAGGGCTGGCCGGCGTCCGCGCCGAAAATGTCGCTGACCAGCACCTGGTACTGCACGTGATACGGCGGCTGGGTCAGCCGCCGCGCCTGGGCGATCACGGTGTTGACGTCGGCCTGGGTGCCGGAACCGTTCTGGTACCCGTCCCCGATCCAACCTCCGGACACGTGCCCGCCGCCGCGGAACGCGTTGGCGCCCAGCGGCTGGAGGTACTGGTCGGCCGGCTGGGTGCCGTCCTGGCTCACCCCGTACAGGAAGCCCTCGCCAACACCGGTCGCGGGCCCGGTCACCGACGCCAGGTTGACGCTCAGCGACTCCGCGGCGGCCGCGCCCGGTACGGGCCCCAGCGTCGGGACCGCCAGCGCCAGCACCGTCCCTGCGGCCATCGCGAGCTTGCCAGGTATGGCTCTCACCTTCATCGGATCCCTCGTCTCAGCTGTGGGAAGTGGGATCGAATCGATTCGCGCAATCGATTCGATGCATTATCTCGACCGGATGCAAGGGAGGTCAACGGCGTGTTGCGAGCCCGGTGACGGCGGGCGCGCCTGTCCCGTCCCGCGCCGACCCGCAGCGCCGTGGCTCAAGGTCGGCGCGCCGGGCAGCGTTGCGGAAAAACCGCTGGTGAAGCCCGATATGACGGCACCATAAGCGTGGCCAGGACGCGGCGGCCCATGGCGCTCGCCCGCGGGACCGCACTCCGAACCCGGCGAAAATTTCAGCTGCCCTTCCGCCCGGGACGTGATTGGCGGTCCTGCTTTGCCGTGGGAACGCCGCGATTGACTACACTTCGCTCCATCGAGCGGATCGGTTCGAAAGACCGGTCACCGCCCCGGAGACGAGTGGTCGAACGGCATGCGGATGGCGGTGCCACCGCCGGGAGGGAGCCCGATGAACATCGGCGAGATCGCCCGCCGCTCCGGGGTGTCGCGCAGCACCGTGTCGTACGCGCTCAGCGGCAAGCGCGCGGTTGCCGAGGCGACCCGGCGGCGCATCCAGGAAGTCATCGACGAACTGGACTACCGTCCCAACGCCGCCGCGCGCGCCCTTAAGGAGGGGCGCACCCGCACCCTCGGCCTGGTCATCCCGCCGGCCGGGGGGCGGCTGACCTTCATGCAGCTGGAGTTCGTGGCCAGCGTCATGGAGGCCGCCGCACGCGCCGATCTCGACGTGCTGCTGTCACCCTCGGGAGGCGACCACGACCGGTCCTTCGAGCGGATCGTCAGCGGACGCCGGGTGGACGGGGTGATCCTGATGGAGATCCGGTTGGAGGATCCCCGCGTGACCCGGCTACAGCGCGCCGGGATGCCCTTCGTCACGATCGGGCGCACCGCCCGGCCGGGCGGGATGTGCTGGGTGGACGTGGACTACGCGACGCTCATCGGCCGGTGCGTCGACCACCTGGCCGACCTCGGCCACCGCCACATCGCGCTGATCAGTCGCTCCGCCGAGCTGGTCGCGTCCGGGTACGGCCCCGGGCACCGGGCGCGCGAGGGCTTCATCGAGGCGATCGCGCGCTGCGGCATCGAGGGCTCCGAGTTCTGCTGCGACGACAACGCCAAGGCGGGCCAGGCCTGCGTCCGGGAGATCGTTCGGACCCATCCCGAGATCACCGCCGCGGCGACGATCAACGAGCCGGCGCTGCCCGGGATCCAGCGGGCGCTTGAGCATGCCGGGCTGGACATCCCGCGCCGGTTCTCCATCGCCGGAGTCGCCGCACGACACTGGGCCGAGGAATTCCACCCCCAGCTCACCGCGGCCGACTTGCCGGCGATGCAGATGGGGGCCACGGCCGTCGAGTTCCTCATCGAGCGCATCGCCAAGCCGGAGGCCCCGCCGAGGCAGCAGCTGCTCGCGCCCCCGATCTCGCTGCGGGACAGCACAGGCCCGGGTCCCAAGACCGCCACGCCCCGCTGACGACGCCGCCCGGGGCCAGGCGGCGCCGCGAAAGTTACATCGCAGCCACGAGCCGCCTCAGGCCAGGCTCCCCAGGCCTCGGCGGCGGCTGTCCGCTGCGCAGGCGGGCGCGGACCCGGGCCGCCGGGCCCTCGGCGGCGCCCGCCCCTGTCCTCGCCGAGTATCCCGGGCCTCTTGACACCCGGAGCGGCCCGGCCTACGGTCCTATCGAATCGATTCGGCAAATCACCTGAACTTCTTTACCCGGACGTACTGCATGCCAGATTGCGGCGGGGTAGCGGGAGGGAGGGCTAGCCGAAACGATTCGGCCCACCGGGAACCTGCGCAGACGACCGCGAGGCGGAACAAGCGGCCACGTGACCGCACTTACGCGACCCAACACGCCTAACTTCGTGCTGAAAGGCTCCCGCCATGTCCTCGTCGTCCGAGTTATTCCCCATCAGCCGGCGCCGACTGCTCTTCGCGACCGGGGTCACCGGGGCGGCCGCGGCGGCCGGCCTGCTGCGGGCCGGCGCCGCCCGGGCCAACGCCGGCCCGCAGAGCTACACCGCGACATGGGCGTCGGTGGACCAGCACCCCCCGGCCCCCCAGTGGTTCCAGGACGCCAAGTTCGGCATCTACTACCACTGGGGCGTGTTCAGCGTCCCGGCGTTCAGCAACGAGTGGTACCCCCGCAACATGTACAACCCCGGCTCGGTCGAGAACCAGCACCACATCGCCACCTACGGGGACCCGTCGGCGTGGCCGTACCACAACTTCATGCTCGGCGCCAACGACAAGTCCGGCCGCTTCACCAAGTTCGCGCCAAAGCTCGTGTCCGCCGGCGGCAGCTGGGATCCCAACGCGTGGGCGGCGCTGTTCAAGCAGGCCGGCGCGAAGTTCGCCGGGCCGGTGGCCGAGCATCACGACGGCTACTCGATGTGGAACAGCCAGGTGAACGAGTGGAACTCGGTCAAGACCGGGCCCGGCCTTGACCTGCTGTCGATCCACGCCCAGGCGATCCGGGCCCAGGGCCTGAAGTTCATGTGCTCGCTGCACACCGCCTACCACTTCAACGGCTACTTCCAGTTCGTGCCGGCGCAGTCCACCGCCACGCTGCAGAAGCTGTACGGCCAGCTCGGCGCCGCCGCGGAGAACGCGCTGTGGTACAACAAGCTGGTCGAGGTCATCAACGGCTACCAGCCCGACATGATCTACCACGACTTCGACCTGAACCTGGTCCAGGAGTCCTACCGGCTGCAGTTCCTCGCCTACTACTACAACGCCGCGGTCTCCTGGAACAAGGACGTGCTGACCACCTACAAGGACGGATTCGACAACTCCGGCGAGGTCTTCGACTACGAGCGCGGCGGCCCGGGCAGCATCGTGAGCCCGTACTGGGAGACCGACGACAGCGTGTCCCCCTCCACCTGGTGCTACGTCCAGGGCATCGGCTACTTCACCACCCAGCAGCTGCTGCACTCGTTCATCGACCGGATCAGCAAGGGCGGCACCATGCTGCTCAACATCGCCCCGATGGCCGACGGCACCATCCCGTCCGCCCAGCAAACCATCCTGCAGGGCTTCGGGGACTGGCTCGGCCGGTTCGGCGAGGCCATCTACGCCACCCGGGCCTGGACGGCCTACGGCGAGGGCCCGACGCAGATGGGCGGCGGGGCCTTCACCGGCGACAAGGCCGGCACCCCGCAGGACATCCGGTTCACCCGCAGCCAGGACAACACCGTGCTGTACGCCACCGTGCTGGGCTGGCAGGGCAGCACGATGACCATCCAGACCCTGAACTCCAGCCAGTTCAGCATCAGCAGCCTGGTCTCGGCGCAACTGATCAACAACGCCGCAGGATCGTATATCACCCTGCCCACGCCCACCCAGGACAGCTCCGGCCTGCACCTGTCGATGCCGTCATCCAGCCCGCCGTTCACCGCCCTGGCCTACGTGGTCAAGCTCACCTTCTCCGGCCAGATCCCCGCCCTGGGCGGCGGCGGAGGCGGCGGCATCCCCACCGGCTGGGCCAAGGTCACCAACGTCACCAGCCGACTGGTCCTGGACAGCGGAGGGAACGTCGCGTCCGGCTCCAACCTCAAGCAGTGGTCCTACGACGGCAGCACCAACCTGCAGTGGCAGTTCGTGCCGCTGGGCGGCGGCTACTACCGCATCGTGAACAACACCAACGGCATGGTCGCCGACAGCTGGGGTAACACCGCCAACGGCGCGCCCGCCCGGCAGGCGCCGTGGAACGGCGGCAACAACCAGCAATGGAGCCTGCAAAGCGCCGGCAACGGCCGCTACCACATCGTCAACCGGGGCACCGGCACCGCCCTGGACGGCGCGGGCAGCACCACGGTCGGCTCGACCACGGAGCTGTGGGCGGTCAACGGCAGCACCAACAACGAATACACGATCACCGCCGTCTGACCATGATCCCTGGCCCGGGGATCAGGCGAAGAGCCGGCGCCGGATCTCCTTGTTGTAGTCCTCCAGGCTGTTGTCGACGTGCAGCACCACCGCAGCCGCCGCGCCGTCCGGGCGCCCGTTGCGGATCGCCTCGTAGATGGCCGCGTGCTCGGCAACGGCCTTGTGCACCCGGTCACCCACCGACCCCACTTCGACTCGCAAGCTCGCCTGTCCGCTTCGCCCCGTGCGGCCGCGCGCCATGACGGCGCCACCGGGCTGCCGGTTTCCTCAGGGAGGATGACCCATGTCTCAGCTCACAGGCCGCGCCGCGGGCGCAGCCGTGCTCGGGTTGCTGGCCGGGGCGCTGGTCCCGGTAGCGGCCGCGGGCGCCGCGCCGGCTCCGGCCGTCGCCAACCTGTACGTGGCACCGGGCATTGCGGGGGGCGCGGTCCCGGCGGGCGCGGGGACCGCCGGGGCCGGGACGGCGCAGCGGCCGTTCACCTCGATGGCGCAGGCCGAGCAGGCGGCGCACCAGCTGTCGGCCAGCTCCGACGTCGTGGTGCACATGGCGGGCGGCACGTACCGGCTCACCAAGCCGCTGACCTTCACCGGTGCCGACTCCGCGCAGAACGGTCACACGATCAGCTACGCGGCCGCGGCCGGGGCCCCCGCGGTGATGACCGGCTCGCAGCAGGTGACCGGGTGGACGCTGCAGAACTCGGGGGCCAACATCTGGGTGGCCACCGTCGGCACCGGGGTGAACTCGCGGCAGCTGTACGTCAACGGCGCTGAGGCGCCCCGGGCGGCGATCAGCGTGCCCCGGTCGGATTTCAGCTTCACCCAGACCGGGCTGACCATCACCAATTCGTCGCTGAACTACCTGGCCGGGCTGTCCAACCAGAACCAGATCGAGGTGGAGAGCGTCAACTCCTTCACCGACCGCTACGCCCCCGTCCAGTCGATCAGCGGGACCACGATCACCATGCAGCAGCCGGCGTGGGACAACAGCACCTGGGGCTATGACACGCTGAACGCCCCGTTCGCCGGCGGGACGATGTCCCTGGAGAACAACTACTCGTTCCTCCAGCAGGCGGGGCAGTGGTACCTCAACCCGGCCACCGGCCAGCTGTTCTACAAGGCCGCCTCTGGGCAGAACCCGAACAACCTGGACATCGAGCTGCCCCGCCAGCAGGTGCTGCTGCAGGTCAGCGGCAGCTATGCCAGCCCGGTCAGCGGCCTGTCGTTCAGCAACATGACCTTCTCCGGCGCGACCTGGCTCGGGCCGTCCGGCTCCAACGGGTACGCGGACCAGCAGAACGGCGCGCACATCGACGGGGCCTGGCAGATGCCGTCGAACTGGCTGAGCACCTGCAGCTCGGGCTGCCAGCTGTTCGAGGCGGTGCGCAACCACTGGGACCAGATCCCCGCCGCGGTGCAGGTCTCCGCGGCCAGCAACATCACGTTCAGCGGCGACACGTTCACCGACCTGGGCGAGGTCGGGCTGGGCGTGGGTGAGGACGCCGACGCCAACGCCAGCGGGGTGGGCCTGGGCGCCAACGGCATCACGATCACCGGCAACAAGTTCACCGCCGACGCGGCCAACGGCATCGTGGTCGGCGGCGTGCAGCCGGACGCGCACCACCCGTCCAACGCGGCGATGACCAACCAGAACATCACGATCAGCAACAACCTGGTAGACGGCGTGGGCACCGACTACAAGGAGGTCTCCGCGATTCTGTCGACCTACGTCACCAAGGCGTCGATCACCCACAACCAGGTCAGCAACCTGCCCTACGACGGGATCGACATCGGCTGGGGCTGGGGCGTCAACGACCCGGGCGGCAGCCAGGACTACGTCAACCGCGGCACCTACAACTACCAGCCGGTCTACACCACCCCGACCACGCTGAAGAACAACACCGTCTCGGGGAACCTCATCTTCAACACCAAGAACGTGATGCACGACGGCGGCAGCATCTACAACCTGTCCGCCAATCCCGGCGGCGTGATCTCCAACAATTACATGTACAACAACAACCGCACGGTCGCGCTGTACCTGGACGAGGGCTCCCGGTATCTCACGCTGTCGGGCAACGTGGTGCAGGACGCCGGCGTGTGGGCGTTCACCAACGCAAACTCCACCAACAACACCGACGACAGCACGTTCTCCGGCAACTGGGACAACGGCGGCGCCACCCAGGTGGCCACCGGGTCCCCGCACAACAACGTACTGAGCAACAACGTCCAGGTCAGCGGCTCGAACTGGCCATCGGGCGCGCTGCAGGTCATCGGAGCGGCCGGCATCCAGTCCGGGTCCACTGGCGGCGGGTTCCCGTCCGGTTACCACCGGCTGGTGATCGGCAACGACAGCCTGTGCCTGGACGTGTACGGCAACACCACCGCGGCCGGGGCGGCGATCGACCAATGGGCCTGCAACGGCCAGTCCAACCAGCAGTTCCAGTTCGTGCCGGTCTCCGGCGGCTACGGCGAGCTGCAGGCCCAGAACTCCGGCCAGGACGTGGCCGTGGCCGGCAGCCCCACCGCGGCCGGCACCCCCGACATCGTCCAGCAGGCCGCCAACGGCGCGGCGAACAGCCTGTGGCAGCCGCTGCCGCAATCCGACGGGTCCTATGAATTCCGCAATCAGAACAGCGGCCTGTGCCTGGACGTGTTCGGCGCCGGCAGCAACCAGGGCCAGCAGCTGGACCAGTGGCCGTGCAAGAACGCCCCCGGCACCAACCAGGACTTCACCCCCCGCTGACAACGAGGACAGAACATGATGCGAAAACTCATCACCGCCGGCGCGGCCGCGCTGCTGGCGGCGGCCGGGTGCGTCTTGGTGCTTACCGCGCCCCCGGCGGCCGCAGCGACCGGGATCACGGTCAACGGCACCCAGGGCGGGCGGACGTTCGACGGGATCGGGGCGATCAGCGGCGGGGGCGGCAACTCCCGGCTGCTTGCCGACTACCCGGCCGCCCAGCAGCAGCAGATCTACGACTACCTGTTCAAGCCCGGGTACGGCGCGGACTTGCAGATCCTCAAAGTGGAGATCGGCGGCGACACCAACTCGACCGACGGGTCCGAGTCATCCCACATGCACACCGCCTCCGCGGTGAACTGCAACACGGGATATGAGTGGCAGCTGATGCAGGCGGCCAAGGCCCGCAACCCCAGCATCAAGCTGTACGGGCTGGCCTGGGGCGCGCCAGGGTGGATCGGGGGCGGGAACTTCTGGTCCACCGACATGGTGAACTACCTGGTCAGCTGGCTGAACTGCGCCAAGTCCAAGGGCCTGACGATCAACTACCTGGGCGGGTGGAACGAGCGCGGGTACAACATCGGCTGGTATGAGCAGCTGCGCTCCGCGCTGAACAGCAACGGCTACACCGGGGTGCAGGTCGTCGGCGCGGACACCGACTGGAACGTCGCCAACGACCTGGTGTCCAACAGCGCGTTCTCCCAGGCGGTGCAGATCGTCGGCGCCCACTACCCCTGCGGGTGGATGAGCCCGGAAACCTCCTGCCCGAGCAGCTCGAACGCGGTCGGCACCGGCAAGCCACTGTGGGCAAGCGAGAACGGATCGCAGGACTACAACGGCGGGGCGGCCGCGATGGCCAGGGCGGACAACCGGGACTACCTGGACGGCAAGATGACCGCCACCATCAACTGGCCGGTCGTCGCCGCCCTCTACCCCGGCTTCCCCTACAACACCGACGGGCTGATCCTGGCGAACCAGCCGTGGTCCGGCTGGTACTCGGCCGGCAGG
>Ga0207684_10003281_pt1 | contig 15868 bp, 13 predicted proteins | sample KBSK5501metaG_FD_184342 | JGI IMG/M metagenome (GOLD analysis project Ga0207684, IMG submission 184342) | Corn, switchgrass and miscanthus rhizosphere microbial communities from Kellogg Biological Station, Michigan, USA - KBS K5-50-1 metaG... | ecosystem: Host-associated > Plants > Roots >...
GGACAATTTGGTGAATGCGCTTTAGCGCCGCTGCATAGTCACTGAGGAGACGATCCGGTGCGTCGTAGTCGAGCTGGAGTTCATCACATTTTGCGGTCAGCGGAGACAAGGCGACTATGAGAGATGAAAGTGATGTGGCGGAGAACGGCTGCAGTTGGCGGGAAACCAACCGCACCACCGGCACATACCGGATGTCAGATTTATCGCGTGCCGGAAAAGCAAAACGCGCCTTCCAGCGCCATGTTTCGCCGACATTTTCCAGTTCGCCCACCTGCCAGTAAATCGTGTGGACATTTTGTGCCGACAATTCAGCCAACTCCGTTTCGTTGAGCGGGTCTTCGCGCTGCCAAACCCAATAGGCCGTTTCGAGGTCATGGGAGAGACCAGCGAGCGCGAAAAGCGCGAGCGCGACAGAAAGAACCAGACTTCGACCGGGACGCGATTTCACGCGGGGATTTGGGCGCGAATCAGGTTCCGTGCGCAAGCGAAAACCGGCAACTTCGGCTTCCGAAGCGTTGGGCTGCATAGGGCTCGATGACTGGTAGTCGTGCGTTGAGGTTGACCGGAAGGCATTCGTCCCGGTAAGTAACGGTTCTTTACGCCATGTTGATCGTCATGAATGCCGGTGCCACTGAGCCCGAGATCGCCGGAGTTATTCGCGTGATCGAGGCGCTCGGATTTCGCGCGCATCCTATGCCCGGAGCGACACGAACGGCCATCGGCGTCACCGGAAACCAGGGGGCGGTCGATCTTAGTCACTTCGAAAATCTTCCCGGCGTCGCTGAGGCGATCCGGGTGACGAAGCCCTATAAATTGATTACCCTCGATTTGCGGCCCGAGCGCACGGTTGTCGATATCGGGGGTGCGAAGATTGGTGATGGATCGCTCGCCATCATTGCTGGTCCTTGCGCCGTGGAAAGCCATGACCAAGCATTCGCGGTGGCGGAAGCTGTCCAGAAAAGCGGGGCGAAATTGTTCCGTGGCGGCGCCTTTAAACCACGCACATCGCCTTACTCTTTCGCCGGTCTGGGCAAGCAAGGTCTCAAAATACTTGCCGAGGTGCGCGACGAATTCGGGCTCAAAATTGTGACAGAAGCGCTGGATGATGCCACGATGGATTTGATTGAGGAGTATGCCGACATGATTCAGATCGGCGCGCGCAACATGCAGAATTTCACTTTGCTAAAGCGCGCTGGTCGTTCTCGCTTACCGGTGCTGCTGAAACGCGGGATGGCGGCGACGCTGGAGGAATGGCTGCTGGCAGCCGAATACGTCATGGCCGAAGGCAATTACCAGATTGTTTTGTGCGAGCGTGGTGTCCGCACATTTGCGCAGCACACCCGCAACACGCTTGATCTGGCCGCGGTGCCGGCGGTGAGGCGAATCTCGCATCTGCCGGTAATTGTCGATGCGGCGCATGGGACCGGCCGCAGTTATATGGTGACACCGCTTGCCCGTGCCGGCGTGGCTGTGGGTGCCGACGGCATTATGGTCGAGGTGCATGCGCGACCGGACGAAGCTTTGTCTGACGGAGCGCAATCGCTCACGTTGGAAGAGTTCGAGCAAATGGCCCGCGAATTAAAGGCGATTCATGAAGTGATCGCGTAGGTGCGCGGAATTGATGCAAAAAAGAACGCTCAACGTTAAAGGAAGCAAATGCGCGTGCTGCGGCCGACAACGGGAATCTTCTCGATGATGGATTGAACTCGGAATTTTCGTGCCGCGGTTCACTTGCTCGCCACGCGGTTAATTTCCCTCGCCCTTAGGGAGAAGGGAGGGTGAGGGTCGGTTCGTCCTCTCCCTGAAGGAGAGGAAAAAACAATCGCAGGGCGTGGCCACACTGTCGACGCGTGGAATCGGGAACACGAACTGCGGCGTCATCCCGAGCAACGGGATCGCGACCGGTCGGAGCGCTGATCTCGCAGTCGTAGTTTACGTTTACTCGTGTCGGGCAATTAATGCTCCAAAATCCCAGACAATTAGATGTGGCATATGCAACATCTAATTGTCCAGCGGGGGGCCAGTGTGATCAAATCAGTATGAGAGATCCTTCTCCCGCGAGTGCGGGATCAGGGTGACACGCTTTACACGCGGCGTTACGGTTGATCTTAGATTTGCGTCGTCTACATCCTCAAAAAGTTCGCGAGCAATTTTCTGCCTTCCGATGTCAGGATTGATTCAGGATGAAACTGAACGCCGTGCAGAGGAAATGTGCGATGTTGCAAACCCATGATCTCGCCCGCCTCAGTTTCGGCAGTGATGTCGAGGCAATCGGGCAGAGATTCACGGCGTACGATCAAAGAATGATAACGCGTCGCCTCAAGCGGCTGAGCGATATCTTGGAAAATGTTTCGCTGATTGTGGCGAATAATGGAAGTTTTGCCGTGCATCAATTTTTCCGCCCGGACAACTTCGCCGCCGAAAACTTGCGCGATGCATTGATGACCAAGGCAAACACCGAGAATGGGCGTTGACGGTCCAAGTTCCTGAATTACCTCCGCGCTGATGCCGGCATTTTCAGGCCGGCCTGGACCGGGCGATATGCAAATCCGTTCCGGCTTCAGTTTCTTGATATCATTGAGTGAGATCTCGTCATTGCGTCGAACTAGCGGGTCGCCTTTCAGCTCACCAAAGAGCTGGACAAGATTGTAGGTAAACGAGTCGTAGTTATCGATGACGAGCAGCATTTTATCCAGAGGCAGCAGTCTCGGCCGCGTTAATTGGAGTTTCGCAGACGGCAGACCCATTCGGCTATCGCTCAGGGCAGGCTCTGTCGCTACACCTTTTTTGCGCGGGCGATCGCCTCGAGCATCGCCTTGGCTTTATTAATGGTTTCGTCGTATTCGCGCGCTGGATCCGAATCCGCGACAATGCCCGCGCCAGCTTGCAAATAAGCTTTGCCGTTTTTGAGCACGATCGAACGTAAAGCGATGCAGCTGTCGAGCGTGCCATCAAATCCAAAGTAACCGACAATGCCGGCATAAAATCCGCGCCGGTTTTTTTCCAGCTCGGCGATTATTTGCATGGCACGAATTTTGGGCGCACCGGAAACCGTCCCGGCGGGAAAAGTGGCGCGAACGGCATCGAACGTAGTCTTACCCTCGCGCAAGCGCGCGACAACGTGCGAGACGATGTGCATGACGTGGCTGTAGCGTTCGATTACCATTTGCTCGGTCACTTTGACGGTTCCGAATTCGGCCACCCGACCAAGATCATTGCGACCCAGGTCGATCAGCATGACGTGCTCGGCGCGTTCTTTTGGATCGCGAAGCAAATCTTGCGAGAGACGGTCGTCGTCGGCTGCATCTTTCCCCCGGGGGCGTGTCCCGGCGATGGGCCGAATCTCTGCGATTCTTTTACGCACGCGCACGTGCAATTCGGGCGAGCTGCCGATTGCGGTGAAATCGTTGTCAAAGTTGAGATAAAACATATAAGGCGAGGGGTTGCCAAAGCGCAGACAACGATAAAGGTCGAGAGGATCGCCGGAATATGCCGTTTCGAAGCGTTGCGATAGAACGACCTGGAAAATGTCACCAGCGGCGATTAGTTCTTTCGCTCGATCTACCATTGCTTCGAATTCCGCCCGGCTTGTGTTGCTTTGCGCATCCGGCAGTCGGGCGACGGGTTGAGCCTCGACCGGTGAAGATACTGTTGGCTGATTGAGCCTCTCCAGCGTGCGTCGCAGCTCTTGCTCAGCGCGATCGTATGCGTCATTCGCGGAAACAGAATCAGCCACATAGGCGTTGCTGACGAGGCGCAACGTGCGAAAACGATGATCGAAAACGACCATCGTGCGCGCGATCATAAACATCATCTCAGGTAATTGCAGGTCATCGAGCGGGTGAATCGGGACAGTCGGCTCGAAGAGTCGGACTACATCGTAACCAATGAAGCCGACCGCGCCTCCGATGAAGTGAGGGATGTCGGGCGGGGCGACAAAGCGAAAGCGCGCCATCACCTTTTGCAACTCGGTCAGCGGATCGCTTTGTGTTTCAAAGCTCTGCGTCCGGTCCGCCTCGGTGATTGAAATTGTCGATCCGAAGCTTTGGAAAATCAGTAATGGATCGATCCCGATAAATGAAAAACGCCCCAGCTCGTCGTTTTTTTCGGCCGATTCGAACAAGAAACACGGACCAACATTCTGGAGCTTGGCGAATGCGGAAACCGGGGTCTCCACATCAGCGACAAGATCAATCGCCAATGGGATGAGATTCCCTTGCTTCGTCAGCCGGAGAAATTGGTCGCGTGCGGGAGTAATAGAATCGTGGCGCAATGGAGCAGTGGAGTGTTGGAGTGGAGTGTATGTCGCATTGTGAAAGATGCATCTCCTCCTGCCGCACGATTCCTTGTAGCACGGAGCTCTGCCGCCGTGTTTTCGTTAAGACGCCTCGACCGAGCGAGGCGGCTACAGGTGAGCGGGTGACGAGGCTCGAACTCGCGACGTCCTCCTTGGCAAGGAGGTGCTCTACCACTGAGCTACACCCGCATTTTGAGAGGGAAGAATAATGTCCAGCGAGCTTGACCGCGCAACCTTTTTAATTGCCTTTGGCAGGCCAAAATACTGAGATTTTTGAATCTAAAAGGCGGGCTGCCAGCATCTCACAACAAAGGATTACTATGAAGATACTAGGTATTGTTTGGATTTGCTCCATAGGGCTTGCCGTGGAGCTCCTGGCCCAGAGCCCAACCCTCCCCCCGCAGCCTCCAGCGACAGTAAGCCCAGTTTCGCCGGCGCTCGCTTGGCCGGCGGTGAGTGCTTCACCGACCGCATCTCCCGCCAGCGAGCTCGAGCGGTCGATTGCGAAAAAGCATAAGAAACATTTTAATTTTACGATCGGAGATCATGACTCCGACACGGAGGCAAAGGGAGGCGACTCGCATGAAGATGTTCCAGCGATGGTCGTCCCGCTCGTTGGCATCGTTTTCCTGACGATCTTTGGCGCGCCGGTCTTGATCGTGGCCCTGATCATGTATTTCGGTTTCTCGAAAAACCGAATGATGCATCGCACCATCCGCATGATGGTCGAAAAAGGCCAGGAGGTTCCGGCCGCTTTGCTCGCTCCGCCTCCGCCGGCGCAGCGCCAGCGTTCGGACATGCGCCGCGGCGTTGTCCTGGTGATGGTCGGCTTGGGACTTATGGTCTTTCTCGGGGCGATGAATGGTTGGGAGGGCGGCGCGTGGGCGATAGGCATTATCCCGTTTTTGATCGGCGTTGGTTATCTCTTGGTATGGAAGCTAGAGGGAAAGAAGGACAATCCACCGCCGCTGCCCTAATCTGCGGACGTGGAGCTAACTGATGCGGACCTCGTCACTCGAGTTCTTGTCGACGAGGATCAGCACGCCTTCGCTGAACTGGTCCGTCGTCATCAATCCGCGGTTAGAGGGCTGCTGCGGCAACTTACGCGCACGGACGTGGCCTTGGCCGATGACCTGGCGCAGGAGACTTTCTTGCGCGCTTACAAACACATTCGCAGCTTTCGCGGCGAAGCCCGCTTTTCCACGTGGCTTTATCGGATTGCCTACAACTGTTTTCGCGAAGAGGCGCGAAGGCGCAAAGAGTTTGTCGGCATTGATGAGGAGCGACAGCAACAGGAGCCCGACCCGCGGGTCCGCGATCCGGCCCTAAGACATGACCTTATGTATGCCTTGAGTTTGTTGCCGCTGCATGAGCGTTCGGCGATTTTGCTTTGCTGTCAGAATGGTTTATCACATGATGAAGCCGCGCGCGTATTAGAAATCCCCATCGGCACGGTGAAAACGAACGTGCTGCGGGGACGGGAGAAGTTAAAGCGCGCTTTGGCAGCGTGGGGGCCTAATTAAAATGGAACAAACAAGCCAGGAAGATTGGTTGGACCGACGGTTGCGCGAGGCGACTCCGTACATCGACGATGATGGCTTCAGCAAGCGGGTGTTGACGCAATTGCCGGCCCCGCGCCGGCAAAGGCGCTCGGCACGCGTGATCATTTTGATGGGATTGACCATGCTTGGCAGCATTATCGCCTACATTATTTCCGATGGCGGCCGGGTTGTTATTCACGAGCTAATGCGCTTGGCAACTTTGCCCATGTGGTGGCTATTATTGGCTGCGCTGGCCAGCGGCGTCTTGGTTGCAGTTCTTGGTTTTGCCGCGGCCTTATCTAAGAGTCGCGAACTGCAATCTTAGATCGTCCGGGCATTTGCATTGTCGTTCTGGCGCGAGACAATGGGGGATGTTTACTTCGATTCCGAGCGCGACTTTGCGCCAACTCGTTAAGCTATCTCAGCGCAAAGAGGCGCTGATGGCGCAGATTCAAAACATCGATCGCGAGATGGTGCGCGTGCAAAGCAAATTCGGAATTCCTTCGCGGAATCCCGCCCTCCGCGCGCCGGTTACTGTGTCGCGTCCGCAGCCCGGTCGGGCCAGCCCCGGCCGGCGCGCGAAGCGTGGTGCGCTCAAGGAGAAGATCGTGCGAGCCTTGCGCGCGGCCGGAAGCAAAGGCGCAACCATTCAGGAGTTGTCGGGCAAACTGGGCGTTCGCACCGCGAACCTCTATGTTTGGTTCAACGGAACGGGGAAAAATGTTCCCGGATTGCAAAAGATCGGGACGGCGAAATACCGATTAAGGTAGGGACAGCGTCTTGCGCTGCTACAGATGTACCATGCGGACTTTTTTCTGTCATTTCGACCGAAAGTCTTGCCCTGAGCGAAGTCGAATGGGTGGAGAAATCTCTTACTGTTCAAACCTGACACATATCTTCCCCGCCGCCGGCGGACCCGACGTAACACGAGAGCAGCAAGAAAAATGGTCAGGGCGCGAATAAAATTGAATTAATCAGACCGACTGAACCCGCGCTGGATGGATGTCGGCAACCAGGTCTTCAGAGAATAGTGATCCCGCAACGGCGGGACACTTCGGTCGACATGACAAAAAGAAGTTACTCCGACGAGCTGCATTAGACCGCCGCTACAAACGCCGCGGCGCGGCGTCCTTACCTACGCCGCGCAAAGTTCGCGCGCTTGCTTCACGTCTGCGTCAATCTGTCGTGCTAGTGCATCCACGCTCTCAAATTTTCGTTCCGGCCGTAGATATTGCAGGAATCGGATTTCGACATCTTCGCCGTAGATATCTCGGTCGAAGTCGAGCAGATGAATCTCAAGTGTCCGTTGCGATTCGCCGCGGCTCACCGTTGGCCGGAAGCCGAGATTGACTACTCCATGGTGTTGCACTCCGTGGATCCAGGCTTCGGCGAAATAGACTCCATTGGGCGGAAATTGCTCGCTGTGCGCGCTCAAGTTGGCCGTCGGGTAACCAATTTTGTTACCGACGGCTTGGCCATGCATCACGGTTCCAAGGATAGTGTATTCGCGACCAAGCATTTTCGCGGCCTTCTTTAGATCGCCGGTTTCCACCGCCTGTCGAATAGCGGTGCTGCTCACGACTTCTCCATCCATCAGGACCGGAGGAATACCAACGACGTTGAAATGGAAGCGTGCACCCAATTTCTCAAGCAAATCGAGGTTCCCGGCACGGTCTTTGCCGAAGGACCATTCGTGACCGACGCAAATTTCGCGCAGAGCCTGGGAATGCGCGACCAGTTGGGAAATGAATTGTTCCGGTGGCGTTGCGGCAAATTCGGGGCTGAATTCAATCACCAGCAAGTGGGCCACACCGAGATTACGAATCAAAGCGATTTTATGTTGAGTGGCGGTCAGCAGATGCGGTGCTTTTTGGGGGCGAAGCACCTTTGCCGGGTGCGGGTCGAACGTTACCACAACCGGTGTTCCATCAGCAGAATGAGCATGGCGCGCGGAAGTGGAAATAACGGCCTGATGTCCGAGGTGCACACCGTCAAATACGCCGATGGCGAGAAAGAGCGGGCTAGGGAGCTGCGCGAAATCGGAGATAGAATGAAGCGTTTTCAAAAGTGAAATGACGAATGAGTTGGCAATGACGAATGACGAATGACGAATGACGAAAAAATGTCGAAGCCCGAAGCCCGAAGGGGCCACGCCCGCGCTAATATTCGGGCTTCGTCATTCCGCATTCCTTTGACATTCGTCATTCGAGCTTCGTCATTTCCCTCACGCCCCGCGCATACGAGATACTTCCGGCAGCGTCAGCATATGATCAACGACCTCTTGACGCGGTGCAGTCTTGATTTGCTCGACAGTGATCGCTTGAGCGACATCGAAGCGACCGGATTTTAATCGCCGCAACGATTTCAAGTGCGCGCCACAACCGAGAGCTTGGCCGATATCGTGTGCATAAGTGCGAACATAAAAACCTTTGCTGCAGAGCACACTGAAATCGATCTCGGGGAGCGCAATTCGGTCGATCGAATAACGATAGACGTGCACAAGCCGCGGCTCGCGTTCGACGGTTTTCCCCTCTCGCGCCAGCTTGTAGAGCGGCACGCCGCCATGTTTTATGGCGGAAACCATCGGCGGCATCTGGTAGAAGTCGCCCCGGAATTTGTCGAACGCGGTCCGCACTTCCTTCTCGCTGAAAGGAGGAACTGAACGCTCCTCCACAACCGCACCTTCTCGATCTTGTGTCGACGTGCTGATCCCAAGAGTCAACGTGCCGGCATATTCTTTGTCTTCACTCATCAAAAGATCCTGAATTTTCGTGCCGCGTCCGAGCGTCAACAAAAGCAAGCCAGTGGCAATGGGATCCAGTGTTCCACAATGACCAACTTTCTTGATTTCAAGTTTTCGCCGAACCAGGGCCACCACGTCGTGCGACGTCATGCCTCCGGCCTTATCGACGAGCAAAACGCCGTCAGGAGTTGCTGTTAACGACGTCAGAAACCGCCTCCAACACGCGCTGTTCCACTTCGCTTAGTGTGCCGCGGATGCGTGCGCCCGCCGCCAGGGTGTGCCCGCCGCCGCCGAATTTCTGGCAAATTGCGCACACATCGATCTTGTTGCTCTTGGAGCGCATGCTGACACGCACTTTTCCATCGGCGAGCTCCTCGAAGAAAATCGCTACGATGACACCACGGATGGCGCGAACGTGATCGATCAATCCCTCGTTATCCTCAGGCAGAACGCCCAGCTCGGCCGCAGTTTTCAGGCTAAGGGTGAAACTGGCGATGCGACCATTTGCTTCGAAGCGCAAGGTCCGAAGCAACTCGCGCAGTAATTCGATCCGGCGCCGCGGATAATTCTCGTAAAGTTGCTGACTGACGCAGCCGACGTCGACGCCGGCGCGGACGAGCTCGGCCGCAATGTCGAATGTGCGCGCGGTTGTGTTTGGGTATTGAAAAGAGCCGGTATCGGTGGAGATCGCGACGTAGAGGTTTTCGGCGATCTGGGTATCAATTGGCAGCGCTTGAGATTTCATCAACTCGAAGAGAGTCTGGCCGGTAGCGGGAGCATTTGCATCGATATACACGAGATCGCCGTAACGCGGGTTGCTCGGGTGGTGATCGATATTGATCCAAAGTTTTGTCGAACGAATGGATTCGAGCGATGTGCCCAGACGATTTTGAATAGCGGTGTCCAGAGCAACTACTACATCGAAATCCTCCGCGGCGGCGGGCGGTTTAGTCAACAATTCTGCGCCTGGCACGAAGGAGTATTTTTCGAGCATCCCGTCTTCATTCCAAATGCGGATATCCTTCCCCAGCTGCTTGAGCGATAAACCGAGCGCGAGTTGGCTGCCGAGAGCGTCGCCGTCGGGTCGGACGTGGCTCAGGACAGCGAATTTTTTGTGTTCGCGGAAAACGCGACCGATCTCGGCGAAGCTGGCGTTAGCTTGAATCATGTATTGAGACAGTGACCGCTCCACTGTAGAGGTCGGGGTGCTCAACGGCAATCGGTGTCAGCAAGGTGCCTGTCAGGGGAGCACCGCTTCCAGCCTGTTGGTCCAGAAGCGGGCGAGACGCTTGCTTGCCAGGAGGAAGACTGTCCTCCGGAAACATTTGGCGTTCACGTGTCTTTGCCTTCCGGCGCTTCGAGCTCGCGCATGATTTCGATAACGCGAGCGCCGCGTGCGATCGAATCGTCCAGATGAAAAACGAGATGCGGTGTGTATTTCAGCACGACATGGCGGGCCAGCTCCGCCTGGAGCGCGGGGCGATGAGCCTCAAGTTTGTTAACGACGGTGCTACCATCTTCCGAGCCGAGCACACTAACAAAGACGTGCGCGTTCTTGAGATCGGCTGTTACGTCCACATGGTTAATAGTAACGATGGCTGACTCGAAACTAACTTCGCGAGTGAGAATTGCGCTAAGCTCACGTTTTACCAGTTCGTTTACGCGCAGTAAGCGATGTTTCATTGGGAAGTAGCGTTGAAGTGTTAAACGGTTGAAGGGTTAAAGCGGTTGAATTTGCGTAACGGTTCAAACGCTTCGGCGCTTTAACGCGTGGCTTAGAGTTTCTGCGCGATCTGCTCGAGTTGATAACACTCGATAGTATCGCCGACCTGGTACTCGCTAAAATCGCCCAGCTTGATTCCGCACTCCAGACCGGAGCGCACTTCCTTCACGTCGTCCTGAAAGCGCCGCAACGTGGAGAGTCCGCCGTCATAAACTGGCTGCCGCCGCCGCAAAACACGTGCTCGTGCCGAGCGCGCGATGCGGCCATCCGTAACCAAGCAGCCGGCCACAATACCCTTACTCAACTGGAACACTTGTTTGACCTCGGCGTGACCAATAATGGTTTCGCGATGTTCCGGATCGAGCAAGCCGGCCATCGCTTCTTTAATTTGGTCAAGCAGCTCATAGATGATGCTGTAAAGCTTAACCTGCACGCCTTCGCGCTTGGCCGCCGATACAGCCATGTTTTCAACTTTGACGTTGAAGCCGACGACCACGGCGTTTGATGCGCTGGCCAATAAAATGTCTGACTCCGAAATGGGGCCCACGGCTGAATGAATGATTTCGAGATCGATTTTCTTGCTCTCGATTTGTTCAAGAGCTCCGACGAGCGCTTCAAGCGAGCCTTGGACATCGCATTTCAACACGATGCGCAAAACCTTCTTGCCGTCGGCCGCTTCCAAAAGGCTTTCCAGGGTGGCGCGTTGCGGCACGGTCAGTTTATCGGCTCGTTTCGCTTCCAAACGCTCCTCGCTCAATGTTTTCGCCTCGCGTTCTGATGCCATGACCAAAAGTTCATCACCGGCATTTGGTAGCCCGGTGAAGCCCAGTACTTTGACTGCGGTGGATGGGCCCGCTTCCTTGACCGGCTTCCCGTGGTCGTCCATAAGCGATTTCACCTTGCCCCAATAATCGCCGCAAATGAATGGGTCGCCGATTCGAAGCGTGCCCATTTGCACAATAACGCTAGCGGTTGGACCGCGACCGGCTTCGACTTGCGCTTCGATGACCGTGCCACGCGGTCGGGCGGTCGGCGACGATTTCAGCTCCATCACTTCCGCTTGCAGCGTCATCATTTCCAGTAACTTGTCGATGCCCGTCCCTCGGGTGGCCGAAACAGGCACAACAATTGTTTCGCCACCCCAATCTTCAGGCGTCAGACCTTGTTCCTGCAGCTGCTTTTTCACTCGATCGATATTCGCGGCCGGCAAATCGATCTTGTTGATTGCGACTAAAATTTTTACATGCGGCGCTGCCTTGGCGTGGCTGATCGCTTCCAGCGTTTGGGGCATCAACCCATCATCGGCTGCGATCACCAGTACCACGATGTCGGTGACGTTCGCGCCGCGTGCGCGCATCGCCGTGAAAGCGGCGTGGCCCGGCGTGTCGATGAATGTGATTTGTGCTCCATTATGCTCGACGCTGTACGCCCCGATATGTTGGGTGATGCCACCGGCTTCACCGGCGGCTACGCGGGTTTTTCGAATCGCGTCCATGAGCGAAGTCTTGCCGTGATCGACGTGACCCATAAACGTGATGATGGGGCCGCGGGGCTTGAGCTCTTCTTCTTTCTCAATGACCGGTGGGGGAGGAGCGACAACTACCTGTTCGACCTTGTGGACACCGCCGCCTTTTTCACGGCGCTCCTTCTCGAGAACAAAGCCATGGTTCTCCGCGATTTTGGAGGCGATATCAGGCTCGATCGTCTGATTGATGTTGGCGAAGATGTTAAAACTCATCAATTCGGCGATGAGCTGATGCGGCTTTAAGCCAAGTTCCGCGGCCAACTGTTTGACGATAATTGGCGGCTTGATGTGAATTACCTTTTGCGCTGGTGCTTCCGGCGCGATTTCAGGAGAAGCTGGTGCGGCGACGCCATCAACCACCGCGGTCGGTTCAATAGCCGGTTCGGCGGGCGGCTCCGGTTTTGGAGGGGCAGCCGTCGCTGCCATGGAAGCGCGGATCCGTGAAATCGGCGGTAGGACAGCGCTCTTCTTCTTCAGCTCGCCGTCGCCCGATTTCTTGCGCGGCAGCTTTTCGTCGATCAAAGAAACAGTTTCAACGCCACGACGCGCGGAAGGTTTTGCCTTTTCCTGCGTGTCAGGTTCGCGGCGAGCGGGGGTTTTCTTGGCCGGCGCCGGTGCCGGCGGCGATGGTTTCGCGGCCGATTCTACTTTTGCCTTTTTTTCGACTTTTGGTTTGGCCGCAGACTTGGGAGAATCAGCGGCCTTGGCCGGCTTGCGTGCGACCGGCTTCTTTGTCGCTGTCTTGCTCTTTGTCTTTGTTGCCATTGATATTTGCGAGAATTTGCTTCATGGCTCAACCATCAGAGCCATCCTTCTGTCCACCATCCTGTCGATGTACCACCTCGTGAATTTCGCGCGCTTTCGCCTCGTCGACAGCGAGAATGTCTACAAAATCTTTCACGTCCGCATCGCGCAATCCCTCTAAATTTGTAAACCCGGATTTCACCAGCAACACAGCCTGCTCCTCTGTGATTGGAAGGGCGGCGGCGAGTGTCTGGGCCGCTTGCGCGACCTTCTGTTCGACCGCGGTTGTCGCTGATGTGTCCTTGTCGATGTTGATTTCCCAACCGGTCAATCGCGAGGTTAAGCGAGCGTTTTGTCCTTTTTTCCCGATGGCCAATGAAAGCTGATCTTCATCCACTGAGATCTGCACACTCTTCTTTTCCGTATCGAATGTGAGATTTTTGACCTTGGCCGGTTTAAGCGCTTCCAAAACAAAGTCTTTCGGGTCTGAACTCCAGCGGATGATGTCGACCTTCTCGTTATTGAGTTCCCGCACGATATTTTTAACACGCGAGCCGCGCATTCCAACGCAGGCGCCTACCGGATCAACTTTTTCATTGGCGCTCCAAACGGCAATTTTCGTGCGATATCCGGCTTCGCGTGCGATGCCGCGAATTTCAACGGTGCCGTCGGCTATCTCGCTGACTTCCAGCTCAAAAAGGCGACGCACAAAATTCGGGTGACTGCGTGAGACGATGATTTCCGGACCGCGAATTCCGTTTTCGACTGCGACGACGTAGGCGCGCAGCCGGTCCCCGACATTGTAATCTTCGACAATTACGCGCTCGCGCTGAGGCATGATTGCTTCGAATTTTCCCAGATCGAGAATCACGTCCGAACGATCGAAGCGTCGCACTGTGCCGCTGACGATCTCACCGGCGCGGTCCTTAAATTCCTCGTAAATCATTTCCTTCTCGACCTGGCGAATGCGTTGCATCATCGCCTGTTTCGCCGTCTGTGCGGCGATCCGGCCGAAATTGCGCGGTGTTACTTCCACTTCGACTGTGTCGCCGACTTTCACGTCAGGTTTGATGCGGCGGGCTTTGGCGAGATCAATTTCATCTTGTGGATTTCCCACACCATCGACTACCACCAGGTTGGCCAGAGCGCGGATATCGCCAGTTTTTGGGTCGATATCGATGCGAAGATCGCGCGCAGCTCCGACGCTTTTCTTTGAAGCCGAGAGCAGAGCATTCGACACTGCCTCGAGCAGGATTTCGCGCTTGATTCCGCGCTCCCGCTCCAGGTAATCGAGCATGGCAATAAATTCCGCGTTCATAAAAACATCTAGCCCGCAGACTAAAAGGAGTGGGACATCAATTCCCACTCCGATCAGCGCGGACTAGACCCTTATTCTAATTTTGAGAAGGGCTTCCGTCAAGCGGGAGCGGCAGACCGGGAGGCAATCAACTTTCAACGCCCAACGTCCAACTACAGAGCTGCTATCGTTGGGTGTTGGGCGGTGAGGTAGAGCGGTTGACCCAACCGCCATGGCGATTGCAAGCCTGCCCTGAGACCTCCAGAAGCTGGGCTTCCTCGGGACCGCCAATGAACCTGCTCTCTCACCAGCGAATGCCTCAACTTCATTGGCAACAAGATGCGAGATGTTGCCGTGCTGCGTAGCTCTGTCATGTCGACCGAAGTGGAGACATCTCTCACTATTACGCTTTGTGACGATATAAACCCAGAAACTGTAATCGCGTGCCACAGCTCGAAATAGAAAGAGATTTCTCCACCCATTCGGCTGCGCTCAGGGCAAGACTTTCGGTCGAAATGACAAGATGCCAAACTTGGCGTGCGTATCGCGCGCTCAAAGTCATATCGACCGAAAGTTACCCTGAGACCTGCACAAGCTGGCGCTTCTTCCGGACCGCCAATGGACGGCCCTTCTCACCAGCAAATGCGTGAAGTTCATTGGCAGCGAAGTCGAACGGGCGTCCCGCTTCACGAACTTTACAATCGGGGAGCGCACTGCCTGCCCTGAGCCAAGCCGAACGGGCGCCTCGCGTGCTGGCTTCGGCGCCCCCGCTGAAACGAACTTTGCTCTGATCTGACGCCTGACATCTGATCTCTGAGCTCTGACCTCTGTTTCCAGGGAGTGCACTGTGACCCGCGTGCAAACCCAAATGCGCTACTAAAGAATCGTCTCTGAATTCATTCAGCCTAGAATGTGTGGCATGGCGCGCGAGGCTGAAGGAGATCGGAAGATACAGATCGGTCATGTGCTCGTCATGGAGATCGTTGACTACTCCAGGCTCCATCGGAAAAACCGGACGCGAAGAATCGCCGACCTAACGCAGATTGTCGGCGCAACCGATTGCGTCCGCCAGGCTGACGCTCAAGGGAAACTTTTGCGAGCGCCAACGCCTAACGGAATGGAGCTCGTGTTTTTCAGCGATCTTGAGGCCCCAATCAAATGTGCGATGGAAATCAGCTCAGCGTTAGCAAGCCATCGGAAGATCCGTTTACGAATGGGAATTCACAGCGGACCGGTAAATCAAAGAGTTGATTCAAACGCTCCCTCCCATGCGGGCGGAGAGGGGATCGACATGGCCCGGCGAGTAATGCGTTGCGGTGACCCTGGCCACATCCTGTTATCAAGGCGGCTGGCCTATGATCTCGTGTCACTGGCTCCGCAGTGGAACGCTCATCTCTACGAGCTCGACCAGTGCGATGTGGAAGATGGTCAGCCAATCTCTTTGGTGAACCTTTACACCAACGAGATTGGCAATCCGCAATTGCCAGCGAAGATGACGCGGGCGCGAGAAAAGGCCGCGCGGAAGACAAAAGAAGTCATTGGTCTACCGGGATGGCTTGCCAGGGCGATCATGATCATCTTTTTGTCCGCCATCGTCGCCCGGATTTTTGTGTTTGAACGACGCGGAGGCGGAGCTGGATCGGCGTCCCCCCTGAGTTCCGCGCCGGTAAAAAGTATCGCGGTGTTGCCATTTACAGACCTAAGCATAGGTCGGGATCAGGGATATTTTTGCGACGGCCTGACAGAGGAGATTCGCAACGCGCTCGCCGAGGTTAAAGGGCTGCTGGTCATAGGACGCACCTCCTCAACCTCTTTTAGGGGCGACAACATCGATCCGAACGAAGTCGCGCGAAGGCTAAATGTCACCCATCTCCTGGAAGGCAGGGTTCTCAGGGAAGGCACTGGTGTTCGGGTCGCCGTGGAATTAATCAATCGGCACAGTTATTCGCCTATTTGGTCGGAAACGCTCGAAGCCCAGTTACAAGAAGGCACGGCGAT
>Ga0207684_10003283_pt1 | contig 15866 bp, 14 predicted proteins | sample KBSK5501metaG_FD_184342 | JGI IMG/M metagenome (GOLD analysis project Ga0207684, IMG submission 184342) | Corn, switchgrass and miscanthus rhizosphere microbial communities from Kellogg Biological Station, Michigan, USA - KBS K5-50-1 metaG... | ecosystem: Host-associated > Plants > Roots >...
CGGGCGAGAGGATGATACCAAACCATTCTCCGCCACCGGGACAATCTCCCATCTGTGTAGCCTTTGTCTCCGGCCCGCGCATTGTCACGCTGATCTCTCCCTCGAGCCTGCTTAACACAAGCTCGCAGCGACTGGTAGCTACCGAGAGAAACGGGTCTGCCCCTTCGCTGTGAGAGCGCCAGACTCGCTCAACGTAAGGCGAGTCGGATGGTCTATCCTCGTCAAAGATAATCATTGCATATCCTCCTTTGCATTGCGTCCTGGCTCAATGTGCTATTCTTCCTCAGTAGTGTAGAACCGGGTAGTATCAAACCGCAAGCTACAACTGTGTTAAACGATAGCAGCGGCGTGCCAAAAGATTGAACTATATTAACTCTTCCTTTCTGACTAAGCTGGTTCAGCTTGAGCAGGTTTTACTGCAAACTGTGCACTCTGCGCGGCAGATACGCCTGTAACACCTCATTGGCCTGCTCGCGGGTGCTCGCACCTGGCTTCGCGGAGTTCGATGACCAAGCGATCGGGCATCGGTTCCAAAGAGTCTCTCCACACGCCCTTTCGCTTGGGGAGAACGAGCTGCAATCGAGGTGATTTCCAGGAGGCGTTCAAATTGGGTTGGGTCTTGCTTGCCCACCAACTGCTCCTTCAGCGTATCCGCTTCGCTGGCTTTGCCAGTCTGCTGGAAAATGCCGTGACGATCATGGTAGAGTGCCAGGAGCCGTCCATGGCGTTGCAGCATCTGCTGCACGAGTAGAAAGTACCCATGCGTATATTCCTGTTCGCGAAAGACCCCGGCAATCAGCTTGCCCGTAGCATCGTCAATGGCCGCAAGCAGGCTCAGCCATGGGCCGCGCTCTCCAAGCCAGGCGTAATGGCTCCCATCAATCTAGACCAGCATCCCTTCTTGCGCATAGCGGGTTCGTCGGCGACGATGCTATGGCTGGCGTCGTTTGGACTCAGGCACAGGTGTGCCTCCTGCAAAATTCGATGCACGCTCGCTCGTGATAACACGATCCCTTCACGTTCGAGCGAGCGTGCAAATTGGCTTCCAATTCTGAGAGACGCATGTGGGGCTCCTTCTGTTCCCATTCTTACTCGTTTGATCTCGGGCTACTTCCACAAACTATTGTACAGCCTCACTACTAGACACTCCTCAGCGGGATAAATATGCGACATCTTGATAGCCCATGATTACAGCATGTGCTATTGTGTCACCTACAGCGGCGTACTCAAAGATTGAGCCATATTAACTCTTCCTTTCTTGGGTGGGAGGATAGCCGCAATGTTGGACCACCCCTGTGCATCCTGAACTGTGAGGGTGAGCAACGCCTGACCAAGAGCTTCTTCCAGCGCTTCTCGGGTTCTAGCTCCTGCTCGTCGTAAGGCTGTCTTGAGTTTGGAAAAGGCTTCTTCAATGGGGGAGTGGTCGGGTGAATAGCTCGGTAAGAAGAGAAGCTGGCAGCTTTCGGCTTCGATAGCGAGGCTCACCCGTGCGCTTTTGTGCGCCTGGAGGTTATCCATAATCACGATCTGCCCTGCCTGTAAACTGGGAGCCAGAATCTGTTCGACATACAACTCAAAAGCTGTGGTATTGGCTGATCCTTCCAGGATCATCGCGGCTCCCATGCCTTCCAGAGAACGTGCAGCGATCAGTGTCGTGTTCTTGCCACGATTGCGCGGCACGTTTGCTCTGGCTCGCTCTCCCTTTGGCGCACGCGCGTACAGCGGAGTCAAGGCAATGTTGGAGCCGCACTCATCAATAAAGACCAACGCTTCCGTCGGCAACTGGCTCGCTTGCTCACGCCAGGCGGCTCGCTCCTCTTCATTGCGCTCCGTCGCCACTACGGACTTTTTTTTCGCGTCCAGCCCAGCCGCTTGATCGCTCGACTCATAGTCCAGCGACTCACGCGTTCATCCTGAGCCTGCTCCCACATCGCACAGTGTTGTTCCAAGGTGGCGTCGTCATGGGCCTGCAATTGGGGCAGCACGTCAGCCTCCACCTGTGCTCGTTTCTTTAGCGGGCGACCAGGAATCACTTTGGGGCGCACATGCCCTTCTTCTCGTCGTTGCGGTGCCAGTACCGCTTGAGAGTCGCCAACGAGATGCCAAAGAGCTGGACAATCTCAGCCCTGGGGCGGCCCTGGTCTACGGCTCGCAGCACTCCCTGCGCTGGTTCCTCTTGTTTGCATTGAACAAGAGGAGCCAGAAGTCGCACCCGTTAGGTTAGCTCAAGATGCTCTCAGCCTGGAGCCACTCACTTACCCGTTCCATCCACTGATCGCAGGGCAACCCTTGCTTTCTCATGCCAAAGCCGACTCATGTCAATTGGGGGAATGAAGAGATTACCGAAGAGCTTCCTTTCAAAAATGCGCTCAAGAAATCGATTGAAAAGACTCTTCAACTAGCCATTTTCTCCAATTGGACATGAGCCACTGTTCAGGTCAATTACTAGAAACAGATGATTACTTGCCATTCAGCTGAGTAAGCACCGGAAGAAAATTCTCTAGCTGCCCATCCATGACCTGGATGTAGGAAATGCCATAGTGCTCGCGCTGCTCTAAAAAATGCTCGACTGCCTGCTGGGTGCTCATTCGGCGCGCTTCTCCCAGCATTGCCGGTGAGGCGAGCACGGGAGCGGGTGGACCATCAGTGACTTCGATGCCACGGGCGGGCTGACCGAATTCCAGATGCTCAAAACGCTCACCTGCGGCTTCACGAATCCATACAAGCTTCTCTTCTATCGGAGGGAACAATAGAATGATATCAGCTTCGCGTGCTGCAAGGGTCACCATCCGGCGACCGGTACTGCCAATGAGAATGGGGGGATGTGGCTGTTGTACCGGCCTGGGAACAGGGCGCAGTTCCGTCGTTGTGTAGTATTTGCCTGAGAAATTGACGGGTTCGCCGCTGAAGAAGTGTTTGATGATGGAGAGCCCTTCTGCAAAGCGAGCGTAGCGTTTGCCTGCCTGATCAAAGGGGATGCCGAGCTGCTGGAAGTCGAGTGGGTAGGTGCCCAGGCCCATTCCAAGTTCGACGCGACCATCGGAAAGTTGATCCAGCGTGGCTATCTCTCTGGCAAGCAGGGCAGGATGACGATAATCGTTGACGAACACGAAGCTTCCAACGCGCAACCTCGTCGTAGCAGTAGCTGCCACAGCGAGTGCACTGATCGTGGCGCTCGGGGCACCGAGAATATCTGCGACAAGAAGAGAGGCGTAACCCAGTTCCTCTGTGCGCTGTGCGAGAGCAATCCAGGCCGAACGCGAAGGAGCGCCTGCGCTCATCACACCGAAACGAAAAGCTCTTTTGGCCATAAAACGACCCTTTCTTTCAGTTCGTATCTGTTCATCGAGACTTCATTCGTGTACATTTGGGAATGATCCTGATGGAGTTTGGAGAGCTCTTCTGTGGATGAGTTGTCTCAAAACCGCTCATTTTTGAGCAAACTCATCGCCGGCGAGTTGCACGAACTTCGCCAGTATACTTCCCACATGGACACGATCCGTTTGTACGGAAAGCGGCCTTACTCGCTCATCGCCGGCAGACGTTCCGGCGTCACCTCTTCTCCGCGCGCTCGTGCCTCCTGGTAGGCTCGCACGGCTGTATCGCGCCCGACGATCAAGGCCAGCATGATGGAAACCACGCAGCAGATCAGCACTGCCCAGAAGGTATCATTCAGACCCTGGGTTGCCGCGTGTTGTGCGACACAGGCTCGCACGGCAGCCTGGTTGAAAGTGGAACCGGCCAGCCACGCGCAGGTCGCAGCAACCCCACTGAACTGGTGCGTTGTCAGGCCCGCATTGATCGCCTGCCCGATAACCAGGCCATGACTCGCCGTCTGCTGGGTCAGGTAGGTGGTCAGGCCCGCCACGCCGATGGCACTGGCAACCATGCGGGTGACAGTGACCAGCGACGAAGCCTTGGCCATGGCCCTGTTGCCGACTTTCGAGATGGCCACCGTTTGGAGTGCCGGCATCGTGAGGCCCAGCCCCAGGCCGCGCAGGACCAACCAGATTTGCAGCGACAGGCCGGTCGTGTTGACATCCAGCCGCGTCAGGCTGTACGTGCCGACAACCAGCAGGGCCAGTCCGGTCGCCGCCAGGATACGCGGGCCAACCCGGTTATACAGCGCTCCTGAGAGAGCGATGCCTGCGCCCATCGCCAGTCCCTGGCTGATCAGCAGCTTACCAGCAGTCAGGGCTGTATTGCCCTGGATGTTCTCAAAGAAGAGTGGGAGCAGGAACAGGCTGCCAAAGAGCACCCCTACGACAATCCACAATCCCATATTCGCGATCGTGAACGTGTAATTCGCGAAAAGGCGCAGATCTATCACCGGATCACTCACACGCAGTTCGACCATGATGAAGGCCAGCAGCACCGCCATTCCGCCGAGAATGAAGGGCAGCACAGTAGCATTGCCCCAGCCTTTCGAGCCAGCCGAGGTCAAGCCGTAGAGCAGCACGCTAAAGCCAACCATCGAGAGCAACAGACCGGGAATGTCAAAGCGGTTCCTGCCTGCCGGCCTTGCCTGATTTTCAGGCTCCGCCTTACGTCCAGGTAGCACCAGGAGAGCCAGGATCAGCGCCACCACGCCGATGGGCACGTTGATGATAAAGATCGCGTTCCAGGCGAAACTGGTGCTCAGATAGCCACCGACAGCCGGACCAAATGCCGGGGCCATCATCACCGAAACGCCAAGGAGCGCATTTGCCACCCCGCGCTCGTTCGGCGGGAAGATGCGAAAGATGATCGCGAACGCTATCGGGAGCAGCGCGCCGCCGCCAATGCCCTGGAAGATACGGAAGGCGATCAACGCTTCTTTGGTCGGCGCAAACGCGCAGAGCGCCGATCCGGCGGTAAACAGGATCAGCGCGGCGAGATCGATCAGCTTTGTGCCGACCCGCTCGCTCAGATAGCCAACGATAGGAATAACTGCCGCCTGCGCCAGGAAATAGGCGGAGACCACCCACGTAATCGTTTCAAAATCGGTATGGAACGCTTTCTGCATCTGCGGCAGTGTCACACTGACAATCGTCGTATCCAGAATAGCCATAAACAGGCCAATGGCCACCACCGCCGCCACTCGCCAACGGGATGCTTTTGTCATTTTTCAGACCCTTCTGTTGGGGCATTGAGGATGCCTACACAAAACGAGTTCAACGATCTGCTGGCGCGCCAGCAGATTCCGGCTATCTCATGGCAGAAATAACCCCAAGTTGTTGCATCATGCCCAGAGCATCGAGGTCGGCCCACTGTTCGGCGATTTTGCCACCCGCGAGGCGAAAGATATCGGTGCCGGTAAACGTCACGTGCTTCCCGGTTGGGGGAATACCCTGAAAGGTCCCTTGATGGGTGCCACGCCAGGTGTTGCGAATCGCTACCTTGTCCCCCTCAGCGATCATGTCCTCAGTCGTGAGCTGGAGGTCGGGGAAGGCGGAGGTGTAAGCAACCATCAACTGTTTGGCATGCTCGATGCCAGAAATGGGTAAGCTGCCAGGCAAGTGTAAGACGTAGGTTGGGGCGAGCAGCTCGTCAAAGAGAGCCGGGTTGTGCACACCCTCCCCATAAAAGCGGCGAACGAGAGTCTTGTTGTCTTCGGTGGACATCATATATGCTCCTTTCTTGCTCACAATGCGAAACACGGGATGATACAACGCTTCCTGCTCAAAGTCGGCGAGCGAGGAGTGCGGGGTCACGCGAAAGTAGGGCTTGATAAACGAGACGCGTTGCGATTCTCTGAGAAATTGTTTGAGAATTGGTGCTGCCTCTCGCGCTCCAAGCTCGACAACTCCGATGGCTTCGGTGCGACGCCTCCGCGTGAGGTGCGCCTGGCCAGCGGCCCGTAGGTTGCGCACCCAGTTCACTTCTCCAAAGGCTGCGACCAGAAAGCTTGTGCCGCTGGTTTCCACCAGCTCGACCGGGATGGTATAGATCTTTCCGCTCGTGCGCCCTGCCACGGAGAGCAGGACTGAGGGACCGACTGGCAACCCGAGGCGTAAGAGGGTGGTGAGGATGGTGGAGACCACCCGCAGGCCACCGGTCATATGAAATGGTTGTCTCATGCAGATTCTCCTTGCTCCTACGCAGACCGCTCGCCCGCGCCTGCCTCTCTGTTTCGCTTCGCCAGGACTTGCGCAGACAGGCTCCCATACATCCTGGTTGCTAGTCGGCGCGGCATCAAGGCGGCCAGCAGGCGGTTCATGCGCCCAGCGATGTGGGTGGCACGATTGGCGGAAAGGGCGGCAAGCCCCTCGGCAACACACTGCTCGGGTGACATCGGCTTGAGGACCGCTGGCAGGTCGAAGCCACTGGCTGCGAGCAGGGGCGTATCCGTCGCGCCTGGTAATAGCACGGTGACATGCACGCCCATCTTTTGCAACTCGCCATGGAGCCCCTCTCCGAGCGCCAGCACATACGCTTTGGCAGCAGCATACTCTGCTGAGAACGGGATCCCCTGCAAGCCTGCCGTCGATGCGGTCAGCAGCAGCCCACCGCGTCTGCGCCGGGCCAGGTACTGCCCGAAATGGTGCGCCACATCTAGATGTGCTTCGACGTTGAGACGCAGGCTCCGCTGCAAGGTCTTGGAGTCCATGGTCACAAAATCGCCAAGCATCCACGTCCCCGCGTTGGAAACCACCAGACCAATGTCCAGGTCATGTGTGGCCTCTTCTAGCTTACCGAGAAAATGCTCCTCGGTGAGGTCCACCCCGACGGCTCGATACTGCACGCCGAACTCGGTGGCGAGTCTGCCCCCATGCTCTTCCAGCGCGGAGAGCCGTCGGGCGACGAGGACCACATGGATCCCGCTGGCTGCCAGTTGCCGCGCAAATTCCTTGCCAATCCCTGAGGAGGCCCCGGTCACGATGGCCCAGGGTCCAAACGTGTGGGGATCGATATGTGTGCCTCTTGAGGTCATGATGGTTTCCGTTTCTGTTAGGGCTGTGCCCAACCTACCGCTCAGAACGAGCGAATCCAGTGTGTCAGTTGCTCGGCCTCACGCTCGACGTACTCTGGGGTGTGAAAACTCTGGGTCAAGAGTATCGCTCCCTCCACGGCTGAGAGCAGATGCACGGCCAGGTCTTCTGACTCCTCTCCCTTGCCAAGTGCCCGGAACTGCGTCGCAAGCCAGGCCAGGAGTTCGTTGAAGATCCCGCTGGCGTGGTGCGCCAGCGGGCCACCCTGCTTGTGCAGTTCTGCGCAGAGCGTCCCAATGGGGCAACCGCTCTGAGAAAGCCTCTGGCTCTCGCCGAGCATGTGCTGAATGAACGCCTGGAGACGGGCCTTGGGATGAGGGTCGTTGTCCCACTGCTGGCATGCTTCCCGATAGGTGCGGAGGTAATGTTCGACCAAGGCCTCGCCGATCGCCTCCTTCGTCTTGAAAAAGTAGTAGACCGTGCCCAGTGGCACCTGAGCCTGGTTGGCAATATCAGCCAGGGTGGTGTGATGAAAGCCTTGCTGGTGTACCAGGGTCACCGCCGTCTGGATCAACCGCTCACGTTTGTCGGTCTGTCGTGGCGACATCGTACGTTCTCCATCTCTCGTTACAAAGTAGTTAGTTAACCAACTATGATGAAGTGTACCTGAAAGATTTGCTTCTGTCAAGGGGCTGACGTGCGAGGCGGAAAGTGGCCTGTGTTTCCTTCTCACGAGAGGGGGGCTGGTTGCAAGCCCATGCGCCTCATGCCGTTTTCCCTCTCCGACACAAGCCGATCCTGTCCTCTTTCCCTCACGGCTCTCTGTAGGCTGTTAGCATCCAGCAACCACAGGTGGGTTCAGTGGGAGCGCAGGAATCATTCGAGACACTGGAGAAACAAGAAGACTTCCTCTCGGGTTCGAGCGGCTTCGCTGATTGAATGCAAAGCGCTTGTCCATTTTGTTGACGAGCTTCGTCGGCCGTCGCGGCTCATGAAGCACAAGGGAAAGTTCCACCATGGTGGCTGTCTCCCCTCTCACGAAAGGAAGCGTTCATTGGTAGCTCAACATTTTGGCACGCCGCTGTAGACCTTAAGATGTATGATACATTCAGGTGGGGCCAAGGGATCTGATAACATTTGGGTCTACGTGAACCTCAAGTGGTATGGAGGCAGGAAAAAAGTGCGATCTTCTGTCCCGAATTATAGTACGGTGATACAGCGTGCCGCCGCCGCCGCTTTAAAAGGTCCCCAAACATGCGTCATCGAAATGCGCCAGGTCTATCAGCATCGACGTGATCTCGCGGTGAGTCTCTTAAAAGATCTCGGTCGCTACCTTTACACGCCGCATGGAGCATTCTACATCCTGGTTGATGTTACCGGCCCAGATGGTACAGGGCGTCGAGGGCGACAATTCGCTCTGGATCTGCTGCGCGAACGCAATATTGCCGCTGCACCCGGCAGCACCTTTGGTTCGGTGGCAGAAAATTATGTCCGTGTCTCGTTGGCAGCCTCTGATGAAGAGATTGTGCATGGCATACGAGAGATTTGCGCTTTCGCGGATAGGTGAAGGTCGCAGGCAGAGAGCCTTGCATGCAATCAGGGTCTTGGACCACTTGAACGTCTGCGCATCAAGCATGAGCAGTGCTCCCTGGAAAGGTGAACATCCCCGCTTCAGCTTGCTCAAGCTTGAGACGCCATAGTGCTTCTGGTCCATAGCACCTCTACTGGCCAGCACGAAGCCCTCTCCTGAGAGACGTTCTAGCGCATCGGCGGGGCTGGTATGCGCGGAAGGCGAAGAGCATGTGTTCGATAAATCATACTCATGCTGATTTTATTGGACAGTCATTGTATACTTCTGCTATGGACAAGCAACTCAAGAGCGCGACCCTCCGGTTAGCAGCCTCCTTGCGGTCGCTCCGGGAGGAGAAAGGGCTCACTATCGGGGCGCTCGCCAAGCAAACAGGCCTTTCCAAAAGTACGATTTCGACGATTGAAGCCGGGACGGCTAACCCCTCGCTGGAGGTCCTCTGGCGCCTCACTCGGGCTCTGGGCGTTCCTTTGGGTGCCTTGCTTGGAGCTGAACAACGCCCAGAGCTCCGAGTCATTCGGGCAGGCGCAGGGACCGTCGTTGCGTCGAAGTCAGGCGCACGCCTTAGCCTCCTCCTGGCCGAAGCGCGCCACCACCGGACGGAAGTCTACGAACTCGTCCTAGGGAAGGAGGAAGGCTACGTTTCAGCAGCCCACGCTGTGGGGACCGAAGAGTTTCTCTTGTGCCTGGAGGGGAGTTTTGAGGTCGGCCCGCTTGGCCAGGAAGTGTGTCTGATGCCGGGCGATGCCCTTTGGTTTGTGGCCGACCAGCCGCATGGTTACCGCACTCCTGAAGGAGCAAGGGCGGTGGCGCTGATGTTGTACCCAGCGGTGATGGAGTTCGGAAGTGATCTGCATCATTCGCTGCGTTAACCTGGAGGGAGAAGCAGCGTCTGGCCTGCTGGCCCATCAGAAGTCCCAAGAAAGGAAAGAATACTATGCCTCCTCTTCTCTCTCACAGAAGCGCCAGTCTGGTTCGGATGACGATGGCAGATATGGCTGAGCTCGCGGACCAGAAGCAGAATGCCATTCGCCTCGAAAATGCTGATGCCTATCTGCCACCCCCAGCGGGGGCCATGCAGGCTACGAGAGATGCCATAGGCGTGGATCGGTATAATAGTTATCTGCCACTTCATGGGCTGGCCGAACTGCGGCACGCGATTGCTGCACGCTACGAGGCCGACCTTGGCCTCCACTATGACCCAGAGGGCGAGGTGCTCGTGACCTGCGGCGCTGGAGAAGCCATGCTCGATGTGTTGCTCTGCTATGTCAACGCTGGCGACAAGGTGTTGCTCACCAATCCCACGTATAACGGGATGGCCCAACGTGTACGGCTGGCAGAGGGGGTGCAGATGTTTACTGACTTAGTAGAAGAGCAGGGCTGGCATCTTCATCTGGCAGCGCTTCCTGCGCAAGCTCGCGGCTGCAAAGTCCTCTTCTTCATGTCACCTGCCATGCCCACTGGGACGGTGTTCAGCCAGGTTGAGACGCAAGCGCTCGCCGATGTAGCCCAGGAGAACGATGCATTGCTGCTCTTCAATGGATCGTTCGATAAAATTGTCTACGACGGACGACGTGTTATCCATCCCGCCACCCTGCCTGGGATGCGGGAGCGGACCATCATCATTGGCTCGGTCTCGAAGAATTACAACATGATGGGCTGGCGCATCGGTTGGGCCGTCGGCCCCAGAGAGCTGCTCAAGCCGGTCCACGACGTACATATCTTCAATACCATTATGCCCAGCGGCTTTGCTGAGGCAGGGGCCACAGCAGCCCTCGCTGGCACACAAGACGTGGTAGCGGCCACCGTGGCACGTTATGAGCTCAATCGAGACGCGCTGGTGGGTGGACTAAGCGGTATTGCTGGGCTACGGGTCGTGTTGCCCGAAGGCGGGTATTACTGTCTGGCCAACATCAGCGCCCTGGGCGTCACCTCCACCGAGTTTTGCCAGCAGCTCTTGACCGAAGAGGAGGTAGCGACGACCCCGATGGTAGCCTGGGGCAGCGATGCGTTTGGGCACCAGCACGTCCGATTCATCTTTACGAACGAACCGGAGGACCGCTTGCTTGAAGCCGTACAGCGGATCGCCCGCTTCGTTCAGCGCCACTACGCGGCCTAAGGGGGCAATCCCACGCGCAGGAGGATCGGCCTGTGAAAAAGATTTTGAGAACAAATGGGTTATCTTGTGCCCCGAATCGTAGTACCATCATACAGCGTGCGGCGGCCGCCGCTTTAAGAGGTCCTCAAACAGGCGTCACCGAGATGCGGCAAGTCTATCAGTGGCGACGTGATCTCGCGGTGAGTCTCTTAAAAGATCTCGGTCGCTACCTTTTACACGCCGCATGGAGCATTCTACATCCTGGTTGATGTTACCGGCCAAGATGGTACAGGGCGCCGTGGGCGACAATTTGCGCTCGATTTGCTCCGCGAACGCAATATGGCTGCTACACCCGGCAGCACCTTTGGTTCGGTGACAGAAAATTATGTACGTGTTTCACTCGCAGCCTCAGATGAAGAGATGATTCGTGGTGTGCGAGAGATTTGCGCGTTCGCTGATAGGTGTTAACCGCAGACAGAGAGGCCCTTGCAAGTAGTTCATGCAAAGGCCTTGACTGGTTAGAGACGGTACCCTAAGAGGGTATATTCCTCCTACTGGTCAGTAAGTGAACTCGACGTGAGCGTATCATTCGAGCCGGCGTTGGTTTGATCAGTCGCCAGGTTGGCACTCACTCCCACACTCAGTCCACCACTCACGGTGAACGTGGGTTGATTACATTTGGGGGCTGCTGTAAAACAATCCGAATCACTACCGGTAGGTGCGCTGGCAACCGCGAAAGCAGGAAAGGCCGTGCTGCCTACAAAAGAGGTGGAGATGTAATCGCCGACCATCCTCCCCTGGGTAGTATTGGGGAGCCAGGAGAGTTTCATGGATCCAGCCTCAGTAATATGTGTATTGGAGGTCCATGTTGCTCCGCCATCCGATGATGTCGAGAATCCCACTTCAAGATCACAGGTGGCAGCAGTGCAGTTCGCTTTCGGGTAGAAGTAGAAAGTTACTACCAGGTGAGCCGAACTCCCAGAAGTTGACCTGTCAACGGCCAGGCCGGGGATAAAGTGATCCACTCCGCTCCCCCTCGCATCAAGTGGAATACGAGTCAGCTTTGACCAACTCTTTCCGTCGGTTGAGGTACTCAGAATGAGATCACTGGCATTACAAGTCGGTTCAAAGTGACAATCCTGCCAGACGACATAGACTTTACCTGAAGCGTCCATTTCTGCGGAAGGCAGCGGGATACTGTCGCGAATGCCCCCCGCTGCATGATGGAAGCCCACTCTGGCAACAATATTTGTTTTGCTCCAGCTTGCACCGCCATCAGTGGAGGTGAAGGCGACGACGAGGAAATTGCGACCCGCGAAGCCGTTGATCGGCACAATCACGGTCCCGTTGGGCAGCACGAGGGGTTGCCCACCGTTGCCATGTGCATTGTTGGCGGTCGACTGCCCCGCTCCCCACGTCAGTCCGCCGTCGTGAGAGGTACTCATCTGGATCAGATCGCCCAGCGAATTGTCGTCAAACTCGGTGTAGCAGAAACCGTAGAACGGGCTGGTGGCTGTATTATCGCAGACCGTCCAGTTTTTGTCGTTAAAATGACCATCGGTATTCACCGTGACGGGATTGCTCCAGGTCAGTCCATCGGTCGAGCGGCTGACGAGCACATCGACTTCCGAAGTGTTCCCATTAGGGAAGAGACCCAGAAAAGAGATGATCCACACCCCATGCTTGGCGTCAAAAGCCACGGATGCATCACTGACACGCGCATAGATGCCTGTTGGTGTTGAGAATGAGGTGGTGCCAGGCAGTAACCCATGGCTAAAACTGCTCCCACCGTCGGTGGACGTGGCGAAACCGATGTCGGAAGCGCCACCATCGAAGACGCGACCCACCTGGAAAGTAGAAACTAAGGTTGAGCCAAAGGCAAAGGTATCCGGTTCGACTTCCGTTTTGTGCTGATCGTACAGAGTTTTAGAAGTAGGGCTGTTGGTAAACGGGTCAGCACTGATTTGGTGCAGAGTAGTACTGGCAAATGCGAAGATGGTTGACGAGAGTGCAAATACGAGGGCTAGCGTCATTGCCACGAGGCCGCGCATTGGCCATCTGAACCGCGAAATAAAAGACGTCATTGTTCCTCCTTAGAATCAAATCTACTCTAATCGTGTACGTAAAGGTAAACAGTATCCAGGGATGACAACTTTACGGGTTTGGCATTACGAGTACTCTTCACACGAGCTGACACGACAAAAAGTGATGATGTACCAATAACGATGTGGAGCATTTGCGCAAAAGTGTATCTAACTTTCCCCCTCTAAAGTGTAATTAATCGATATTGTAATGTCAACCTGCTAAGACTGACATCCACTCATAACTCCCCCGGAGGTTGCCAGCCCTGTAACAAAGCAGCGATTCCGGGAGGAAGGCCCTGGTGTTCTGTGGCATAGCCCGAGAGCATGGCCTGGGTCGCCAGCATCTCCAAAAGCCGTCCCAGCCCACGCTGGAGCGTGATTTTGCCCGGGGTGCGGCCTTTATGCGGTTCCCAGCCACCCAGTTTGGCCAGCAGTTTTACCTCGACCCAGTCGAAGCTGACACCCAGGTCAAAGAGAAAGCCCGCCGCGACCCAGCCTAAAGCGACCAAGGTGCGGATGCCCCGCAGATCGAGCAGTTGCACCTCTTCCCAGCCCAGGCAGGTTTTCAAGAATTTGAAGCTGTCCTCCACGCTCCAGCGTTGGCGATACATGCTAAAGATGCGCACGGCACTGGCGGCATCGGTGACCGCCCAATCGGTGAGCAGCAGCCACGGCTCCCAGTCCACTCCGAGCACGCGGACCTGCACCAGCCACACCTCCCGTGTCACCAGTTTGCCTTGCCCCTTGCGACGCACATTCGTCCAGTAGCTCACCCGCAGCCGGCAGGCGGCTAGTTCCACCGGCACCGGTTGCTTCTTGGGTCGCACTTGCTTGCCACGCTTGACCTCCAACGTCGTTTCGACCCGCGCCAGCGGGCGCAGGTGGGCGGTGGCTTGCGCGATATCACCCTGGTGCCACGCTCCCTGTTGGTCTTGAAAGGCGACCGTGCGATCCGTATGAGAGAGGCGCACGACCAGATGCTCCTGCTGCTCCCAAATCGTGCGCCACACCGCCACATCATCAAAGCCACTGTCCAGCAACCAGGTCACCGTCTTGTGCTTTTTGAGCCGACTCAGGGCCTGGCTCACCGTCTGGAGCGCTTGCTGCACTTCGTGTGGCTCACTGACAAAATCAGGGGCCTGGCTACTAAAGAGCCGATGATACAGCAAGCCGCGTCGTCCAGGCGTCAGCCCGATCACATTGAGCGTGCGGTAGCCTGGCACCAACTGCTCATCCAGGTCACGTACTTGCATCAGGTACGGCATCACTTCTGCGTAGGGTTTGCGCAGATCCGAACTATCGGCGATCAGCCACACTTCGTCTTGGGGCGCCTGCTCTAACTGCTGAACCGCCACCTCCCGCAAGCACTCGGTCAGATGCTCCGCATCCAACTCCGAGCGCTGCGTACTCGCTCCGGTCGCCAGACGAATCACGCGCTGCGACCCTTTCTTGCCCTTGCTCAACTCCGCTGACTGGCCCGCAATCTGTTGGCAAATCAGACTGCCTGTTCCAATGATGCCTTTGACAATTTCTCCAAAGGTCTTGCGTGTTCGCTGGTCTCCGATCAACCCATCAAAGTGCTTCACATAGCTCGTCAAGGGATTTCCCCATGTGGGGTTCCACTCCATCTATCTTTCCTCCTCTTCAGACTTCGGTTCTTCCCTTGATTCTATCACCTCCCCACCAGTTATGAGTGGATGTCAGGCTAAGAGTGAGATATCTTCATATTTTCCGCCTCTGCATATCTATACGGAGAGAAGTTACACCGGGGCGAGTGGCACAAAGCCCGTTTCATTATTAAAGTTATTTGCCCTTTTCATGTCACATTTTTGTCTATGCTACGATTATAGTATGAGATCACATGAGGGTGGAGAAAGAAAGCATGCAGCAGCACGATGAATGTACGCAAGGGAAGAGTGCAGCGTCTGCACTCTATGATCGCTATGCATCCAGTATCTTTGCCTATGCGAGACTGTATACACCTTCATGGGAAGATGCGGAGGATGTGACACTGGAGGTCTTTATGGCAGCACTGGAGCAGGAGAAACTTTCAGCTCTGACTGAGCGGCAGCAACTCGTCTGGTTGCGCCGCGTCGCGCATAACAAACTTGTCGATCGCTATCGCCAATCCGTACACCTCCCTGTTATCCCATTAGAACAGGTGATGGAGACAGTGCGCACCGAAGAGGCACTAACCCCTGAACAGTTGGTGCTGCGAGGCGAGGAGCTTGAACGGCTCTACAAAGCCGTGAGCAGCTTATCTTTATTCCATCAGCAGGTATTGCAGTTACGCTTTGGCGAAGGCCTGCGTTTTGCTGAGATTGCAGTGTTACTTAACAAACGCGAAGCAACCGTACGGAAACTGTGTTCACGTACCATTGCTCTCTTACGGACAATCTACGAACAGCAATAGAAAGGAACAGTGTGGTGGCAAACTTTGAAAAGCCAGAGATCCTTCGCTGTGCTCAGGATGACAAGACTAGTAGAAAGGAACAGTGTGATGGTGGACTTTGAAAAGCCAGAGATCCTTCGCTGCGCTCAGGATGACAAGGCTAGTAGAAAGGAATAGTGTGATGGCAGACTTAGATGAGTTGTTTCCTGAAGAGGCGGATGTGCAGGATCAACGCCTCATTCATGATCTTCGTCGTATGTACCGCATGGACACTCAAACAGTTGAGCATCTTGCCCGTGTACGCCACCGCCTGCTGGCAAACGATGATAGCTCTGCGTATAACCACGAGAGCACGCAGCAGCAAGACACGCCTCCAACTATACCGCAAGTACAGTCGAGCACCAGGAATGCGAAGCAGACGCGCTTTGCTATTGTCGAGGAAAGGCCATGGCAACGTCGCCTCAGTGTGCTGGCGGCTGTCTTGTTAACGGCATTGCTGGTTGGCTCGCTACTACTTGTATTGAGCCTGGCACGTCGAAGTAGCGAGGGTACGCCAGGAAATACGCTCCATCCCTCAAAACTAGCAGGAGGTTCAGGCACCTTGATCTCTCTTCACATGATTAATCTCACCACAGGCTGGGCCTTGAGCGAACATGCGGTACTGCGCACCACGGATGGAGGTCTCCAGTGGAAGAATGTCACGCCACCAAACACTCTATTGACACGGGAAAGTATCGCAGAATTCCTCACGGCTTCCCTGGCGTGGGTAGCAACACCACAGGCGAATGGAACG
>Ga0207684_10003285_pt1 | contig 15861 bp, 15 predicted proteins | sample KBSK5501metaG_FD_184342 | JGI IMG/M metagenome (GOLD analysis project Ga0207684, IMG submission 184342) | Corn, switchgrass and miscanthus rhizosphere microbial communities from Kellogg Biological Station, Michigan, USA - KBS K5-50-1 metaG... | ecosystem: Host-associated > Plants > Roots >...
CGTCTTCGCAGTGGGCGCATGGACACCATATTTATTGCCATTCACCCGCGACCTTTTCCGGGCAACAGGGCATCCTGTGTTTCATCTGAAACCTCGCGACCCCAAACTGTTTATGGCCGAACGATTTCCGATTTTCGGGGCCGACATTTCAACCACTGGGTACTATGGCTTTCCACTCAGCCGTGAAGGCGTCGTCAAAGTCGCCAATCACGGCCCGGGACGGGAAATGTCGCCGGACTCAGCACAGCGCGTCGTGACAGCCGATGAAGAAAACAAGCTGCGCGAATTTTTATCGGAAACATTTCCCGCCCTTCTGGACGCGCCTATTGTTTACACCCGCATTTGTATGTATTGCGACACGCACGACGGCCATTTTTGGATTGCGCCGGATCCGGAACGGCCCGGCTTGATTCTGGCGACAGGCGACTGCGGCCACGGATTCAAATTCGCTCCCATTTTAGGCGAAATCATCGCCGAGGCCGTCGAAGGAAGGAGTAACCCGCTTTTGCAAAAGTTCCGGTGGCGACCCGAGGTGCGTGCTGGGACAGCTAAAGAAGCGGCGCGGTTTAAACCGGAATGACTGTAATTGGCCCTCTGTGACTGCCCGGAAAAATGCCACGGTCGTTACAGGCGCCGACCAGGCATGTTTTCTTTCGTCCTGGATGGGACACGTCCGAAGCGGGATGCGGTCCCCCGGACCATCAAGTCGACGAACATATGGAATCCCTTCCTGTTTCTCGCGCCGTTTCGCCTCAGGCAAAGTCCACTCTGAATCAAAAAGATGTCACAATTTCGCACGCCATGACAGCGCAAAGAGCAAAACAGTAAGAGATGTCTCCACCCATTCGACTTCGCTCAGGGCAAGACTTTCGGTCGACATGACAATTAGGAGCTTGTCGTCACGAACTAAACCACTGGTCCAATTGCAGAACTCGGCTGTCTCGAGAGAGGAGATGCAGAAAAATAGCGGCGTGTTATCGACAACGATTACGAAATCGCCTTCCCTTGCGAAGCCGGTTCCTTTTTTAGCTGACGCTTAAGCAGGGTAATTTGCTTGATCCGCGCCGAGTCGGACGGACTCCAGGTCGCGACATCGGGATCGTCTTTGAAGGCATTGTGCACGATGCGCCGCTCGTAAGAATTCATCGGCTCAAGCTGAAGGGAACGGCCAGTGATGCGAACCCGCTCGGCCAATTCACGAACCCGTTGCACGATCCGATCTTCGCGCATGGAGCGGTAATGCTCGCAATCGACTATCACTTTGGCAGCATTCTTGTCCTTGGCCTGAATGAGACGGTTCAAAAGAAATTGAATCGCTTCCAAGGTCTCGCCGTCGCGTCCGATGATGCGGCCACTTTCCTCGGTGTAAATTTGCAAGACCAGATTTCCGGCTTCGTTTTGCATCTCCTCAATCTGGAGGACGAATCCGAGATAACCGAGAATGGTGTCGAGTAGTTCTTTCGGAGTCATTATCGCCTTCGTTTTTCGGGAGGAGTGACTTTTTCCAGCTTCGGTACGGGTTGCCTTCGGTTTAAGTAGAGTTGCAGGATCGTCAACAGGTTCTGTGTTGTATAATACAAAGCGAGCGCAGCTGCAAAATTGTAGCAGAAAACCACAAAAATTATTGGCGTAAACATCATGACCCTTTGCTGCGTCGGATCGCCACTTTTGGGCGTCAGACGCATCATCCAGACATTGGTCGCCGCCATCAACAGGGGCAGAACATTGACCGGCCAACCCAACATCGGGAGATGGGCCACCGTATCAGGTTGTGAAAGGTCATGAATCCAAAGAAAATGGGCATTTCGTAATTCGACCGCCTGCCGCAGCATTGTGAAGAGACCAAAAAAGATCGGAATCTGAATCACCATCGGCAAACAACCCCCCACCGGGTTAATGCCATATTGTTTATAAAGCTTCATGACCTCCTGATTCATTCGCGTCGGATCATCTTTGTACTTTTCACGAAGCTCCTGAATTTTGGGTGAAAGCACGGACATTTGCCGCATCGAGCGATTCGCTTTGTTCTGAATCGGCCAGAGGAGCAACTTTACAATCACGGTGAGAGCAAGAATGGCGGCGGCGTAGTTGCCAATCACCTCGTGCAAAGTGTTAAGCGCGTTCAGCAGAGCCTGGCAGACAATCTTGAAGATCCCGAACTCCATGACTTCGGCCTCGTTGTGCTCAAGAGTGGCGAGCCGATGATAAAGTTTCGGTCCGAGATAAATTTCGAATCGAGCGGAATAGGTTTGGCCCGGCTCAATTTTCAGGCCCGGCATCGCCAGGGCACCTTCAATTCCACCCACTTTTTGATCGGGCCAGCGTGTAACATCAAAGTGCTTCGCCCACACGCCGATGGCCTTTGCCGTGAGCGGCGCCACCAGGGTCGCGAAAAATTGATTTGTAACGGCTACCCATTCGGCCCCGGCCACATTTTCTTGAAAAAAGGGTTGCGGCGCGCGTGCGCCTAGACCGAAAAAGCCGCTGCCGCCGGTAAACCAACCGACATCGATACCTTTGGCCTTTCCATTAACGCACCAAACCAGGCGTGTGAAAGTTGGGTAATCCTTGGGATGAATCGCCGCGGCGGCACCAAGCGCCAGGAAGTACCCGACATTCGTAAATGTTTGGGCGCCGTCGTTCTGAAAATCGACATCCAACTCCGCGACGTAGTTGTCTTTTTTTTCATTCGTCGGTGGGAAAAAAAGCTTCTTTCGAATCGTCACTTGCTCGCGCGCAGCGCGCTCGAATAAGACAGCATCGCCCTGCCGGGTCATTTTATATTCCGGCAACGATGGCGCCGCTGCGTTATCGATAACAGCTCCGATCGGAGCATGATCGGCGGAGTTTAAGGTGACCCGGTTGTTCTCCTCGGCAACGTGGTTGAGTAACACCGCCTCAGCAATGCCGCCGCCCCGGTTAGTTAGATGTAGTTCAACGTCAGAGTTCCGAAGCGTCTCCGTCCGCACAGGAAAAGGCGCGACGGTTTCCGTAGGTTGCGGCGTGGGTGTGGCTGCGGCTAAAGCTGGCGTGACGGTGCTAGTCGCAACGCCAGGCGTCGGTGAGAAAGTGGCGGGCGGCGCTCCGGTTGCAGGAGCAGGCTTCGGCCGGATTTGATTCGCCACATAAATTTCCCACAGCACCAGCCCGATCACGCAAAGGGTAACGGCAATCCATGTAGTTCGATCCATAAAAATTGCCGTGGAGTCTATTCACAGACAACGTCCTTGGTTGTGCCTGCGATGGTTAGCCGTGGTACTGGATCGTGCCCGCATCCACCCCAAGGGTGACACCGCCCGATTCTCTTCACTCCTAACCAGCTCCCGAGCAAGAAACCGTGCGTCTCAAGGGCCTGCAGAAAATATTCCGAGCATGTCGGCTCGTAGCGACAACCCAGCCCGGGACTCATGCAGCGAAGAAGCGGTGAGACGACAATCTGATAAAGCCGAATGCAACTGCGAACGAGATTGAGCATCAGGACGCAAGAATAGAAGCGCGCTTCGCCAGACGCAACCACTCATCTTCCAGTGCGTGATAAGTAGCCTCGGCGGCCCGCGGAGAGGCAATCGTCACAATCCATGCGCCTCCAATAATATTGTGCTGATGGCGACGAAAGATTTCGCGTAAGCGACGGCGAATGCGGTTTCGCGCCACTGCGCCGCCGACTCGGCGTGAAGTAACGAATCCAGCACGCACGGTTTCTCCGGCACTGAGCGCCAACACACCGAGTGAAAGAAATTGCCCGCGCGCAACGCCTCCCTCCTTGCGCACGCGCTCAAACTCTGCCGTGCGTGTCAGTCGGCGCGATCTGGGAAAGCGAAGATCGCGCGGCATAACCCGCACCTTACATCGCCAGTCGCATAGGTTTCCAGTGCCGACGAATACAAAAGGAGACAGGGGCTATCAGATCTCCTCCGTGATAGTTTTCCCAAAAATCGGTCGCCGTTTTTGCGTCACTCAATGCCAGGAGACGAGAATTGTCGCCACTAGAAGGCAACCAACAAAATTGAAACCGACGTCGATCATCCAAATTTTTGTTGGTTTCGATTCCCAGATATACACCATGGTAATCGCGCTCCCAGCGAGGCCTATACCTGCAGCCACGCCTATACGCAGGGCGTGATTCAGGTCGAAGATCCCTGCCTTGAACAAAAAATAAGCGATCGCTCCCGCAGCCAGGAAGTTGCAAATAAATGTTCCGGCCATTTTGCCAACCATCTCGCTTCCGCCCGGAGGAGATCTCTCCCCGCGATGCCGGGCTTGCTCCGCTGCCCAGACTTTTCCAAACAATAATGAATACCAGACATAACCTAGCACCCAGTAGGCCGCACCCGCGCAAAGAATTGCCAACCAGTTCATGAATGCGGTTCTCGCAAAGAACCGTGCCCAAAGCAAGAAAATGTGTCGGCACCGAGCATGTTTCGACAGTGACTGCAGCAGCACGGACGAATCATTTTCGTGCTGGACTTGTGGCCACTTGATCTATAGCGGCAATCTCTGACTCTCGTACCTCCAGATATCGCGGGCGGTGCCACCGGTCTGAGAATTAATTTATGCGACGATCAGAGATCGCCGCGACCAGGCCTGCGGGGTCCTCGACGCCGCGCTCGTAGACGGCATTCCACGAACGGCAGACCCTCCGCGGACAGCGGTTTCCGTACGGCAAGAATCTTCCCCGGACGACCGGGGAAGATTTTTGCAAATAACGCCAACTCCCGGTTATGGAGATGGCGATGTAGTCACATTAATGTTTGTTTCGGTCTTCGATTCCGTCTTACTCGAAGGAGCCGGAGTTTCTTTCACAATTGTCGTATTGCTCTCCGTTTTCTTTTCGGCAGGCGGATTGGTAACCGTGGTTTCCTTTTGCTCACAAGCCGCAAGCAATGCAACGCCAGCCAAAATGCAGATATATTTCTTCATGACTGAAGATTGGACGGACTGGCGCTCAATTTACTTAAGGCGTAGGTGATGGCGACGTTGTGGTGGTCGTGGTGGTCGACTCCGTTCCCGCCGGACTCGTCGTCGTGGTCGTCGTTTCTGTCGAAGTGGTGCCGCTGGGACTTGCAGCCGGCGCGACGGTTTCGGTTTTTTGCTCACAAGCCGCAAGCAGAGCGGCGCCAGCCAGGATGCAGATGTATTTCTTCATAAGGTTGTAGGTTGAGAAACCCATATTCGGGTAAATCCTGAATCGGGGCAAGGTCGGTTTTCGGTCGTCGTATTTACCGCATGGCCAAGGGAAAAGCTTCAAAAAGGCGGCGTGTATTTCAAGCCGTGCGCCTCGGCCACGGCCTGACATGTCAGTCTGCCATCGCGTGTATTGATTCCACCTGTCAACGCGGGCTGCAATTGGCATGCTTTTTCAAGCCCATGATCAGCCAGCAATTCCACGTAACGATAAGTAACGTTCGTCAAGGCTTGCGTGGCCGTCCTGGCGTATGCTGCAGGCATGTTGGCGACGCAGTAATGTGTCACCCCCTCCTCAACATAAACCGGATCGACATGTGTGGTAGGGTGCGAAGTTTCGGCACAGCCACCTTGATCGATTGAAATATCAACCAGCGCGCTGCCGCGTTTCATTTTTCTTAACATGGCGCGCGTGACCAGCTTGGGGGCCTTTGCTCCGGGGAGCAGAACCGCTCCGATTAAAAGATCGGTCGTTGGCATCAATTCATGCAAGTTCGCTTCACTTGAGTAGAGCGTGTCTGTGTTCCCGATTGTTAGGTCGAGAAAACGCAATCGCTCTACGTCCACATCAAGAATCGTGACATCAGCGCCCAAACCGGTCGCCATGCGGGCAGCATTAACGCCAGAGGTTCCGCCGCCAATGACTACGACGCGCCCCGGCAGCACGCCCGGCACGCCGCCAAGCAAAACGCCGCTCCCCCCATTATGTTTCGCCAAAAAATACGCACCCATCACCACCGACATTCGCCCGGCGATCTCGCTCATCGGCTCGAGCAACGGCAATTTATTCCCGACCTGGATTGTTTCATAAGCGACAGCTGTAACGCCAGAGTCCAACAGTGCTTCGGTCAGCGATTTGCTCGCCGCCAGATGAAGATAGGTGAAGAGAATCTGGCCCTTCCGTAATAGCGGAAACTCCGCTTTGAGCGGCTCTTTTACTTTCACAATGATCTCGGCACGGGCAAAAACCTCTTTTGCTGTGTCAACTATCTCCGCGCCAACTTTGACATAATCTTCGTCGGGATAACCTGAGCCCAAGCCAGCGTCTTTCTGGACCAGGACAGAATGACCACGGCGAATGAGCTGTTCCGCCGCTGACGGCAACAACGCGACGCGCTGTTCTTGTTCCTTAATTTCCTTGGGGATGCCGATGATCATTTCGAGCAGTGAATGGTGATAAGTGATAAGTGAATAGTCGGAACTGCATGACGCGACCAGCGGAATTTACCGATCACTAGTCACCAGTCACTATTCACTAGTTTAGCGAGGGATCGTCCGGAGCGGCCGCCAACATTTTGTACCACGGGCCAAGGCCGCGCATGATGTCAAACCAAAGGCTGGACAAGCGATCGGCTTTTAGGGTTGAGCGGCTGGGCTTTTGCAAGAGCCAGGCATTTTGTTTCATTTCCGCTTCAAGCTGGCCAGCGCCCCAGCCAGCATAACCAACGAAGGCGCGGACAGAGGACGGATCATTGTTGAGGAGATGACTCGCCTCTTCCAGATTCACATTATGATTGAGCTTTAGCCCCTCGCCCTTTTGCCACTCAAACGCGGCGAACATCAGTTGGTTTCGCCCGACTGGTCCACCAAGAAACACCGGAACGTTCGCCAGGCCGGCCGGCGGTTCGTCGTTGACGAGATCGGCTACCTGTTTATCAAGCGGCCGGTTCAAAATTACACCAAGTGCGCCATCTTCCGGATCATGCACCGAAATGAAGAGCACTGCGCGGCGAAAATTTGGATCAAGCATGTTCGGATGAGCGACGAGCAAAGAGCCGGCAAAACTTTGCGGCAGGTTGCCTCCGATCTTGCGCATGCAAAACTAGAACGCGCACCGCAAGGTCGCGCAAGCGATAACCGGCAGCGATCATCACCGGCCTATGGTTCCCTGCGACTCAATTTGCGGTCGCGCAGTTCAAAAGTAACGCTTTGGCCAAACTTTTCGCGCCATTGCCAATTCGTTGCCGTAACCAGCTTTTGCGAATCAGAAGGCATCGAAGTCAGCAATGCATGTCGTCGATTGGGATCAAGTTCTCCGAAAATGTCGTCGATTAACAGAAGCGGCGGTGCGCCTTCTTCGGCAAAAACACCTGCTTGAGCGATTTTCAAGGCAAGGGCGAGCGTGCGCTGCTGTCCTTCCGAAGCAAAAACTTGAGCCGACATTCCATCGACGAAAAGATCCAGTTCATCGCGATGCGGTCCGACGGTTGTTTGTCTTAATCGATTTTCCTCCTGCCGTGAACATGCTAGGTCGGCAGCAAAGTCGTCTCCATGTCCGGGTGAAAAATAAATATCGATTCTCTCCTGCCGGCTGCTGATGCCGGCATGTGCTGAGGCCACCAACGCCGCCAGCCGTTCGACGACGCCAGCACGCAGCGACCGCAGTTTCGTTCCATGGGCGATCAACGGCGGGTTGTAAGCGGCCAACTCACGCAGACGCGGTGGCGCGCATTTGAGCAGGGCGTTGCGGGCACGGAGCGCTCGTTCATATGCGCGCAAAGTCGGTCGATACCCCGCATCAATTTGCATTCCGACGAAGTCGATATAACGACGGCGCGCTTCCGAGCTGCCGCGAACTATTTCAATATCAATGTTGGCGAAAGAAACGACCCGGGCAATGCGCAAATACTCCGTCGCGGTGCGCTGCTCCACTTCGTCAAACCGCAACTTTCGCCGCAAGCCACCGTACTGGAACTCCATGCCGTGACCATCAAAGTTTCCGCGCACGATGAATAACTTTGCACCGACCTTGGTAAGCGGGGCCAGCGTAGAGATTCGTTGCGATTGCAATCGCAACAAGACGCAAGCTGCTTCCAGGATTGATGTTTTACCTTCGCCGTTCGCGCCGATAAAAAAGTTAAATCCGGGCGACAACTCCAGCGCAAGTGAGTCGAAGCAACGAAAATTCTTGAGCTGCAAATCCGCTAACATTAGAGGTCGAATAAGTAGAGCCGGGGGCGTCGCCGGCGAAACCCTAAATGGCAGGCGCCTCGGCCGCCACTCCACGCCGGGTCCGATATTTCCACCAGTCCGGCAAGAGCAACAGGAACTCTATTAGCGCAATTTCAAGTTGAGCATGTCGTTCACCCATCAGTGTTGACGCGATGTCATCCTGAATGAAGTGAAGGATCTCTCAAAAGCTCCATTGATCACGCTAGTTCAGCCAGAGTGACGTTTGCTTCGATTGTGAGATCAGCACTCCGCCCAGTCGCGATCCCGGAGGGCGGGATGAGAACTTCGGGTGTGATTGCGAGCTAATGGTAGCTTCTACCCCTAGCACAATCGCGATGTCATCCTGAACGAAGTGAAGGATCTCTCCAAAGCCCGAGTGATTACGCTATTTCAGCCAGAGTAAGATTCGCTTCGATTGTGAGATCAGCGCTCCGCTCGGTCGCGATTCCACCGCTCGGATGACAGGCCCAACACGGCTATTATTCAGGATCAGCTTTTGCCAGCACACGGCGACCTCGATGACAGCTTTTTGGGCTGTGCCTTATTGAAGCCGCGCCAGGGGGGGCTTAAGTTACCCGCAGAATTTTGTTGCGACCAAACCCAAGCTCGGTTACTAGCAGCGCAGTTTTCCAAGATTGTTCTGGGGGGAACAGCCGCCCTTCACGTCCATCGGGCGTGGGGGGCGGTACTTTTTTGGGAGGAAGCGAAAACAAAGGCCAACGCTCAACAGCCTGCCCTGAGCGCAGCGGAGCGAATTCGAATGGGTCCAACATCCAACGCCCAATTCGGAGGCAATCGACCTTTAACCGTTGACGCGTTGCATTTGGACGCCGTCGCAAGCGTTTTCGTACGACAAGGCTGGCGAAAAAATTGAGTCTCTCTCGTTCCTTGTGGGACTTGCGACCAGAGAGAGCCACGCTCGCCCAACGTAAAACGCTGGGCTATTGTCATGCGATTTAATCTCCGTGAATAGCCCGGCGTTAACGCTGGGTCATGATGATGTGTAAAGATCAAGTCCCGTCAGGGACGAAAGAAAACTCGCTGCGCGCGTGCCAAACCAAACCATAATCAACGATCTACGGTCGATACAATCGCGCTCGAAAATCTTCGGCCGCTTTTCCTGGCCAGTTGCTTTGGTTCTTGTTACGCTCATTTTCGCAGCCGCCGTCATTGTTCTTTTTTTAAGATTGGAAACCTGGCCGGCGCGCACGGCCAGACAAGGCACGGCCGAGCTCGAACACCTGGCTCAAGATCTTGGCGCCATATTCGTCGACATCGCCCATTTGCAGCCGCGAGTTACAATCAACAACCGCGTCTACCTCGAACAAACCGTATCGACCACCGAATTGGCGATTGTTTCGCGCCGCATTGAGGTCGAACATGAATTTCAAAACACATGGGCGGGGAGCTCCAAGCGCGTAAGACTTCACGGAACATTCGACGTTAAGGCCGGCTTTGACCTGCGGCGAGACCTGTCGATCGACATCCGGCCGGAGGAAATCGTGGTGCAGCTTCCACACGCGCAGATTCTTGGACTCGAGCAGCAGCAGGTGGAAGTACTCGCGTTAGAGAATGGATTGTGGAATCGTATTTCTGCCATCGACGTCCAGTCCGAGCTGGCGGGCTTGCCGCAGCTGGCCCGAGAGAAGGCTGTGGAAAACGACTTACCGGTCGAGGCTGAGCGCGCATTGCAAGAGCAGCTCGACGTGCGCATCCACACCTCGCAACCGTTGCGATTGGTCTTCACAAACGGAAAGAAGAGCGATTAAGAAATTGGAGAGATGCGCCCGGTCACGACCACACTATCGAAACGGATGGCACGGAGGCCGGTGCGCCAAACGCCAGGACCGCTCAAAAAACGAATCTTGCTCGGCAGCTTGATTGTTTTTTTAGCGGCCCTGCTTGCGATTTGCTTCTCTCCACTAATCGTTTCCAATGTTCTGCGACTGTGGATTTCGTGGAAAGCGCGTCAGGAAAAGCTCATGGTCACGATCGACAAAATAGAGGCACCTTTTCTGCGGCCGGTGTTGATGCGCGGTCTTCGAGTAACGAGCGCGCCCGAGTCCGCCTTTCGCATTGACCTTGCTGTCTCGCGAGCCAGCCTCGAACTAAACCTTAGGACCGTTTTACTGCGGATGCACGGCCGCGCCGTTAAAAATCTGAACGTGGCGGGAGTACGGGCTGAGGTGCGTCGCGATCACCCTGGAACAGCTATTTCCGCGGCCGGCTGGAACACATTGCAACGATTGTTGCCAAACAATTTCAACTTCGGGACTCTGGACTTGCGAGTGGAAGATGGCGCTACGGTGTTCCTGCTGCGGGGCGCCTCATTCTCAGCTAGCGAAATTCAAGCCGGTCATTTTTCGGCCGGCGAGATCATGGTTGTCTCGCCATGGCTCCGCCAAAGTTTTTCCGATTTGCGCGGGGCGACCCATTGGCAAGGCGATCGCCTGACTGTTGCCGGACTCACTTTAACGCATGGTCTTGATGTCGAATGGATCGCGGCCGATTTGTCGCACCTTGGCCAACAATACCTCGGTCTCGAATTCGAGGCCGCTGTATTCGGCGGGAAAATTCGTGCTGACATCTCGAACGATTGGCACTCTCATCCTGCAACTTGGAACGTGGCGGGATCGGCCACGGACATGTCGCTTGCGCAAACATCGGAGGCCATCGGATTTACCGATCGCGCGAACGGGCTGCTTCACGCATGTAAGTTCACTTTCCGTGGCGATCCCAGCGATGTGACCCGCGCCACCGCGTCAGTTTGGGCGGAATTGACCGAACTTAAATGGCGCAATCGGATGGCCGACACCATCATGCTCGGGGCCGCGCTCTACAATCAGCAGATTCAACTGCAGCAGCTCTACCTCAAGCAAAGCGAAAACGAGCTGACGCTAAGCGGCGAAGGCGCTTTTACTGGGAACGGGAACCAATCGGGCTGGCTCAATCCCGTTTTTCGCGGCGATATTTCGGCCTTGATCGGTAATCTGGGGGAATTTGCCGGTCTCTTTGGCGCCAATCCGGCCGACTTTGCCGGCGAAGTTGCCGTTGAGGGAACAATGAACGCGCGCGACCGCAAAATCGGCGGACACCTCACTGCCAGCGGGAAATATTTATCGATCTTCAAAGCGCCAATCGATTCGTTCGCGACAAAACTGAACCTGAAGGCAACTGAACTGGAAATTGAGCAGCTGGAGCTGCACCACCAAAACGATTTCGCGCGCGCGACCGGAAAAATCGATGTGGCGCACGAACACGAATACTCGGGAACAGCCACATTCACCGCCGCAAACCTCACAGATTACGTCCACTTGGTTCCTTTTTCCTGGAGTTCGGCAATTCGACAAGGAGCAGTCAGCGGCGATTGGTCAGGTAAAGGAAATATCAGTTCCCACACCGGTAAATTCCATTTAAATGGCCGCGCCATTCGCATGTCCGGACCTGTCGAATTCTCGCCGTTCGATGCGGAACTCGAGGCCGCTTACTCGCCCGCTAATATTTTCTTCCACCAATTACACCTGGCCAACCAGCACGCGTCGTTGAATGGATTTCTCACGATCGCGCCAAAATATCTGCAGCTGCAGGCGTTCGCCCTCGACCTGAATAGTAAGCCGCAATTGCGCGGCAATGTTTTTGTGCCCATCGCGTTATCAAAAATGGGACGCGACCGGAGCGTTCTCGAGGCTCTTGATCCTGAACAAAAGCTCGATTTCGATCTCAACATTGAACCCACCAACTTGGCGGAGCTGGCGCGCGCGCTCACCGGACGCGCTAGCATGAACGGTCTTTTGGCAGGACGATTTTCAATCTTTGGTGGATTGAATGCTTTGCAGGGATGGGGAGAAGTGCACCTGCGCGATTTCGTTCTGGAAAACGATGCCGCATCCCTTTCCGCTGACGCGCAAACCCGACTGACATCCGGTACGATGAACACGAAAGCCGGCATTCAATTTCGCGACTCGGAGCCGATTGCATTGGAGGCGAGCTTCCCTCTGCGCTTTGGGCAAGCGAGCAAAGACGCGCCGTCAGAGCCGATCGCTTTAGATATTGATTTTCCCAAGGTTCGGCTCACGGCAGTGCCGAAATTTCTATCAAGCAGTGTATTCGGTGATGGGATCTTGAGCGGCAACCTTGCGTTTTCTGAGACACCGCGGAATCCAAAGATCCTCGGGAATATCCAGTTTACTAAGGCTAAATTGACTAACACACCATTGCAGGCGACCGCCGCTTCCGCTCGCCTGACGTTTAGAGGCACGAGCGCCTCAATCGACTCCGGCAACGTTAGCGCAACCGGTGTTGATCTTCCGTTTCGCGGCGAAATTGACTTCGCCGACCTGAACGCCATCTCAATGAGACTGTTGCCAAGCCAACCGATGGGTGATTTGACGCCGCTCGAGTTGGCCGGATGCATGAGCGGCTTAAAAATCTTGCCTACGTCCGCAGCTCAACCCGCTATCCCCAAAATCAACGAAATTGTTTTAAATGGTGGTTTGGGTGCGAATTGGACAGTAACGCTAAAGGAACCTCAAACTGCGGAGCCGTTTGCCTGGTTCGGGCAAACAAATTCGAATAGAACCTTTCCGTTGTGTGTCGTTAGCGGATCAGCGCAGAATACGTTGGTGCTGGGTTGCGAATCGGTCCAACCGCAAATACGAACTGAAAAGGTTCGGCCACGCAAACGAGCCAGGCATCGCTGAGTCGCGGAGGTAAAGCGGCGTTGACGCTCGCATTCTGAGAAGCAGTCGCCGCGGCGCGTTGCAGCCATCGACACGTTGCCGGGGGTTGCCACACGCGTGGTGTTTTTGTCATGTCGACCGAAGTCGAGACACCTCTCACTGTTCGCTACCGACGCGAGAAGAGGCAATAACGGAACAGCAAGACATTCGTCGGCTGTTGAAAAGCAATTTCACAGCAATCACAGTTGCCGGCAAGCTGCCGGCAACTGCAACCTAACAGGGAGCGCTCCCCCGAAATCGATCGGCTCTTCCCAGTGCGAGATATCAATGACCCTGCGCGTCATAATCGTGATTTGTTAAACATGCATCAACATAAGGGGTCCTGCGCATCACCATCCCCTAGGTGTTACGAGATGTCTCGGCTTCTTAAGGTAACAGAAATCATATCTAGCCCGACAAATGTTCGAGGCTAAGCCTTACATCCTGGCTAGGCTTTGCGCCCGAATCGTCATTCGAAATTTAACAATCCTTGTTACCGAGACTTGGGCAAATGGGCGTCTCCGCGACGCGGATTACAAACTGGAGGTATTCATGAAAAGAAACGGTATCCGTTGGCCAAGTGTACTCGCCTTCTTCGTGTCGGCAGCCGTGGCACTGCCACGCATCAGCGTCCATGCCGTCACGATGGACACCCTATACATTTCCGTTAACCATTCCACACCGTCATCTACAAGCAGCGGTTCGATCCTCGCGTATACTTCTACTGGAATCCAGAGCACGTTCGCCTCCGGAATGCCGCATCCTCGGGGTCTTGCGTTTGACACTGCGGGCAATCTGTTTGTCGCGAGCAACAACTTGAATGCTGATCAGGCAACAATTTTAGAAATTACTCCCGGCGGCGTGCAGAGCGACTTCGCCGACTCCACGCCTCTCCTTTCAAATGTACGCATTGACAGCGCAGGCAATTTGTTTGTGACGATGATCGATTCTAGCACTTCGAATGGCTCGACGAGTATTTTGAAATTCACCCCGGGAGGGACACCCAGCACGTTTGCCTCAGGTTTTGGTGCGAGTGCGGGCCTAGCCTTTGACCACGCGGGCAATCTGTTCCTAGCCGACTTTCTCGACCAAACTATCTTCAAATTCACGCCGAGTGGCACGCGCAGCGTTTTCGCCGGGCCAAGCGCTTTTGGATCCAATTCACCAGAGGGATTGGCTTTTGACAGCGCCGGGAATCTCTTCGTGGGGGTCGAAAGTAACACGCCGAACAGCGATACGATTCTCAAATTTACTCCGGGTGGGACCGAGAGCACGTTCGCTGCTGGGCTAAATGGCGTAGAGGGTCTGGCTTTTGACCCGCTAGGTAATCTCTTTGCAGCGGAAATCTTTAATGGCGACATCTTGAAATTTACCTCCGGAGGCACTGAGACCGTCTTTGCCTCAGGGCTCAACGGTCCGCATTGGCTCACCTTCGGGCCCGCGGGCGGGGCAAACGTGCCGGACAGCGGCGCGACCGTTGGGTTACTTGGCATCAGTGTCTTAGGATTATTTTGCGCTCGTAAGATCGTTACAGTCTAACTGCTCGCGCGCGGGGAAGCGCCAATTATGTTTCTGCGTTACTTAGTGTCGATAGCAAGCCTTTGACCCGCGCTTTCTGACACTTGGCATGTCTCGCACAGTTACGCTCCTCTTTTTGGGGATCACGATTTTTTTAGCCGCTTCGAGATTCACGACTGCTCAGGTGGCCGTGTCTGGTGAAGCAAAGGCTCTGGCTATATATGCTCCACGGCCAGCGTATCCATACGAAGCCCGCGACAGACACCTGACCGGAAGCGGGATGGTTTTACTGAATGTTGATTCATCCACTGGAGCCGTAACATCGGCCCAGATGCTAAAGAGCACCGGACATAAAATTCTTGACGATTCAGCTCTGGAAGCTTTTCAGCAATGGCGTTTCAAGCCGGGCACAGTGCGAAAAGTGCGCATCCCAATCCATTTTAAAATGCAAACCCTTCGTGAATACGTGCGAGCAAAGGGACACAGTTTGTGGTTGCACAACGCGACGTATTGGTTCCTGCCAGAATATCCGCGCGAAGCACGCGAAAAGGGTCTAACTGGTAGGGGCGTAGTGATAGTGAAAATTGATCCGCGGACCGGCTATGTTACGTCGGCATCGATTCTGAAAAGCACCGGACAGGAAATTCTCGACAATGCAGCCCTACGAGCTTTTGGGCAGTGGCGTTTCAAACCGAGAACTGTGACGACACTTGAAATTCCCGTTCAATTCACGACACAAGGTGTCTTCTACTAAATGCTGTCGCCGGGCGAACTTGTTATTAAAGTTCGAGAGAGAAGCAGTATGATAATTGGATTTCGGGGAGGGTTAGCTATATCCCTGCTTACCGCATTCTGCGCACTTAACGGTCAGCTGGAGGCAGCGCCGGACCCGCGTATCAAACAGCTCGACTTGCAGGCGAAAGACGCCTTGTCTCACGAAAACTACGACGCCGCCATCCGATTTGCCACCGATGGTTTGCGACTCGCACCGCAGTCAGCGGCGCTGCGATATAGGCGTGCAACAGCATATTACCGAAAAGGCGACACAGAAAACGCGATGAAAGACATTAACGAGGTGATTCGCCTGATGCCAATGTTGGGGCCAGCGTACGTCGATCGCGGTGCCTATTATGAGAGACTCGGCTTGCCTGACAAAGCGCTGGCCGACTTCAATCAAGCCATCCACCTCGACTCACAAGACGCAAGAGCATATTGCAATCGTGCCGACCTGGAAGATCAGCTCCTTCGCGAGCCCGATAAAGCTCTAGCCGATTACACTCAAGCGGTAAACCTCGCGCCCAATTTCCAGAGAGCCTATTTCAACCGCGGCGCGCATTTTCTCGGGCAAGATGATTACGGGCGCGCCATTGCCGATTATACTCGCGCTATCGTTTTGGAGCCGAACGATCTCGGCGCTTACGCCGCGCGAGCCTACGCCAATGCGAAACAGGGCGATCGCGCGTCCGCACTCGCCGATGCGACGGTGGCC
>Ga0207684_10003287_pt1 | contig 15860 bp, 10 predicted proteins | sample KBSK5501metaG_FD_184342 | JGI IMG/M metagenome (GOLD analysis project Ga0207684, IMG submission 184342) | Corn, switchgrass and miscanthus rhizosphere microbial communities from Kellogg Biological Station, Michigan, USA - KBS K5-50-1 metaG... | ecosystem: Host-associated > Plants > Roots >...
GAACATGCTGAAGACTTTCTTCGACGGCTCGACCGAGAAGGCCGTGGCCGCCCTGCTCGACATCTCCCGGACGGAAATCACCGACGACGATCTGGATCGTCTTTCTCGCTTGATCGACCAGGCCAGGCAGGAGGGCCGCTGAGATGGAAGAGAACGTCGCCGCCGCAGTCCGTTTCGCGCTGGATGTCGCTTTCAAGGCGACCGTTCTTCTCGCGGTCACCGCCCTCGCGCTGGTACTGCTCAAACGCGCGTCGGCGGCCGCCCGCCAGCTCGTCGCAACGCTCGGTCTCGCCGGATCGCTGCTCCTTCCGGCGGCGACCCTCGTCGCGCCGCATTGGGAGCTGCCCCTCCTGACGAGTCCGGTTCCCGAGGCGAAAGCGTTCGCTCGAGCGAGCCGCGCCGGCCACGAAGTCACGCCGCGACTCGAAGACGACGCGAGCTCGGCGGTGGTCGAGCGCGAGCTCTCGACGGTGGATCGAGACGTCCGCCGGCCCGAAGCCCTCGACGTCGCCGCGGCGACCGCTCCGGCGACGCGTCCGATCCCGGCGCCGCCGAAGGAACCACTCTCTCCGATGACGTGGATGCTCGCGGTTCTCGGCCTCTGGTCGGCGGGAACGGCGGTCGTGCTCGCCCGCCTGGCCCTGGGCGCGGCGCGCGTACGGCGGGTCTGCCGGCGCGCTTCTCCCGATGCAGACCCCGGCTGGAGGGTCATCGCGGGCGAGCTCTCGGTGAAGCTCGGCCTCCCGCGCCCGGTCGATCTCCTCTTCAGCGAAGAGCTCGCCGTTCCGGTCACGACGGGCCTCTTGCGGCCGGTCGTTCTCCTTCCCGAGGGAGCGCACCGGTGGAACGAGGAAAGACGTCGCGTCGTCCTCCTTCACGAGCTCGCGCACGTCAAGCGGGCGGACTGGCTCGCGCTCCTCCTCGGACAGACGGCGGCAGCCCTTTACTGGTTCCACCCGCTCGCGTGGACGCTCCGCGTGCAGATGCAAAAGGACTGCGAGCGAGCCTGCGACGACCTGGTCCTCGCGGCCGGAACGCGCGCCTCGGTGTACGCCGCTCACCTGCTGTCGATCATCCGGTCGCTCCGGCTCTCGCATCAGCGCGCTCTCCCCGCAGTCGCGATGGCCCGCCGCTCGTACTGGGACGGCCGGATGCGCGCGATTCTCGACCCCGCCGTCGAGCGGCGGACGGTGTCGCCCGGAGAGAAGCGTCTCGCGGCGTGCGCTCTCTTCGCCGCCGTCGTCGCGCTCGCGGCCCTCGAGCCATGGACGGCGCGGAAAGCCGATGCGATGTCCTCGGACCAATCCCGCTTTTTCGCGGCCGCCGAATCGAACGCGAATCCCGCCTCGTCCTGTCCCGAGAAGTCCCACGGCGCAACTCCCGCCGCGCCGCGCCGGAAGGGCGACGAGGCCGCGCCGGCCTCGCCCGCGCTCGAGAGTCTCGCCTCCCCGGAAGACGCCTCTGCCGACGCCGTCGAGGCGGACTCCGACGCGGTCGTCCAACCGGATCCCGCGAGCCCGGACGGCAGGTTCCAGAAGGCGTCGAAGAAGAGCCATAGCGAGGAGAGTTCCTGGTACGAACGCGGAATGTCGTTTCACCGCGAAGGTCGCTACGACGAGGCGATCGATGCCTTCCGGCGATCGATCGACGAGGGAGAGCGCGTCGAGGCGGCGACGTACAACATCGCCTGCGGCTACGCGAAAAAGGGAGACACCTCCCGGGCGTTCGAATGGCTCCAGAAGGCGATCGATGAAGGATTCGAAATCGACTCGTATCTGGCCAGAGACGACGACCTCGATTCCCTCCGGTCCGATCCCCGCTTCGGAGAGCTGCGCCGCGCCTCGAAGGAAAAGAAGGTCGAGTGCAGCCGGGGGCAGGGCGAGCGTCTCGCGACCCGATACGAGCATTTGAAGTCGGACTCCGCGGCCCGGGGCAAGGCTTTCTACGAGATCGGGAAGGAACTGCTGAAGGCGGGACGCAATGACCTCGCCGCAGACGCGTTCCAAACGTCCGCCGCCCGCGGATACCGGGAGGGCGCCTCTCTTTACAACACCGCGTGCGCGTATTCGTTGAAAGGAGAGAAGACCGCCGGGCTCGAGTATCTCGGGAAGGCGCTCGATGCCGGTTTCGACGACCTGCATCTGGTCCGCAAGGACGACGACCTCGACAACCTGCGCGGCGAGCCGCGCTACCGCGAGCTCGTAAAGACGGCCGGGGATCTCGAGCTCCACCGGTTCCAGGACTTCGGCGGCCACAAGCAGTGGCTGCGCTCGTCGCGCCAGTCGGCCTGGCGCAAGGTGGAACAGCACTTCGACGACTACACCCGGCGCCATCCCGAGAGCGCCCGCGCCTGGTTCAACCTCGGCTACGCGCGCATCGAGGGGGACCGCGCGCGGGAGGCCATCCCGGCTTTCCGTCGCGCTCTGGACATGGGGTACCGCAAGCCGACGACGATGTACAACCTCGCGTGCGCCTACTCGCTCCTGGACCAGAAGGACGAGGCGTTCGGCTGGCTCTTCAAGGCGCTCGACGCCGGTTTCGACGCGAGCGGGACGCTCCGCGGGGACGACGATCTCGACAACCTGCGCGGCGATCCACGTTTCCGCCAGGCCCTCGCCCGCGCGAAGGACCTCGACCGGGACTGGTCCGACTGACCGGCTCTACGCGGGCACGAGCTTCGCGCGGCGGTTGATTTCCTCGTCCGCTTTCGAAAGCGGGAGGCTCGAGGGCAAGGGCGCCCGGTCGATGCCGAAAGTCCGGCGGCGGAGCTCGGAGTAATCGCCCGCCCAATCCTTTCGCACGCGGCCGATTCCTCCGGCCATCGGGTGGAGATCGCGGGCGCTCGCCATCCGCGACATCGCGGAAAAACCCGACACGGCGAAGAGGGCCGCGGAGGAGCGGAAATCGCGCCGCCGGCGGAAGATTCGCCAGAGCTTCGACCCGACGTCTCCGGCCGGATAGAACTCGCGGCAGCACCGGAAGAGAAGCCGGCGCAGCTCCTCTTTCGCGAGGTTCGGATGGCGCCATGTCACCGTCGTTCCGTCGAATCGGTCGAGGTTCGTCTCCGTGATCCAGCCGTCGCGCCGGAAGTCGTCGTACTGCTCGGTCCCGGGAATCGGGGTGAGGATGTAGAACGACGCCACGTCGGGAGCGAGAGCTCGCAGCGTCGAGAGGTGCCCGAGGATCCCGCGCTCGGTGTCCGCCGGGAACCCCAGGATGTTCGAGAAATGGGTCGTGATCCCGTTCTCCCGGCAGAGGGCGACGATGCGCGCGTACTTGCCCGGATCGTTGTGGAACTTGTGCGCCTGGCGCAGGGTTGCCGCGTTGAACGACTCCGCGCCGACGAACATCTGGAAGCAGCCGGCCCGCGCGAGGAGCTCGACCAGGTCCGGATCGCGATGGATCTGCGCGTCGCACTGCGCGAAGAAGGGAAGCTCGATCCGCTCCGCGATCATCGCCTCCGCGAGCGGTCGCACGTCCGGGTACTTGTTGAAGTTGTCGGAGGTGAACATCACGAACCGCACGCCGGCCGCCTTCGCGGCGCGCAGGCTCGCGAGCGTCGTTTCGATCGGCTGGCTTCGAATCGCGTGGCCCGCGATCTTGATCACCGAGCAGAAGTTGCAGGAGTAGGGGCAACCCCGCGCCGGATAGACGCCGAGCATCGGAACCGCATACCGGCGGAGGTCCCGGCGAGATGGAGGCCGGAGCACCGGCGCGTCGAGCTGCCCTCGCCAGCGCTCCTCCCGGCCGTAGACGGGCTGAAGTCCACCGGAGGCCGCGTCCCGCAGGATTGCCGGCCAGACGATCTCCGCCTCGGAGAGGGAGAACGCGACGCCCCGACCCTGGAGCATCGCGGTATCGCACGTCATCGGATGCGGACCGCCGATGACCGCATGGGCGCCGCGGTCGAGCGCAAGGGCGGCGAGATCGAGCGCCCGATGGAGCTGGTGGCTCTGGACCCCGACCAGCGCGACGAGCGTTTCGGAGCCGCGCTCCGGCTCGAAGAGAGAGAGATAGTCCAGACCCGTCTGGACGTATTCATCCACTGCGTGAACGTCGCAACGCCTTCCCAGAACCTCGCGCGGCGTCATGCTCGCCATGTAGGGCACCGTGCTGTTGGGCATGAAGCCGCGCCGGAAGCGTTCGACGAAACCGCGCTCGTCGTACTTGCTCGGCTTCACGATGACGACCCGAAGAGAAGTCACGAGAATGAGTTGCTTCCGGGTGGATTGTAGCCGGCGTGTGTCACGTTAGAAATGGAGTGAAGTCCAGCTGCCTCTCACTCTCTCCTCGGTCCGGCGCAGCCGGATCCCTGACTGCGCGAGAATGGGGTATGCGCAGGACCGCGACAGTGTCACGCATCGAGCCCGCGCGTCTGAAGCCGGGCGTCACCGCAGATCGCCTGCCCGGCCTGCGACCCTCCGACGCGGCCGGCGTGGGCGGCCCGCGTACGATCCGCGGGAAGGCGCTCGTCTTCTGGGATCCGAAAGTCCCGGGCAGGAAGCTCGACGCGATCGATACGGACCAGATCACCCCCGCTGCCGACTGCGTCTCGGAGAGCCTGGAACATTTAGACGAGCGCTGGAAAGCGGGCACGTTCCGATACCTGATGCCCGACTTCCGCAAGCGCGTCCACCGAGGCGAGACGTTCCTGGTCGCCGGCGACCGGTTCGCAATCGGTTCGTCTCGCGAGATGAGTCCCGCGGGATTGAAGGGAGTTGCGGAAGAGGCCGGGCTCGAGCTCGTCGTCATCTGCGGCGCGAACATGGGCGACATCTTCCGTCGGAACGCCTTCAACCTCGGACTCCACGTCGCGCAGAGCCCGGAGGCGGTGGCGGCCGCGGAGGACGGTGATCTCTTCGCGTTCGACGTCGCGACGCGTCGGCTGACGAACGAGACGAAGAAGAAGTCGTACGAGCCGGTCCCGCTGACGCCGAAGGAAGAGGAGATCCGCGTCAGCGGCGGAATCTTCGCTGCCGGCCGGCGGGAGTTTCGCCGGTCGGTGGAGACGCGTCCCGAACTGGCGTGGCCGGATTCGGAGACCTCGCGATGCCTGACAGCGACGGAGCAGATCGTCTGGGCGCACCGGGTGGATCGCGACGGGACGGTCGCTCCCGGCGCGACGCTGCGCGTTTACGCGGACCTGCTGCCGGCCTCCGACGGCACCGCTCCGTTCGCCATTCACACTTTCAATCAGATCACCGGCGGGAACTCGATCTTTCCGCGGCAGGCGGCGATCGCGAACGACCACTTCGTGTTCACCGGCAAGGAGGCGGACGAGAGGCAGACGTCGATCGGCCGCGAGTTCGCGCACATGCACGGGATCGAAAGGCCGTACTACGCGACGCCGGGCGACGGGATCTTCCACTTCTACTTTCCGGAGCAGGGTCTGGTGCTGCCCGGGCAGTTCATTCCCGGCGCCGACTCGCACAGCCGCGCGTACGGCGCGTACGGCGCGGTGGGATTCGGGGTCGGTTCGACGACGCTCGGGTTCGGCTGGGCGACCGGATACATCTACTTCACCCTCGCGAAACAGCGGCGCGTGGTCTTCCGCGGCAATCTGCAGCCGTGGGTCGCGGGCAAGGACATCGTTCTCGAGCTGCTCCGCCGCTGGGGCGCGAAGCAGTCGGGCGGAATGTCGGTCGAGTTCGTGGACGCGGACCGGCAGCTCCCGATCGCCTACCGCAACACGATCGCGAACATGATGGCGGAAGGGGAAGCTTTGAACGGGATCTTCGCCCAAGACGAGGTGACCGACGCCTGGTACCGCGCGAAGGGAATCGCCCCGGACGAGCTGCCCTACCCGCGGGTGACTCCGGGGAGAGACGCCGTCTACGAGAACGACGAGACTCTCGCGCTCGACTCCGTCGAGCCCATGATCGCCAAGCCGTACTCGCCCGGAAACGCGTACCCCGCGGACGAAATCGCGCGCGAACGCCTCGGCTTCGACAAGGCGTTGATCGGCTCCTGCACGAACGGGAGCTACGACGACCTTCTCTCCGCCGCGCTCGTCCTTCGTGCCGCGCGCGACCAGGGATTTCGAAAGGTCGCGAAGACGCTCGCGGTCTTCCCGGGCTCGGGCGGCGTCGGCCGGCGCATCGAGACGCCCGATCCGCGACTCGCGGGCGAATCGATCGCCGAAGTCTTTCGATCCGTGGGCGGGGAGATCCGGCGGTCGTGGTGCGGCCCGTGTTTCGGCCAGGGTCCGGACTCCCTGACGAAAGGCGAGCGGGCGATCACGTCCTTCAACCGCAACTGGCAGAACCGCATGGGCGTGGGCGGAGAGGGATACCTCGCGAGCCCCGCGGTCGTCGCGGCGTCCGCTCTCCTCGGCTACATGGCGCCCCCGGGCGAGCTCGGCCTCGCCTGGGAGCCGGAGAGATTCGGAGTCTAGGAAGACCCGGTCACCCGAGGACCCTCCTGGCCCGTTCGTAAATCGCCCGGCGGTGTCCGATCATCACGATCAGAACGAGAAGCTCCCGACGCCGGAGCCGGTACACGATGCGGTAGTCGCCGACGCTATAGGACGAGAGGCCGTCGAGTGGCGCGGCGAGCCGGTTACCGAGCTCCGGGTTTCGGGCGAGGCGCTCGAGGCCGCGCCCGGCGCGTTCGATCACGTCTTCCGGGAGCTTGCGCAGGTCTCTCACCGCGCCGGGGAGATACATGAGGCTGTAGGACATTTCTTCCCCAGACCTCCTGGTGGGTGGAGACGCGGCCGGCCGCCATCTCCCGCCGCGCCCTCGCGAGCTTCCTCATCGCAACGGGATCCGACAGGATTTCCAGGGTCTCGACCAACCCGTCCCATTCCCGCGCAGACACGAGGACGGCCGCCGGGCGACCGTTCCGGGTGATCTGAAATATCTCGCCGGCTTCTTCCGCCGTCCGGAGAAGCGCGAGAAGGGAATTCTTGGCTTGGCTGGCGGTCACGCTTTGCATGGATGGCCATTATAGTGACCATCGGCAAGGCTCCTGCTCCATCTCAGTTATTGTCGCGACTCTCTGATGATTCAGCGTTCCCCGGCCTCGCCTGGGATTCGGGATCTGACCTCCTCAAGCGCGAGTGGTCGCTTAACTTCGCGGAATGGCGCAGCCGAACGCCTTCGTCTCGGCGGGCCGGACGGGCCGACCCTCGAGGAGCGCATCGAGCGCGTTCTTCAGGTCGGGCGACGCAATCTTGGAGGCGACCCTTCCGTGGTAGCGGAGCTTGCCGTCATGATCGATGACGAAGACCTCCGGCGTCCGCCGCGCGCCGAGCAGGTCGGCAACTTGCAAATCCCAGTCCTTTGCGATCGGGAACGCGTGGCCATGTTCTTTTGCGTGTGACTTCGCTTCTCCCGCTGTCTCGAGCCGACCGGAGTTGATACCGAGGAAGAAGACGTCCTTCTTGCCGAACTCCGCCGCCAGGTCCCGGATCAGGTCGTTGTAGTAGTTCGAGTACGGGCAGATCGTTGAAAGGAACATCACGACGACCGCCCGGTGGGATTTCTCGGCACCGGCGAGTGAAACCTCCCGGCCGTCGATCGTGGTGAGACGAAAATCGGGAGCCGTGCTCCCGATCTCGAGCGCCGAGATGTTTCCGGCGAGCGTCAGGAGACCGATCAGCACGAGCCGTCCGTAACCAGTTCTCACGACTGCAATAGGACTAGCGAGCCGAGGCTGTCGGCGACCCGTCGGACGGGGGGAAAAGCCGGCGAACTATTCGACCGGGGGAAAAGCCCCAGGCAAATCCGACGTTGATGCCGTTCTTGATCTTGTGTCCGTTCTCGCCCCACACCGTCGTCACGTAGGAGGCGTAAACGTCCACCGTTCCGGTCAGTGCGTAACCGACCCCTCCCGCGACGTTGACGTATCTTTCCCGACCGATCTGATCGTGATGGGGCCAGTAAATGCTCCTTCGCAGGGCCCGTCCCTCCGGCGTGTCCGAGGCGAAGAGCTCGATCCCTCCATGGCTATACCCCAGAGATCCGATGGCACGGACGTCGAGCGACGGCGTCAGAAAGTATCCAAGCGCCAGATCCAAGTTGCTGCGGTCGTGATGAACGCCGAGGATTCGCTCGGCGAAAGCATATGAGTAGCGAGCCTGCGCGTACGCGCCCGGCACGAGAGGATCGAGCGTCCCGCCGAAATAGGTTCCGAGGAGGTATTCATGCACGTGACGGCCGACGCCGGAGTGCGCGAAGTATGTATAGCTGTGGCTCGGGATGATCGCCGCGGCAAAAGGCGTCAGCACGGCCTGCCCTTTGAGAACCTGGTAACGCAGATCAATCCGATAGTCGGCAAAGGTTCCGTGATAGTCGCCGTCATCGATGAAACGCCAGTGCGGCGGAGTATCGGCGCCGCCTGCGACTTTTCGATGTGGGTTGACCCCCATGTACTTTGAGACGACGTACGGAAGATCCGCAGATAGCGCCAGACGATCAGTGATCCCATAGCCGAGGCTCATCGTCAGAGCGCTCGTTCTCATGTGGCCCGTGTCGCGCGGCGTTCCATCCACGCCCAGATGATCCCGAACGAACGTGTTGCCGTAGGTGAAAGAGAACGATCCCTCACCTTTCGGAGGCAGCCAGGCTTGCGCCCGAAGAACGCTTGCGGACGCGAACATGCAGAGAAGGCCGCCCGCTATCGCGAGGAGTGCGCCCGGTCGTCTCATGGCCTCCTCCCAATGGTGCCGACGGCTTTAGGTCGCCGTCTGACAGCGCACACCGGCGCCACTCTTCCGGTTCTGCATGGCTTTGTCGAGTACCGGCAGAAGATCTGATCGCCGGCTGGAGGCAGGCGCGATCAAGCAGCCGTACTTCTTCTCGACTTCCTCCAGCTCTGTCGGCGTCGGCTTGTAGAGAACCGGTATCACGGTGGGCTTCGCGGAAACCGAACCAGCACGCTTCAGAGCGTCCGCGCCATCGCCGATATCCGCGAGCACGATGTCGTACTTGTCGGAAGCCAGCGCCTGCTCGAAGTCGGCGGTGCTCTCGACCACGCGGGTCTTGTGCCCCGCCGCCCGGATCATCGTCTCGAGCCGGAACTCCTTCATCGCCGCCGGCATGTGCGAGGCCGGATTCACGTAGATCAAGACAGATCCCGGAAATTTTGCCGCGTAAGCGCGCCCGAAGCGCACTCCGCGGCCCAGAACCACGAACTTGTCGCCGCATCCGAGAGCCGCCGGAGACCCGGCCAGAAACGCGGCGGTCCCGATGCCTAGAAGAAGCCCGACCTTTCGCATGATTTGTTCCCTTCTTCTGCTCCACTCGTACGCCTGGCGCACACGAGTGTCAAATCAGGTTTTTCTCAGAAGGTTCTAAGACTAGCCGTCCGTGCTCCGAAATCATTTCAGCCCCTCGGCCAGATAGAGATCCGTGATCCTCGTCCAGTACGTGTACGCGTACGACCGACCGTCCGGAGTCACGCGGACGCCTCTCGGGCCGGACCCGTACTCGAGAAAACCGGCGCTTTCAGCGGGCGCAAGTTCCTTCCAGCGTTCCCGGTGGCCGGTCTTAAGGTCGACCCGATAGAGCGTCAGAGGCTGCTCCTCGACTCCCCGAACGAAAAGGGAACCTCCGTCGGCGTTCCATTGCACAGGAAAATCACCGGGTTCCATTCCCGAGATCGGTCGGCAGGATGACAGCGTTCCCCCTCCGGCGACAGGACAGAGAAGTTGCTCCCCGTCCTGCGAGGAGAGCGCGATCTGCGTGCCGTCCGGTGACACCAGCGTAGCCCGCATTCCGACGTCGCCGAAGGGACGAGGAAGGCCCCCCGACACATCCTGGATGTAAGAGCGCGGACGTTGGCCCTCCTCCTCCGCAGCGAAGACGATCCGGGTGCTGTCAGGAAACCACGCGGCCCAGTGATACGTGAATTTTCCGCCCGCCGGCAGATCCCTCGACTGACCAGCACCCGTCGGCAGGAGAACGAGATGAGGTGTCGGGATCGACTGCATCGCGATACCCCATTTCTCGTCCGGCGAGAGCGCAAGGGCCTTTCCTTCGCCCAGCCGCACCGGGTCCGAACCCTCGGTCGGGCGGAGGTACGTCGTGAAGACACCCCGTGTCCCCTCTCCGTACTCATAGAAGAGAAGCTTCTTCCCGTCGTTCGAGAGGTCCCCGGCCACGGAATAATCGAACCAGGAAAGTGGACTTTCCTTCTTGAGAGCCGGAGACAGAACCGCGATCTGGGCACGGGCATATCCCGAATGGATAAGAGCTCGACCGTCCGGGGAGACATCCCAGATACTCCCTCCTCCGGGCCACCGGTATACGGTCCGCAATTTTCCGGAGAGATCCACTGCATAGAGCATCTGGCGTGAACCTGTGGGATTACCTGTAATGAAAATCTCGTCTCCAGCGGCGTTCCAGCTGAGGCCTACGATGTGGTACCACCGGCCGGTCAGTTTTCGCTTCCGGCCGCTCCGGTCGATGACGCAGACTTCTCCGCCCTGGCTCTCACGCAACGGATACTCGACGAACGCTACTGAATCGGCGTGCCGGGATACACGAACGTAGCCGAGAAGGCCCTCGGTCTGGTAGAGCGTTTTTCCGATCGGATACTCCAGGCGATCTTTCCCCTCAACGGCGTGAACGACCGCCATCGTCTTGCCATCCGGGGCCCAGTCGGCAGCCCCGACATTCTCCAGGATCTCCCGGGGTGCCCCGCCGGCGAGCGGAACTCGGGCGAGAGTTCCGAAGCATGGGCCCGCACGATCCTCGCAACCGAGCGCGATCGCCATCTCTCCCGTCGAGGAGATCGAAAGTATTCCGGCCGGAAAGATCCCAAGCGATCGCGATTCGGAACTGTCCACTCGAGTCGTAAAAACCTCGCTCGGCTTTCCGTCCCAGGCCGCCGAGTAGACGACTGTCTGGCGGTCTGGTGCGAATCTCGCGCCGGTGATGTGGCCACGTCGGAACGTCAACTCGTGGAAGGTGGGACCGGGCGCACGGGCTCCCCGGGTGACGCCGACCCTCTCTCCGGCGAAGAACGTCGCGACCACAACCGCGATGGCGACCGCCGCCGCCATCGTCAGACCCCTCGCTCGCGAACGGGGGCGAATTGGGGCTTCCACGTCGCCGGGAACGAAGATCTGCGAGGCATGGTCCCGCAGCGCTGCCAGATCGCGGGCAAGGTCCTTGGTTGACCCGTAACGCTCCTCCGGCTCCTTGGAGAGACAGCGCTCGACAATCCAGCAGAAGTTGGCCGGCAACTTCGGATTCGCCGACGCTATCGGGGCCGGCTCGTCCTGGATGATCGCCGACAGCGTCTGCACAGCGGTCGCCCGCTCGAAGGCGCGCCTGCCCGTCGCCATCTCGTAGAGAATCGCGCCGAAGGAAAAGTGGTCCGAGCGAAAGTCCAGAGCCCGTCCGCTCGCCTGCTCCGGAGACATGTACCCCACCGTGCCCATGACGACTCCCGGTTCCGTCCCCTTTGTCATGGTTTGTAAGGCGCTCTCGCCGAAACGTTCCTCCCCCGCCTGCGTCAGTTTGGCGAGCCCGAAATCCAGGATCTTCCCGAAGCCGTCTCGCGTGACCATGAGGTTCTCGGGCTTCAAGTCCCGGTGAACGATCCCGGCTTCGTGAGCCTTGGCCAGTCCATCGGCAAACTGGGGTGCGATGGAGAGAAGTCTCTTCAATGAAATAGGACCTGCGTGGAGAAGCTCCCGTACGGTCTTTCCATCGAGCAGCTCCATGGCGATGTAAGAACGCGAATCCCAGGTGCCAATGTCGTAGATCGTGACGATGCTCGGATGATTCAAGGAAGAAGCCGCTCGCGCCTCTTTCTCGAACCGCTTGAGACGCTCCATTTCAGAGGAAAGACTCTCCGGGAGCACCTTGACCGCGACGCTGCGGCCGAGCCGTGTGTCCACGGCCCGGTAGACCTCCCCCATTCCTCCCGCTCCGATCGGAGAGAGAATCTCGTAAGGGCCGAGTCGGGCGCCGGCCGGCAATGGCATGGAAGGGCCGGAACGAGCTTACTCCCGACTTGTCACGGCGTCCGGGAGTATTCTCAGCGACTGGACGAGGCGGTGGATTCCGTGTGCTTGAAAATGCGGAAGACCAATGAGGCTGGCCCGATCTCGATGGGATCCTTGTCCGAGAGTCGCTCGGGTCGGGTGATTCTTTTGCCGTGGAGCAACGTCCCGTTTTTACTTCCCAGGTCCTCGAGGACCGCGCCCGATGGACCGACCTTGATCCGGGCGTGGCGGCGAGAAACCGAAGAGTGGTCGATGAAGAGAAGTGAATCGGCCGCGCGCCCGATCACGTTTTCGCCCCTTACCAGCGCGATCTCCCGATTCCCCCATATCAGTCGATATAGCGGTCCCGCGGTTGAGGTCGGTACGGCCGAAGTGGCTTCCTGAGTCTCAGCGCTGAAGGCGTATCCGAACGCGCGGACAGTCCGAATGATGCGCGGGCGTCTCGCTTGGTCACCGAACGCGGTTCGCAACTCCGCGACGAGGTTCGGGAGGTTCGCCTCGGTTACAAAGACTCCCGGCCAGAGCTCTTTGTGGATCTTATGTTTGTCCACCGCTTTCGGCCGCTCGCGAATCAGGATTTCCAGTAGGTGGAAGGCCTTGGGAGATAGCGGGACGGCGCGCCCGCCCCGGAGCACCTGACGTGTGTCCGAGTCGAAGACACAGTCCTCGAAGGGGATCCGCATTGGCTCGATCTTACCCAGACCGCCGGTCCGCGGGAGGCGGCGATCGCGGCTGCTGCACGGGATGCACTGGTCGGCGCGATCTCAGTGGGTGCGCTGCCGTTCGGCGGCTTCGGATCGCCAGCAGCTCAGGCGAATGCCGTGGCGCAAGTCTCGCCACGGCATACTCCGCGCCGGGCACGCAGCCAGCCGGAGCGGAGCGGCCGTTCAAAGAGTGCGGTGAGATGTAATCCTCGACGGGGAGTCCGCTCCGATTTTCTTTCTGGGCCTCGGCGACAGGCCCTCCTTTTTGTGCGTTCCGGTCAGTCGACTCCGCCTACCGAGCCTGGGGCATTCTTTCCCGCAACATGTCGCGCGATACAATGGGGCAGTACGCTCCCTTCAGCTCCCGCCTCCACCACGCCCCCGTCCGGCGCCGCGTCGGCCAGTCCGTGAAGCGGTAGTCGTAGACGAGGGTCCGAACGTAGCGCGGCGGCCCGGCCGGAAACGGGTTCGTCGCGAGGAGACGCAGAACGGCGGGCTCGCCCTGCAGCAGGCGCCCGAGGAAATTGACGAGCCAGGGATTCTCTTCGCAGGTCTCGAGCGCAGCGAACCACATCTGCCAGTCGAGGCGCGGCTGATGCGGAGCGACGAAGCGGGGTCGCCGCTCGACAGCTCCGGGCTTCCACCGAAACTCGTAGGGCCGCCACGTCCGGCCGTCTTCGCTTCCTTCGACGATGATCTCGGGCCGGCGCGTCGTCATGACCGCGAAGAGGCCGTACCGGTTCACGCTGCGCAGGGGTGAGAGCCACTCGAGCGCCCGGAGCGCGAAGGGCGGAAACCCTTCGGCCGAACGCTGGATCGTCAGCGCCAGCTGAGCGACGCTCGCGAGAAACAGCACCGCGGCCACCGGGGCAATGACCGCGACCGGCCAGCGCCTCTTCGGCCCCGCTTCCAGCGCGGGCACGCGCGGGCGCAGGCGCGCCGGAAAGGCCGCGTCGTCGATCAGGAGCGCGCAGAGCGCGATCGTGAGCCAGTTGAAGAACGCGTAGTTGCCGGTCAGCGCGATCAGGGTCTGGAGGACGAGGAGGAGACCGAAAGCCAGATGTTTCGCGCGGCGCGGCGCGAAGACGAGAAAAGGCACGACGATCTCGACGAAGAAGAGAAAGGCGCAGGACACCGTCTGGAAGGAAGACGGAAACTGGTGGAAGGCCCATCCGATCCAGGTCGGAAGAGGCTGCGTTTCGTAGTGGACGCGGAGCGCGGTCAGAGAGCGCCAGGTCGGATCACCGCTTCCGAGCTTCACGGCGCCGGAAGAGAACACCAGCCGGAACAGTAGCCACCGCAGGAGAAGAAGCGCGCTCCCCGAAGGAGGCGAGGACGGGGAAAAACGGAGCCGCCAGGCGGGAGGCGACAGGAAGATCGTCAGCAGCCCCGTCTCGAGGAGAAGTGCGTCCCACTGGTAGTTGAGGAAGACCTGTGAGATCGACGACAGCGAGAGGTAGGACGCCCAGGCGAGGACGAGACCCAGCGTCGGCGCGAAGCCGAAGAATACCGACAGCGACGCGAGCACTCCGCCGGCGCAGAGGCCGTGGAGCATGACGGGTTTCGCCGAGAGCCACGCGAGGGTTGGAACGAACCAGAACCGGGACGGCCCGGTCTGCGCCCGGATCCAGTCGAGGTAACCCTCCGCCGGCAGGATCCCGCGCGGGCCGATCAGGCTGTCGACCTGTACCCAGAGCGAAAGGAACGCGGCGAGGTAGCAGAGCGCGAGGAGCCGTACGAAGATCGAGCTGGCGCGAAAGTAAGTCGGCTTCTCCGCGACGGATCCCCACAGGAGGCGGGTGACCCGGAAGAAGAAGTCGCGATGATCCGCGATGAACCGGTAGGCCGCTTTGGTCACGGCACGCGCGCCCGGGATTCCCCGATACATCGCGAGCCAGTGGCGGTGACCGGGTACCTCCGCGAGCGTCCGGACGGCGGCCTCCGCGCCCGAGAAGACCTCCCCCGTCGGCAGGACGAGCTGCACCGCGCGCCGAAACTCCTCCTCCGGGATCTCCGGGAACCGGGCGGCGGTCTCCTGGTAGGGCGCGTACTCCAGACGATCGCCCGTGACGCTCTTCCAGCGCGCGACCCAGAAGCGGCAGAAGGTGCAATCTCCGTCGAAGACGACGAGCGGGCGATCCGGAGGGTGAGACACCAGAACTCCGGACACGGGCGGCATGGCGGGAGCAGTCTACGCCCGAGCGGCTGTCCGTAAACCGCTCTTACAATGTGGCTTAGCTACTTAAAGAAAGTTGACTTTTCAGTATGGATTGCGTAAGCTCCGATCCATCATGGAGCGTTCCCGATGAGCACCGACCCACGTTCTCTCTTCGAGTCGAGTCGCCCCTACAAGGCCGGGTTCGTCACCGACATCGAGTCGGAGTCCGTCCCGGCCGGCATCAACGAAGACGTCATCCGGCTGATCTCTACGAAAAAGGGGGAGCCGGAGTGGATGACCGACTGGCGCCTGAAGGCGTTCCGGCACTGGACGACGATGAAGGAGCCGACCTGGCAGAACGTCCACTACGCGCCGATCGACTACCAGGAGATCGTCTACTACTCGGCGCCCAAGTCGCGCACGGACGGGCCGAAGAGCCTGGACGAGGTCGATCCGAAGCTCCTCGAGACGTACGAGAAGCTCGGGATCCCTCTGCGCGAGCGCGAGAAGCTCGCCGGCGTCGCGGTCGACGCGGTGTTCGACAGCGTCTCGGTCGCGACGACGTTCCGGGAGAAGCTCGCGGAAGTCGGCGTCATCTTCTGCTCCTTCTCCGAGGCGGTCCGCAACCACCCGGAGCTCGTGAAGAAATATCTCGGCTCCGTCGTCCCCTACACGGACAACTTCTTCGCGACGCTCAATTCCGCCGTGTTCACCGACGGCTCCTTCGTCTACGTGCCGAAGGGGGTCCACTGCCCGATGGAGCTCTCGACGTACTTCCGGATCAACGCCGAGAAGACCGGGCAGTTCGAGCGCACGCTGATCATCGCGGACGAGGGCGCGTACGTGAGCTATCTGGAGGGCTGCACCGCCCCGATGCGCGACGAGAACCAGCTCCACGCGGCCGTCGTCGAGCTCATCGCGCTGGACGACGCCGAGATCAAGTACTCGACCGTCCAGAACTGGTACCCGGGCGACGAGCAGGGACGCGGCGGCATCTACAACTTCGTCACCAAGCGCGGAAAGTGCCTCGGCAGGAGCT
>Ga0207684_10003288_pt1 | contig 15858 bp, 19 predicted proteins | sample KBSK5501metaG_FD_184342 | JGI IMG/M metagenome (GOLD analysis project Ga0207684, IMG submission 184342) | Corn, switchgrass and miscanthus rhizosphere microbial communities from Kellogg Biological Station, Michigan, USA - KBS K5-50-1 metaG... | ecosystem: Host-associated > Plants > Roots >...
GGTCGACGGTCATCGTCGGCGATGCGTTCCTGGCCCACGATCCCGCGGGACGCGGTCGGCCGTTCCGGCGCCTCGCGGGCCAGACGTCGTTTCGCCGTCCGGGCGCGAGCCCGTTCGCCCTCGAGCGTTTCGACGTCACCGGCGAGGACGTCGAGGCCAGCTGGCGCCTGCTGGGTCCTCGCCGTTGCGAGGCCCAGGGAAGCCTGTGGGTGTCCACTCCGGGCTCGCCGGACGAGCTGGCCGCGACACTCAGCCGCGCGCTCGAGCAGGTGCCGGGAGTCTACGCGGGAGCGTCCGCTCTGTCCGGCAGCGCCGGGGCGATGGCCCGCCTGCTCGCGCACGACGCGGTCGCCCTCGGCGAGGGCTTCCGCACGGCGTGGCGCGCGCTCCGCTGCCTGCTCACCGGCCTTCCCCCGAGGAGTCGCCGCCAGTCCGGCTGGCTCTGACCAGGATCCCGTTAGCGGCTTGCGGGATCCTTGATGATCACGTAGCCCTGGGTCTCCAGGTCCTTCACGCAGTTATCGCGGGTTCGCTTGGCCATCTCGTCCCACCACCGCCCGCCGCTTCGCCCCGCCTCTCCCGAGCAGGTGAACGTCTGGCCGGTCTGGGGGTTCCGCAGCCGGATATCCGGTGTGGAGGTTGCGCATCCCGCCAGGAGAACGATGACGAGTCCGGTCCCTCGGAGCTTAGGCCGCCATCCGTCGCGATTTCTCACGGTGTGCCTCGGTATGCCTCGTCGGCTGATCCGGACGAGGTGACCGGCGGTCGTCCAGCACGAACAGGCCGTACGCCGCCCCGGCGGCGATAAGCATCGGAATCAGGACGGCGAGCCACGCCAAACGGAGAATCGAAACAATCGAAACCAGCAGCGCCCCAATTCCGACAAAGAACACCAACACGCTCTCGATCATGGCTCGGCCCTCCCTGCGACACGGACTCGCAAGGCGTATGCCGGGCTCCAAGGTCCGAGAAACATGGCCGGTCGTGCTTCAGGCCTGGACCGGCGGGGCCGGTAACCCTTACCGACACGGACTATCCTTCCGTCTCGCCCAACTCGTGCACCCGGTTGACGTCGAGCGGGTGGTCGATGAGCGGTGTCACGCGCTCGATGAAGCTCACGGTATGCGGCATGCCGGCGTGAGACTCGAACGCCGCTTCATCCCTCCAGCGCGAATGGATGTAGAAGAGCCGCGGATCTCGGGTCGACCGGAACGCATGGATGCTCAGGCAGCCCGGCTCTTCACGCGACGGCACCACGGTGGCGAGCAGCGCCTCCGCCACCGCGGCCTCGTTCCCGGCCCGCGCGTGAAACCGCGCAAAGATGAACAGCTCCATCTCCTGCCTCCTCGCGGGAGTGCGTCCTGGGCCGGATGCTATCATCGGCCATGCTCGAACGGCGGGCGTTCCTGGGAGTTCTCGCGGGTGGCATCTTCGCCGCGCCGCCCTCCGCCTGGGCCCAACCCGCGGCGAAGGTGTGGCGGATCGGCATCCTTTCAGATTCCCGTCCACCCACGTCCGACGAGGGCGTCCAGGCGGCAGGCTTTGCTGGCGTGTTCGGGACACGACTGCGGGAGCTGGGATATGTCGAGGGCGAGAATCTCACCCTCGTGTGGCGGCGCAGTCCAGAGGGGACAGCTCACCAGCTCGATGATCTCGCAGCCGACCTCGTGCGCCTCAAGGTCGACGTCATCGTCGCGACATACCCGGCCGCGGTCTTCAGCGCCCGGAGGGCGACGACGACGATACCCATCATCATGGTGCACACTCCCGACCCGGTTCGACTGGGCCTCGTGGCCAGCCTCGCGCATCCGGGTGGCAACATCACCGGCGCGACCTCGCTCAGCGGGGATCTTACCGGGAAGCAGCTCGAGCTGCTCAAGCAGATGCTCCCACGTATTTCCAGGATCGCCGTCGTGTGGAACCCGGACAATCCGTGGCACCCCGTCGCCGTGAAAGGTCTCGAGGGCAATGCCCGATCGTCGCGAGTGCAGCTGCAGGGGCTGCAAGTGCGCGCGCCCGACGGCTTCCGTCCCGCGTTCGCGGCGATGGCGCGAGAACGCGCGCAGGCGGTTCTGTTCCTGGCCGACCCGCTGACCTTCGTTCATCGCGCCCAGCTGATGGATCTGGCGGCCAGCCAGCGCCTGCCGACGATGGGCGGGCCGAGCGAATACGCGGACAGTGGATGCCTCATGACCTACTGGGCCGACACGACCGATCTCTATGGGCGCGCGGCGACCTACGTCGATCGGATCCTGAAGGGTGCCAACCCGGCCGCCCTGCCCATCGAACAGCCGACGAAGTACGAGCTGGTCATCAATCTCAGGACCGCCCGGACCCTCGGCCTGACTATCTCGCCGTCGCTCCTGCAACGGGCGGATCGGGTGATCGAGTAGAGGGCTCGCGTCCTCTACTCTGGCCCGAGGTCGCGCTCGGCCTCCGCGAGCAGGCTCTCGAACGCGGCCGGCAGCTCGATCCGCCGGCCGACCACGCCGGGGCTGTAGCCCTGCAGCCAGTAGCTGTTGGTCGGGTGGCCCCCCCCGGCCACGACGATCACGAAGTTCTCCGGCTGGGCGGTGATGGGCCACGGGTCCAGGGCGAGGCTCTCGCGGACCACCTTGCTCGTGTCGATCTCGATCCACGCCGGGCCTCCGGCGCGACGCAGCGCCTCGGCGGGAATCCGCGAATGCTCCCAGAGGAATTCGCGGATCGAGGCCTTGGTCCAGCCGAGGCCGACCATGGTCTGGGCCACGACGCCCGGGATCATCAGGATGCCCGGGGTACCATGCTCGTAGCCGGCCAGCCCGGCCATGTTGGGCACGCGCATGAAGTCGGCCATGCGATGCATGCCCTGGAGCGCGTCCTCCTCCGGCGTCTCCTTCTTGGCGCCGCGCCGCCGGATGTTGACCGCTCCGTTGGCGAAGGCGAGCGAGATCGAGCTGGTCCCGGGCGCGAAGCCGTGGCGCTCGGTCCCGTGCGGGGCCCAGCCCGCGGGCAGGCTCGCCTCATCCTCCGCGAACACCACGTTCGTGTGGCGCAGCCCGCCGTAGTTGGCCATGGTGCCGATGCCGGGCAGGGCGCCGCCCAGGTTCTGCTGCAGGAGGCGGAGCGCGCGGCCGATGCTGGCCCCGGCCGGTCGCTGCGGATCGGGACCCAGGCACCCGAAGCCGGCATTGAGCCGGATCCGCGCACCGATCGGCCCGTTGACGATCACCACCGGAAACGCGCTGCCCGACGCGGCCTGCAATGTCTCGCTCCCCGACTCGGGATCGAGGAAGGCCTCCACCACCGCGACCAGTACCGGCAGGTACTCGGGCCGCCCTCCCGCCATCGCCAGCGCGATGGCGCACGACTCGACGGTGGTGACCCCGCCACGCGGCGGAAAGGTGCCGAGCTTCCGCCTGCGCGCCTCGGCGGTGCCCCGCAGGATCCAGTCGACCCGCTCCCGGGTGGGAGGCCAGAGGGGCAGGCCATCGCCCCATCGGTTGGACAGCATCAGGTGATTGGCCCGCGCGAACGTGTCCTCGACGCTCGTGCCTTCCACACGCAGCATCGGCGGCTCGCCCGCGCCGGCGCCGGCAAGAGGCGAGCGCCAGCGCGTCAGGCCGTCGTAGAACTCCTGCTTGCGCGCCTCCACCAGCCCGATGTCGCTTCCGGGCAAGAACATCTCGATGGGGAAGGTGACCATCGCCGCGTCGGGCGCCAGCCCGAGGCCGGCGACCGCGTTCGTCATGACCCCGACGAAATCAGCCCGGGTCAGGGTGACGGTCGGAATCCCCTGAGCTTCGAGCCTGGCGGCCGCCCGGCCGCACGCCGTCGCGCAGGTCCCTCAGGCCGCGTTGCCGATGACGACCGCGTCGACTGCGCTCGCCTTGACGAGCGCCGCCGTCTCCTCCGAGCCGATCACCGCGTTGCCCTGCGGGAAGGCGTCGATCGGCAGCACCTCGATGCCCGGGAAGTCCGTCTCGAGCAGCGCCTTGAGGAGCGGCAGCATCCGATAGGCCTGCCACTGCTCGTTGCTGACGAAGCCGATGCGCTTGCCCGCGAGCGCGGGGATGCGCGCGGCGTGCGGCCGCTTGATCTCGATGGTACCGGACGGGTCGTGGAACTCGAGGCGGACCATCACTTCATCAAGCCCTGGAGCGCGCCCACCTGCTTCTGGAGGTCTCCGAGCTGACCGGCGAGCTGGGCGAGGCGGCTCGGTGGGACCTGGGGCTTCGCCAGCTCGGTGTTGACCGCGGTCGCCTTGGGGAGCAGGGAGTCCACCTTCGAGGCGTCGGCCGCGCCGAGCTTGCCGCTGCTCTTCATCGCGGTCAGCTCGGTGACCAGCTTCTGGGCCTGCTCCAGGAGCTGGGCCTTGTCCGGGAGCACCGAGCCGATGCTGGGGAGCTGCGCGAGGGTGACCGCGGGGGCCAGCACGCAGGCGAGCATCGCCCACGCCATCAGCGTCATCGGGCCGTTCAGTCTGTTCATCGTCGAGATCCTCCGATGCGGAGTATACCGCCGGGCGTCGCGGTGTCGCCATCAAGGCGTCGCATACGGCGTATCCGTCACTGCCTGCGCCGGCCGGATGCGGCCCGGCGAGGGGCCAGGACCCATTGCTGCCGGCTCTCGTCGACGCTACAAGTAGGCCATGTGGGCGATCCGCTCGGGCGTGGCCTGCCTCCTGCTTCTCGCCGCGACCGTGGCGCACGCGGACGAGCCGTGGGATCTGTGGGAGGAGCGGCTCGTGGGGAAGGACCCGGTCCGCATGGTCCTGGTCGGACACTTCCCGTCTTCGCAGGCCTGCCAGGCGAGGGCCGCGGAGCTGTGGAACTCCCCGGCGCCCGCCGGCGTCACCCGGCTCGGCTATACCTGTCTGCCCGCCGACCCTCCGCCCCGCCTCGATCCGACCCCCGGCGCCCGCTAGACCGCATCGCACGACGTTTGCTAGACTCCGCCCCATGACCAGCACCCTGATCGCGAACACGATGATCCTCGACGGCAGCGGTGCGGCGCCCTTCCCCGGCGACGTCCTGGTGGAGGGTCAGCGCATCGTGACGGTGCAGGCCGGCGGCGGCCTGCCGCGCGGCTCGGCCCAGGTCATCGACGGCGCGGGCGCCACCCTCATGCCGGGGCTCATCGAGCCGCACGGCCACGTGAGCTACCCGGACGCGGCCCGCAACTCCGACTTCACGCGCCTGCCACCCGAGGAGCACGTCCTGGTGACGATGCGCAACGCCAGGACGCTGCTCGACTGCGGCTACACCAGCGTCCTCTCGGCGGCCGCGGCCAAGCCGCGCCTGGACATCGTGATCCGCAACGAGATCGAGGCCGGCCGCATCCCCGGGCCGCGCTACCTGGCGAACGGCCCGGAGATCACGGTCACCGGGGGGCTGGGCGACGAGAACGCGCTCCACCTGCCGCACCTGGAGACGCCGACCTTCGCCTGGGTGGCCGACGGGCCGGACCAGATCCAGCGGGTCTGCCGCATCCTGGTCCGGGAAGGCGCCGACCTCCTGAAGCTCAACATCTCGGGCGACACCGGGCCGCGCAACTCGCGCTCCCAGCGCGCGGTGATGACCGACGCCGAGGTCGCGGCCGCGATGGAGATCGCCCGGGCCGGCGCGGTGCGCGTCTGCGCCCACGCGCGCAGCGCGGAGTCGGTGAAGATGTGCGTGCGGCACGGAGTGGGTATCATCTACCACGCCAACTTCGCGGACGAGGAGGCCCTCGACCTGCTCGAGGCCAACCGCGACTGGTGCTTCGTCGCCCCCGCGGTGGGCCTCACCTATCAAGCGTGCCACGCCGCGAGCGAGTGGGGGTTCACGCCGCAGATGGCGCGCGACCAGGGGCTCCTGGACGAGCTGGAGGTGTCGGTTGACACGATGGGCCGCATGCGCAAGCGTGGCATCCGCGTGCTGCCCGGCGGCGACTACGGCTTCGCCTGGAACCCGCACGGGACCTACGCGCGGGACCTGCTGCTCTTCGTCGACCTGCTCGGCTTCTCCCCGATGGAGACGCTGGTCGCGGCGACCCGCATGGGCGCCGAGATCATGGGGCGGCCCCAGGAGTTGGGGCAGGTGAAGCCGGGCTACCTGGCGGACCTGCTGCTCGTCGATGGCGACCCGCTCGCCGACATCAAGCGACTCCAGCGTCAGGACACCCTGCTGATGATCATGAAGGACGGCCAGCTGCACAAGGCGCCGGCCGCCTGAGGGCTACCGCCAGGCTTGCTGGACCGGCCTTCCGGGCTGCCGCAGCAGCCCCACCGCGATGCCGATGTTCAGCAGGTTCCACAGGATGCCGTTGACGAAGGCGGCCTGGTAGGAGCCGGTGAGGTCGTAGATCACCCCCGACATCCACCCGCCGAGCGCCATGCCGAAGAGGGTGGCCATCAGCACGGTCCCGACCCGCACCCCGGCCTCCTCGGCCGGATAGAGCTCCCGGATGATGACCGCGTAGGCGGGCGTGATCCCACCCTGCGACAGCCCGAACAGCGCGGACAGGATGTAGAGGGACGCGAGCCCGTCGAAGGGCAGGAAGAGGACGAGGGCCAGGGCCTGTAGGCTCGAGCCCAGCAGGAGGGTGCGCCGGCCCCCGATGCGGTCGCAGATCCAGCCCGACGCCAGACGGCTCACGATGCCGGTGGCCAGCATCAGCGACAGCATCTGCGCGCCGCGCGCCGCGCCGTGGCCCAGATCGCCGGCGTACGCGACCATGTGGACCTGCGGCATCGACATCGCGACACAGCAGCTGAGACCCGCGATGACCAGCACGGTCTGCAACGCGGCCGGCGACATGCCGAGCGGGCGGGACGGTGGCGCCGTGGCCCGCGGGGCCCGGGAGGCGACGGGCGCGAGCAGGGGCGACCGGCGCCGCAGCGCCAGCGCGAGCGGCAGCATCGTCGCCACGCAGAAGATGGCGATGCCCAGATAGGTCCGCCGCCAGCCCAGGCTCTGGATGAAGTGCTGCACCACCGGTGGCCAGACCGTGCCGGCTAGGTAGCTGCCGCTCGATATGATCGACACCGCCAGGCCGCGATGCCGCGTGAACCAGAGCGAGGTATCCGCGATGAGCGGCGCGAATGTGGCCGAGCCGGCGACGCCCACCAGCAGCCCCTGGGCCAGCACGAACTGCCAGAGGCTCGTCGTGTGGCCGGCGATGAGATAGCCCACGCTCAGGGAGATCGCCCCACCCACGACGGGCGCGCAGATCCCGTACCGATCGGAGAGCCGCCCCATCAGGATGCCGCCGAAGCCGAAGGAGATCATCGTCACGGTGTAGGGCAGGGACGCGGCGGAGCGGGCGACGCCGAACTCCGCCTGGACCGCCGGCAACACCACGATCACCGACCACATGCTGATGCCGCCGATGGCGGACAGCAACAGCGCGGCGAAGAGCCGGGTCCAGGCGTAGGCGGACTCTTCGGAGCTCCCGGCGTCGATGGCGGGTGTGGGCATGGCGGGCGACATCCAGTATCCGGGGTCTTCCGCGATTTGTACTCATCCAATTCCGGCTCGCGCGACACGTGAAACGGACGGTTGGCGCGGGCACATCGAGTTGCGCAGAAGCGCGCGGGCGGAAGATCACGGCCGTGCAGAGACGCTCGTTCGTCGTCGCCATCGCGCTCGGCCTGGTCCCGGCCCCGCTCGTCGCCGAGGCGCAGCCGCGGGGCGAGACCTGGCGGGTCGGCTTCCTGTCCGGTGGCGCGCGACCGCCGGACAGCGCCCTCGTCGATCCCGATCGTGCTGGCCCTCGTCGGTGATGCCGACGGCATCGGCCTGATCGAGAGCCTCGCGCGGCCCGGCAGCAACGTGACCGGCGTCACCGATCAGTCCGTGGAGCTCAGTGCGAAGCGCCTCGAGTTTCTCACCGAAGCGGTGCCGAAGGCGGCGCGGATCGCGGTGCTCTGGAACGCGGACGACCGGGGGATGACACTGCGCTACCGGGAAGTGGAGAAGGCCGCGCAGCGGCTTCACGTCGCGGTGCAGGCGCTCGGCGTCCGCGAGCCGGACGATTTCGAGACCGCCTTCTCCGCCATGACTCAGCACCGTCCCGATGCGCTGTTCCTGGTCACGGACGCGCTGACGCTGCTCAACCGCAAGCGCGTCATCGACTTCGCGCGCGCGCACCGGATCCCCGCCATGTACGAGTACAGCTTCCTGGTCCAGGACGGGGGACTGATGTCGTACGGGGCGAACCAGGAAGACAACTTCCGCCTGGCCGCGCGCTACGTGGATCGGATCTTCAAGGGAGCTACCCCGGGCTCCCTGCCGGTCGAGCGGCCGGGCCGGTACTACCTCACGATCAACCGCAAGACCGCGAAGGCGCTGGGCCTGACGATTCCGCCGACGCTGCTCCTCCGGGCGGATCAGGTGATCGAGTGAGGCGAGGGTGCTAATCCACTAGCTTCTGAGCTTCTGCCGCTCAACTCACCATCACACTTCACTTTCCGATGAGGTCAGAAATGACCGTGGCGTCGGTGGGGAAGGCGAGCGGGGGCGGCGTCCGCAGGGGGAAGTAACCCACGCGGTCGAGGTCGTCTCCCGCTTCCAGTACGCCGCCGACCGCGCGCCCGTGAAACCAGACCCCGACGGTCAGACTCGATCGGTCGTGAAAGTTCGAGTGAACCGCACAGACCTCGCCGATCTCGACGATCAGCCCGGTCTCTTCCTCCATCTCCCGGCGCGCCGCCTCGCGGATGTCCTCACCCCAGTCGACGTGGCCGCAGGGAATGCACCACCGGCCGGACCAGGGCCCGGCATTGCGCCGGCCGAGCAGGATGGAGTCGCCCTCGAGGAGAACCACGGCCACGCCCACCGTGGGGTTTCGGTAGCTGATCTGCCCGCAGCCGAGACACCGCCGATGCAGCCCGGCCGTCGGCGGCTCGAGGCGGCCACCACATCGAGCACAATGGTCACGACCATCGGGTTGCACGGGGCCCGTCAGCGCGCGGGCGTCGCGTAGGCTCCGCCGCCGAGGGCGGCGATGCACGCCTCGCGGATCCGCCACACGTCGTCGAGGCTGCGGCCTCGCACCGGCTCCGTGCGAGCGATCCAGTCGCGGAGGAACCGCCGGTGGAGATCGTTCTTGTACGCGCCGATCTGCTCCACGGTGATGGGCTCCTCGTGCAGGAAGCGCTCGATGGGCGTCGCCCCCGCAGGAACCCCGGTCATGTCGATGCGCTCGCCCTGGCACCGGAGGTAGCAGTGGGCCTCGGGAATGTACGCCAGCCCGTGCGCGCTCAGCACTCGGCCCACGCCCGGCGTATTGCCCTCGCTCATCTCGTAGATCCCGAGCATGAGCTGGACCTCGATGCCCTGCTCGCGGGCGAGCTCGGCCAGGGTGGCGTGCTTGGTCGTGCACGTCCCGCGTCCTTCCTCGAGCACCCGCCAGAACCGACTCCGATCCGTGATACGCCCGTAGGGCAGCCCCAGAACGTGAAGCGCCGCTCCGGGGAAATCATGCGCCCCTGCGGCGCGAAACAGCCGGGTGATCGGGCCATCGGCGGTCAGTGGCCGGTTGATGAGTCGGGTGACTACGTCCGACATGGCGCACCTCCTTCCGGCTTCGTCGGCCGCAAGTGTATCAACCCGGCGGCGTCCCGACCCGGCTTCCATCGCATCAACGCGCCCTACCGTGCTACAGTCCTCCGGAGATCGGGCGCCATCGGGCGCGCCCCCGCCGGGGGCAGGGGACACCGGTGGCCGAGCGTCAAGCCGACGGTCAGCGGTAGCGCCCGGCCCAAGGCCCCACCGGCCAACCCCACGAGCGCCGACCCCGGCGCTCGTGCTGCGTCCCGACCTGGACGACGAAGGAGATCAAACATGGACGGTCTCAGACAGATCACGGTGGTCGCACAGGGCGATGGCTGGAACTTGCTGGGCCTCGATGCGGAGGGCCGGGTCTGGTACGGCTCGCCGCGGCGGACCGCGAAGGGCCGGTCGCTGACCTGGGCTCTGATGGACGAGAGCGCGGAAGAGGACCCGGAGCCGGAGTCCGCCGGCTCGCCGCCGACGGGAGGGACCGGTCGGGCCTGGCCCTCCCGCCCACGCCCCTGACGCGCTCCCTCAGAGCGTCACGAGCATTCCCACCGTCGCCGCGGCCATGATGGCCGCGGTGGCCCACCCGAGCCACCGCAAGAGCGGCGGGTTCACCCGCTTGCCCATGACCGCGTGATCGCTGGTGAGCAGGACCACCAGCACGATCAGCGGCGCCGCGAGCACTCCGTTGACGACGGCCGACCAGAACAGCATGGTGACCGCGTCGAGCCCCACGTAGTTCAGGACCAGCCCGACCAGCATCGCGACCGCCACCACGGCGTAGAAGCGCCGCGCGAGGCGCGGCGAATCGTCGAGGGAGCCCCGCCAGCCCTCCGCCTCGGCGACCGCGTAGGCGCACGACCCCGCGAGGACCGGCACCCCGAGCATCCCGGTGCCGATCAGCCCGAGGGCGAAGAGCCAGTAGGCGCCGGCTCCCGCCAGCGGCCGGAGGGCCTCGGCGGCCTGGCGCGCCGTCTCGATGCGCGTCTCCCCGTGCGCGTGCAGCGTGGCGGCGGTCGTGAGGATGATGAAGTACATGACGAGGTTCGAGAAGAACATGCCGGTCAGAACGTCGGTCCGCATTCGCTGCAGCTCCGCGTCGGTCGCCCCGCGCCGCTGCCGCACGGTGCGCCGCCCGGCGGCGCGATCCTCCTCGACCTCCTGGGCGGCCTGCCAGAAGAAGAGGTAGGGCGAGATCGTGGTGCCCAGGATGCCGACGAAGACGGCGAGGTAGCCGTTGGACCACTCGACGTGCGGGACGAGGGTGGCCCGCAGCACCGCCCACCAGTCGGGGCGCGCGAGGAACGCGGCCAGGACGTAGGCGAACAGGACGAGGGTGAGCCACTTGAAGGTGCGCGCGATCCGGCGATAGGACGACCAGAAGAGCAGGGACACGATGAAGCCCGCGTAGAGCGGCGTCCAGATCAAGGCCTTGACGCCGGTCACCATCTCGCTCACCTCGGCCATGCCACCGAGATCCGCGCCGATGTTGATGACGTTCGCGACGACCAGCAGGGCACACGCGCCCCAGAGAACGCGACGCGAGTAGTGGTGCCGGATGACGCTCGCCAGGCCCCGGCCGGATACCATGCCGAGGCGCGCGCACATCAACTGGACCGCGGCCATCAGGGGAAACGAGAAGAGCGCGGTCCAGAGCGGGGCATAGCCGAAGGCCGCACCCGCGACGGAGTAGGTGGAGATGCCCGACGGGTCGTCGTCGGCCGCCCCCGTGATGAGACCCGGTCCGAGCTCGGCGAAGAACCGTCGCACCCGCCACGGCCGGGCCCGCGGCGCCGAGCCCGGGAGTCCTTCGGGAGCGAGGTGCGGCGGCCGAGCGTCGGGGGTCATCGCGGACGCTTCCGAGTCTACCTCAGCTAGAATGAGCGGCATGGATCGATCCGGTTTATCCAACCGCGACCAGCTCCGGGCCATCGCGCATCGGGCGATGGCCGAGCGGGAGCTCCAGCCGGACTTTTCTCCCGCGGTCGAGGCGGAGACCGAGGCCATCCGGCAGGCGGCCGCCGACGCGAATCCGGCGATCCGGGACCTTCGCGACCTCCTGTGGTGCTCGATCGACAACGACGACTCGCGCGACCTCGATCAGCTCACCGTCGCCGCGCCGACGCGCGAGGGAGTGGTCACGGTGCTGGTCGCGGTCGCCGACGTCGACGCCCTGGTCAAGCCGGGCTCGGCCATCGATGGTCACGCGCGGGCCAACACGACCTCGGTCTACACCGCGGCCGAGATCTTCCCGATGCTGCCCGAGAAGCTCTCGACCGATCTCACGTCCCTCGGGCAGGACCAGGCGCGGCTGGCGATCGTCGTCGAGATGACCGTCGCCCGCGACGGGACGGTCACCGCTTCCGAGGTCTACCGCGCGCTCGTGAAGAACCGGGCGAAGCTCGCGTACAACGGCGTCGCCGCCTGGCTCGACGGAACCGCACCCGCCCCCCCGCGCCTCGCCGCGGTCCCGGGGCTCGACGAGCAGCTCCGGATCCAGGATCGGGTCGCGCAGGCCATGAAGGCGCTCCGGCACCAGCGGGGCGCGCTGAGCCTGGAGACCCTCCAGACCCGGGCCGTGTTCGACGGCGACCTGATCGCCGACCTCCGGCCCGACGAGAAGAACCGCGCCAAGGAGCTGATCGAGGACTTCATGATCGCGGCCAACGGGGTCACCGCGAAATACCTCGAGGCGAAGGGCCTGCCCTCGCTGCGTCGGGTGCTGCGCGCCCCCGAGCGCTGGCCGCGCCTCGTCGAGCTGGCCGCCGCCGAGGGCGGCCGGCTTCCGCCCGAGCCGGACGCCCGCGCGCTCGAGGCGTTCCTCGCCCAGCGGCACCAGGCGGATCCGGCGAGGTTCCCGGATCTGTCTCTCTCGGTCGTCAAGCTGCTGGGCCGTGGCGAGTACGTCGTGGAGCGCCCGGGACAGTCCCCGGACGGCCACTTCGGGCTGGCCACGCGCGACTACTCCCATTCGACCGCCCCCAATCGGCGCTTCCCGGATCTCATCACCGGGCGTCTCCTCAAGGCGGCGATGGCGGGCCAGCCGGCGCCGTACGGGGCCGCAGACCTGGACGGGCTGGCACGCCACTGCACCGAGCAGGAAGACAACGCGACCAAGGTCGAGCGGCAGGTGCAGAAGTCGGCGGCGGCGCTCCTCCTGGCCTCGCGCATCGGCGAGCCGTTCGACGCGATCGTGACCGGCGCATCCTCGAAGGGCACCTGGGTTCGCATTCTAGAGCCTCCCGTGGAAGGCAAGCTCGTGCGCGGATCGCAGGGGCTCGACGTCGGCGACCGCGTGCGCGTCACACTCCTCGCCGTCGACGTCGAGCGCGGCTTCATCGACTTCGGCCGGGCGTCGGGGTAGGGGCGGGGTCGGGATGAAGCGCCGCGCGTTCCTGGGCACGCTCGGCGCCGGCCTTCTGGCCCGGCCGCTCGTCGCGGGCGCCCAGCTCGCCGGGAAGGTGTACCGGGTCGGGTATCTGGCCGCGAGCTCGCCCTCCGCGGAGAATACCCGGCTGGTGGGCGCGTTCCAGGCCGAGCTGCGCGAGCGCGGGTGGGTCGAGGGACAGAACATCGCCTTCGAGTACCGCTGGGCGGAGGGCCGCTACGAGCGGCTGCCGGCGCTGGCCGCCGAGCTGACCGAGGCCAGGGTGAACCTGATCGTGGCGGGAGGAACCCCCAACGCGCTCGCGGCGCAAGGGGCGACCCGGGTCATTCCGATCGTGATGGTCGGCGCGACCACGCCGGTGGAGCTCGGACTGGTGAACTCGCTCGCGCGTCCCGGGGGCAATGTCACCGGGGTGACCTTCGACGTCTCCCCCGAGCAGACCGCCAAGCTGGTCGAGCTGCTCGCCGAGGTCCCCGGCGTGTCGCGCATCGCCGTGCTGCTGAGCCGAGGCTATCCGGCCGCCGACCGGTACCGGCGGGCACTCGAGCGCGCTGCCGCGGCCCGCCAGCGGAGCATCCGCTTCGTCGAGGTGCGGAAGCCCGAGGATTTCGACGCCGCCTTTGCGGCCCTTCGTCGGATGCCCGTCGAAGGGCTGATCGTGATGACCGATCAGATCGCCCAGATCAAGGGCGAGGACATCGTGCGGTTCGCCACCGAGATGAAGCTGGCGACGGTCTTCGGCGGCCCCGCCCGGCGCTTCGTCGCGGCGGGCGGCCTCATCTCCTGGTCCGCCGACTCCGGCGCCTACTGGCGCCAGGCCGCGGTCTATGCCGACAAGATCCTGCGGGGAGCGCTCCCGGCCACCCTGCCGGTCGAGCAGCCGACCACGTTCGAGCTGGTGGTCAACCTCAAGACCGCCAAGACGCTCGGGCTCACCCTTCCACCGTCGCTCCTGCTGCGAGCGGACGAGGTGATCGAGTAGGGGACACGCTCACCGGCATCGGCCAGGGCCTCGTCAATGTCACGGTGGACGTCGAGTTCGCCCGCGGCGCGCCCGAAAGTCGGCCTCGCGGTAGGACCGCTACTCCCCAGAATCTGCGCGAGGCCTGGCTGGGGCGCCAGCCACCCGGCGTCGCTATTCGGTACACCCCCTGTGTCGGAAAAGATGCGCCCGCATCGCGCCGGGCCTCACGTTCCTCCCCCTGGATGTCGATCTGCCGCCCGCAAGCCCCGCCGATCCCGTGGCACAGGCGATGCACGTGCTGGGAACCGGTCGAGTCATGAACACTTTGACTCCTCGACGACTGATCGTGTGCGTGACGCTGGTGGCGTGTCTCGGGTCGGCAAATCTTGCCGACGCGGGGGCGCCCACGGAAATGTTGCGCGGCGTCTTCAACGACGCGAACCGGGTGCTTACCGATCCGACCACGGAGCACCGGCCGCTCGACCGGCTGATCGCCATCCGCGCGCTCTTCAGCCGGGTGTTCGACTTCCGCGACGCGGCCGAGCGCTCCCTGGGCCACCAGTGGCAGGCGCGCACCACGGCCGAGCAGCAGGAGTTCACACGCCTCTTCGCCGACTTCGTCCAGCGTGGCTTCGTCTACTGGCTGGCCTCGGTCGCCGAGGTCGACGGCCACGCCGCCGGCGCCACCGTGCAGTTCGTCGGCGAGTCGGTGGACCACGACACCGCGACGGTGCAGACCGCGATCCTCGCCCGGGGCGGGCGCCTGATCCCGCTCACCCACACCCTGGTCTACCGCAATCGGCGCTGGGTGGTCCGCGACGTCAGCATCGAGGGCATCAGCCTCGTGGGCAGCTACCGCTCCCAGTTCGACCGGGTGATCCGGGGCTCGTCCTATCCCCAGCTCCTCCAGCTCATCCGGGCCCGCATCGCCAACGAGTACCCGTTCCCGCAGGCTCCGAGCCAGGGCGCGGCCGCCGTCTACACCCCCCCGCGCGAGAGCCCGTTCGAGCTTCGCTGATCCGCGCTCCCGAGCCCGCCGGGTCGTGCCACCGCGCGATCGAGCCGGAGGCCAACCTGGGGTGCGATCTCGTCGGATACGCCGGCGCCCCACCCTGACCAACGGACCCGAAGCGACGCTATCAGCACTCCCGGCTGAATGGTATGTTCGGGTACACGAGAGACCTTCCCGGGAGGCGGCGCATGAGCGGAGCGAACGGGGCGACGGAATTCACGGACGTGGTGGGGACCCTCGACGAGCTTCGCGCGCTGATGGGCGAGCCCTCCGAGATCGCGCTCCGCAAGGACATCGGCCGGCTCGACGAGCATTGCCGCGCCTTCATCGCGCGGGCGCCCTTCGTGCTCATCGCCACCGCGGACTGCGCGGGGCGCTGCGACGTGAGCCCAAAAGGTGACGCTCCCGGCTTCGTGCTGGTGGTGGACGACCGGACCCTGCTGGTTCCGGACCGTCCGGGCAACAAGCGCTTCGACGGGATGCGGAACCTGCTCGAGAACCCCGGCATCGGCCTCCTCTTCCTGGTGCCGGGCAGCGAGGAGACCCTGCGGGTCAACGGCCGCGCCCGGATCGTCCGGGACCCGGTGTGGCTGGCGCGCCTGGCCGCCCAGGGCAAGACCCCGCAGCTCGCGATCGCGGTGGACGTCGAAGAATCCTTCCTCCACTGCGCGAAGTGCGTGAAGCGCTCCGGCCTCTGGGAGACCGCCCGCTGGCCGGACCGCGCGGGCCTGGCCTCGCCGGCCCAGATGTTCCGCGACCACGCCCGGCTCAACACCATGACCGTCGAGGAGCTCGATCAGCGCCTGCAGGACGGCTACCGCAAGAACCTGTACTGAGCCACCCCGGGGGAACCGACATGGCTCCGATGCCGATCGAGGTCCGTCCCATCACCGGCGCGCTGGGCGCCGAGATCCACGGCATCGACCTGGGCGCCGACCTCGACGCGGCGAGCGTGGCCGCGGTCCGACGGGCC
>Ga0207684_10003290_pt1 | contig 15856 bp, 12 predicted proteins | sample KBSK5501metaG_FD_184342 | JGI IMG/M metagenome (GOLD analysis project Ga0207684, IMG submission 184342) | Corn, switchgrass and miscanthus rhizosphere microbial communities from Kellogg Biological Station, Michigan, USA - KBS K5-50-1 metaG... | ecosystem: Host-associated > Plants > Roots >...
TCGATCAGCAACATCGATACCATGCGAATGATCGGAGCATCTGTTTCATCGCCCTCAATTGCTTCCGTACCGTCGCCGATTTCGAGACCAAGATCGATATCTACCCCGATTTTTTCTTGCAGGACGTCCGCGGCTTCGTCAGCCGTGCCGTAATACTTGATAAGCGCCTCGCGAATTTTCTGCGGACTAGTGCAGACCAGTTCGAGCTCGCGCTGAAGCAGAAAACTCAGACTGTCGATGGTATCGATATCGAGCGGATCGCCCACGGCAACAATGAGTCCCGTTTCAGCGAAAGCCACGGGAATCACCTTGAACCGCCGCGCCTCTTCCGCGCGGATTTGTTTGATAATTTGCGGCGGAATGACCATGGATGAAATGTCGATCCAGTCCATGTGCGCTTGTGCGGCAAGCGTGCGCGAAACGTCCGCATCGGAAATGATCCCGTCTTTGATTAAACGATCGACAACGTTGTCTGCCCCATTTAAACGCGCGCTCGCGCTTTCAACCTGGGAGGATGTCACAAGTCCTACCTCTTGCAGGACTCGAAGGACGTAATCTTTGTTCTGTTGCACGAGTGAAAAATGCGCGGGTGAGCGAAGAATCGCAAATCTGATCGCCTATAAGTTACGATTCTCCTTTACCATGGCCAGCCAAAAACAAGGCGCGGCCACGCGGAAAAAAGAACGTGACGATAAGAGACAAGCCTGGTTACTCCACCGTCACGCTCTTGGCAAGATTGCGAGGTTTATCGACGTCCCGGCCAAGCTCCACCGCGAGATGATAGGCGAGCAGTTGAAGCGGAATCACGGTAAGTATTGGCATCACGCAATCGGGTGCTTCAGGGAGGAAGATAATTTCGTTGGCAATATTTTTAAGTTGCTTCACGCCGTTGCCATTGGTCAGTGCAATGATCGGACCCTTGCGAGCTTTGACTTGCTCAATGCTACTAAGGTTTTTCGAGAAGACGGCATCGTCGGGGGCGATAAAAATCGAGGGCAGATCGGAACGAATCAGCGCAATAATGCCGTGCTTGAGCTCGGCGCTAGGATGGCCTTCAGCGAACAGGTACGTGATCTCCTTCATTTTGAGCGCGCCTTCGAGTGCGATGGGAAAATTGAATTGACGGCCAAAGAAGAGGATCCCGTTCACATCGGCATATTTCTTTGCGATCGCTTTGATCTGATCGCTTAACTTCAGGACGATCTCGATCTGCTCGGGCAATGCTTCAAGCGCTTCAATGATGCGGCTTCCTTCAGCAGTAGAAAGATTTCGCATCCGGCCAAAGAGCAGTCCGATAAGCGTAAGAATGACAACTTGCGATGAAAAGGACTTCGTCGCCGCGACGCCGATCTCGGGACCGGCGTGCATGTAAACGCCGCCGTCGCTCTCGCGCGCAATTGTGCTAGCGACGTTATTGCAAATGCCCAGCGTGCGAAAGCCTTTGCGTCGGCTTTCACGGAGTGCACCAAGCGTGTCGGCAGTCTCACCGCTTTGGCTGATTGCGAAAACTAACGTCTCCGGTGTCATCGGTGTATTACGATGGCGAAATTCGTGGGCGAATTCGACTTCTGCGGGAATATTCGCGAGTCGCTCGATCAAATATTCCCCCACCCTGGCAGCGTGGAGAGCGGTGCCGCAACCCATCAGAACAATGCGCCCAACGTCGCGCAATTGCGCCGGCGTCATATTCAAGCCGCCCAGCTTCGCCGTGCACTCTTCCAGACTGAGGCGACCCCGCATCGCATCGCGCACCGAATCCGGTTGCTCAAAGATTTCTTTGAGCATGTAGTGGGGGTAAACGCCTTTTTTAATGTCTTCGGCCGTAAATTCGACTTTGCTAACCTGATGATCGCCGCTTTCTCCGGCCAGCGAGCTGATCTCGAATTTGCCTCGTTCCACCGCGACGATATCAAAATCATTTAAGTAAACAGCATCGCGGGTGTAAGCGACGATCGCACTCACATCACTGGCCAGGAAGTTTTCGTCTTTACCCACACCCAGGACAAGCGGACTTCCACGGCGGGCGCCGATCATGAAATCGGGAACGTCTGCATGGACCAGTGCGATGCCGTAGGTGCCGATCACCTGTTGAAGCGCAGCGCGAACGGCAGCGAAAAGTCGCGCTTTTTTTTGGTGGACGTCAACCGTGCTGGCGCAGGAATCGTCGTAAAGCTTCCCAATCACGTGCGCGAGCACTTCGGTGTCAGTTTCTGAGCGGAAATTCGTATCGCCGCCGCGGACGAGATCGTCTTTAAGCGCCTGGTAATTTTCGATCACCCCATTGTGCACAAGCGCGAGTTTTCCGCTGGCGTCGAAGTGCGGGTGTGCGTTTTCGTCGGTCACTTTGCCATGCGTGGCCCAGCGCGTGTGACTGACCCCGAAGGAACCCGAAAGCGGCCGCTTCGCGATCAGTCTGGCGAGTGCCGCGATTCGCCCGGAACATTTGCGGGTCGCGAGATGCCCTCGATCCACGACCGCTACGCCCGCGGAATCGTAGCCCCGATATTCAAGGCGCCGCAGCCCATCGAGCAAAATGGGCGTTGCTTTCGCGCGACCGACATAGCCGACGATTCCGCACATGTTCGCACTCTAGTGGCGGCTGTCCTCAGCCGCAAGATTGGCTGGGCGCAGGCCGAAGCGGGTCGACACGAGTGACACAAAAAAGTTGCTGGAAAGCGCCGACGCTAGGTTATTGATATTTTAGAAATGCAAACCCGGCCGCAGGGCGATTCCCTTTTGACGAATCCATCAGCCGCGATCCCCGCGCTACCACCCGGCACAACTCAGCAAACGCTTGCCATTATCATGGGCGGCGGCGCCGGCACGCGTTTGTTTCCGCTCACGAAAGATCGAGCCAAGCCCGCAGTGCCACTCGGTGGGAAATATCGCATCGTCGATATTCCCATCAGCAACTGCCTGAACTCAGGGCTTCGCTCGATCTATGTGCTCACGCAGTTCAATAGCATGTCGTTACATCGGCATATTCAAGCAAGCTATAAATTCGACAATTTCTCGCGCAGCTTCGTGGATATTCTTGCCGCTCAGCAAACGCCGGCCGGCTCGCAATGGTATCAGGGAACGGCCGACGCCGTACGGCAAAACATGCGCTACTTCCTCGAGCGCCCGTTCGATTATTATATCATCCTGAGCGGCGATCAGCTTTACCGGATGGATTTTCGCGCTCTGTTGGATCAGCACATTCGTTCCGGCGCTGACATCACGCTGGCCACGAAACCGGTCCATCGACAGCAGGTTTCCGAGTTTGGCATCATGCAAAGCGGAGTTGATCGCCGGATTAGGCGCTTTGTCGAGAAACCGACTGAGGAGGCTGTACTTCACGAGATGCGAATCAGCCGGGAATTGCTGGGCGCGATCGGGACGGACGAAGAAGAAGAGTTGTACCAGGCTTCAATGGGAATTTACGTCTTCAACCGGAAGGTGCTCATCGAATGTCTGGAAAACGATTTGGTCGATTTCGGAAAAGACGTCATTCCCCACTCGATCAAAGATCGACATGTAAGCGCGTTTATTTATCAGGGATATTGGGAGGACATTGGAACGATCCGCGCTTTTTATGAGGCAAATCTGGATCTGACCGATCTGGTGCCGGAATACAGTTTCTTCGATACCGAGGCCCCAATTTACACGCATCCGCGCTTTTTGCCCGGCAGCAAAGTCAATGGAGCCACGCTGCGCCAGGCGATCATTTCAGACGGATGCATTATTTCCGATGCTCACCTTGAACGTTGCGTGGTTGGAATACGCAGCATTATTCAAAGCGGCGCGACCATCCGTAACAGTATCGTGATGGGCGCGGATTATTTCGAGCAAGACCGAAGCGCTGATTCGGGGCAACCGCCGATCGGCATCGGACGCAATTGTGTGATCGACCGCACGATCATCGATAAGAACGCACGCATTGCTGATGGAGCTGTCATCACGCCGGAAGGGAAACCGGCGAACTACGATGCAGAAAATTACTTCATCCGCGACGGCCTCGTGGTAATACCAAAAAACGCAGTGATTCCAACTGGTTTTTGGATCTAACCGGCTTGGCGCCACCGGGCTACCGGTCAATTCGTATTCGTGGCGGAAGGATAAACGTTAATGACGCGAATCGCTCGACCCCGTAGGTCCCAGCGCAGAGGCTTCAGGCGCTATTTCCCATTTTTCCTGCCTGTTCCAAGGAATAGCCGACTCCTGGCGTTCGTCTGGATCACTGACCAGACGAGGTGGGTCTTTCTGCGTTGCGCATGAGGCGAGGGTTATCGCCGACGCACACAATACAATAGAGGTGACATTTTTCCGAAGTCTAAGAACTAGTGCCGGCATAAATTACTGTGTCTCCAGGTTGCACTTGGACACCGCGCGCCAAACTGCTGGTGATGATATCGCCGATAGCGGTTGCGGGTTCAACTGAAGAGATGCGAATTTTTCCGATCAGGATGCCCTCCCGCAAAACAAGCATTTCCGAGTTGGGTTCGACACCCTGGCGAACCCCGAGATTTAGGACCACAAAGTTGTACGCCTGATTGACGGCAAGGACAGTGCCGCGCACCCCTGTTCTCCGGGTGCCAGTTTCTCGGCGCTTTTTCTCTTCCTGGAGTTGAGTCGGGCGCTCCTGGGTAGTCTGAAGTTTTTCGGATAAGAAGGCTTTCTCTTTTTCCGCACTATCAAGTTGATGGCGTGCATCCTCGAGTTGCGCCCGTAATTCCTGCGATGAGTCAGGGGCGACTGGACTTGCCGCAGGTTTTGCCGTTTTCTCGGCTTCTTCGATTCGCTTTTGCAAGGAACCGATCTCGTTCTGATTAGCCTCCAATTTAGCTTGCAACTCAGTCTTATCTTTCTGCAACTGCGTGAGTTCTGCTTCAGCTTTTGCGGCCTTACTTTCTGCTTCCGCGATTTTCGCTTCTCCCCCCGCAACAGTCGCTTCACGGGTCTCGGGATTCCGTTGCTGAGCCGCGCCACGATGCTCAGCCGCATTGCGCGCTGCATCTGCATTCGCCACATTTGTGCGCAGCGTTTTCACTTTGTGACTGTTGAGAAGGCCGAGAATCGCCGCCAGTATCAACAACAGGACAGAGAGCGCGATCACGGTTTTCGGTGTGACCGCAGAAATCGCGAATTTCGGACGCATCATAGAGCGTGCTGTTGTAACAACGAATGCCGCCCAAATGCAAATTCCGATTTCGATTTCTTGGAACGACTGGCATCCATTGGAATTCAAATTCGGATTGCATGCTCCGATGTTTCAACCTATAGACGCGCCATGGGGCAGCAACATCGGGCGCGAGCCAAACGTAAGCGGCGAAGAGCCTATCTGCAGCGCAAGAAAGCATCGCTTCGCGCAACGCGTCGAGAACGGGCCAAGCCAAGAGCGATGAAACAGCCTCTCACGGTGGAATAACCGACACACTGGCTCGTGCGAAATTCAGTCTGAGGCCTGATGGGGAAACTTTCACAATGCTGCAGCGCACACGTTATTTGATTGTCGATGGACACAGCGTCATTTTCGCCTGGCCTGAGTTGCGCAAGGTCCATGAAAGACGTTCCTCGCTTGCGCGTGAGGCGTTAACCAGGCAGCTGCGCGATTATCAGGATTGGACCGGCGTACGAGTGGTCATCGTTTTCGACGGCAAGGGCGCACAAGTCAGCGCGACATCAGGCTCCGGCGACGTGCAGATCTTTTATTCGCGCAGCGGGCAAACAGCCGACGCAATCATCGAGCGGCTCGCAAGCAAATACGCACGCAAGGTCGATTTGACGGTGGCCACCTCCGATTCCATGGAACGGCAGACAGTGCACGCTTCCGGAGCAATGTGCATTTCTCCCGAGGCACTGCGCGAAGCCGTGGAAGAGGCGCGTTTGACGACTCCCCACAAGCTAGTCTTATAGCCCGAGCTTTTTCTCGATCTCTTTTACCCGCGCGAAAAGTTTCCCGAGGCGGTGGAGCCAAGCGATCTGTTGTTTGGCTTCGGCAATCGGAATAGCCGGATATCCAAACCAGACACCTCCCGGAATGTTCTTGGAGACGCCGCTTTGCGCCGCGATCACAGTTCCGTCAGCGATTTCGACATGACCCACAATGCCGACCTGCCCCGCCGTTGTGACGCGTTCGCCCAAACGCGTGCTGCCTGAGATACCAGTCTGGGCCACTATGATGGAATTCTTGCCGACCACGACGTTATGCGCGATTTGCACGAGATTGTCGATCTTGACACCTTGCTGAATCCACGTCCGGCCAAAACGAGCGCGATCAATCGTCGTGTTTGCGCCGATCTCGACATCGTCGTCGATCTGAACAATTCCAAGCTGCTGGATTTTTTCCTGGCGGCCATCGATCACCTCAAATCCAAAGCCGTCCGCGCCAATGACCGCGCCGCTATGGATGATCACACCCGAGCCAATGCGGGTGCGCTCGCGGATTGTTACCCTCGGATAAATCAGGCAAGCCGATCCAATTATCGTTTCATGACCAATGTAGCTCCCTGTCCCGATCACAGTGCCGTCACCGATCCTCGCGCCCGCTTCGATCACCGCGTGCGGCTCAATCGAGAGGCGTTCTCCGAGTTGGGCGCTTGGATCGACAATCGCGCTTGGATGGACACCAGGCGCAAACGTGATCGGGTTTGGAGCGAGTTTGAGCACGACTTGCTCGAAGGTTTTTGTCGGATTCGATACGCGAATTTGCGCGGCTGGAATGACCTCGGAAAAGTCAGAAGGAACAAAAACGGCGGAGGCGCGCGTTTTACGCAGGGCCCCCATATATTTTCGATTCGAAAAAAAGCTGATTTCGCCGGCAGTTGCTTCCGCGAGCGACGCAGCGCCAGTGATTTTCAGCGCCGGATCTCCGACTAATTCACCGTCGAACATCGTGGCCAATTCTTGAAGAGTGAAAGTCACGGGTTTCAATTGCGAGCACAGTAGCACAAGCGTCTCGCTTGTGATCTTCAATTCGCTCGCCGCGGCGAGCGCTACTTTTCACGCTCGCGCAGACCGTATCGAGCCGTCCGTCCGAACCGAGCTTTTCGTTTTTGTGCGCTATGAAATCGGCGTACTCCTTGTAAAGCTGAGCAGTGGTGACAATTATATGTTTAAGAGGAAGATATCGATCTTGCCCATGAGTGGCGGACGAGCACAAAATCTAATTCCAAAATCCTAAATCGGAGATTCGAAAAATTTAGTTTCGGTTTAGCCCACACGGCAACATCATCTGGCGAGTTCCCTCATGAGAATCGTTGCGCTTGCGAATCAGAAAGGTGGCGTCGGTAAAACGACCACAGCGGTCAATCTCGGCGCCGCGCTGGCGGAACTTGGCCATCGCATTTTACTCATCGATCTTGACCCGCAAGCGAACGCGACGAGTTCGTTCGGGTTGCAGGGAGCGAATGAAACCAGTCTTTATGATCCTTTGCTTGGCGGCGCGTCCATTACGGAAAAAATCCTGCCCACGCGGCGCGACGGTCTCTTTATCGTACCCGCCGATATCGATTTGGCTGGTGCCGAAGTGGAGATTGCCCGAATGCCGAATCATCTCACAAGGTTGGCCGAAACGCTTAAGCCACTGCAGGACGACAGCACGTTCGATTTTGTTCTGCTGGATTGTCCGCCGTCACTCGGAATTCTCATGAGCAATGCACTCGCTGCCGCAGATGAACTTTTGACGCCGATCCAGTGTGAGTATTTCGCGCTCGAGGGTTTGGTGAAAATTGTTCGATTAGTCGAGCAGGTGCGCGATTCCGGGGCGAACCGCCGGCTCGAGATTAGCGGTATTGTTATGACAATGTTCGACCGTCGAACTAACCTCAGCGCCCAAGTCGTGGCGGAGGTGCGCGAGCATTTTGCCGAACGCGTTTACGAAACGGTCATCCCGCGCAGCGTGCGCTTGAGCGAGGCGCCAAGCTTCGGCAAATCGATCTTGGAATATGACCCCAACGGAGCAGCCGCGACGGCTTATCGTGCGCTTGCACGCGAGTTTATCCGACGGCACCTGCCGTCAGCCACTGCTGACGCGTGATTGCAAAAACAAGCGTGGGAAAACCACGATGGACTGTTTTCTTTTCGACTTTCATTGCGTTTTTCTCGGCAACCCGGCGCGACGCCCGATTGTCGGGATGAATCAGTGAAATCACGCGCGATAATTTGAGATCGCGAAAGGCGTGATCGCGCACTTCTTGCGCGGCTTCGGTCGCCAGGCCCCGACCCCAATAATCAGGATGAAGTCGATAAGCAATTTCGATTTCATTCGTCCCATCAATCTCTTGATGAAAGAAACCGCAATAGCCAATGAGCTTGCTGTTCTCGCGGACTATGACCGCGAACAGCGACGGCAAACCCGCGCTGTTCCAACCCAGGATTTTCCTCACGAAAGCCGCTGTTTGCTCGCAGGAGAAAACACCCAGCGAAAAACGCATGAAATCCCGGTTCGCCATCAGCTCGGCAAGAAGATCGACATCTTTCTCGCCAAATGGGCGCAGAATTAATCGCGGTGTTTCAAGGACCACCATGGAATTAATGAAGACGAATAGCGTGCGACTTTCGATCCATAATCGACGATGCCAATAAACAGCGAGGAATATGCGCGGCCTGCCACGCCGCCAAATACATCGAATTTAAGCGAAGTTCGCGGAGCTTCGCGCGAATGTACGGCGTGCCATCTTTACAAGCGCGCGACGCAAACTGTCTTTGGCGAGGGACCCAAGAATACGCCAATTATGTTGGTTGGCGAACAACCGGGGGATTATGAAGACATCGCTGGCAAGCCGTTTGTCGGATGGCGCTCCTCGATTTGGAAAAAACCGATTACGACGCGCTAGTTCACTCGTAACGCAGTGCAACCATTGGATCGAATTTCATGGCTCGGCGCGCGGGAAGATAACACGCAAGCCCTGCGACACCGATTAAAAGGAAAGTGACAGCGGCAAAGGTCAGAGGATCCGTCGGCCTCACACCGTAGAGCAGACTTGCCATTAAGTGCGACACGATGAGGGCGCAAACAAGTCCAACTACGGCACCCACAATGGCGAGGCCCAATCCTTGACTCAGAACAATTCGAAGAATGTCCAACCTTGACGCGCCGAGCGCGAGGCGAATCCCGATCTCGTGGGTGCGCTCGGTCACAATGTAGGAAATGACTCCGTAAATTCCGATCGCCGCCAGAAAGAGCGCGGTCAGAGCAAACAGCCCAATCATTTCCAATGTGAACCGCCTTTGTGCGAACGATCCTGACACGGTTTGGGTGAGCAGCTCGGCGCCAAAAACGGGAAGGGTTGGATCAAGTGATTGAACTTGTTCGCGCACTTGATCCGAAATCGCAGCGGGGTCGAGATGGCCACGAAGAAATATCGCCAGATGTTTCGCACCTCTCTGGTACAGGCTGGAGTAGATTAGCGGAATCCTCGCATCCTCCAACGACTCAGTCCGCGCATCGGCGACAACACCGACTATTGTCGTCCAAGAGGTCGCCCGGCGCGACAGCTTTACGTGTCTCCCCAGTGGATCCTCGTGAGGCCAATAGAGCCGCGCCAGTGCCTCATTGATCAGCGCTACGGGTTCCGCCTTGTCATTATCAAACTCGTTGAATAAACGACCGCGTTGCAGAGTCATGTCCATCAGATGGAAGTATTCTTGCGAAACGATTGATTCATCGACTAACGGAGCCTGATTGCTTTGAGTCTGGCGCCCCTCCACGATCATTGGCACCGGCGGATTTTGATTGTTGCGATCGTGCCCCAACGGGAGCGAGGCGAGATCGCCGATCGCCGCTTCATTTACTCCCGACATTCTTTTGCAGCGGCGAAGCAGGTCGTGGAAAAACGGCGCCTGTTGAGCTGGCGTAGCGTAAACATCAATCGTTGTGTCGTTGGGATACGGCATTCTCGTTTTCACCGTCATCACGCTTTGCGGATTGAATCCGAGCTGGGCATTGAGCAAGTCCCAAAAACTGTGCAGCAAAAGGCCCGCCGCGATCATGAGCACGAGCGAGAGCGCGAATTCCGTTACTACTAACACCCGACGCGTGCGCGCCTGCTCGCGGGAACCGGTTGAGCTGCGCCCTTCCTGTTTCAGTGCATGAATCAAATCAATCCGGCCGACGTGCAGCGCTGGCGCAAGACCAAAAATCAATCCCGAAATGGCCGAAGCAATGAGAGCGAATACTAAAACCGTCCAATTGATCGACACTTCATTCAGCCGTGGCAGACTTTCCGGCACGAATCTGATCAGAAAGTCTTTCGCCCAAAAGAGGATCACCAAACCAGCAGCTCCGCCGAACAACGACAGAAGCAAACTTTCCGTCAGCAACTGGCGGGTTAATCGCACCTGACTTGCTCCAAGCGCGCGGCGAAGAGCCAGTTCGCGTACTCGTGTACTCCCGCGCGCGAGCAACAAGTTGGCAATGTTCACACAACCGATGAGGAACACCAACGCCACCGCACCGAGCAACAGAATCAAAGTCTGACGAACATTGCCAATTACGCTTTCTTTAAGCGGCACCAGTCGCACTCTCCAACCGGCTTGCATCGGGTAATCACCTGGAAATTGTTCTCGCAACGATGCGACCAGCGCGTCGACTCGGCTCTGGGCCGCCTCAATCGTTAGGCCGGGCTTGAGCCGCGCGACCGCAGTCGGAAGATTGCGCCCGCTTCGCGGCGGATGATCAAACAATGGCGGCCCATAAAAACTTGTCGCCGCCCAAACTTCGATGTTCCGCTCTCTCAAGGAAGTTCCAGGATCGTGAAAATTCGGCGGCATGACGCCGACGATGCGGTACAAGTCTGTGTCCATCCGGATGCTCTTGCCGAGAATGTTCGGGTCGGTTCCGAACATCCGCTTCCACAGGCCGTCACTGATCACGACTTCACCGATAAATCCCGGCGAGTGATCGGATGCCGGGAACGTGCGTCCGAGCTCCGGCTTTACGCCCAATAGATCGAAATAGTTCGGCGCCTCGATCAGCAAGCTGACGCGCGCAGGCTCTGCTGATCCAGTCAGATTGTTGTCATCGTACCAGGTCGGTGAAACGTTTTCGAAAATTCCGGAATGCTGAAGGTCCTGCCACTCCGGCTCGGACATGCCCACATCGCGCGCGCCAACGCCGGGAAGTTCATCCATGATCCTGACCAGCTGGTCCGAGTGCGGGTATGGCAGCGGGTGAAACAGCGTGGCGTCAACCACGCTGAAGATCGCTGTCGTCGCTCCAATACAAAGAGCCATTGTCATGATTGCGACGGCGGCGAATCCCGGAGATTTGCCCAACATTCGGAAACCGAAGCGAACATCCTGCATCAGCGTGTCGATAAAATTTCCGCCGAGCGCTTCACGACATTCCTCTTTGAATCGCTCCTGGCTTCCGAACTCGATCCGCGCACGGCGCTCGGCTTCATTGCGGTCGAGTCCGGACCGTTCGAGATTATTCGCGCGATGCTCGATGTGTAGGCGGAGCTCTTCCTCCATGTCATTCTCGGTTTGCGACCGATGAAAGAACCTGACGGTAAGCGAATGAAAGTAGGCCAGGAGTTTCATGTTTCGTTAGGCTCCGCCGCAGCAACAGAAGGAATCATTCGAAATACTCAAGATGTGGGAGCGGTTCTCATTTACTCACATCGCAGCGCCACCATCGGATCAACGCGTATGGCTCGGCGCGCGGGAATGTGACATGCCGCGAGAGCGACAAGCGCCAACACGACGGCAACACTAGCAAAAGTAAGCGGGTCGGTTGCAGTCACGCCGAAGAGCAGGCTCGATAGGAATCGGGTCAGGGTCAGGGAACCCGCCAACCCAATCGTCAGACCGATCACAACGACCAACATTCCCTCGCCGAGGAAGAGTCTCATCACATCCTTTCGCTGAGCGCCGAGGGCCATGCGAATGCCGATTTCTCGAGTGCGCTGCGAAACCGAGTAGGCAAGGACACCGTAGAGGCCCACCGTGCCCAAGAGCAGTGCCATTGCTCCGGCGATACCAAGCATCACCAGAGTGAACGAGGTGCGCGCAATGGCTTTGATATAGAGATAGTTCAGCGTGTAAACGCTCGCGAGGGGTAGATTCGCGTCGACGGACCAGACAGCCTGACGAACCTCCTTCATGAGGCTTTCGGAGCCAGCCAGAGGACTGCGGATGACGAAGGTTACGTCGCGCTGCGCACGAAGCGGGTGGCTCTGGAAATTTGCAAGTAACGCGGGCCAATAGACGTCGGTGCGGGCAGGCCTGTCCATGCCGTCGTCACGTACATTCCCGACAACGCCGATGATTTGACGCCAATCATCCGTAGTGGCGATTCGAATACGCTTGCCGAGCGCTTCGGCAGGCGTTCCCCAATATTCGCGGGCGAAATTTTCCGAGATAAGCGCGACGGGAACTCTGTTGTAGGTGTCACCCCAAGTAAGATCACGACCCGCGATAAGCGGTATGCCCAAAGTATTGAAATATCCGGGCGAGACAAAGAGAAGGTGTCGAGTCGGAGGAGGCGCTCCGTCGGCGTAAGTGCGGTCTGCTGCGAAAACATTATCAAACCGGCTGTCTCCGTCCAAAGGCACGGCACTTGAGAAAGCGACGGAAGAAACGCCGGGAATCGCAGCGAGCTTGTCCTGGATTTCCTGCTCGATGCGAGGCACGCTGACATCGTCAGACGCATCGGAATCGGGAATAGCAATGCGAAATGTTTGAAGCTCGGCGGGACGCACGAATCCCGGATTAACGCGCGTCAAAACGCGAAAAGTCCGAACCATCAGCCCCGCACAAATCAGCAGGACGACGGCGAGCGCAATTTGCGTGATAACAAGAAGGTTGCGTGCGCGATGCCGCTCGCGGCTCAGGCCGAGCACGCGACCGCCTTCGGCAACGCTGGCGGAGACACCCGAGTATTTGAGAGCCGGAATTAGCCCGAAAAACAAACTGGTGACCAGTGTGATACCGAGAGTGAAGTAAAGAACGGACGAATTGATTCCAATGTCGCTGATCCGCGGGAGTCCGGATGGCGGAAAAGCAGCGAGAAGGCGTAAGGCGGCACACGCCAGTCCGAAACCGAAGAGGCCGCCCAGCAGGCCAATCATGGCACTCTCGCGAAGCAACTGCACGGCGATGCGCTGGCGGCTCGCGCCAAGTGCGGCGCGCAGAGCAAGCTCACGCTGGCGGCCTTCGGTACGTACGAGTAGAAGGTTCGCGACGTTAGCACAAGCGATGAGCAGAACTATTCCGATGCTGCCCATAAGCACCCAAAGAAGCGTACCGAAATTACCGACAACTTCCTGTTTCAGCGGCAGCAGGACAGGGGTGAGACGAGCCTGTTTGAGTAAATCGACGCTGAGGCCCGCTGGAGGCGGGAAGGTGTTCAGGGTGATCGGCAGCATCCTGGCAACGTCGGCGCTGGCTTGGGTCAGAGTGCTTCCTGGCTTAAGACGGGCAATGCCAAAGTAGCTGAAGTTTCCCAAGTACGTTTTGTTGCGATCCAACTGTAGTGGCAGGATCAGAGCTAAATCCTGCGCGTCGAGAAAACGGAAAGCGCGAGGCAGCACGCCAATGATCTGGTGAGCTACTCCGTCCACGATAATCGTTTTCCCGATCGCGGAAGCATCACCGCTGAATTGGCGCTGCCAGTAGCCGTAGGTCAGAATCGCGGTGGGCGGCGCGCCAGGCGAGTCGTCGGAGGGAAGGAAGATGCGGCCGAGCATAGGCGGTATACCCAAAACCGAAAGGACGCCATCAGTAGTGTGCAGTGCGTGCACGCGTTCTGGTTGTGCGAAGCCGGTCACATTCACGTCTCTATCTGTGTCTGTCTCGGCGTAAATACCTATGTCCTGAAACGTCCGGCTCTGTTCACGGAATACGAAATAATCCTCCGGCGCCATGCCTCGTAGTGATGGATCCAATGCGAGAGGGACGACTTCCACGCTCACGAGCTGTTCAGGGCGGGGATATGAAAGAGGTCTTAGGACGACGCCGTTGAGAACACTAAAGATACCGGCGGTGGCGCCGATGCCGAGGGCGAGGGTGAGGACGGCGACTGCTGTGAAGCCCGGCGACTTCCGCAACATGCGAAGGCTAAACCGCACGTCCTGCATCAGAGCGTCGATGAAATTCCCGCCGATCGCTTCACGGCATTCCTCTTTGAATCGCTCAATCCCTCCGAACTCGATCCGCGCGCGGCGCTCCGCTTCATCGCGGTCCAGGCCGGAACGTTCAAGATCATCCGCGCGATGCTCGATGTGTGCGCGAAGCTCCTCCTCCATCTCACTCTCGGTCTGAGAGCGATGAAAAAATCTGGCGGCGAGCGAACGAAAGTAAGCCACGAATCTCATATCACCAGTTACTCTCTTCATATTTCCTGCGGCCGCGCTGCAAGAGCCAAGGCAATGGCTGCGGACAGGCGGTTCCATCCCTCCGTTTCCTCGCGCAGACGCTTACGCCCCTTCGAGGTGAGCTCGTAAAACTTGGCGTGCCGATTGTTGTCCGATTTTCCCCAGCTTGCTTTCAGAAGGCCCTGCCGGACCAAACGGAATAATGCGGGATAGAGCGCTCCTTGCTCGATGAGCAATGCTTGACGGGTAATTTGTCCGATGCGCAAGAGAACTGCGTAGCCATGCAGCGGCCCGAGAGAAACCGCCTTCAAAATCAGGAGATCTAGTGTCCCCGGGAGAAGCTCGGCCTCGTTACTCATGTATTCTCCTAAGTTGATTAGGAGATTAACGCACGACTCCTAAGCTGTCAAGGAGAGAACATGTAAATCCGCGCGAGCCTCGGTTTGCACGTGTCCGGCGAGAATAGGCATCGTCGTCGAATAGCTATAGTTCTCCCCTTGACAGTCTAGGCAAATGATTGAACGATTCCTTCACCAAGACTGTCTAGGTCTAAAGATTTATGGCAAAAGCAAAGCCTGACCTGGTTTACGGCACGCTCGATATGCTGATTTTGAAAGCGCTTCAGCACGATCCACGGCACGGACTCGGCATCGCAGACCGAATTCAGCAGATGTCGAAAGATATTCTTCACGTAGAACAAGGCTCGCTCTATCCGGCCCTGTATCGGTTGGAGGCGCAAGGCTGGATCAAGGCGAAGTGGGGAGTTTCCGGCAACAATCGCAAGGCGCGCTATTATGAATTGACCACAGCCGGACGGAAACAATTGGCCGCAGAAAAGGAGCATTGGTCCCGCATCACCAAAGGAATCGATCTCGTCCTCGCCGGAGGTTGACAAATCATGCCGCGACTTCGCGCCTGGTTCTCTCGATTGGCCGGATTGTTTCAAAAAGACAAACGGGACGCCGAGATGGCGGAAGAAATGCAAGCGCATGTCGATCTTCTGATCGAACGGAACATTGCCGCAGGCATGTTGCCCCACGAAGCGCGAAACGCAGCGCTTCGACAGTTCGGCGGGTTCGAGCAAATCAAGGAAGCCGCCCGCGGCCAACGCATCTGGAGATGGGCTGACGAATTTCTCCAGGACGTGCGTTTCGGCGGGCGAATGCTTTTCCGCAGTCCCGGATTCTCGATCCTGGCAATTCTCTGTCTCACACTTGGCATCGGGACAAATGCCGCCGTCTTTAGCTGGATCGAAGGAATTCTGATTCGCCCCTACCCTCTGGTTGCGCACCAGGACCGAATGTTCGCCCTTGGCGGGACAACACGCGGCGCGACGGAAGGCCACGGCCTGTCGTATCCTGACTTTGTCGATTTGGAAAAGAACTCGACGCTTTTCGAATCGTTCATCGTCGATCGGATCGTGGGCACGTCATTGAGCGTGGGCGATCGGGCGGAGCGCGCCTCGGGCGGAATCGTCTCGGCGAATTATTTCGACGCGCTCGGTGTTCGCCCGATGCTTGGCCGCGGCTTCAGGCCGGAAGAAGGGACGGGCCGCAATG
>Ga0207684_10003292_pt1 | contig 15852 bp, 8 predicted proteins | sample KBSK5501metaG_FD_184342 | JGI IMG/M metagenome (GOLD analysis project Ga0207684, IMG submission 184342) | Corn, switchgrass and miscanthus rhizosphere microbial communities from Kellogg Biological Station, Michigan, USA - KBS K5-50-1 metaG... | ecosystem: Host-associated > Plants > Roots >...
GCGGTGGGTCGGGATCGCGACCTCGGAGGAGCGCTGTAGCTGGCACGAGCCCGGGCAAGGCGAGTGACCAATGGTTAGGATGCAAACTTCCATAGCGTGAATCTACGCATTGTCGCAAAGCGAAGCCCGCAGATAAAGACATGACCAATGACGAAGGAGCGACGAAGCACAAATGGAGCTCTCTTGCTCTTGCTCCTGCTCATGCTCCAACGAAGAACCATTAACTGATAACAAAAGCAGTTGAGTAGTTGAGGAGTCAAGGGTGATAAAGCAAACACCCAACGCCGAACGCCCAACATCCAACGTCGAATGAAAGACGGGAGAACAAACTCCATGCCTGAGGACGCCCCAGCCCTCCACGCTCTCCCACGAATAACCATTAACTGATAACTGATGACAAAAGCGGTTGAGAGGTTGAGGGGGGACAAAGCAAACACCCAACGCCGAACGCCCAACATCCAACGTCCAATGAAAGGCGGGAGAACAAACGCCATGCCTGAGGCGTCCAGGCTCCGCGACCTCCCACGAAGAACCATTAACGATTAACTGATAACTAAAGCGGTTGAGTAGTCGAGGACGCGCAAACGCTAAGAGCTCACACGCCAGACAGGGCTCAGGGCTCAGGGTTCAAGGAGTGTTTTTTGCTTTTCTGCTTGCGCGTAGGAGCGGGGGTGGGCAAAGCGCCGTCCGTCTCGTGTCGAACACGCGGCTGATTGAGCAAGACGAGATGTTCCGCCTTAAATTTCTCGAGGGCGGCTTGGGTTTCGGGACTTGAAGTAAGCGAGCGCATCCGCCCGTAATAGATGTTATAATAGTCGCGCAGCCGCTGCCGCTTTTCCAAATCGGTGCGCGCCGATTCGGCCGCGGCCTTGGCCGTAACTACGGCGCCATCATTCGCCACCAGATTTTGCAGCCGACGCAGCTCGATCCGGAGACGATATTCATCAGCCGCTTTGCCCAGCGAAGTTTGTTTAAAGGCTTCGTCAAGTTTCGACAACTCCGGGACATCGGGCGGGTTAGAAGGAGTCGCCGCTGGCACCGCCGCCTGGTCATTTCGCGACTGAAGATCGACCGTCGACGGCGCTGCATCCTGCGCGTGCGATGCACCAGTGGACGTTAGTAGAAGAGCACATGCCAGCAAGACCGCGATTCTTAGGTGATGTGCTGCTGTGACTGGTCTCGAATCGATCCGGTCGAGTTCATCTCGACCCCGTCCTGTCTTAAAATATCGTTCTCCCATTATGGCTTCGCTACGTGTCAAAAATGTCTCGCTATGAACCAAGATCCACGGAACACCGTTTTTGGTGGCGCTTACCACACCGGCATTGTGGCGTCGAAGACGTTTGCAAAGATCTTTGCACGATCCAACATAGCGACGACCTGTTTTCTCGCTTCTGAGGACGTAAACATGGAACATACGTTTTGCAATCCGCTAAAGCTATGCGTTATCAGGTGAGCGGTTGCATCGAACTGTGTTTAGATTTCAAATCCGTGGTCCCAGGTTTCAAATCGGGGTGAGTCGCCGGGGCGACCGACCTCGTGGTCCCAGGTTTCAAATCGGGGTGACAGGATTTGAACCTGCGACCTCGTGGTCCCAAACCACGCGCTCTACCAAGCTAAGCTACACCCCGGGGCCGTGGTGATGCTTATCATGCGCAGACACTCATTGCATCCGAAAATTTGCCTGGTCTGAAGCTTAGCTGTGGGTTCAGCCTTATCGGGGTGAGTCGCCGGGGCGACCGACCTCGTGGTCCCAAACCACGCGCTCTACCAAGCTAAGCTACACCCCGGGCCGTGCTGATGCTTATCATGCGCAGACACTTACTGCATCCGAAAATTTGCCTCTCCAGCTTAACGTCGTCCTCAGCTTTGTCACCTTGAACCGCTCAACACCGCAAACACCCAACGCCGAACGCCCAACATCCAACGTCCAATGAAAGACGGAAGAACAACGGGGAGGCATTTGCGCGCCCGACAAGACGGCTCGGCAAAATGAGCCCATCCCTCACCGGAGCTCGTTAGGTCGACTGCTTTAAGCAGTCAAGTCTAATCGCGGTTGAGCTTGCCTCATCGAATGTGGTAGCGCCGACGTCAGTGCTGCTAGAGTGAGCGAGGGCGCGCCCATGCTACTTTGTAGTTAGCGTAAAGACCCCACGCCACTCTTGAGGCGGGTGGGCTGCAAACTCAGCACATCGCTGACCAAGCACAGCGCTTGGTTTATCAGTATTGCTCAGCGAACGGAATATCCGTTCCGCCTCTGAAAATTTTCCCTCCTGGTACAGCGCAAAGGCTTCGCTGTAGCTTCTCGCGATCTCGCGGAAGTTCTCACGACTAAACTTGTGTTGCAGCTCGAACAGCTCCAGCGGAACGCTTTTTCCTTTCACAATTACGCAGTCAATTAGGCGCGCGTCAGGAGGTCGACTTAACCGATTGCAAAACTCCCGAGTAGTAAAAGCTAGTACGCCATAATATTTGGTCAGTGATTCAACTCGCGCTGTCGCATTCATAAGGTCACCGACCGGACCGTAATGGAAAAACTGCGCCGATCCGATATTAGCAATGAGCGATTCGCCGGCGTTGAGAGCGACCCCATATCCAAACAGCTCGCGTGTTTGCGAATCGAGCGTTTCGCGCAATTTCTGCATCCCTTCGATTAGCGTAAGCGCAGCGCGCAAGGCCCGGTCGGCAGCGTCGGGTTGCGGATCGGGCGCGCCCCAATACGCAAGAAACTGGTCCCCGACCGGTTTTTCCATGCTTCCGTCCTCCGCAAAAACCGCACTGTTTTCCACTGTGAAGATTCGGTTCAGCAGGTTGAGCATTCCTTCGGTGCCGAGTTGCTCTGCCAGCACCGTGGAATTGCGCAAATCTGTCAGAAGAACACTGATTTCGACGCGTTTGGGTTCGAGGCGGCCGGGATTTTTGAGCACGTCCTCGAGAACGCGCGGGGAGAAGTAGAGTCCCATCGTGCTCCGCAAACGCTGACGCTCCGCGAGCTCGCTCGTGTGTCGCCGTGCAATCTCCAGCACCGTTGCAATTGTCCAGAGACTCGCGGTCGCGACTGTTGGCACGACGAGGTTCAGCCAAAACAAGAAAGCGCCTCCCAGAGCAACCATTAAAGCAACGCCTACCATCCACCAAAGAACTAGTGCTCCCTTGGAACGGCACCATCGCGCCCCCGCCAACACCAATAGAACCGACGAAAGCCAAAGCGCATCAACGAAGCGTCCGGTACGCTTCAGCCATCGCGATTGCATCAAATCGTCGAGCGCGGTGGAATGCAGATAAATCAGCGGCTCGTGCGGGCCAAATACAGTTGCGCCCAAGTCGCCCTGTCCGATCGCGACATAGCCAACAAAAAGTATTTTGTTGTTGAGTGGCTTCATGCTCGCCACGGTGCCCGTTTTCTCAAACAGCGCGTCCAGTTGCCGCAGGTTCATGTAATCAAACGCTGCCGGACCCGACTCGACCGCCCATGGGCATCGAATATTGAGCAACACAGGACCGAACGGCACTCGGCGCGGAATCATCGTCGTGAAATCGGCCGACGAGAGTTCATTCCATTGCGCTACATGCGCGCCAGGAAATGAAACATCCTTTTTCCAATCCAAGCCCAGTGAAACTAGATAGGCTGCCAGGGCGAGTGACGGTTGGTAGCCATCTCTAGTTGAGTGGACAAAGTTGTAGTGGCGGATCACCCCGTCCGCATCCGCGGAAAGGTTAATCAGTCCGCCTGGTGCCGGTGCCGGATCTTTAAAGGGAAATGAGCGAATGAGGACCGACGGCTCCGCCTCACCCGGCGCCGCATTCAGTGCTTCGGCAAGGACGACGTTTTTGTGCTCGGCGACGGCCTCAAGCAACGGTTGCGCTGTTTGTGGGTTCGCACGCGCGAACACGACGTCGAATACAATCACGCTCGCGCCAAGCGCTGAAGCCTCCCGGATTACGCGAGCGGCCGTCGCATATTCGGATTCAAGCGAGGAAAGATTCTTCAGGTCCTCTTGGTCGATGTTGAGGTGAACGACCGACCGCTCAACCGCTGGAGCCAAGCCAGCGGTAAATCGCCATCGCAAGCACTGACCGAACCACTGCAGCTCTTGGGTTTCGAGAGGGTTACCGAAACTCAGGACAACGGCGACGGCGAGGGCGCAAAGCGTTAGATGCAGTGGCCACGGTTTCGCCCACCAAACTTGCTTTCCGGCCTCAACGGCCATGACGCACCACCAGCGCGCCTTCGAATGCGTCGTTCAGAACGACCTTCTGCGCATAGTCGCGCCACGGAAATTCGGTACTGCGCACCGCACCGCCGACTAGTGCAGTGCCCGCTTTCGCTCCTTCGATAATCGGCTGTTTGCCAGTCATCCGGGGATTGAGTTTTTCGCATAACTTTCGCGTCTGCTGGGCCAGAACTCTCTCATTCAAGGTCGAGCTCTGCATGGCTGCGACCAGTTTCTGAATTTCGTCAAAGCCCGCCGCATCGCGTTTAAAGAAAAAAATCCAAAGCTCAAAAGGATCGGCGCCTTTATTCCAATTCCATACTGCCGGCGGAGCGGGCAGTTTTCGTTCATCCCATTCTGGCAATGCAACCATTTGTGGTCGCCAACCATTTGCAAGGCCCGATCGTTTTTCGATCAATGGAAGAATCAACGCAACGCATTCAGTGCTCGCATCTAGATGGACAACAAGTTTCTCTCCCGGACCCGGTGCAGAGGTGTCGGCGAGCGGGGTCTCATTCGATTCAGCATCAACAGTCGTGGCGCAAACGCGCGCATAACTCTCGGCTCGCGCGGATGGTGTAAACCAAACAGCAAAAATTGACAGCCAGAGCAAAGTGATCCTACGAGGTTGCATTTGAATTAATTGCCTTCTTCGAGTTTCGCGGAACATGTCTCAGCAGTCTGCCGCGTGCGAGTGGAAAATGTGAGGGATGAATCAGATTGCAGCAAGCGGCCCGCACTTCTTAGGCCGATTGATCTTGTACAACTCGTTTTAGCAAATGTTGCTGTGAAAGGGGCCGAGTCCTCCTGTAGGAGGTGATCTTACGCATCTTGCGTCTTATTTTGGTCGACAATTATTCTTGGACTTGTTAGGAACATCCTCGATTACGTGACCCGACGTTTCAACCCCGAAAGCGTTCGGGGCTGGAAAGCCGCTTAACGAGATCTCCAGATCCAACTGGAACCGTGAGTCAGCCAAAACTGAGTCGCAGCTTTGGACGCCGCCTTTTGAGGATGGTTTCTGGTTCCGCGCGGATCTGCGATTGCAGTTAGAACAATCGACAATCCAATCCTTCATCATGTGGTCGCAAGGCAAACAGTAGTCGAATCGTACCGCCATGTCTCGAAACCCTCCCAGACGCGCGTCAAAAGTATGCGCCTTTGCCGCGATCGTTTTTCTAGCGGTAAGCGGGCTAACGGCGGGTGCGCCATCGCCCGCGCCCCATCTTTCCGAGGCAGATAAACTCGATCGGCAGGTAGAGGAACTTTTAAAGGCTGGCAAGTATTCGGAGGCGATTCCTCTTGCCACTCAATCCCTGCACCTCCGTGAGACAGCATTCGGGCCCGAGCACCCAGAGACCGCAGCTGCCTGCGATAAGCTCGGCGAGCTGTATCGCAAGAACGGCAACTATGCCGAAGCCAAACCGCTGTGTGAGCGAGGACTGCAAATACGCGAAAAAGTGTTAGGGCCCGATGACCCTCACGTAGCCGAAAGCCTCAACAACTTGGCGGGGGTTTATTACTCCATGGGCGATCCCAAGACAGCCGAACCGCTGTGTGAGCGAGCACTGAAAATTCGCGAGAAAGTGCTCGGACCTGAGCATCCCGACACGCTTAGGAACCGTGCCGACCTCGACCTCGCGATTAACGGTCAGGGTAAGCACGCAGAGGCGGAAGCGCAATTCCGCGAAATTATTAAGCTGCAAGAGAAAGTTCTTGGACCTGAGCACCCGGACACTCTTTTCACGCGCGCTAATCTTGGCGATGCGCTTGATGGACAAGGCAAATTTGCCGAGGCGGAAATGCAATTCCGCGAGATAATTAAGATCCGAGAAAAAGTCCTTGGGCCAGAGCATCCCGATACCCTCAGAAGCCGCAATGGGTTAGTTACGGCGCTTCGTGCGCAAGGCAAAACCGCGGAGGCAGAAACACAATCCCGCGACGTGATTAGGCTGCAAGAGAAGGTCCTTAGACCTGACCATCCGCAGACACTCGCCAGCCGCGCCAATCTGGCCAGGACGCTAATGGCGGAACGCAAGTACGCCGATGCAGAACGAGAGTTGGGCGATGTTATCAAGCTGCAAGAGAAAGCGCTCGGCCCGGAACACCCCGATACGGCCAGAAGTCTCGACAACTTGGCGTGGGTCTATTTAGGGACAGGGGATCTCAAGAAGGCGGAGCCGCCGTGTGAGCGCGCACTCCAAATCCGAGAGAAAGCGCTCGGCCCGGATCATCCTGACACCGCAACGAGTCTCAACACTAGGGCGGTCTTGTATTTTCGTACGGGGAACTTCGCCAAGGCGGAACTACTCTACCAGCGCGCGCTGCAAATCCGAGAGAAAGCGCTCGGCCCGGAACACCCAGATACGGCCGCGAGTCTCGACAACCTGGCGCAGCTTTATACGGGAACATTCCGCTACGCCAAGGCCGAACCGCTCTATCAACGTGCGCTCAAAATCAGAGAGAAAGCGCTTGGCCCGGAACACCCAGCGACCGCAAACAGCCTCAACAACTTGGCGAGGGTTTATTACTCCATGGGCGATCCCAAGACAGCCGAACCGCTTCTTCAACGCGCGCTCAAAATCAGAGAGAAGGCGCTCGGTCCTGAACACCCAGCGACCGCAACGAGCCTCAACAATCTGGCCAATATTTATGTTGCCACGGGCGACTACGCCAAAGCGGAACCGCTTCGTCAACGCGCGCTCAAGATTTGGGAGGCGGCGTTTGGGCCAGAACACCGGGAGACCGCAGGGGCCCTTAGTAATCTGGCGCAGCTCTATGTTAATATGGGCGACTACACCAAGGCCGAACCGCTCCTTCAACGTACGCTCAAAATCGACGAGAAAGTATTCGGTCCGGAGACCCCTGGCGCCACCGTAACAACCCTCTACAAACTGGCAGAGCTTTATGGGTTAATGGGCGACTACGCCAAGGCCGAACCGCTTCTTCAACGTACGCTCAAAATTTACGAGAAGGTGCTCGGGCCTGAACACATAGTTAGCCTGAACAATCTGGCACAGCTGTATGTTAATATGGGCGACTACGCCAAGGCCGAACCGCTCTATCAACGCGCGCTCAAGATTAGGGAGAAGACACAGCGCTTAGATGGCGTCACCGAGCCTCAACAATCTGGCGGAGCTTTATCGCTATATGGGCGACTACGCCAAGGCCGAACCCCTTTATCAACGCGCGCTGAAGATCTGTGAACAAACGCTCGGGCCGGAACACCCCATTACCGCCCAAGGCCTAAGCAATCTAGCGTATCTCTATGCTGGAATGGATCATCCCAAAGAAGCGTCACGCCTGGACGCGCAAGCTCGACGTGTTAAAGAAAAAAATCTGTCGGATATTTTGTCATTTACGTCTGAGCAGCAGCGCTTGGCATTTCAGAAGACAACACATCCCTACGATTTGCCCGGCACCTTGGGAAGCGCCGCAGAGCTCGCAGAGGTAGTCCTTCGACAGAAAGGGGTCGTACTCGATTCACTCCTGGAAGATCGGCTGGTCGCGGAAGCCAGTGGCGATCCGAAGCAACGGCAAATTATTGAGCAACTGCGTGCCACCAAGCAGCGCCTGACGCAATTGCAGCTGGAAGAACCGAAGGATCTGTCGGAACAGGCCCAGAAACAGCGCGCCTCCGAAAAGGAAACGCTTTCGGCCAAAGTCGAGCAATTGGAAGGCGGCCTCGCTCGTCAGGTCGCGGGACTAGGCAAAGCCAGGCGAGCGCTGAGTGTGACAGTCCAGCAAGTTCAATCGGCTCTGCCACAGCAAGCGGCATTGATCGAGTTGTTGCGCTATTCGCATTATCTTGGGAAAGACAAGTTTGAGCCGCGCTACGGAGCGGTCGTCATCGGTGGAAGTGGTCAACCTAAATGGGTTCCATTGGGAAGCGCTGCTGAAATTGAAAAGAACATACGGCTCTATCAGAAATCAGTCCGCGGGAAAACTGATGAAGCGAGTTTAACCGGCGTTCTCAAGGCGCTCAATGATCAAGTCTGGGCGCCGATAGAAAAAGCGCTTCCCGCCGGCACGACGACCATCATTGTCAGTCCCGATTCGGAGCTTAGCTTTGTTTCGTTCGCTACGCTCCTGACGGCTGATGATCGGTTCGTGGGCGAAAAGTATTCCGTCCGCTTCGTCGCGAGTGGGCGGGATTTACTGAGAGAGACCAAGCCAACCACTGGTCCCGAGACCACAATGCGGGTGTTCGCCAATCCCGATTTCGGAGGGATCGTCGCTGCCGAGCCTGTCGATCAAAAAAACATGGTCGCACTCCGCTCCGTCGAGATGCGCGATTTGAAGGGGATTTCGCTGCCGAGCCTACCCGGCACCGAAAAGGAAGCGGCGGAACTCGAAGCCAGCGCAAAGAAATCAGGCTGGCAACCACAGACTTATCTCGGTCCAAAGGCGACCAAAGCGGAACTTGGCAAAGTGAATTCGCCGCGCATTCTGCATTTGGCGACTCATGGATTCTTTCTGCCGGAGATCGACATAGGAACGTCAAACCGTGCCGGTGACGCTGCTGAGATTCCGAAAGGGAAACTGGTCAACCCGATGCATCGAAGCGGTCTCGCCCTTGCTGGGGCGCAACGCACCTTGCAAGCGTGGGCCAAAGGCGAAGTGCCGCCGATCGAGAACGACGGCATTGTGACAGCGGAAGATGTTGGTGGACTGAAGCTCGATAGTACGTGGCTAGTCGTCCTTTCCGCCTGCGACACCGGCGGCGGCGAAGCGCGCGCTGGAGAAGGTGTAATGGGCCTCCGTCGCGGCTTTGTACAGGCGGGCGCGCAGAACTTGTTGATGACCCTCTGGCCAATCAGCGACGAAACCACCGTACAAATCATGCTCGATTTTTACGACGCCGCTTTCAAGAGCGCCAATGGGCCGCAAGCACTGGCAGACGTTCAACGCGATTGGCTCGTAAAACTGCGCAACGATCGCGGCCTACTTGATGCTGTTCGGCTCGCCGGACCCTTCATCATGAGCTCGCAGGGAAAACGATAGCTTAATCTACCTCGCATGTTTCGCCGGCCTCCGATCCGCGAGCGCAAAGTATGCGCTCTTGCCGCGATCGTTTTTCTAGCGGTAGGCGGGCTATCGGCGGGTGCACCGTCGCCAGCGCCCCATCTTTCGGAGGCAGATAAGCTCGATCAGCAGGTACAGGAACTTGCTAAGGCCGGCAAATATTCCGAGGCGATTCCTCTTGCCATTCAGTCCCTGCACCTCCGCGAGAAAGCACTCGGCCCGGAGCACCCCGATACCGCCCTAAGCCTCAACAATCTGGGGTATCTTTATGCCACAATGGGCGACTACGCCAAAGCGGAGCCGCTCTATCAACGCGCGCTGCAAATTCGCGAGAAAGTTCTAGGACCCGTTCACGCCGCTACCGCAACAAGCCTCAACAATCTGGCGGGGCTTTATCAGCAAAAGCGCGACTACGCCAAAGCGGAACCGCTCTTTCAACGCGCGCTGAAAATCCGGGAAAAAGCGCTCGGCTCGGAACATCCCGGGACCGCACAGATCCTCAACAACTTGGCGCAGCTTTATTACTCCATAAGCGACTACGGCAAGGCGGAGCCGCTTCTTCAACGCGCGCTCAAAATCAGAGAAAAAGCGCTTGGCCCTGATCATCCTGGGACCGCGGAAAGCCTCAACAATCTGGCGGAGCTTTACCGTACGATGGGCGACTATGCCAAGGCGGAACCGCTCTTGCAACGGGCCCTCAAGATTCGGGAGAAAACGCTTGGCCCGGAACATCCCGGGACCGCAGAAAGCCTCAACAGTCTGGCGGGGCTTTATCAGCAAAAGGCCGACTACGCGAAGGCCGAACCGCTCTACCAGCGGGCGCTAAAAATCCGCGAGAAAGCGCTTGGCCCTGAACATCCCGCAACCGCAACAAGCCTCGATAATCTCGGACTCCTTTATGCTCGAATGGCTGACTACGGAAAGGACGAAAAGGCTGAACCGCTCCTTCAACGTGCGCTCAAAATCCGCGAAAAAACACTTGGTCCGGAGCAGCCCGCGACGGCGGCGAGCCTCAACAATCTGGCGCAGCTTTATGAGAACACGGGCGACTACGCCAAGGCTGAACCGCTCTTTCAACGCGCGCTCCAAGTTTACGAAAAAACATTCGGACCGAACGATCTTAGAACTGCAAGCACGGTTGGGAATTTAGGCTCGCTTTACTGGAATATGGCTGACTATGGGAAAGCGGAGCCCCTCCTGGAACGGGCCCTAACGATTCGCGAGAAAACACTTGGGCCGGACCATCCTACTACTGGAATAAGCGTCACAAACTTGGGATGGCTTTATAGGACCTTGGGCAACTACGCGAAGGCGGAACCGCTCCTTCAACGGGCCCTCAACATTTGCGAAAAAGCGCTCGGGCCCAATCACCCAGAGACCGCCACATCTCTACAAAATTTGGCAGCGCTATATGTCCATTTTCACAATTATGCCAAGGCGGAGCCGCTGTATCAACGCGCGCTCGCAATTCGCGAGAAAACACTCGGACCTGAGCACCCGCGCACCGGTGTTGTTCTTGACCACATTGCATACATGTATCGCGAAATGGGCGACTACGCGAAGGCGGAGGGGGCCTCCCGGCGGGCACTTGAAATCCAAGAGAAGTCACTCGGGCCAGATCACCCCTATCTCTCGTCCGCTCTAAATCAGCTAGCACTGAGTTATAGGGGTTTGGGCGATTACACTAAGGCCAAGCCACTCTACGAACGGGCCCTGAACATTTGCAAAAAAGTGCTCGGCCCTGAGAACCCACAAACCGCTGCGACCCTTAATAGTCTTGGATTCCTTGATGTTGCAATCGGTGATCTCCAAGGAGCCTTGCGTGTGGCTGCGCAGGCGCGGCGAATCCGAGAAAAAAATCTGTCGGATATTCTGTCATTTACCTCTGAACAGCAGCGCCTGGCGTTTCAGGGGGAAGCCGATCCTTATGATTTACTTGCTACAATAGCGGATCCCTCGGACTTGGCCGAGGCAGTTCTGAGACAAAAGGGGATCGTGCTCGACTCATTGCTGGAAGACCGACTTGTGGCAGAAGCCAGTGGCGATCCGAAGCAACGTGAAATCGTGAGCGAGCTTCGCAGCGCAAAGCAGCGGCTGCTGCAGTTGCAATTGGAAACCCCGAAAGATATTTCGGAAGAAGCTCTCAAGAAACGTGCCAAGGAAAAGAAAGAAATTTCTCAAAGAGTGGAAGAGTTAGAGGCCGGACTTGCGAGACAGGTCGCTGGTCTCGGTCACACGCGACGCGCCTTGAGCGTTACAGTTCCGCAAGTGCAAGCTGCGCTTCGCAAAGACGAAACATTGATCGAGCTGCTGCGTTACGACCATTACTTAGGTAAGGATAAATTCGAGCCGCATTACGGAGCTATCGTGATCGGTGCAAGTGGTGAACCCAGCTGGGTTCCGCTGGGTGGCGCCGCTGAAATAGAAAAGAACATTCAGCTCTATCAGAAATCGGTGCGCGGGAAGACAGATGAAGCGACGTTGAGTAGCGTTCTCAAGGCGCTCAATAACCAAGTCTGGGCACCCATAGAGAAAGCCCTTCCCGCCGGCACCACAACAGTCATTGTGAGTCCCGATGCAGAGCTCAGCTTTGTCTCCTTCGCGACGCTCCTGACGGCTGACGATCGGTTCGTGGGCGAGAAGTATTCGGTGCGCTACGTGGCGAGCGGGCGGGATCTGCTGCGACAAACCAAAGCGTCGGGAAATCAGCAGACTACCGTTTACGCTAACCCCGATTTCGGTAGTAAGTCAGCATCGCCAGATTCGAATCGCGGGAGTGCAGTTGCGCTGCGTTCAATTGAGATGCGGGATTTGCAAAGCATATCGCTCCCCCCGCTTCCTGGCACGGCAGCAGAAGCCGCTGCACTCGAGAAACGCGCCGGAAAATCAGCAAAGGTATTTCTAGGTCCCAAGGCCACCGAGGCGGAGCTGCGAAAGGCGAACTCTCCGCACATTCTTCACCTGGCCACGCACGGGTTCTTTCTTCCGGAAATTGATCTCGGCACACCAAGTCTTTCGCCGACCGCTGCAGAGATTCCGAAAGGAAAACTGGTCAACCCGATGCATCGGAGCGGTCTCGCCATGGCCGGAGCGCAAACAACATTACAAGCATGGGGGAGAGGCGAAGTGCCACCGACGGAGAACGACGGGATAGTCACCGCCGAAGAAGTCGGCGGACTTAAGCTAAACGACACATGGTTGGTTGTTCTTTCCGCTTGCGACACTGGTGGTGGCGAAGCCAAAGCTGGCGAAGGCGTCATGGGGCTGCGCCGCGGTTTTATTCAAGCCGGCGCGCAGAATTTGTTGATGACGCTCTGGCCAATCAGCGATCAGACAACCGTGCAGATTATGCTCGATTTCTACGATGTCGCCGACAAAACTAAGAACGCGCCGCAAGCCCTGGCTGATACGCAGCGCGATTGGCTCGTAAGACTTCGGAAAGAGCGCGGACTCCTTGATGCCGTCCGTCTAGCAGGCCCGTTCATCATGTCATCGCAAGGGAAACCGTGACGGAAATTGCGTCGACAGGGTCGCAAAATAGTCTCAGCCCGAGCTCGACTGAAGAAGTGAGCTGAAAATGAGCTTGTCCATGAGTGCCCTTCAAAGGCACGGGCTGCAGGCGGCGTTCCTTTTGATCGGACTTGTCTCTTTGCGAGGACCGGTCGTTGCCGCGAATCCCAGTCGGGCTGATCAAGCCAGACTTTCGTCGCTTCGGCAGAAAATTGAAGAACTGGATCGCGCCGGTAAATACCGCGAAGCGATTCCACTTGCACAGGACGCGCTAAAGTTAGTCGAGAGCACAAATGGCCCGGAGGGCCTGGAGACCGGGGCTGCCTGCGACAAACTAGGTGCGCTTTATCTTGAGAACGGCGACTACTCCAAGGCCGAACCGCTCTACGAGCGAGCTCTGAGGATCAGCGAAAAAGCGCTGGGCCGGGAACATGGCAGGACCGGCACCAGCCTTAACAATCTGGCCTGGCTTTACTACAAGATGGGCAGTTACTCCAAGGCCGAACCGCTCTACCGGCGCGCGTTGGCGATCAGCGAAAAAATAGCCGGCCGGGACCATCCCGACACGGCCAAGATTGTCAGTAATCTAGCTCTCCTTTACGCAGACACCGCCAACTACGCGAAGGCTGAACCACTCAATAAACGGGCCTTGAAAATCTTCGAGGAGAAACTGGGCCCGGAGGACCGTTACACTGGTGTCAGCCTCAACAATCTGGCGGAGCTTTACACTTCGATGGGCGACTACGCCAAAGCCGAACCGCTCTACCGGCGCGCCCTGAAAATCAGCGAAAAAACGTTTGGCTTGAACCATCCCGAAACGGCTCGAAGCCTGCAAAACCTCGCGGCGCTTTACTGGTCAATGGACGAGTACTCCAAGGCGGAACCACTGTATCGACGCACCTTGGAAGTCTGGGAACGAATGCTCGGACCCAACCATCCTGACACTGCCACCGCCATCGAGGATCTGGCTAATGTTTACGACAGCCAAGGCAACTACTCCAAGGCGGACCCGCTTCGCTTGCGCGCACTGGCCATCACAGAAAAGGCATTTGGGCCGAATGCTCCCAACACCGCACGACGGCTAAACAACTTAGCCTGGCACGATTGGAAAATGGGGCAAGCGGGCAAGGCGGAGCCGTTGTTTCTGCGCGCACTGAACATTCGGGAAAAAACACTTTCTCCGACGCATTCCGATATGGCGGAAAGCCTCAGTAATGTGGCCAGCGTGAAGATAGATTTAGGACAATTGGAAGAGGCGATTGTTTTCGCGGAACGTGCCATGCATGTAGAAGAGACGGTGCTGGGTAACATCTTGTCGTTTACCACGGAACAGCAACGCTTCGATTTCTTAAGAACGCAAAGGCCTTATAGTTTGCTGGCCACAATGCAAGCTACCGCGCCCATGGCGGAGGCGATTCTACGACGCAAGGGCATCGTTCTGGATTCGTTGCTGGAAGATCGGCTGGTGGCAGAAGCCAGTGGCGATCCGAAGAAGCGTCTGATCGTTGACGAACTCCGCTCGGCCAAGCAGCGGCTGACGCAATCGCAGCAGGACGTACCGAAGGATCTGTCCGACCGAGCCCAGAAACAGCGCGCGACTCAGAAAGAAAAACTCTCTGCAAAAGTCGAGCAACTGGAGGCCGGCCTCGCTCGTCAGGTCGCGGGACTCGGCAAAACCAGACGAGCGCTGAGTGTCACCGTTGGGCAAGTTCAATCGGCTCTGCCGCAGCAAACAGCCCTGATCGAATTGTTGCGCTATTTGCATTACCTGGGGAATACCAAGTTCGAGTCGCGCTATGGAGCTATCGTGATCGGTGCAAGTGGTGAACCCACCTGGGTTCCGTTGAGTGACGCCGCTGAAATAGAAAAGAACGTAGGGCTGTATCAGAAATCGGTGCGCGGGAAGACGGATGAAGCGACGCTGGGCTCGGTTCTGAAGAAGTTGCAGGACCAGCTTTGGTCGCCAATCGAGAAAACGCTGCCTAACGACACCAAGACCGTCATTATCAGCCCCGATGCCGAGCTGAATTTTGTTTCGTTTGCGACGCTGGTAACGCCGGACGATCGGTTCGTGGGCGAAAAGTATTCGGTGCGCTATGTGGCGAGCGGCCGGGATTTGTTGAGAGAGGCAAAAACGCCGGCCGGTTCCAAGACCACGATGCGGGTGTTCGCGAATCCTGATTTCGCAGGCATCGCGGCAGCTCAGCATGTCGATCAAAACAACGAGGTCGCACTCCGCTCCGTCGAGATGCGCGATCTACAGGGAATTTCGCTGCCGAGCCTTCCGGGCACCGAAAAGGAATCTGCGGAACTCGAAGCACGCGCAAAGAAATCAGGCTGGCAGCCACAGACTTATCTCGGTCCAAACGCAACTGAAGCAGAGCTGCGGAAAGTTAATTCGCCGCGCATTCTGCATCTTGCGACGCACGGATTTTTTCTACCCGAAATTGACCTCGGTCCACCGCCGAACGGTTTGTCACGTAGCGCTGCTGACATTCCGAAGGGAAAGCTTGTCAATCCGATGCATCGGAGCGGTCTGGCAATGGCCGGAGCGCAACGGACATTGCAAGCGTGGGCGAAAGGCGAAGTGCCGCCGACAGAGAATGATGGGATTGTCACGGCCCAGGAAGTAGGTGGACTCAAGCTAGACGGAACGTGGCTCGTTGTACTCTCCGCTTGTGATACGGGCGGCGGCGAAGCCCGCGCTGGCGAAGGTGTGATGGGCCTCCGTCGCGGTTTCATTCAAGCCGGCGCCCAAAATTTGTTGATAACACTCTGGCCAATCAGCGACGAGACCACCGTCCAGATCATGCTCGATTTTTACGACGCCGCTTTCAAGAGCGCCAATGCGCCGCAAGCTCTGGCCGACACGCAACGCGACTGGCTTGTAAGACTTCGCAAAGAACGCGGCTTACTCGATGCCGTCCGCCTCGCCGGACCCTTCATCATGAGCTCGCAAGGAAAACAATAGCTTAATCTACCTGGCATGTTTCGCTGGCCTCCGATCCGCGAGCGCAAAGTATGCGCCTTTGCCGCAATCGTTTTTCTAGCGGTAGGCGGCTTATCGGCGGGCGCACCATCGCCAGCGCCCCATCTTTCCGAG
>Ga0207684_10003294_pt1 | contig 15850 bp, 11 predicted proteins | sample KBSK5501metaG_FD_184342 | JGI IMG/M metagenome (GOLD analysis project Ga0207684, IMG submission 184342) | Corn, switchgrass and miscanthus rhizosphere microbial communities from Kellogg Biological Station, Michigan, USA - KBS K5-50-1 metaG... | ecosystem: Host-associated > Plants > Roots >...
GGTCCGACCATAGGTGGAGTTTACTGTTCGGGCGAGCGACAGGCAAGCAGCTTGCGGGCCGCACACGTGCGGGTTCAAGTGACACCGCACTGAGCATAAATGGCGGTCTGTCGATGGTGAGCAGGGCTCCAAGAGCCGTTATGCTTGGACTCTCAGTTAAGTCTCTCCCCTGGTGGCTCGCCGGTGCAGATGAGCGGCGTGCGCCTTCGTCGCGATGCACCGGCGGCATTGACCTTTACGCGGATAAAACTCGGTCGCCGCTAGCACCTTGCGGCAGCAAGAGCACCGACGCATTCCTTCTGGCGGCGGCGGATCCACGGGTGCGAGCGTGAACGACTCGTCCAAATGAATCGCCGGCGTTCCGAATCCGGGTCCAAGTTTGACGCCACTTTTCATCCCCAAGTCGTCGCGGAATTTGAATGCGATGATCGACCGATCTTTAAGATAAAGGTCTGAAAACAACGACAGGATGACCGCTTTCTTTTCTTTCCGATCCGTGATGCGTTTGAAGCGGAAAGCCCCGCGCACGACTTTACGCGCGAACTCTTCGGTCGACATATCGCGTTGCTGTTCCTGATCCTTAGTGCGTCGCTGGAGTGACGCGATCTGGGTCTTGATTCCTTCTCGCCGACTACGTAGCTCATCGAGCGTCACCGCGCCACCTTCATAGGCGTCGAGGAGCCGCTTGTCCTTTTGCTTCAGCGCAGTCAGCTGTGTGTCGGTCGTTGCTGCGGGAAACGGATGTACGACCTCGGACGTGCGACGGATCGACTCGTCGATGATGCGCGTCAGCGCGTCTGCGTCGGTGAGCGTGCGGACGGTGAATGCTTCGATTAGTGCGTCGACCTCAGGCTGTGGCAGTCTCGGCTGCTGACATCCGCCGAGTCGGTCACGATGGGCAAAGTGTCATTTCGCAGCGAATCGAATATCGGATCGAGCCGGAGCAGCGCGGGAGTCAGCGGCGGAAGTTGTCTGAAAAGTTCGCTCTATTGTTTCGGCGCGAGCGAGGCGACGATTTTCTCAAAGCGCGGATCGCTGCGTAACGGATCGAGCACCGGATTGATTTTGATTTCAAACGCAAGCCGGTTGCGTTCTTCAACGGCCCTTGCCAGCCAAGCGAAGGCTTGCTCGTTGTCATCCAGTCGCATGTAGGCAGTGACATACTCAACGGCCGGGACGTAATCGCCACGCGCGGTTTTTTCTTTGAACCACTCCAATCGTTTTCGCGCCAGTGCGTGAACGGCGGCGTCAAAGCCCGACTTGGCATAAGTGCGTTCGAGGAGCGAGGCATCCTGATCTACTCCGCTGAGGTGCAAAGCTTTGCTCCATTCGGCAATAGCTTCCTTCTGCATTTGCTTTTTTTCGTAGGCGTTGCCAAGGAATTCATGGGCGAAAGCCGAACCAGGATCGAGTTCTAGTGTTTTGCGAAATTGATCGAGCGCGGCGTCGTACTGCCGCATACAGAAAAAGAGTCGCGCGCTCGAGAAACCAAACCGGGGCGACAGCGGATCGAGGTCGAGGGCGCGCTGCATCTCGGCAAGCGCTTCTTCATTGCGGCCGAAGAGAACTAAACAGAACGCGTAGTGAGCATGCATTTCGGCAAAGTTCGGGCTTAACTCCAAACCGCGACGGAAATTCCGTTCCGCACCTGGCCAATCGCGATGGTAATAGAGTTTGTCGGCCGCCAGAGGGTTGTAGGCTTCACCAAGCGTCGGGTCGAGTTCCAACGCTTTGTTCGCGTTGTCTTCCTGCGCTTTTGCCCATTTCTCTTCGGGTGGCAGTAATCCGAATCCGAACGCGAAGCCGTAAAAATCGGCAAGGCCCGCATAGGCCAACGCGTAGTTCGGATCCAATTCAATTGCCTGCTGATAATATTGACGACTCTTGTCGAACTCGGGCGCCGGCATTGAGGCCCCCAACCATTTGTTCCAGTAAAAACGGCCCCGAAGATACAGCTGATGTGCCTCGCTATTTTCTGTCGGACGAGAACTGATCGCGCGCTGCTCCGCGCCGGTAAGCTTTGCCTGCAGGATGTCCGCGATCTTCGCTGCAATCTCGCTTTCGACCGCAAAAATATCGGTTAACTTGCGATCGAATTTATCCGCCCAAAGATGCGAATCGCTTTGTGCATTGATGAGCTGCACGTTGACGCGCACTTCGTCGGCAGCTTTTTGGACCGAACCTTCCAGAACGTGGGCAACACCCAATTGGTCCGCAATCTCACGCAAATTACTAGGCGCACTTTTGTAGCGCTGGGTTGAAGTGCGTGAAATCACTTTCAGATCGGCGATCTTCGACAGCCGGGTGAGAATTTCTTCCTGAATTCCATCCGCGAAATAGGCGTTGTCCGGGTCATGGCTTAAGTTCTCGAAGGGCAGGACGGCGATCGACTTCCTGTTTATCTGCGCTGCTGGGGCCGCCGTTTTTGTTGACGTGGTCGGCGTCGCTCGCCGCAAATAAACAAAAACGCCACTCGCGAACGCCAGGACCAAAACAATAAGCCCGACGAGAAAGGCTAGTCTTCGAGAAAGAGGCGCCTCCCATGCAGTTGCGGGTTTTCTCAGCAATGTTTTTTCTTCCTGACATTTCCGCGGTGGCTCGGGATTGCCGATTTCTTCGGTAAAAAAATTCACAAGCCCCAGCTTGTTGCCGTGTTTCACTTCACATTCGCCAAGATCATGCAGATATCGGTTCCACTTTGGATAAGGTGCCAGATCCTCGGCCACGCGTTTCGAGAGCAAAATGTGACCGGCATCCCCGCAATCCATCACCCGCTGCGCAATATTAACACCAGCTCCGGCGATGTTCGCTTGTTCGTTCAGATCAGTGATTTCATTGACCGGGCCGCTGTGAATGCCCATCCGCACCCGAAGTTCGGGATGACGTTTGAGCTCCTGGCTAATCTCAACCGCGCAGCGGACCGGCGCTTCGGGGCTGGTGCGGAAAACAAGCGCGCCGCCGTCGCCGGTCGGTAACCGCAGCAGTTTGCCTTCCGCTTCGGCCAGGCGGAATTGCTCCGTGCTGCGGACGATCTCCTTCAACTTTTGCAGCTGATCGCTCTGTTCGGTGATGAGCAACTTGGAGTACCCGACGATATCGACGAACAAGACGTGTCCGATTTCAAACGCGATCTCTTTTTTAACTTCGGCCGCCATAATTTATTTCGGCGCGAGGGACGCGACGATTTTCTCGAAGCGCGGGTCGCCGCGCAGCGAATCAAGGAACGGATCGACTTTGATGCATCCGATGTCGGTGCCAGCGCGGTCCTCATAACTTTTCTCAAACCACCGAAGTGCCTCTTCATTCTCCCCAAGCCCGAGATGGATGAGTCCAATGCTGTACGCCGTAACGTAGCGGTGCCTAGACTCGTCCTTTAGCTGTTCTAGCACCTTCATCGCTTGGGCCGCATGGCCGGACTTCGCCATTGCGTGAGCAAGAAGCGCCCGCACAAATGGGTCGTCGTTCAGTTCTCGCGCCTTCTGGTATTCGGCAATAGCGGCGTCGCGATTGCCTTTGAACTCGAGGGCTTCGCCCAACTGGTAATGAGCGTAATAAAAACTAGGATCTATTTCGATTGTCCTGCGTAACTGCGCGATTGCCTCTTCGTATCGACGCGAATAAAAATAGGTCTGGCCAAGATCTGCGTTGATGATCATCGAGAGAGGATCGAGCTCCAATGCGCGTTTTAGCTCTCCGATTGCGCGGTCGAACTGGCCAGTAAAGGTGAGCGGCAGGTTGCCTAACCAGTGATGTGCCATGGCATAATTCGGATCCAACTGGATCGCGCGTTCTAATTCCCAGATCGAATGGGAGAAATCGAAGTAGTAAATGGCCAAAAGCAGGCCTAATGAAGCGTGCGGCTCCGCCAGTGTCTCATCGAGGTGAATAGCTCGTCTGGCTGCCGCTTCTGCCTTTGGACTACAGTCTTTTGGAGCGCCTCCGCCGAAAACTGGAAGCACTAACCATGCGTCCGCCAAACCCGCGTAGGCGAGTGCATAGTTCGGGTCTTTCTCGATTGCTTGATTGAAGTAGTCGATCGATTTCTTCAAGTCCGCGGCAGTTCGCTTGTTCCAGAAAAAACGGCCTTTTAAGTAAAGTTGATATGCTTCCGGATTTTCGGTCGGCCGAATAGCAATTACGCGCTGTTCCGACGCGGTCAGTTTCGCCTGCAGTGTCTCGGCGATAGTCTTCGCGATCTCACTCTCGACCGAAAAGATGTCGGTCAGTTTGCGATCAAAGGTATCGGCCCAAAGATGGGAATCATCGGCTGCTTTGATCAACTGCACGTTGACCCGCACTGCGTCGGCGCTCTTTTGCACGCTTCCTTCCAGAATGTGGGCGACGCCGAGTTGCCTGGCGATCTCAGGTAGGTTCTCCGGTGCGCTTTTGTAATGCTGCGTGGAGGTGCGCGAGATCACCTTCAGATCAGCGATCTTCGATAAGCGCGTCAGAATTTCGTCCTGGATGCCGTCGGCAAAGTAGGCGTTGGCTTTTTCTTCGCTCCGGTTTTCAAATGGAAGCACCGCGATCGATTTTTCCGGAATCGCTGATGTGGGCGCAGATGTTTTCGGTTTTTCTCGTTGCCAGAAAACAAAACTGCCGAAAGCAATGGCAATGAGGATCAAGATCGCTGCACTGCTCAGTGCCCATTTTGGAACCGCCGACTTGGGAGGCGCTTTCGCCGAGCCCGCCCCTACAGCTTTGAATTTCTCCGGCACTTCCGGGTTGCCCACTTCGTCGGTGTAGAAATTCACCGCGTGAACGCGGACGCCGTGTTTCACTTCGCATTCGCCCAGATCATATAAACGCGAACGCCACCGCGGGTATTGTTCCAAATCCTCGGCCACATGCTGGGAGAGCAAAATGTGTCCGGCATCGCCGCAATCCATAATTCGCTGCGCGATATTGATCCCAGCGCCGGCAATGTTCGCTTGCTCGTTCAGATCGGTGATTTCGTTGACCGGGCCGCTGTGAATGCCCATGCGCAGCCTCAACTGAGGCTTTTCTTTTGACCCGGGATCTTTTTGCAACTCCTTGATAATCTCCAAGGCGCAGAGGACCGGCGCTTCGGGGCTAGTGCGGAAAACAAGAGCGCCACCGTCGCCAGTTGGTAAACGCAGCAGTTTGCCTTCCGCTTCGGCCAAGCGGAATTGCTCTGTTCCCCGCACGATCTGTTTTAACTTTTGAAGCTGCTCGCTCTGTTCGGTGATGAGCAACTTGGAATACCCGACGATGTCGATGAACAAGACGTGCCCGATCTCGAACTTTACGTCTGAGAAACGCTCGGGGGGCATACGGATTCATTCTATCCGGAAACTGGGCCTTTAACGAATTGATTCCGGTCCGAGGCATTCGTTTTCACCCGCCCGCAACTTTGTAAACATTACGGCGCTTCAGCTCGGCAAAGAAGTTTTCGATCTTCATTTGGAACCCGCGCGGAACTGACTCGCCGGAACAATCTTCTCGGCCAGCGCTTCGAAGCGCGGATCGCCGTGCAACGAAGCGAGTGGCGGATCGACACGGATTACGCCAAGAGCATCGCCGTCACGATCGCGGTAGCCTTCCTCCAGCCAATGAAGCGCTTCGGCCTTGTCGCCCAAGCCAAGAGCAACGAGCGCGAGTGAGTAGGCAGCGGTGTAACGTTGCGCGCGCGACTGGCGTAGCCTTTCAAGAATTTTGTGCGCTTCATCTTTACGGCCGACGATTCCATAAATGCGACCGAGTATACCTAACTCAATGGGCGCGTCAGTAAGCGATGCTGCTTTCTCGTAGTAGCTGATTGCTTCCGGAATCTTACCCTGAAGCTCCAGAGCCAAGCCGTAACTGCGTTGGGCATAGTGAAACGTGCCGTCTAACTCAATTGCTTTGCGAAAATGCGCAATCGCTTCGTCGATGCGGCTATTATGCAAATAGGCGACACCTAGATTGGTTTGAATGATAAGCGACAAAGGATCGAGCTCGAGCGCGCGTTTCAGCTCCGCAAGCTCGCGCGCCTGCTCTCCCGTGGCAGCGAGCACCTCCGCGCCAAACCAATGATGGGCCGTAGCATCGTTCGCATTCAATTGAATCGCTCGCTCGTACTCCTGCTTTGCGCCCGCGTAATCGAAATTGTAACTCGCCTTGGACGAGGCGAGAGCGGCGACGGCATCAGATAAGGTGTTGTCTAACGCGAGTGCTTTCCTTGCCGCGGCGTCGGCTTGCGGATAACAATCGATTGGGGCGCCGCCATTGTGGGCCGCAAGGATGCTCCATGTTTGCGCGAGACCGGCATACGCCAACGCATAGTTCGGATCTTTCGCGATCGCCTGATTGAAGCAGTCGATCGATCTCCGCAGATCCGCCGCGGTGCGCTTATTCCAAAAGAACCGACCTTGGAGATAAAGCTGGTACGCTTCCGGGTTCTCAGTCGGAGCCTTCGTCATCATCTTCATCTCCGAGCCGGTCAGCTTCGCCTGCAACGTCTCAACGATCGTTTTCGCGATGTCGCTCTCGACCGCGAAAATATCGGTTAACTTCCGGTCGTAAATTTCCGCCCACAGGTGAGCGTCACTTATAGCGTTGATGAGCTGCACATTGACGCGCACCTGATCGTTGGCTTTTTGGACGCTGCCTTCGAGGATATTCATCACCCCGAGCTGCTTCGCAATGTCGCGCAAATCTAACGGCGCGCTCTTGAAACGTTGGGTCGATGAGCGCGAAATCACTTTTAAATCGGCAACCTTGGCCAGTCGCGTGATAATTTCGTCCTGAATTCCCTCTGTAAAATAGGCGTTTCCCTTTTCTTCACTGAGACTTTCAAACGGCAGCACCGCGATCGATTTTGCCGAAATGTCGTTCGGCGTAGCTGCGATCTTGTTTCCGGCCGTGTAGCGACCAAGGAAAAACAAAGCCACCGAGATCGCTGCGCCGATAACAACGATGTAGATCCAGGCGTGCTTCTTCTGTGTCGCTGTAGCCGGCATGGCGTCGGCAACCGCCGTTCGTTTAATTCCTTCCGGAGTCGCTTCAAAAGCCCACGCGATCACAAGCACGATCGGAAATCCGATAATCACCAGGGCGATCACCAAGCGCACCACCCAGTTTGGAATTTCGAGGAACGGAAAAACCTGCGTAGCAATCTGAACCACGAGCCAGCCGACGATCGCATAGGCGACGGCAACCTTGTAAACATTGCGCCGCTTGAGCTCGGCGAAGAAGTTGCGGCGGTTCATTCCACTGCGGCTAAGGTTCGGTGATGAATTTAGCGAACCGCGGATCTTTGCGCAGCGGATCCCAGAGCGGATTGAAACGAAGATCGGCCGGCGTGATTCCAGCAGGCACTTCGAGAAGATGGGGAATCGCGGCAATCGCAGAATCATAATCACCGAAACGCGCCTGAATCTGCGCCAGTGCCACCTGAGCCGAAGGTTTGTTAACGGCGTCCGTGTCGTAATCTTTCACGGCACGTTGCGCCTGCTCGAGGGCTTTTTCCTTCTCTCCGAGGCCGGCATAAGCGAGCGCGAGAGTATTTGGCGTGCCGTTCGCGTCCGGCAGAACGGGTGCAGCCGGCGTCGGTTTAATCGCTTCGATAGCGCGCGAGAAACTTCGACGCGCATCCTCATCGCGGCCTGTCCACTGCTGGCAAAAGCCAAGCTGGACCAGAGCGAACTCGGTAATAGCGTCGAGCGGCTGTTCCGCCGGAAGTGAGTTTAGCTTTCGCTCGATCACGCTGATCGCGTTATCGAAGTGACGTTCGTAAATCGCCTGACCGATCCGGGCAGCGACGACAAAATCAGCCGTCGAGTCTGCCGGAATCCGCGCCAATTCCTGGGACGCTTCATTCAACCGGCCTTCACTCTGTAAGACGCCTGCTTTGCTTGCCTGCGTCGAGACCGAATCCGGCGAGATCTCAAGCGCGCGATCGAGGACGGCGCGGGCATCATCAAAGCGCCGCAAATAAACATAGAATTCACCGCCGAGACTGCTGAGTAGTGTGAAGTCCCGCGGATCCAGTTCGAGCGCTTTCTTGAAAGTTGCCTCGGCTTCCTGCCAAAGACCGACCCGGCGTTGAACGAAGCCCAAATTTTGCAACAGGTAGGAATTATTCGGCAATCGGGTTTGCGCCTGCTTGTATGCCGTGGTCGCACCCTCAAAGTCGCGTAAAACACGATACCGATATGCACCTTGCGCGATCCACGATTCCCCAGCGTCCGGTGCCAGTGCAACGGCGCGGTCAGCCGCTTCCTTCACCGTTGCGGGAGTGTTAGTGTTTAAGTCGACGGCGTTGAAGTAAAGAAAGCTGCGCATGACGGCGAGTCGGGCCCAGGCCAGCGCGAATTTTGGATCGAGACGAACAGCTTCAGCGTACTCAAGCGCGGCCTGTTGATAGGCACCATAACTGTATTGATTGTGCTCGATCGATAGCCCGCGCAGGTAAGCGTCGTAAGCCGCAGTGTTTTCGGTCGGCTTATCGGTTACCGCTTTTTTCTCCGTGCCCGAAAGGCTGGCATTCAATTGATCGGCGATAGCGCTCGCCACCTCGCCCTCCACGGCAAAGACATCATCAAGTTTCCGGTTGTAGCTTTCGGCCCAGAGATGTTCATCAGTCGCTGCGCGAATGAGCTGCACGTTGACGTGCACGGCATTGGCAATTTTCTGCACGCTGCCTTCAAGCAGGTTGGCGACGCCAAGCTGCCGGCCGACCTCCCGCAAATTGTCCGGCGCGCTTTTGTATTTTTGAGTCGAGCTTCGCGAAATGACCTTGAGCGACGCAATCTTCGATAAGCGCGTCAGTATTTCGTCCTGAATGCCTTCGGCGAAATAGGCGTTCGCTTTTTCGTCGCTTAGATTTTCAAACGGCAGGACCGCGATGCTTTTCTCCGGAATCGGTAGGGACGCCGCGCTGCGGCGTCCGCCGTCGTTCGTGTCGTCAGAGCGGACGGCCCGGCGGTCCGTCCCTACCTTTTGAAAGACGAACATGCCCCCGCCGATCAGGGCCAGCAGAAGCACAGCAGCCCCAATCCACGCGAGCGGAGTCGCCCGCCGTTTCCGAACGTCGGGCTCCTGGCGCTCTGCCTTCAACCGAGCATCCCTTTCCCATGGCAGCACGATGCGAAATAAATCCATCGGCACTTGGATGTTCTTCAGCTCCGTTGGAGCCAACTTTTCGAATGTGACCTCAAGCGCGTTGTGGATCTGGCGCTCGACGTCCATTGAAATGCAAATTCCACCAATACCGGCCACAGGTTGAATGCGCGAAGCGATGTTCACTCCGTCGCCATAAACATCCCCTCCGCGGTGCACGACGTCGCCGATGTGAATCCCGATTCTTAATTCAATGCGATGCTCTCTTGGCACATCATGATTGCGTTTGGCCAACGTGCGTTGAATCTCAAGCGCACATTGGGCCGCTTCCAAGGCGCTCTGGAACTCAACCAAAAACGCATCACCGATGGTTTTGATCTCCGCGCCGTTGAAGCGTGGGAAAATTAATCGCAAAATTTCGCGGTGCTTCTCCAGCAACTCGAGGGCGAGCGCTTCGTCTCGCTGGGACAGCGCGCTGTAGCCAACCATGTCAGTAAACATGATGGCGGCAAGCCGGCGCTGTTCAGATGAATTACTCATTTAAAACAGACCAGCATGGCCTTGCTTTTTGCCATATGGCCCATTTACGAGCAAGGCTGGCATTTATTCCAGATTGCCCGCGAAACACCCGCCTTCGCCTGTTCGGCTACGGCGCGGCGGACGCGAATTGACGCGAATTTTTCTCAACCTGTCCTTTGATTTCTTTTTGGCGTGATTCGTGTGATTCGCGGGTAAAAATCCTAGTTCGGTTGCGAAACCGAAATTCGAGATGTACGTGACAATTCGCGCCAGATCATAAACCAAAAGAACGAAATCATCATGTCACACCAACCAACCGAATCGAAGCGTCTACTATCGCACATAATCGCCGAATGGGCTTGCGCGCTTAAATACGAGCATCTTTCGCCGGAGGCGATTCAGGCGGCGAAATTATTTTGGTTCGACTCCATCGGCTGCGCTCTTGGAGGCAGCCAACAGGATGACGCGAAGATTTTGCTCAAGCATTATCGCGCGATGTCCGCCGCGGCGGACTCGTCCGGTGGCGAGGGCGGAGGGAAGGGCAAAGCCACCGCGTTCGTATCCGGCTTCAAAACTAATCCGGTCGACGCGGCATTTCTGAATGGCCACATGATCCGGGCCATGGATTACAACGACATTTATTGGAAAGCGGACCCATGTCATCCGAGCGATCTCATCGCAGCACCCCTGGCACTCTGTGAAAGCGAAGGTCTGAGCGGCAAAGATCTGATTCTCGCCACCATCATTGCCTACGAAATCGAAATGCGTCTTTGCGAAGTCGGTCGGCCGGGCGTGCGGGAATACGGTTGGCATCACGCCACCTTGAGTGCGTTCGCTGCGCCGGTCGCGGCGGGTCGCGTGCTAAATCTCACACCGGAGCAAATGGTTTCCGCCATCGGTATCAGCGCGTCGCGAACATTTTGTCCAGGCGCGGTGACGGCGGGCAAGTTGACCAACATGAAGAACACGGTTGATCCGTGGGCGGGACGCATGGGAGCCGAGAGCGCGCTTCTTGCTCGCGGCGGATTTTCCGGTCCCGAACACATCATCGATGGCAAAGAAGGGCTCTTTGCCGTGTTCCATCATGTGCAATACAAAGGGGAACCAGCTTCTTTCGACGGCGAGGCGTTGGTTGCAGATCTTCCCAACTCCAGCAAGTCGCACTATCGAATTCTCGATTGCGGCATGAAGAGTTTTCCCATCGAGGCGCTGAGTCACGCGCCACTCACCGCCATGATGAAGACGGTCAAGGAACACAACATCAAGGCCGACGATGTTAAGGAAATCAACGTGGAAGTGATCGCGCGCGCCGCCGATATTCTGGGCGATCCGCACAAGTATCGGCCGGACTCCAAAGAAACGGCTGATCATTCGCTGCCCTATTGCATGGCTGCGGGATTGGTCGACGGCATGGTGACGCCGCTGCAATTCCGCGAAGAACGCGTACTCGACAAGGCGCTCATACCAATCATGGACAAGGTGAAAGTGATCGCGAACCAGGAGTTCGAAGCGCTCTTTCCCAAGTTCCAGCCGAGTCGCGTGACCATCACGACCAATAGCGGCAAGTCACACTCCACCCGTGTCGATGTTCCCAAGGGTGATCCGCGCGATCCAATGACTGAGGAAGAAATCGCCGTGAAGTTTACGGCGCTTGGCGGCGATGTCATCGGCAAGGAGCAATGCAAAAAGTTGCAAAGCTTCATCATGAGTCTCGATACCGCCAAGAATCTTGGCGGGCTCTTCGAGTTGACCACGGCTCGTTAGGGTAACATTTGTCATCCCGAGCGAAGTCGAGGGATCCCGTCGCATAACCACGTAGTAAACAGTCGCAGCCAGCCGTCTCGAATATTCAACGGGATCCTTCGACTGCGCTTCGCTTCGCTCAGGATGACAGGATCGCTAAGCGTTCGCGCTGCAGGCGTCGTCGCTGCCGAACTGGATTCCCTGCGAAGCGCCTTCACGCCGCGATTGCGCAACTCAGGGTTCCCGGGTTAGACCTCAAGCAATGCATATCGAAACACTCCCGCGTTTTCTGCTCGCACAATTGCCGACGCCGATCGAAAAGCTCGAACGGCTCTCACGTGAACTCGGCGGACCTGAACTATTGATCAAGCGCGACGATCAAACGGGGCTTGCACTGGGTGGCAACAAGACGCGCAAGCTCGAATTTCTCGTCGGACAGGCGCTGGAACAGGGCGCGGACACACTAGTGACAGCGGGAGCAGCGCAATCGAATCATTGCCGACAGACGGCGGCGGCGGCGGCGAAGGCGGGATTAAATTGTGAACTGATCCTGGCCGGCAAGGAATCCGAATTGCCGAATGGTAACCTCCTGCTTGATGAATTGCTCGGAGCAAAGTGTCATTGGATTGAGCGTGCGCAGTTTCCGGTAAAATTGAGCCAACTGCCCGAACAACTCCGCGCGCAGGGACGTAAACCTTATGTAATTGGGATTGGCGGATCCAATGGCGTCGGGGCAACAGGCTACGTGTTGGCGACGATGGAACTAACAGAGCAACTGCGCGCGACCCGGCACCGCGTGGATCACGTCGTGTTCGCTTCCAGTTCCGGCGGGACGCAGGCGGGTATGGTGGTGGGCGCGCGAGTCGCGGAGTTCAAGGCCCAATTGCAGGGAGTGTCCATTGACAAGGATGATCTAGAGCATCAGGCCTACGAAGAAGAAGTGGCGCAGATCGCCAACGAATGCGCGCAATACATCGGCTCGGACGTGCGGTTGGCCAAGCAAGACATCAAAGTCATTTACGGCTACACGGGAGAAGGTTACGGCGTCGTCAGCAGTCTGGAACGCGAGGCCATACGATTGATGGCGCGCAGCGAAGGAATCATTCTCGACCCGGTTTACACGGGGCGCGCGTTCGGCGCGTTGGTCGATTTGATTCGTAAAGGCGTGTTCAAGCGCGACGAAACCGTTTTGTTCTGGCACACCGGCGGGGCACCGGCTCTTTTTGCGTATGCCAAGGAACTGGCCTGACCCTCAGCGCGTGAAGACCAGGGCTTGTCATCCCGAGCGTAGTCGAGGGATCCCGTCGCATAACCATTAGATCACAGTCGCAGCGAGCCGTGTCGGATATTCAACGGGATCCTTCGGCTCCACTGCGCTCCGCTCAGGATGACAGGATTGTTATGCGTTCGCGCTGCCGGCGTCGTCGCTGCCGAATTGGATTCCCTGGGCCAGCGGCAACTCGGTCGAAAAATTGATCGTGTTCGTCTGGCGTCGCATGTAGCTTTTCCACGAATCGCTTCCACTTTCGCGACCGCCGCCGGTCTCTTTCTCACCGCCAAACGCGCCTCCGATTTCCGCGCCACTTGTTCCGGTGTTCACATTAGCGATTCCGCAATCGCTGCCGGCCGGGCTGATAAATTTTTCGGCCTCACGCATATCGTTAGTGAAAACCGCGGAGGTCAAACCTTGGGGCACACCGTTGTTAATCGCGATCGCTTCGTCGAACTCGCGATAGGTCATCAAATAAAGCAGCGGCCCGAAGGTTTCATGACACACAATCTCAAAATCGGGCTTCGCGTTCGCCAGACACGGCGTCATGTAGCAGCCGCCGGGATATTGCTCGCCTTCCAGCCGTTCGCCGCCGTAAAGGACTTCGCCGCCCTCATCTTTCAAGCGCTGGATGGAATGCTGCACCATGTCGACCGCCGTCTTATCGATCAAGGGGCCCATCAACGTTTTCTTATCGAGCGGATTGCCGATCGGCACATTTTTGTAAGCGGCCAAAAGTTTCTTGCGCACTTTGTCGGCAACCGACTCATGCATGATCACCCGCCGCGTGGAAGTGCAACGCTGTCCGGCGGTACCGACCGCGCCGAAAAAGATCGATTGCGTCGCCATGTCGATGTCAGCGGTGGGGGCGACAATCAGCGCGTTATTGCCGCCGAGTTCCATGATGGTTCTTCCCAATCGGCCATGGACTGCTTTCGCTACTTCATGACCCATGCGCACGGATCCTGTCGCGGAAACCAATGGAATCCGGCGATCGTCGGCTAGTTTTTGGCCAACCGTTTTGCGGTCGCCAATCAGCAAGGTAAAAATCGCCGGATCGGCGCCGGTCTCGCGACAAACGCGTTCTGCAATCTTCGTCACCGCGATCGCAGTGAGCGGAGTTTTCTCTGAAGGTTTCCATACGGTGGGGTCACCGCAAACCGCGGCCAGCGCCGCGTTCCACGACCAAACTGCGACCGGGAAATTGAAGGCGGTGATGACCGCAACGACACCAAGCGGATGCCATTGCTCCATCAAACGATGGTTCGGCCGCTCCGATTGAATGGTCAGACCATAAAGCATGCGCGATTGACCAACAGCCAGATCGCAGATGTCGATCATCTCCTGCACTTCGCCTTCGCCTTCGGCGATGATCTTTCCTGTTTCGAGGGTGACGAGCTGGCCGAGCTCGTGTTTTGCATCTCTTAGGGCATTGCCGAGACGGCGAACGGTCTCGCCCCGCACCGGACCGGGCACTACTCGCCATTTTAAGAACGCCTCGTGCGCCCGCGCGATCGCCGTTTTGTAATCTTCGTCCGAAGCGGTGTGAATACTTGCGAGTCGCCGCCCATCGATTGGCGATATCTTCTGAATCTTCGCGCCGTTCCCGCGCCATTCACCGCAAAAAACGCCGGGATTATCATCGGCGACGCCGAGTTTTTCGAGAACGGATTGCATCAAGAATCGGGGCGCTCAGGCTCCTCCCACATTCGAACTGTCACTTTTGCATGCGCTGGCATTGTTGGCGGATCAAATCCATCGCTTCATCGATCACCGCCGCTGTGATATCGAGAGCGGGACGAAAACGGATCGAATTTTCGCCGGAGCGGAGGGTGAGAACGCCGAGATCGAAGAGACCTTTCCACATGTTTTCCCGCGTCTTGGCGTCAGCCAAATCAAACGCGAGAAATAAACCGCGCCCTCGCACGGCCGAAATCATTGGCTGCTCCCGCTGGAGTTCGAGCAGTTGATCCAAAAAATAGGTGCCGACTTTGGCCGCGTTCTCGACCAGATGTTCTTCTTCGATGATGCGCAAAAAATGTTTCGAGCGCACCATATCAGTGAAATTACCGCCCCAGGTAGAGTTCAAGCGACTGGGCAACCGAAAAGCATTATCCTTCACTTGGTCGAGCCGCGGGCCGGCCATGACGCCGCACACCTGCGCCTTTTTTCCAAACGCCATCAGGTCAGGCAGGACATCGAAATGCTGGCAGCACCAGTTGCGGCCGGTCGCTCCCATGCCACACTGCACTTCGTCGAAAATGAGAAGAATGTCGTGTTCATCCGCGATTTCTCTCAATTTCTTCAACCATTGCCCGCGGAAATGATTGTCACCGCCCTCCCCCTGGATAGGCTCGATGATGATCGCGGCTATATCGACGCCGCGCTTCTCGAGGTGCTCCCGGATTTCCCCTTCGGCTTTCTTTTCACGCTCGATCACGTCCGCTTCGCGCTGTGATTCCGGTAATGAGAAGTCGATGCAGGGGGTAGAAACGCGCGGCCACCCGAAATTGGCAAACAGGTCGGTCTTGCGCGGATCAGTATTCGTTAGGCTCATGGTATAGCCACTGCGACCATGAAAGGCGCGCCGGAAATGCAAAATCTCTGTGCCGCGTTCACCCCGCCCCGCCGCCATGTTCTGGCGCACTTTCCAATCCATCGCCGCCTTCAACGTATTCTCGACCGCCAGAGCGCCGCCTTCGATGAAAAGATATCGATCGAGCGGGGGCAAACCGACGATACGCGCGAAGGTATCAACAAATTCGGCATAAGATTGTGAGTAAATATCCGAATTGGCTACTTTGAATTTCGCGGCGCGGAGGAGATCGCGTTGCACCTCGGGCTCATCGAAATATGGGTGATTGAATCCAACCGGCATCGATCCGAAGAAGCCGTAAACGTCAATCAGACGCCGATTACCGGCTGTGTCGTACAAGTACGAGCCACGGCTTTTATCCAAATCGACAACGATCTTAAAACCGTCCAGCAACACATGCTGCCCGATCGTCTGCAGCACATTCGTTGCATTAATTCCTGGCTCTTTTTCGCTCTTTTTGGCGTGGCTTCGCGACGAAACCGACTCCGTGAGCACGGGCGGCATACTCATTCATTGAGGGTAGTATGAGGCCGCACGGCGGTCAATGGGCGACGCTGGATTATCCCAATACTCCGGGCACAGAGTTATCGGGCATCAGCAACGCAGGAGTAATTATTGGCCACGCCCGCACGCTCACATCAGCCCAGTCTTTCTTGTAT
>Ga0207684_10003295_pt1 | contig 15848 bp, 8 predicted proteins | sample KBSK5501metaG_FD_184342 | JGI IMG/M metagenome (GOLD analysis project Ga0207684, IMG submission 184342) | Corn, switchgrass and miscanthus rhizosphere microbial communities from Kellogg Biological Station, Michigan, USA - KBS K5-50-1 metaG... | ecosystem: Host-associated > Plants > Roots >...
GGGGTGCACCATTTTCATGGATTGTTGACCACGGAATTGGCGAAAGCTTTGTGATTTGAGATTTGTGATTTGTGATTTGTGATTAAGGTGGAATGGTGACTCTCTCGCCTTGATCACAAATCACACGATCACAAATCTCCCCGCCTCCCTCGCGTTCTCGGCTCAAGAGACCTCCTCCTCTTCTTCGTCACCGCCGGCACCAACCTGCAGTGGGTCGCCACGGCGGCGGCGGGAGGCGCCTCCGCGATCACGGTCTGGCTGATCGGCTGCGCGGCGATGGCGTTGCCGCTGGGGCTCTGCGTCGTCTCGATGGCCTCGCGCCATCCCGACGAAGGGGGCCTCTACGTCTGGAGCCGGATCGCGTTCGGAGACGCCGCTGGCTTCGTCACGGGATGGTCCTATTGGACGTCGAACCTTCGATACTTCCCGGCGGTGTTGTATTTCGCCGCCGTGCCGCCCGTCAGGGGCCGTAGAGCGTCAGGCCGAACGTCGCCTCGAGAAACGCGGCCATCTGCGCCCGCGTGTTGGGGTCGTCCGGGCAGTAGTTGCCGCCGCCGCAGCCCGCGGTGACTCCCTCGCGATAGAGCTCCTCGATCCACGGCGCGAAGGGATCGCTCGCCGGCACGTCGCCGAAGATGCCGGTCGCGGGCGGCGGCGTGTAGAGGCTGCCGAGCCGCGCCTTCAGAAGAAACGCCGCCATCTGCGCGCGCGTGACGACGGCGTCGGGGCAGAACGCCGAGGCTCCGCAGCCCGCGCTGATCCCGCTGCCCGCCAGATCCTCGATCCAGTCCGCGGCGAAGGAGCCCGGCGGCACGTCCGCGAACATCGTCCCGGACGCCGGCGGCGGCGCATACCGTCCGCCGAGCTTCGCCTTCAGGAGGAAGACGGCCATCTGGGCGCGGGTGACACCGGCACTCGGACAGAAGCTCGCGCCGCTGCAGCCCGCGGTGATGCGCCGATGCAGGAGCGTCTCGACCGGCGCGTAGAAGGGATGCGCGGAAGGCACGTCGGAGAAGCTCGCGCCCACGTGCACGGTCCAGCTCTTCGACGCCGAGCCTCCGACCGTCTCGGAGAACGCCGCGTCCCAGTGCAATGCGGGGCGCGAGGCCGGATTCGACACCGCGAGCGCGAAACAATTCCCGGTCGCGTCGTAGCAGTCGGAGTTCTGGCCGGTGGCCGGCGAGCCGTAGGCAGCGGACGCATCGGAGATCGTATAGGTCGCACCCGCGGGACCGGCGAAGTTCGACGCCGTGCCCGCCAGAGACGAGCCGCCCGCCCCTCCCCCCTGCCAGCTCGGCTCCACGACGGCGGTCTCTCCCGGCTCGAGCACGCCGTTCTGGTTGGACACGCTCCCCGGCCTCTCGTCCGCCGAGAGCGCCGCCGGCAGAGCCGGGCGGTAACCGAGCTGGACGACCTCGAAGTCGGATGCGGTCAGCGCGCCGAACGCGGGATTCAAGACGCCGTTGTCCCATCGGTCGTCCCACGTTCCGCCGATGTACATGTCCGTCCCGTTGTCGGCCACGATCAGCCCGTAGGTCTTCATGGCGCGGAAGATCTTCTGGACGTACGGATCGAAGCCCGAGATGTCCACGGAGGATTTCAAACGCAGGCGCGCACCCATCGGCAGCGCCCCCGCGGTCGAGCCGGCCTGATGCGACGCGGGCCAGACGTAGCCGTTCGTGTGCCGAACGGTGAAGCGGAACGCGTGGCGGATCTCGTCCGGGCCGTAGACCTCCTCGTACCGGATCAACCCGGGGAAGATCGCGAGCCCGGCCGCGTCGGCGGAGGTCCAAGTGTCGGGCCGGCGGTTGTCGGCGTTCATGTCGAAGAAGGCGCCGGAGCCGGCTTGCCACTGCTGGAGCGAGGCGTCGTAATAGACGTTGTAGAGCTCGTACAGCGCCCGGGCGTCGCGATCCAGGATCAGCATGTGACGGTCCTGCGATCCCCGATCGTCGACGTTGCCGGGGTCTCCGCCCTCGATCCAGTGAGGCTGGGTGATCGCCTCGTCGGGGATCGGATAGAAGGGATACGGGTTGTTTCCGGGGTGGTTCACGCCGTCGCTTTCGTCGTAGTAGAGGAAGTTGACGGTCTTCTTCGGCTGGTTGCCGTCGACCACGATGTAGGGCATTCCGTAGATCGAGATCCCGTCGTCGAGCGTTCCGCCCAGATCCGGGTGCAGGTGCTTGACTCCGCCCAAGTTGATGTAGGCGATGTACCCCGCCGACCCGGGATCGAGCGGAGCCGACGCGACCTCCAGGTTCCACCAGTTCGTTCCCGGAAATACCGGCCAGGGGCCGGGAGGGCTCGCCTCGAGCCGTGCGGACATCGAAGCGGTCATCGGCCCGATGACGACGGGAGGCCACGCCGCCTCACCTCTGCGCGACGACAGCAGAAGCAGGGTGGCAAGAGCCCAGGGCGCCGTTCTTCTCATGGGACCGACTGGAGAAATCCCCGTCGAAATTATCGGCGCCAGCGAGCCTGTAAACCAGCTGATCGGTTGGCCAGTCATTAGCCGAAGGTGAACCTGTCCGTTTTTGGGCCGCTCGATCAGTCGAACTGGAGCCTCATCACGTCTAACCTTCTGAATCGTCTTGATCTCACGCCGAAAAAAACGACCGAGGTGGCTCTCGGTGCCCGCGGTCGAGCCGCGTGCGCGCGCACACGCCCTGCTAGAATCTCGAGCACTCGGACAATTCATCTGTATCGCGGCTGTCGGAAAGGAGATATGCCGATGAGGGAAAAATCCTCTCTCCGGGCGATCCTTTTCTCTCCCTCCGCCCGGAACGCCGGCCGGTTTGCCGCGTTTTCGCTGGCGCTGTGGCTCTCGGGCGGCGGCTCGGCCCGAGCGGCCACCTCCTTCCAGCTCGCCTACATGTACGGAACCTCGGGCCCCTCGGCCGGCGGGACGCCGGTCAACCTCGTCGGCAACCAGTTCGTCTCCGGCGCCACGGTGACGGTCGGCGGAGTCTCCGCGGTCGCCACGGTGACGAGCTCCACCCGGATCGGCGCGACGACGCCGGGGCTCGCCCCCGGAGCCCTCTACGACGTCGCCGTCACCAATCCGGGCGGGCCCTCGAGCACGCTCGTGAAAGGGTGGCTCTCGGACTTCACGGACGTTCCGTCCTCCAGCCCTTATCACGGGCCCGTCGAGACGATACTTCGAGACGGCATCACGTCGGGATGCGGAGGCGGCAACTACTGCTCGACCTCTTCCGTCACGCGCGCGCAGATGGCCGTCTTCCTCCTGCGCGCCGAGCACGGATCCGCTTATGTGCCGCCTCCGGCGACCGGCGCGGTGTTCGGAGACGTCCACGTCGGCGACTTCGCCGCCGACTGGATCGAGCAGCTCTACGCGGAGGGCGTCACCGGCGGCTGCTCGGCGAGCCCGCCGCTCTTCTGCCCGGCCGATTCCGTCACGCGGGGACAGATGGCGGCCTTCTTACTCAAGATCTACCACGGGAACGGCTACACGCCTCCGGCGGCGACCGGGATCTTCTCCGACGTGCCGGTGTCGATGCCGCTGGCGCCCTGGATCGAGGAGATCGCGCGCCTCTACGTCACCGTGGGCTGCGGCGGAACGAGCTACTGCCCGTCGAGCGCCGTCACGCGCGGGCAGATGGCGGTCTTCCTCGCCAAGACCTTCCACCGACCCGAAGGCATTCGATTCCTGCAGCAGGCGACGTGGGGACCGAAGGACCAGGACGTCAGCACGCTGCTCGGCCAGGGTTATCTGCCGTGGCTCGCCGCGCAGTATCAGCTGCCGCCGTCGAGCTATCCCACGATGACGCTCTGGCCCAACACGACGCCAGCGAGCTGTGATTCGAACTGCCGCCTGATCAACTACGGGATGTATCCACTCCAGACGCGATTCTTCACCAACGCGATGTACAACCCCGATCAGCTGCGGCAACGCGTCGCGTTCGCTCTGCACAAGCTCGTCGTCGTGTCGGGCAACTCCATCACGCACCCGAGCCAGGTCGTCCCGTACCTGCAGATCCTGGATCAGAACGCTCTCGGCGACTATCAGGACATCCTCTACGACGAGACGCTCATTCCGGCGATGGGCGACTATCTCAACATGGACACGAGCACCCTGACGAATCCCAATGAGAATTACCCGCGCGAGATCATACAGCTCTTTTCGATCGGGACCGAGCTGCTCAACCAGGACGGATCCACGCAGAACGACGGCGGCGGGAATCCTCTGCCGAGCTACGACCAGTCCGTCATCGACAACCTGAAGAAGGTCTTCACGGGCTGGTACGTTCCGAACAACGCGGCCTGCGATCCGGCCAGCGGCGCGGGCAACACCTGCTCCGATTACCTGAATCCGATGCCGCTGCACCGGAACGGCCAGGGGAACGTCGACCGGCACGACACGACAGAGAAGGACCTCTTCGTCGGATTCCTCCCGAATGCCAACGGCGAAGGCGCGCCGACGATCATCCCCGCGGGCCAGACACCCGACCAGGACTTGAACCAGGCGATCGACGCGATCTTCAACCACCCGAACCTCGGCCCCTACCTAGCGCGCGAGCTCATCCATTCGCTCGTGACCTCGAACCCCAGCCCCGGCTACATCGAGCGCGTCGCCGGCTTCTTCAACGACGACGGCACTGGTGCCCGCGGCAAGCTGTGGGCCGTCGTCAAGGCGGTCCTCCTCGACCCCGAGGCGCGCGGCGCGCCGAGCGACCCGAACTACGGGAAGCTGAAGGAGCCGGTCCTCTACGTCAACAACGTCCTGAGGGCGTTCAACGCCATGTCGGCCAACCGCTCCACAACCTCCGACGGCTACATCAACCCGCAGACGGCGTCGATGGCGCAGGACACTTTCCGGCCGGGCACGGTCTTCAGCTACTTCCCGCAGGACTACCTCGCTCCGCCGGCCTCCGCCGGCCTTCTCGGACCGGAGTTCGGGATCATGGACGCCTCGACATCGCTGAGACGGGCGAACTTCATCAACACGATCGTGTTTGCGAACATCCCGGTCAGCTGCGGCTCGACCTGCACGGCACCCAACGGAACCTCGATCGATCTCTCCGAGCTGCAGCTGCTCTCCTCGAACCCGGCGAACCTGGTGGACCGTCTCAATCGCCTGATGATGCACGGCACGATGTCCGACGAGATGAAGAACTCGATCATCACGGCGGTCTCCGCCGTCGCCTCCTCCAACACGCTGCTGCGAGCGCGGCAGGCGCTTTACCTGGTCGCGACCGCGTCGCAATACCAGGTCCAGAGGTAAGACCATGACGCATTCGAGAAGGGACTTCCTCGCTCGGACGACCTGCGCGGCGTTGGGCGCCGCCGCCTTTCAGGGCACGGTGCGTCAGTTTGGCCTGGCGAACCTCTTCGCGACCCAGGCATCGATCAGCGGCAACTACCGGGCACTCGTGTGCGTGTTCTTGAACGGCGGCAACGACGCCAACAACATGGTGATCCCCAACGACGCCGCCTACGCCTCGTACTCGGCGGCCCGCAACTCCGCCGGGCTGGCGATCGCTCAGGGGAGCCTTCTGGCGCTCAACAACCCGCCGAGCATGGGAGGGGCCGCCTTCGGCCTCCATCCGAACATGCCGGAGCTCCAGTCGCTCTTCAATGGCGGCAAGATGGCGATCGCTTGCAACGTCGGCACTCTGATTCATCCGATGACGCAAGCCCAATACATCAACAACTCCGTCCCGAAGCCGTTTGCGCTGTTCTCCCACTCCGATCAAATTCAGGCCGGCCAGAGCGGCCGCGCCGACATCAAGTTCGGAACCGGCTGGGGCGGCCGCACGTCGGATGCGACTCTGACCTGCAACGCCGGCAGCGGATTCCCGACGATCACCTCGATCGCTGGCTCCTCGATCTTCTGCATCGGGCTCCAGCAGCGCCCGCTCTCGATCGGCACCGGCGCCCTCAACACCGTTCTGGTCCTCAACGGCTTCAACAGCACACCCGAGTCGGTCGCGCGGAAGAATTCGATGGACTACCTGCGGACGGTCGACCTGACCGCAACGATGATCGCCGGCGCGAGCTCGACCACGCAGCAGGCGCTCGACATCAGCGCGGATTTCTCCACCGACCCGACGCTGACGACCGTCTTTCCGAGCACCGGCATCGGAAATCAGCTCAAGCAGGTGGCGAAGGTGATCAAGCTCAACCAGAGCACTCTCGGCCTCGAGCGTCAGATCTTCTTCGTTTCCCAGGGTGGCTACGACACCCACCAGAACCAGCTCACCGGCCAGGGGAACAACTTCACGGACCTCTCACAGGCGCTGTCCGCCTTCTACAGCGCGACGATCGAGCTGGGCCTGCAGAACAACATCACGACGTTCACGCTCTCGGACTTTGGCCGCACGCTCCAACCGTCGGGCTCGGGCGCGGACGTGGGCTCCGATCATGGCTGGGGCAATCATCAGTTCGTCATCGGCGACTCGGTTCTCGGAGGCGACTTCTTCGGCACGGTCGGACCCAACGGGACTCTGTTCCCCACGCTGCAGACGGGAGGTCCCGACGACACATCGACGAACGGGCGGGGCCGGTGGATCCCGACGAGCTCGGTCGACCAATACGGGGCGACGCTCGCGAAGTGGTTCGGCGTGGCGGACATCGACGTCTCGACCGTCTTCCCCTTGATCGGCAATTTCACGACCGCCGACCTGGGCTTCATGGGCTCTCCCCCGGCCGGCTGCTGACCGAGGTCTTCGGAGGGGCGGAGCGGTTCCGCCCCTCGTCCGCATCGAGCGGAGGGCCGCGACGAGACGTCGAAGGGTGATCGGGTGATTTCGAGACTGAGCAGGCTTTCGCTCGTACCGGCGCTCGCGCTGGCGGCCTGGCTGGCGCGAGCCGCGTCCGACCCGATCTCGCCGCTCGAGCTTTCTCCTCCCAACCCTTCCGCCGGACAGCTCGTCCGGCTTCGCGAGCTTTCGGCGGACGGAGGCGGCGGATCCTGGGACTTCGGAGACGGCAGCCCGGTCGAGAGCTCCGCGGCTCCCGCGCACGCGTGGGCCGCGCCCGGCGATTACACCGTTCGGCTTCTGAAGGACGGTTCGGTCGTGGAAGGGCGCCTCGCCGTGTCCCCTGAGGACACGCTGCGCCTCAACGCGCCTCATCCCTTCGACGTGTCGGTCGAGGTTTACGACCGCGAGACGGGAGTCCCCTCCGCGGCTCGCGCTTTCGCGATCAGCGACAGGTACGGTTATTTCAGCTTTCCTGCGATCACGGGCGATCCCAGCAATCCCGAGGTCACCGTCAAAGTCCTGGAGGCGCCGTCGGCCGGCCGTTACTGGATCTTCTGGAGCGGAATGACCAGCCTCGACTACACGCTGACGGTCCGGGAGGTGGCGACCGGGCACGTCGAGGTGTACCGGAAAGCGGGTCCGGAGGCGTGCGGCGGATTCGACACGCGGAGCTTCGCCTTCGTGCCGACCCCGACTCCCGGAGGCGCTCGGGCGACCCCGACGCAAGGACTCACGCCGTCGGCCACGATCCCCCAGACGGGGACTCCCCGCGCGACCCCTACTCGGACACCTTCCCGCACACCCACGCCGTCGACGACCGCCACCCCGACGGTCACGCCCACGCCGACTCCCGCTCCACCCCCGTTCATCCAGTTGCGGGCGATCCAGTGGCAGTGGGACTTCTTCTCGACGGATCTCGGCGTCGACGGCGGCAATGAGATCACGCTCCGCGTCGGCCAGACGTATCGCGTCATGGTCTACAACGACGACTTGCCGGACGTGACCGTCGAGCACTACTTCAGCGGGATTTCGGCGATCGGTCTCTCCGGCGGGCCGCTGCCCCAGGGATCCACGCTGCCGATCCAGACCATCACGCCGATGGTCGCGGGCGACTACGGCTACCTCTGCACCGATTCTTCCTGCGGCGTGGGCCACGACTCGATGGTCGGAACGATTCACGTCGTCCCGTAGCCCGCCTCACGGCGGCGCGGCCGGCACCGGGAAGAGGTGAGTGCCGCACGAAAGATGGACGAGTTCGTTGACCGAGAACCCTGTGTGGACTAGGCTCCGGCGAGAGCGCACTCCCTGGCTGCCTCGTCGCGCACGGGCAAATCATGGCACGCCGAGAAGAAGAATCGCGAACCGCTCGGCTGACACCGGCCGGCTCCCCGCCGGCACACTCGCCCCGTGAGCGTCCCTCCCAGAATAGGTCCGCATCAACGGACCCCGGAGGGAGCAAGAGCCGCTCCGGCGCCGATCGAGCCCGATTCTCCGTCCGCCGCTTGCGCTCCGGCTTCTCACTCTGGCGCTCGTCGATCCGGCGGACCGACCTGTTCGTCGCCGGAATCGTCGTGGCCCTGTCCCTCGGGTGGGGCGTCACTCTGCTGGCGCGTGCGCAGGCGGAGGCTCGCCTGGCGTTCGCGCAGCGAGCGCAACGCCTGGAGGCGGCGGTGACCGAGAAGCTGTCGCGGCCGTCGGAGGATCTGACCGCGCTGGCGAGCTTTCTCGGTGTCTCGGGCCGCGTGACCGCCCGGCAGTTCTCGTTGCTGACGGATCCGATTCTGCTTCGCCACCGGTTCGTGTACGCCTTCGAATGGCTCCCGCTCGTCTCGGACCGGGAGCGTCCTTCGTACGAGGCGGAGGGCCGCGCTGCGGGGCTGACCGACTACCGTTTCTGGGAAGCGGGCCCCGACGGAAAGCCGCGCGAGGCCGGGCGGCGCGCCTTCTACGTCCCGATCCACTACATGGAGCCGCCGAGCGCTCGTGCTCTCGGATTCGACATCGCCGCCGATCGACTTCGCTGGCCCACGGCGGAGAAGGCCCGGGATTCGGGCGAGATGGCCGCCTCGCTTCCGTTGATCGAGGAGGCGGACAGGCGGGATGCCTCGCCGGTGGTCGCGGCGTACGCCCCGATCTACCGAGGCGGAGATCCCGCCTCGGAGGCGGCCCGACGCGCCTCGCTCACCGGCTTCGCGCTCGCGATCTTCCGGGTCGCCCCGCTCGTCAACGAGGCCGCCGCCGCCGTGGATGCCTCCGGCCTCGGCTTCGCTCTGCGCGACGTCGAGTCGCCGGAGGCGCCCCTTCTCGCGGAACGGCCGCGGGGAGTCGCGGCGCTGCCGCGGCGGCGCGGGCTCGCCGTGGAGTTCCCGGTGCACTTCGTGAACCGCAGATGGGCCCTGAGCGTCGCGGCTCTTCCCGGCGCCTTCCTCCCCTCGCCGCGCTCGGCGGTCGGAGCGGCGGCCGCCGGCGCTGTCGCGGCGCTGCTCGGGTTCGTGCTGATCACCTTACTGAGGACCATCTCGCGCCTGCGGCGTCAGGTCGAGAAGGTGGGGCCATACCGGCTCGTGGCACGCCTCGGACAGGGTGCGATGGGAGTCGTGTGGGAGGCCCGCCACGCCTTGCTGCGGCGGCCGACCGCGGTCAAGCTGCTCGCGCCCGGAACCCAGGGGGAGCGCTCGCTCGCCCGCTTCGAGCGCGAGGTCCAGATGACCGCCGGTCTGACGCATCCCAGCACGATCGCGATCTACGACTATGGGCGAACGGAGGGCATCTTCTATTACGCGATGGAGCTGTTACGAGGGATCAATCTGCTGCAGCTCGTGGCGTTCGACGGCCCGCTGTCGTCGGGACGCGTGGTGCATCTGCTCCGGCAGGCGTGCGGCCCGCTGGCGGAGGCTCACGCGGCGGGCCTCATTCACCGCGACATCAAACCGGCCAACCTGATGATCTGCGTCTACGGGGGCATCCCCGATTTCCTGAAGGTCCTGGACTTCGGGCTGGTGAAGGACATCGGGGGAAGCGAGATCGTGCCCGCCTGGCGGGCCGAGGCTCCGGAAGGCGACGTCGGGCTGTCGCAGGACGGTTCGCTCCTGGGGACGCCCCTCTACATGGCGCCCGAAGGAATGAGCGACGCGTCGCGTGTGGACGGCCGCGCCGATCTCTTCGCGCTCGGCGCGGTGGGTTACTTTCTGCTGACCGGAGAATCCCCCTTCCCGGGCCGAACGGCTCTCGAGGTGTTCGCGCTCGAGCGGAAAGGACCGCCCCCTCCCCTCTCCGTCGCCGCGCGCCACCCGGTCTCCGGAGATCTGGACGCGACGATCCAGCGCTGCCTCTCCTTCCATCGAGAGGAACGGCCCGACTCCGCGGAGGCTCTCGACGCGATGCTCGCCGGGTGCGCCGTCGATCCTCCCTGGACGGCCGCCGACGCGCGGGCCTGGTGGCGAGACCGCGGTCCGGCGGCCCTCGCCACCGCCCAGGCGCAGCGGCAGGAGAAGCCTGGAAGCCTCGTCCTCTCCTCGAACGACCCGCTGGCCAGCTGACGGCGTCCGGCCAAGGGGCTCACGGGCCCTTCGGCGCCGCAATAGAATGGCACCCACGGAACGAGGTCCGGAATGCTGAGCTTGGACGCCGCGTTCGACCGCATCGGATCGGCTCTCCGGCAGAGGGGATACGCCTTCGGCAAGTCGGAGACGGAGACCGACTCCGGAGATCGCTTCGCCATTTTCAACTCCCCGAACACCTCGGTGCGCGTCCTGTGGAAGGGAAAGGCGCGGCTGCTGGTCCTCCAGGTGAGGGTCGATGGAGAATGGGTCGAGTTCGCCCGCCGCGGCTTCGGGCCGACGGGACTCGAGGACACCGCGGTCGACGCCCTCGTCCGCGCCGTCTCCAACGAAGTCGCCGAGACGTCGACCGACTCGGACTAGAACGTCGCCCTCGCGCGTCGCGCTGCTGCGCGATCGCTGCGGGCTCCCGCGACGCGAACCTCCTCCCTCGCTTCGCTCGGGAGACTATTCGCGTCGCGAGCGACAGTGCACTCGAGGCTGAAAGGCATCCCCTCGCCCCCGAGAGGGGGAGAGGGCAGGGAGAGGGGCTCGCGCCGCGAGCTTCAGCACTCGAGCGGCTGGCTAGATTTCGATCGGCGATCGTAAATTGATCAGGGTCAGGCCGCGCTGTTCGGCAGCTCCTCGGAGACCCGAAGCTCCCCGGCGAGGCGGTCGAGGTGCGCGCAGGCGTCGCGCATGTACTCGTAGAGGTGCTTGTGCATCAGCGCGAGCGTGACCGCGTTGCGCAGCGCCTGCGGGCGGCGCAGCGCCGTCTCCACCATCAGCGAGAGCGTCAGCCAGGCGCGCCGCGGCGATGCACGCAAGATGCAGGTCCAGAGCACGCGGCCGAAGATCCGCAGGTCCTGCCGGCTGGCAACGAGGCGGTTCTGAATCTGGGCGCCGCGCGCCAGGATCAATTGCATGACGCGCCGGCGATAGTTCCGGTACCCGTACAGGCGTCTGAGCAGGTTCCGGTATCCCTCGTAGAGCTGGAGGCGCGACATCCCCTGCGGAATGATGTTCGTGAAGATGAACTGGTCCCCGACCGATTCGGCGGTCAGCCGCCCCGAGTCCTTGAGCCTCTGGTAGAGCGGTGTCTTGGGCACGGCGTTCAACATCCCCGTCATCGAAACCGGAATGCGCGCGTCCTGGATGAACCGGAACTGCTCCTCGAAGATGGAAGGGTCGTCGTGGTCGAAACCCACGATCATGCCCGCCATCACCTCGATGCCGGCGCGCTGAATGCGGTGGACCGATTCGAGGATGCTCTCCCGCAGGTTCTGCTCTTTGTGCGTCTCCTGCAGGCTCGCCGCGCGCGGTGACTCGATGCCGATGAAGATCGTGCTGAAGTTGGCCTCGCGCATCAGCCGCAACAGCTCGTCGTCCTGGGCGATGTTGAGCGTGACCTCGGTCATCATCTCGATCGGGTAGTCGTTGGCCCTCTGCCAGTCTGCCAGCGCGTGCAGGAGATCCTTGGCCTCCCGCTTGTTGCCGATGAAGTTGTCGTCGACCACGAAGATGCGGCGCAGCCCCAGCCGGTAGATCTCGAGGACCTCGGCCATGACCTGCGGTACGGTCTTGGTCCGCGGGCGCCGGCCGTACATCACGATGATGTCGCAGAACTCGCAGTTGAAGGGACAGCCGCGCGCGAACTGGATCGTCATCGTTCGGTACTCGTCCAGCTTGAGGAGGTCGAATCTCGGCAGCGGGGAGTCGTGCATGCTCGGTTTCTCGTGCTGTCGATACTCCGGGCTCCACGCGCCGGCCTGATAGTCCTTGAGGAACTGAGGCCACGTGTACTCCGCCTCATCCACGAAGACCACGTCGACCTTGTCCCGCAGCTGCTCCGGGCACAGAGAGGCGAAGGGACCGCCGGCCACGACGAACTTACCCCGGCGCCGGAACTCCGCCGCCATCTCGAAGATGCGGCGGGTGTGCACGACATAGCCGGTGAGGCCAATGATGTCGGCGTCCGTCTCGAAGTCCACCGGCTCGACGTTCTCGTCGCAGAGCACGACCTCGTGCTCGCGCGGCGTCAATCCCGCGACCGTCGGCAGGGACAGGTTGGGAAAGACGCACTTCTTCTTCAGGCTCGGCAGGATGCGGTCGAAAGTCCAGAACGATTCCGGGTTCTTCGGCGCGATGAGATAGATCTTCACCCCACGCTCCTCCTGATCGCCAACGACGATCCGTAGCGGAAGACTAGCGCATCTTCCACCGTTCTCGGAGCGTTTTGCGCGGGAAGAGTGGACCGGGAGCCGAGAGGCATCGCCCTTCCCTGGATCTGAGCGTCGAAACGGGAGACACTCTGAGGTCCCGGTGAAGGCGAGCGGCGAGTCCTCCTACTCGACTACGATCCTGGCCGACGGGATCAGCCTTGCCGCTTGCCTGCTCCTCGTTCGCTCCCAGCTCGCGCACTTCCTGAGCTTTCGGTCCGTTCGTTCCGCGGCGACCGTCCCGTTGCGCGCGGGGCTCGCCGGCCTTTACGACTTCGCCTACGTCGCCGCCATCACGGTCGCGTTCGTGGCGGCGGCGTGGCTCCTCCGCCGAAGGCCCGCGCTCGGGAGGGTGCTCCATGCCGCGTTCCTGGTGATCGCCGTCTTCTCCCTGCTCCTCGCCCTGGTCAACGTTCCGATCGTCCAGGTGCTGGGCTCGCCGCTGACGTACCAGTGGCTCTACTACTCGGATTTCCTTCGCGCCCAGGACGCGAGAAACGCCGTCGTGGAGGGATTGACCTGGAGGCGCCTGCTGATCGCCGCGGCCGTGATGGCCCTTTTTTTCGTCCTGAGAAGGCCGGCATCCTCGGCTCTGGAGCTCGCGCGCCGCCGCTTCGGCAGCCGAACCGTGGCCGTTGTCGCGTGCGCCCTGCTCCTCGCCTACTTTCCGCTCGCGGGCTCGCAGGTCGGGCGGGCGGGCTGGGACCGATATCGGCTGAGAAATTCGGTCGTCGTCTTCGCTCGCTCGCTCATTTCCGCGAATCGGAGCCCCTCGCTTCTGGCGCTGCGGACGCGCATGGGGTCCGAGGACTTCGAGCCCGACCGTGCGGCGCCGCGGCCAGGCGGGGTTCCCTCGGCGGCAGGCGCGTCCGCCCCGAACGTTCTGATCGTGGTTCTGGAGTCCGTCGCCGCTGAGTACCTTCAACCCTATGGGAGCCGCTACCCGGCCACGCCTACGCTCGAGACGCTTCGATCCGACGCCGCGCTCTTCGAGAACATCTACGCTCAATCTCCGTCGACGACCTCCTCGCTGGCCTCGCTGTTGCTGTCGATCTATCCGTCCATAACCCAGAGAGAATTCATCCGGGAACGTCCGGACCTGATCTTCCCTTCGTTGAGCTCCGAGCTCCGGAAGGCGGGCTATCGAACCGCATACTTCGGCTCCTCGGACCAACGGTTCATGAGCATCGGCACCTTCCTCTCCCATCGCGGCTTCGACGCCGTCCGGGACTACCGCTCCTTCCCGTGTGACCGCTCGGTCCTGCGCGGAAGCACCCCGAACTGGCCCTTGCTCGACGGGATCGACGACGAGTGCACGGCGGAGGCGCTTCTCCGGTGGATCGGCGAAGCGCCCGGCCGTCCCTTCTTCGCGATGTTCTGGACGATGATGACCCACTACCCCTACTTCGCCGAGCCACCGTCGATCGACTTCGGCGTGAAGGACCCCTACTTCAACCGCTACTTGAACGCGCTCCGACACGACGACGGCGTGATCGCGAAGCTCGTGCGCTTCCTCCAACAGCGCGGGCTGGACCGGTCGACCCTGATGGTTGTCGTCGGCGACCACGGAGAGGCTTTCGGCCGCCATGGGCATCGCGGCCACGGAACGGACGTGTACGAAGAGAACGTCCACGTGCCTCTTCTGCTGATTCAGCCGGGTCGTTTCCGGGGCGAACGGTATTCGGAGCCGGGGGGAATCGTCGACGTCGCACCGACGATTCTGGACATGCTCGGGATCGACCGACCGGCCGCGTGGCAGGGGCGGTCGCTCTGGAGCTCGATACGGAACCGCCGCGCCTACTTCGCCGTCTGGTTTTCCGACTTCCGCCTGGGGTATCGCGAGGGCGACCGAAAATTCATCTACGACGCGGCCGAGGATCGGTTCGAGCTCTACGACCTCCGTCGCGATCCCCACGAGACCATCAACCGCGCGGACGAGGAGCCATCCCGCCTCGCGGAGGCGAAGGAGAGGCTTGCGGGCTGGGTTCAATACCAGGATCGGATGATGCAGAGACTCCTCGCGAAAGGATCGCCGTCCGTCGCTTCGGACGGCCGTCGGTCGAGGCCGTAGGGTCGGGGCGGACACGCGGCCGAATTCGCGCCGATCTCCTCGACGACGGCCCGTGTATATGTACTGCCCGGAGGAGGAGGTGCTTGCCCGGCGGAGGACCTGCATGCCCGGTATGAAGAAGAAGACCGTCTTGGAAGATCCGTACGGCAACCGCGAAGCGCCGGTGCGACGCCGTTGACCTCCGGCCGGCCATGAGTGCCCTGCGGTTCGTGCTGGAGCACGCCGCCGTTGCGCTGCTCCTGGGCGGCAGCGCGGCGGTCCTGGGCGGGATTCTGACCGGCTCGCTCGAGTTCGACGGCCGACTCGAGCGCTGGTCGTTCACGACGGCGATCGGCCTGGGCGTGCTCGGGAATGCCGTCCACGTCCTCGGCCTTCTCGGCGCGATTCGCCCGGTCGCGGTTCTCCTGGTGCTCGCGGCGCCGCTCGCGATCTCGGTCACTCTTCGGGCGCGCCGCGCGCGCCCGCGGGTCCCTCGCCGGCCCCACTCCCTGCTCGGCGGTCTTCCTTTGCTCCTCGGTCTCGCGCCGGCCGCCGCCCTGGCTCTCTATCCGCCCACCGACTTCGACGCGACGATGTACCACCTGCCTTACGCACGGGCCTTTTCGAGTCTCCACGCGGTCGCGTTTCTACCGTCCTTACGGTTTCCGATCTTCCCTCAGCTGATCGAGATGCTCTTCACGGCGGCGCTCACCATCTCCGACGACGTCTCGGCGCAGCTGATCCATTTCCTCTGCCTGACGCTCGTCGCTGTCGCGCTGATCGCCTGGGGCCGCCGTCTTTCGGCCGGGCGGGCCGGCGTCTGGGCAGCGGCGGCCTGGCTCGGAAGTCCGCTCGTTCTGTCCGAAGGCGCCTCCGCTTACGTCGACGTCGGGCTGGCGCTCTTCTGCACGCTTTCCGTCTACGCCTGGTCGGTGTGGTCGGAGACGGGTGACGAACGCTGGCTCTTCTGGAGCGCCGCGCTGGCCGGGTTCGCCGCGAGCACGAAATATCTGGGCCTGTTCTTCGTCTTTGCGATTCCGGCCGCGACCTGGGTCGCGAAGCGCAGAGGAGGGCTCGGGCCCGCGCTGCGGCACTTCGCGGTCTCGGTTCTCGTCCTGTTTCCGTTTTACGCGCGGATCACGGCCGAGACCGGAAACCCGCTGTTCCCCTTCTTCGCCGGCCTCTTCGGCACCAGCGCGTGGAGCCAGCCACTCAACCCCCGATTCCCCGAAGGCGGCGCGGTTCGCGTCTTCAGCGAACTCCTTCTGCCGGGAAACCTGCATCCGAGGAGGACCACGTATTCTCCATTTCTTCTGCT
>Ga0207684_10003296_pt1 | contig 15847 bp, 14 predicted proteins | sample KBSK5501metaG_FD_184342 | JGI IMG/M metagenome (GOLD analysis project Ga0207684, IMG submission 184342) | Corn, switchgrass and miscanthus rhizosphere microbial communities from Kellogg Biological Station, Michigan, USA - KBS K5-50-1 metaG... | ecosystem: Host-associated > Plants > Roots >...
CTCGGCGCCCATGTCGGCGAGCAGCATCGAGCCATAGGGGCCCGCGAGCATGCGTGAGAGATCCAGAACGCGAACGCCTTCGAAGAGCTTCATCTCGACTCCTGCCGCGACTGACGCGTGGTCTCGGCCATTGAACGGACTCGCTCGGCGGTGATCGGCAGCTCCAAGAATCGCGCGCCGATCGCGTCCTTGATCGCGTTGCGGACGGCGGCGGCGACCGGAATCACGCCGGACTCACCCAGGCCCTTGGCCCCGAACGGCCCCTCGGCGTCGATCGACTCGATCAGCCGCACGACGATCTCCGGCATATCGTCGGCCCTGAGCACCGCGTAGTCCATGAATGTCTGGCTCAGCACCTGGCCCTCTTCGACGACGAGCCTCTCGGAGAGCGCGTAGCCGAGCCCCATGTGGATGCCGCCGTGCACCTGGCCCTCGGCGGCGGCCGGGTTGAGCGCGCGGCCCACGTCGTGCGCGGACACGATCTTACGGACGGCCACCCGACCGGTGTCGGGATCGACGTCGACCAGCGCCGCCTGAAACGCCGAGGTGTAGGCGGCCGACACGTTGCCCTGAAAATCCTTGTCGAGCATCGTGGTCGGCGGATCGTAGAACGCTTCCGCGACCAGCACGCGGCCCCCGCCCCGGAAGTGTCCCGCGCGTGCGACCGCCTCGTACTGGAGCCGGCGCGACGGATCGCCCTCGACGAAGACCCAGCCGCGCTGCACGGCGAGCGCCGACGCGGGCTCACCGAACTGCGCGGCGGCCATCGCGAGGAGCTGCGCCTTCACCTTGTCCGCCGCCAGGCGCGCGGCGTTGCCGGCGACGAACGTCGTGCGGCTCGCGTGGGTCCCGACGTCCCACGGTCTGACGCTCGTGTCCGAGTTGACGACGTCGACCCGCTCGAGCGGCACCCCCAGGGTCTCGGCGACGATCATGGCGAGCACCGTCTCCGAGCCCTGGCCAATCTCGCTCGCCCCCGTGAGCAGGGTGACCTTGCCGAAATCGTCGAGCTTGACGATCGCGCCGCAGCCGTCCGAGCGGTAGATGCGCGCGCCGCCGCCGACGTGGAACATGCCGGCGTAGCCGACTCCGCGCTTCGATCCGGGCGCCGGCGGCGGCGGGCTCTTCGCGATCTCCTCCGCCGCGGCGTCGAGGCACTCGCGCATCGCGAACGACGTCAGCACGAAGCCCTGAGGGTTGACGTCGCCCGACTTCGTGGCGTTCAGCCGCCGCAGCTCGAGCCGGTCCATGCCGAGCCGGTCGGCCAGGTCGTCCATCTGCGACTCGACCGCGAACGTGGACTCGGGGTTGCCGTAGCCGCGCATCGAGCCCGAGTAGGGATTGTTCGTGTACGCGATCGTGGTATCGAACCGCACGTTCGGCACGCGATAGAGCCCGGCCACCGTCGACATCATCACGTAGGGCGTCGTCGACCCCCATGACGTATAGGCGCCGCTATCGATCGTCACGTGCGCGTCGCGGGCGAGGAGCCTCCCGTCCCGATCGGCCGCCGTGCGCAACCGGATCGCGCACGGCTCTCGCGTCGGGCACGCCACGAACTCCTCGACCCGGTCGAATTCGATCTTCACCGGGCGTCGCGCCACGCGGGCGAGCATGGCGGCGATGACGTCGATCGGATAGATGTCGAGGCCGCGGCCGAAGTTACCGCCGACCGGGGGCTGCAGCACCCGGATACGGTCCCCGCCGATCCCGAGGGCCTCGCCGAGGTCCTTCTGGTAGAGGAACGGCACCTGGGTCGTCGACCACATGGTGAGGCTGCCGGTGGGCTCCCAGTCGGCGATCGCGACCATCGTGCCCAGACACGCCGGCGTGACGAAGTTCAGCCGGTAGGTGTCCTCGACCACCGCGGCCGCCTCGGCGAACGCGCGGTCGACGTCGCCGTGAACGAACCGGTAGCGGAGATGATGCGCATTCGTGGCGAGCTCCTCGTGAACGATCGGCGCGCCCGGCTCGAGCGCCGCCAGCGGATCGAACACCGCGGGGAGCGGCGCGTAGTCGGCGTCGATCAGGGTCAGCGCCTCCTCGGCGATCTCGGCCGTCTCGGCCGCCACCGCGGCCACCTCGTCGCGGATGCAGCGCACCTTGCCGCGCTTGAGCGCGAGCTGGTCCTTGGCGAAGCCGAAGGGCCGCTGCTCGACGTCCTCGCCGGTCAGCACCGCGAGCACGCCCGGCAGCGCGCGCGCCCGGCTCGTGTCGACCTGGACGATGCGCGCGTGCGGCACCGGCGTGCGCAAGATCTTCCCGTGCAGGAGCCGCGGCAGCTCGAGATCGTGCAGATAGCGCGTCCGGCCGGTGACCTTGTCCGGGCCGTCCCGCTTCGGGGTCGACTTGCCGACGACGTCGAACGATGCGGCCATCGTCAGAACTTCACCGCTTCCTTGTGCTCGCCGAACACGTCCCGCATCGCCTGGGCGATCTCGCCGAGCGTCGCGTACGCCTTGACGGCTTCGAGGATCGGGTACATGAGGTTCTCGCGGCCGCGCGCGGCTTCGGCAACGCGGCGGAGCGCGATGCCCGCGGCGGCGCCGTCGCGCTGGCCGCGGATACGCTCGAGCTTGGCCAGCTGGGCCGCGTGCGCCTTGAGATCGAACGCGTAGAGCTCCACGTCGCGATCGGCCTCGGCGGCCGCGTCGCCGACGTGGCAGTTCACCGCCACCCTCGGGATCTCACCGGAGATGACCTTCTGCTCGAAGAGGTACGCCTGGCGGGCCACCTCGGCCTGGATCGCGCCGCTCCGGACGGCCTCGACGATGCCGCCCATGCGCTCGACGCTCGCCAGCTCCTCCTCGATCCGCTTCTCCATCGCGCTCGTGAGCGCTTCGACGTAGTACGAGCCAGCGAGCGGATCCACCGTGTCGGCGGCGCCCGACTCCTCGGCGCAGATCTGCATCGTGCGCAGCGCGATCAGCTGGGCCTTGGGCGACGGGATCGTGTAGGCCTCGTCGTAGGTCGGCAACGCCATGGTCTGAGCGCCGGAGAGCGCCGCGGCCAGCGCGATGTAGGCGCCGCGCACGATGTTGTTCTCCGGCTCCTGGACGGCGAAGGCCGAGCCGCCGCCGCCGATCAGGCTGCGGAACATCCACGACTTCGGGTTCGACGCCTGGAAGCGCTCGCGGAGCATGCGCGCGTAGAGCCGCCGGCCGGCGCGAAACTTCGCGACCTCCTCGAAGATCTTCCCCCACGCCGTGAAGTTGAACGAGATCCGGGGCGCGAACTCGTCGACGGCCATGCCCCGCGCGAGCATCAGCTCGACGTACGCGGCGGCGATCGCGAGGCCGTACGCCATCTCCTGCGCGGTGGTGCAGCCGGCCTCGCGGATGTGGTAGCCGCAGACGGACACCGGGTTGGAGCGCGGATAGTGGCGGGCCGAGAACTCGATCAGATCGGCGACGAGACGCAGCGAGGGATCGACCGGATAGACCCACGTCCCGCGCGCGATGAACTCCTTCAGGATGTCGTTCTGGGGCGTGGTGACGACGCGCTCCGCCGCCACGCCCTGCTTCTCGGCCACCGCGTAGTACATGGCGGTGATCGGCGCCGCCATGCCGTTGATCGTGAGCGACACGCTGACCCGGTCGAGCGGGATGCCGGCGAAGGCTTCTTCCATGTCGGCGAGCGTGTCGACGGCCATGCCGACCCGACCGACCTCGCCCTCCGCCTTGGGATCGTCGGAGTCGAGCCCGAGCTGGGTCGGCAGGTCGAAGGCGACATTGAGGGCGTCCTGGCCGTGGGTCATCAGGTACTTGAATCGCGCGTTCGTCTCCCCCGGCGTGCCGAAGCCGACGTACTGCCGCATCGTCCACACCCGGTCGCGGTACATGTGCTTGTGGATTCCGCGCGTGTATGGGTATTCGCCCGGCCGCCCGATGTCGCGGTCGAACTCGACGCCAGCGACGTCGTCGGGTCCGTAGACCGGCGCGATCGGGAAGCCGGCATGCGCTTTGATCTCTTTCATCGTCTCCTCCTCGGGCCTACCGCTCGAGAAAGCGTGTGAGGAACGGCAGGCTCTCCGGCGCAGATCAGGATCGCCGGGATCCGCGCGATGCGATCGCGCCGCCGCCAGAGCTCGTCGAACCAGGCGCTCGAGCCCAGCAGCTCGCGCGCGTACACCCAGGTGGCGTGACCGTCGAGCGGCTCGAGGTAGTGGCGCTCGACCGCCTTCGTGTAGCGCCGGCGGTCGGCGACGGCATATCGCTGCATCACGCGCACCGAGAATCCGCGGCGTTCGTAGAGATGGCGCCCGAGGCGCCCGCCGAAGAATCGGGCCACGCGCTCGACGGAGCGGTCGCCGGCGAACGACCACATCGGGGCTCCCTCGCCCTCGTCGACGTAGCTCAGACGACCGCCCTCGACGTCGAGGCCTCGCGGCTCGAACGGGTACTCCCGGCGGTCGACCCACGCAGGAATCAACGCGGCGGCTCCTTCTTGAACGCCTTCACGATCTCGGGGAGCGGCGTCCCCATCGGGAACACGTGACGCACGCCCAGCTGTTTCAGCGCCTCGACGTCACGCGGAGGAATGATACCTCCGACGACCACCGCGATGTCACCCGCGTCTTGCGCCCGCAACCCGTCGACGACGCGCCGCGCCAGCAGGAGGTGGGCGCCCGAGAGCACCGAGAGGCCGACGACGTCGACGTCCTCCTGGATCGCCTCTCGCACGATCTCTTCCGGCGTCCGCTTGAGCCCCGAATACACGACCTCGAACCCGGCGTCGCGCAGCGCGTAGGCGACCACCTTGGCGCCGCGATCGTGGCCGTCGAGCCCGGGCTTCGCGATGAGGACCTTCATGCCGGACGAAACGCCGGCAGCCAGCGCGCGTTCCCGTTGGGATCGTCGGCGATCCGGAGCGGCGAGACCCGGACGGTCTGGCCGATCGCGACCTTCGCCGGCTCGGCGTCGATCAGGATCGAGAAGACGCGGAGCCCGTCGATCTTCACGATCGCGAAGACACGCGGTCCCGCGAAGCCGGCGGGCAACCCCACCTCTTGAACCGTGAACGCGTGGATCGTTCCCTCGCCCGACAGGTCGACCCAGTCGAACCGGTCCGATCCGCACTCGCCGCAGAACGCACGCGGCGGCCACGCCAGCCGCTTGCACGCCTCGCACCGCGTCGTGGCCAGGCGCCCGGCAGCGAGCCGCGTATAGAACTCGTGGAGCTTCGTGTGCTCCGCCGATTCCAACGGGAACGGGTCGGTCGCCCGGAAGTAGCTCACGTCGCCTCCCGCCGCCGCTTGAGCTGGCGGAGCAGGTCGCGCACCTTGGCCGTCTCGAACGCCTCGCGGCGGTCGCCCGTGTAGTCGAAGAAGCCGCGCCCGGTCTTGGGGCCGAGCTCGTTGCGCGCGATCTTCTCCTCGACCAGCCGCGCCGGGCGGTAGCGGTCGTCACCGAGCGCTTCAGCGAGAAACCCGCTCGCGCGGTGGAGGATGTCGACGCCGCCCCAGTCGATGAACTCGAAGATCCCGACCGTCGCGTAGCGGAATCCCATCCCGGCCCTGAACGCCCGGTCCACGTCCTCGGGTGTCGCGACGCCTTCCTCGACCAGACGGACGGCCTCGTTCATCAGCAGGGCCTGCATCCGCGGCAAGATGAACCCGGGCGAGTCGGCGCAGCGCACCGGGATCTTTCCGAGCTTTTCGAGGAAGGCGACGGTGCGCTCGACGACCGCGGCGGCGGTCGCCCGGCCGGGCACCACCTCGACGAGCGGAATGATGTGCGCCGGATTGAGCCAGTGAACGACCAGGAAGCGCTGGTCGCCGCGGATCGAGTCGACCATGTGCTTGGGCGAGATGGTGGAGCTGGTGGAGGCGATGATCGCCTCGGGCGCCACCCGGACCGATACGCGCCCGAGGACGTCGCGCTTGAGATCGACGAGCTCCGGCAGTGCCTCCTGGACGAACCCACAGCCGTCGAGACCGTCGAGCCCGATCCGCTCCTCGATCCGGTCGAGCGCCGGCGCGATCTCTGCGGCCGCGATGACGCCCTCCTCGGCCATCAGGGCGAGGTCGCGTCGGATCTCACGCCGAGCGTCGGCGAACACCGCGGCGGCGCCACCGGCCGGCCGATCCTTGGCGTCGACCAGGAAAACACGGGAGCCGCCGAGGGCGAACGCGAGCGCGATCTGGCGTCCCATCCTGCCCGGCCCGAGCACCGCGGCGTGATTCGTCGACGCGCTCATCGACTCTCGCGGCCGTAGATCATGACGACGTGCTCACCCATCCCGCTGTTGTTGTGGGTGAGCGCGACGGACGCCTCCGGCACCTGGCGCGCGCCCGCCTCGTCCCGGAGCTGAGAGAACACCTCGGCCGCCTGGGCCACGCCGGTCGCGCCCAGCGGATGGCCACAACCCATCAGCCCGCCCCGCGGGTTCACCACGACATCGCCCCCGTAATCGCTCCGGCCCGCCGCGACGAAGGCGCCGGACTCGCCCTTCTCGCAGAAGCCCAGCTCCTCGTACGCGATCAGCTCGGCGATCGCGAAACAGTCGTGGACCTCGGCGACGTCGATGTCTTGCGCGCGGACACCGGCCATCGCGTACGCCGACTGGGCGGCGCGCCCGAGTGTGGGCCAGTGCGCGTAGTCCTCGTGGAGCGACGTCAGCTGGAAGCCGTCGAGCGCTTGGCCGGTGCCGCGAATCCAGATCGGCTTGTCGGTGAGGGCTCGCGCGCGGTCTTCCGAGGCGACCATCACCGCCGCGGCCCCGTCGGTGATCGGCGAGCACATGAAGAGCCGGAGCGGCGACGAGATCATCCGCGAGCCGAGCACCTGCTCGAGCGTCGCGCCGCGCTGGAAGTGCGCGTTGGGGTTCTTCGAGGCGTGCGTGTGATTCTTCACGCCGACCATCGCCAGCTGCTCCTCGGTGGTCCCGTACTCCGCGATGTGACGCTGCGCGGCCAGCGCGAAGCAGGGCGGGGCCGTGAGCCCGAACGAGGCCTCCCACTCGCGATCGACGCCGGTCCCCATGTTGAGGATCGCTTCCTCACCGCTCGGCAGGTTGAGCTTCTCGACGCCGAGCACCACGACGAGGTCGGCCAGCCCCGCGGCGATGAAAGCGTACGCATAGCGGATGCCGACCGTGCCCGAGGCGCACATGTGCTCCGTGCGCGCGCTCAAGGCGCTCGGCCTGATCCCGAGCGCCTCGGCGGCCATCGACGAGATGTGGGACTGGAACGCGGTCCGCTCCGGCATCACCGAGCCCACCACGAGGCCTTCGACGTCCTTCGGCTTCACCGCCGGCACCGAGTCGAAGCAGGCCTTCCCGGCTTCCCAGATCAGGTCCCGATAGCTCGCCTTCCGCACGCCGAACTTCGACACACCCGCCCCGATCAGTGCGACTTTCCTCATGACCGCCTCCGCATGAGGACGTGCTCCTCGTAGGTGCAGACCACCTCGTCCCGCTGGTTCTTCACGACCACGTCGAAGGTGACGACACCGCGGTCGACCTTGGACGACTCGCGCGCCTGCTTCACGGTCATCTCGGTGTGGATCGTGTCTCCGAACTTCACCGGCAGCGTGAAGCGGAGCCGGTCGAGCCCGAGGAGCGCCAGCGCCGTCCCCTCGAACCAGCCCGAGAGGTTCTGCTGACCGTTGGACACCGCGAGCGTCAGGATACCGTGGGCCACGCGGGCCCCGAACGGCGTCTGCTTCGCGAACACCTCGTCGGTGTGGAGCGGGTTGAAGTCGCCGGTGAGGCCGGCGAAGCGTGAGACGTCCCCGCCCTCCACCGTCCGGCGTCCCGTCGCGAGCACCTCGCCCACCTTGAAATCCTCGAAAAAGCGTCCGCGTGATTGCATCGTCCCTCCAGTGGATCGAGTCGCGTCAGGCGAATGCCGGGCCCCGGTCCCAGTCGAGATCGCGCCCGATGATCACGCGCAGGATCTCGGAGGTGCCTCCCCCGGGCAGGAGGAAGCGCGCGTCCCGGAAGTAGCGCTGGACCGGATACTCCATGGCGAGCCCATACGAGGCGAAGATCCGGGCCGCTTCGTCGGTGATCCTGACCGCGGTCTCCGAGGCGAAGAGCTTCGCCATCGCCGCCTCCCGCGTGATGACCCGCCCGAGGTCGAGCTGTGCCGCCGCCTGGTAGGTCACGAGGATCGCCGCGTGGAGCGAGGTCAGCATGTCGGCGAGCTTGAAGCCGATCGCCTGGTGCTCCGCGATCGGCTTGCCGAACGCCTGCCGCTCGCGCGCGTAGCCGAGCGCCGCCTGGTAGGCGGCGCGGGCCAGCCCCACCGAGATCGCGGCGGTCATGACGCGGATCTCGGAGAGAATGCCCCCGATCTTTTCGACTCCGCCCGTCTCGCCGCCGAGCAGGTGCTCGGCCGGAACCTCCACGTCCTCGAGCAGGATCTCGCCGGTCACCGAGGCGCGCACGGACATCTTCTCGATCGACTTGCCGAGCGTGATCCCGCGCATCGTCGCGCGGTCCAGCAAGAAGAGCGCAATGCTCTGCAGGCCGCGCTCGTCCGATGTCTTGGCCGCGACCGTCAGGAGATCGGCGACCGGCGCGCTCGTCACCCACGTTTTCGTGCCGCGCAGCACGTAGCGATCGCCGCGCCGCCGGGCTCGCGTGGTGATGTTCGCGACGTCCGAGCCGGCGTTCGGCTCGGTCAGCGCGAACGTCGCGATCAGATCGCCGCGGAGGGCCGGCACCAGGTAGCGCTGGCGCAGCGTTTCGGAGCCGTATTTATGAACGAAGTAGGTCCCCATCAGCGATTGCATCGCCGCCGCCGCGGCCACCGACAGCGAGCCCCGCGCCAGCTCCTCGGCAAAGAGGCAATACGTCACCATGTCGGCGTCGGCACCGCCGTACTTCTCCGGGTAGCGAAGGCCGAGATAGCCGAGCTCACCGATGCGCTTGAAGAGCTTGGTCGGGAACTCGGCGCGCTCGTCGAGCGTCTCCGCCACTGGGACCACCTCGGCGTCGACGAACCGCGCGACGGCCTTGCGGAACTCTTCCTGCTCAGCGGTGAACTGGATCATGACCGCGCCGTCCTCATCTCGTCGCGAAGCCGCCGCGTCGCGTCCGCGTTGACCGACAGCGCGGCGCCGGTTGCCGTGATCACCACGCCGTACTCGCGGCGTGCCGCTTCGATCGACACGTAGTCGTCGAGGACGTCCTCGAGGACGCGCCCGGGGTCGCGCTCGAGCGGATGACCATAGCCGCCGGCGCCCGACTGCTGGAACGACACGACGTCGCCGTAGGCGAGCTCGCGCGATTCCTTACCGTGGACGACCTCTTCGCCCCCTCCGGGGTTGAGGACGGTGCGGCCGAGCGCTCCGGGCCGGCCGCCGCACAGACCATACGGCGCGAACTTCTGCCGATCGGAGAGATTCGTCAGCTTGCCCTCGTCGCCGAGCAGACGCAGGTCGCGGCGGACGCCGCAGCCGCCTCGGAATTTCCCGGCGCCGGCGGAATCGCCGATCAGCTCGAAGCGCTCGACGACGATCGGCTGGTTGGCTTCCTGCGCCTCGACCGGAATGTTGGCGGCGTTGAACGCCCACGCCATCGCCTCGCAGCCGTCCTTGGTGGCGCGCGCGCCGGTCCCGGAGAGCACCAGCTCGTAGGCGACGAACCGGCGCTTCCGCGCGCGGTCCCAGCCGCCGAAGGTCGGGTTGGCCATGTGCGAGGCGGCCGCCGCGACCCGATCCGGCAGGGCCGGTGCGAGCGCGCCCAGCACCGACTCGAACGTGCGATAGCAGATGATCGCGCGGGGCCCGCCGCCCGCGGGCGGCCGCGGGTTGAGGAACGAGCCCTCGGGCGCCTCGACGGTGATCGGGCGCAGCGCGCCCTCGTTCATCGGACCGAGCGGGTCGGTGAGGCACTTCACCGCGGCGTAGGAATACGAGCGCGTGTAGTTGATGTAGGAGTTCATGCCCGACGCGGTCTCTCGGCTCGAGCCCGCGTAGTCGATGACCATCGAGCCGCCGGCCACGGTCACCGTGACGGCCACGCGCAGCGGCTCCGTGCCGGGGCCGCAATCGTCCATGAAGTCCTCGAAGCGGTAGACGCCGTTCGGGATCCTCTCGATGGCGGCGCGCATGCTCGCCTCGGTACGCGTGATGATCTCGTCCATACCGGCCAGCAGCGTCTCGCGACCGTAGCGCGCCGCGAGTTCTTGCAGCCGGAGCTCGCCCACCCGCAGGGCGCTCCGCTGGGCGCGCAGGTCGCCGAGCACCTTGTCGGGCGTGCGCGTGTTCGCCGCGATGATCCCGACGATGCCCTCCTGCTCCTGGTATTCCTTCCAGACCTTCGTCGGCGGGATGCGCAGCCCTTCCTGGAAGTAGTCGAAGATCCCTTCGACGCCCTGGCTGCCCGGCCGCTGACCGCCGACGTCGGTGTGGTGCAGGATGTTCACGGCGAAGCCCACCAGCGCGCCGTCGTGGAACGCGGGTTGGGTGACGAAGAAGTCGGGCAGATGACCGGAGCCGAGGAGCGGATCGTTCAAGAGGATGGCGTCGCCGGGTCTCAAGGTCTCGACCGGGTGAGCCGCGAGCGCGTTTCGCACCGCGAACGACATCGCGCCCATGTGCCCGGGCGAGTACGGGCCCTGCGCCACCATGCGCCCGCGCGGATCGAAGACCGCGACCGAGAAATCCTGACCCTCGCGCGCCTGCTCCGAGTAGGCGGTCCGGTGCACGGTCGTCCCGATCTCGACGGCGATCGACTGCAGAGCGCCCCAGATGACGCCGAGGGTGATCGGATCGACGGGGCTCATGCCGGACGCGTCTCCGCGATCAGGTTCGCGTACTCGTCGACCGTCGCCGTCACACGAGGCGGCAGGACCGTCGTCGACTCGCGCTCCTCGACGATCGCCGGGCCGGTGAGCGACGTGCCCGCGGCGAGCTCGTAGCGGTCGTACACCGGCGTGTCGGTGTAGCCGCGAGCCTCGGGGAAATAGGCGCGACGCGTCGCCTTGCGCCGCAGGTCCGCCGCCCTCGCGCCCGCCTTGGCGAGCGCGACGCGCGGCGAGCCGACGACGGCCGAGAGCTTCCACGTGACCACCTCGACCGGCTCCGCCGGGTTCGCGTAGCCGTAGCGGGCGGCGTAGACCTCGTGGAAGCTCGCCTGCACGCGGGCGAGCGCGGCGCCGTCGAGCCGGCCCCGGGGAATCGGCACGGTGACCTCGTAGCCCTGGCCGACGTATCGGGCGTCGGCCGAGCGCGCGGCCATCACGTCGCCCGCGACGGCGGATTCCTGCACGACCGCGATCGCCTGGGCGCTCATCTCGTCGTACATCGCGTCGAGCGCGGCGCCGTCGACCGCATCGAGGCGGCGCACGTACGTGCGCGCGACGTCGAACCTCACCTCGGCGGCGAGCAAGCCGATCGCCGCCGTCACCCCGGCCGACGCCGGCAGCACGATGCGCGGAATCCCGAGCGCCTGAGCGAGCCGGCAGCCGTGGACGGGCCCCGAGCCGCCGAACGCGACGAGCGTGAGATCGCGCGGGTCGCGCCCGCGCTCGATCGACACCACGCGCGTCGCCAGCTCCATGTTGGTGTTGACGATCGCATGGATGCCCCACGCCGCGTCCTCGAGTGACAGCCCCAGCGGCCGCGCGACCCGTTCCTCGATCGCACGCGCCGCGGCGCCGGCGTGAAGCTTGATCGAGCCGCCGGCGAAGTAGTCGGGATTGATGTAGCCGAGCACGACGTCGGCGTCGGTGACGGTAGGGTCCATGCCGCCGCGCCCGTAGCAGACCGGCCCCGGCGCCGACGAGGCGCTCTCGGGCCCGACGGCGATGACCCCGAGCCGGGCCTGCGCGATCGAGCCGCCCCCCGCGCCGATCTCGACCAGGTCGATCGCCTGGATGTTCATCGGCAGCCCGCTGCCGGGCGCGTTGTTCACGCGATGAAGCTCGAAGGCCGTCGTCGTCGCGGGTCGCCCGTTCTCGATGAGCGCGAGCTTGGCGGTCGTGCCGCCCATATCGAAAGCGATCAGCTCGCGGTGGCCGGTGAGCTCGCCGTACGCGGCCGCCATCAAGGCGCCGGCGGCGGGACCGGACTCGATCATCCTGACCGGGTAGCGCTGCATCGCCTCGGCCGTCGCGATACCACCGGAGGACTGCATCACGAATAGCCGGCCGCGGTATCCGCGCCGGCCCATCGCGGTCGCGAGGCCGCGGAGATACTCGCGGACGATCGACATCACGTAGGCGTTCACGACGGTCGTCGACGTCCGCTCGTATTCCCGGAAGGTGGGCGACACCTCGTGAGAGAGCGTGACCGTGACGTGGGGCGCTTCCTCGGCGACGAGGGCCGCGATGCGCCGCTCGTGCGCGGGATTCAGGTACGCGTGGAGCAGGCACACCGCGAGCGTGGTCACGCCGCGAGCGGCCAGCTCGCGGATCGCCCGCCGCGCGTCGGCCTCCTCGAGCGGCGTTCGCACGGCGCCGTCGGCCAGGACACGCTCGGTGACCTCGCCGATCAGGCGGCGCGGAATCAGCGACGCCGGCTTCTCGATCTGGAGATCGTAGACCTGATAGCGCTTCTCACGTCCGATGATGAGCACATCGCGAAAGCCGCGGGTCGTCAGGAGCCCGACGCCGCGCGCCTTGCGCTCGATGACGACGTTGGAGCCGAGCGTGGTGCCGTGAACCGCCTGCGCCACGTCGCTCCACGGCACGCCGGCCTGCGCCAGGAGCGCATCGAGGCCGGCCAGGCAGGCCTCCGACGGGTCGGGATACGTCGTGAGCCGCTTGCCGGTGGAGAGCTCGCCGGAGGGCGACTGGAGGACGAAGTCGGTGAAGGTTCCGCCGACGTCGAACCCGACGCGATAGGGCACTGTCAGTTCCGGCGCTCCGCGCGCGAGAGCACGATGCGGTACGGATAGCGGCGCCCGGTCTGCCACGAGATCGTGTGCTCGACGGGCTCGCCGCTCAGCGCGAAATAGGTGCGCTCGAAGAAGAGCAGCGGCGATCGAGCGCGGATCTGCAGCTGCTCGGCCACCTGCCGCGGCGCGAGCGCGGCGTCTACGACCTGCTCCATCAGCTTGATCGGGATACCGAGCAGCCGCTCGATCGCGCCGATCATCGAGGTCTTCGAGAGGTCTTCGTCGGAGAGCGCGGTACCGATCGTCAGCGGCATGTAGGCCGTCACGTGCTGGAAGGGCCCGGCTTCGGAGTGCCGGACCCCGACGATGCAATACGCCGACGAGCGTGGCGGCAGGCGGAGCGCTTGAGCGATGTTCGCCGGCAGGAGCACGACCTCGCGCGACACGAACTTGAACCAGGTCTCGTCGCCCAGCGCCATCATGTCGCCCACCGAGCCGATCACCCGGAGCTTCCGGTCACCGCCCGCGGCGGGGGTCGCGAACGTCCCGCGGCCGGCATGGCGATAGAGTCGTCCCTCCTGGACCAGGACGTCGAGCGCCTGACGGATGGTCGGGCGGCTCACCTTGAAGCGGGCACAGAGCGTGTGCTCGGAGGCGATCCGCTCCCCCTCGTCGCGGAGCTCTCCGCGGATGGTGTCGGCGATTTGCAGATAGCGAGGAATGCCGGGGCGGTAATTCAAAGGGAGCGACCTCCTGCTGTCAAGATGTCTAGACACGTACCACCCTGAGGCGGCTGCCGTCAAATCTCGCGTCTCGAGGGAGGAGCTATCCGGCCGAGAAGCGGCGCGCGTTGCCCATGTGGGGCCAGGCGGCCGCCTGCACGTTCGCCAGTATCTGACGGAAGTGGTTCCGGTCGTGGTGGACCCACTCGTGCAGCAGGTCGCTCACCCGTAGGTGGCCAACCTTCGGATGCTGTCCGCCGCGTCCGAGGTCGGCGGCCCGGAGACCGGCGACCAGGCCGACGCTGTCTCGGCGGAGCGCGTCGAACTCGGCGGTCAGGGCCGCGGCCGGCCGCTGGCAGTCGCGGCGCGCCCGGGCGACCTCGCCCTGATCCCAGCCTTCCAGGCGGGGCTCGTCGCCCGCCAGAATGAGGCGGATCCGACCCGCGAAGCCGCGGCGCTCGCTCTCGATGAGATGACCGAGCACTTCCTTCGCGCACCATTCGCCGGCCGCCGGATGCCAGCCGAGGACGTCGTCGCTCAGCGCCGCGAGCTCGGCGTGGATCGCCGCCGCCGTGCTCTCGAGTAGCCGCGCGACCTCGGCAGGCTCGAGCGGTCTCGGGTCCTGCGTCATCGGCCGGCCCCGCGGGCGAGCTCGCGCGCGATCACGATTCGCTGGATCTGATTCGTGCCTTCGTAGATCTGGGTGATCTTGGCGTCGCGCATGAAGCGCTCGACCGGATACTCGCGGGTGTAGCCGTACCCGCCGAAGATCTGGACGGCGTCGGTCGCGACCTTCATGGCGGTGTCGGCGGCGAAGCACTTCGCCATCGACGATTCGAGGGCCGTCGCGACCCCCCCGCGGTCCACCAGGGCCGCGGCGTGATGGACGAGGAGCCTGGCGCCGTGTACGGCGATCGCCATGTCAGCCAGCATGAACTGGACGCCCTGGAAGGCGCCGATCGGCTGACCGAACTGCTGCCGCTCCTTCGCGTACCCCACCGCGGCGTCGAGCGCGGCCTGGCCGATGCCCACCGCCTCGGCGCCGACCGCCGGGCGCGAGCCGTCGAGCACCCGAAGCGCGATCTTGTAGCCCTCGCCCTCTTCGCCCAGGCGATTCTCGACCGGCACCTCACAGTCGGACAGATGGAGCGCGGCGGTAGGCGAGCCGCGGATCCCGAGCTTGCGCTCGAGCTTGCCGACGGCGAAGCCGGGGAAGGTCGGCTCCACGAGAAAGGCGGTCACGCCGCCCTTGCCGCGGCCCTTGTCCACCGTCGCGAACAGCGTGATGACCGACGCCTTGCTTCCGTTCGTCACCCAGAGCTTGACGCCGTCCAGGACGTAGCGGTCGCCCTTGCGAACGGCGCGCGTGGAGATGGAGGCCGCGTCGGAGCCGGCGCCCGGCTCCGAGAGCGAGAACGCCGCCGTGATCTCGCCCGAGGCCAGACGCGGCAGAAAGCGCCGCTTCTGCGCCTCGGTGCCCGCCGCGACGATCGGCCAGCCGCCGGCGTACTGGACGAGATAGATGGTCGCGGACGATGCGCACGCCCAGGCGATCTCCTCGACGGCGAGGCAGAACGCCAGGGTGCCCATGTCGGTCCCGCCGTAGGCCTCGGGGATGTAGAGCCCCATGAGACCCTGGTCGCCGAGGAGCTTCAGGGACTCGTCCGGATAGGCTTCGGCTTCGTCCACGTGGGCGGCCAGCGGCGCGATCCGGTCGCGCGCGATCGCCCGCACCAGATCGCGCATCTCGCGCTGCTCCGCCGTCAGATAGAAGTCGTCACGCCCCATCGCACATGGGTCTCGTCTCGTACAGGCTACGCCTTCGCTCAAGTCGCACGCTGACAATTCTCGTCACGCGTGCCTACGAATTTTTGTCGACAAAAATCCGGATAACCCCGGCGATGCGCCGCAAGTGCGCGGGATTGCGACCAGCCACCACCTGGCACCGAGGGTGCACCTGGGTGGCGCCATGCGGACGTCGGAGAAAGTCGTGGTGGTGATGCCGGCCTACAACGCGGGGCGCACGCTCCGTCTCACATACGAGGAGCTGCCGAAGGACGCGGTCAGCCTCGTGATCCTGGTGGACGACGGGTCCACCGATGGAACGCTCGAGGTCGCTCGGCAGCTCGGCCTCGAGATCTTCGTGCACAACCGGAATTACGGCTACGGCGCGAATCAGAAGACGTGTTACGCGGAGGCGCTGCGCGCGGGAGCGGACATCGTGGTCATGGTCCATCCCGACTACCAGTACGATCCGCGGCTGGTTCCGCAGATCATCGATCCGATCGTCCGTGGGGAGGCCGACGTCGTGTTCGGCTCGCGACTGAAGAGCGGTT
>Ga0207684_10003298_pt1 | contig 15842 bp, 17 predicted proteins | sample KBSK5501metaG_FD_184342 | JGI IMG/M metagenome (GOLD analysis project Ga0207684, IMG submission 184342) | Corn, switchgrass and miscanthus rhizosphere microbial communities from Kellogg Biological Station, Michigan, USA - KBS K5-50-1 metaG... | ecosystem: Host-associated > Plants > Roots >...
CTGCGTTGATCTCGTCTCCCCGGCGAGTGTGTTCCTTCTCCATGGCAAGCAACTTTTTTCGAGCCTCAAGCCATGCGGCTTGTGATACGACTTTAGGGTTCTTTAGTGGATTTTTTATCATGGCGACTTCTTTCTTGGTTTGGTTTCTTTCCGCCGCGGAATAGCTTGGTCACGGCAAGTGCCGACAAACCGCCCGCGGAGGTTGAGCCAGCGACAACCAGAGCCGCTGTTGAAATGCATATTGGGCACATAAGGTTTAACGGTTTGTTTCAATGACACGACGAATGGGGCGAGCCTGTCGTGGACAACAGACACAGGATTTTTTCAGGGCAGAAAAAAATCTCGGAATCGTCGAGCTGGAAGCTCAACCAACGGTGAAGCTAGAAGCTTCGGCCGAATCCTCCGGATTCACCGTGGGTTGAGCTTCCAGCTCGACGACGAAAGGGCACCTCTTGATCCATTCGCTTATCCAGCGGAGAGTCCTGGCCAAATGCGTCTTGCCTGCCTTTTGATCGGATTCACCCTCGCAGCCGCCCCCATTGTTCGGGCCCAGGCACAGTCCCTTGATTCCTTGCCTTTCGCAGTTCATCAGACGATCGACCAGGAGAAAGGGAGCGGTATTCCCAAGCTCGTTGATACGTATCACTGGGGTGACGCGACGGTTTACTGCATTGAGATCGACATAAATGGAGTGCCGGATACGGAGCTGCATATCGCTGACACCGGTAAACTCATCCGCGTCGATCGGCTCCGGGAGCCGGAAGACGAGAGCGAATAGAAAGATAAGAGAATCGTACGAAAAGATAACAGAATCGTGCGGCTACGTTCTGGCTGTTCAGCCAGAATAATCATTTGTTACACTCCGCACTTTTAGGCGCGTTGCAGTAACGTTGCTAACCTTTCCGCCTCCGTACCGCACGTGCGAGACGCCGGCGCGACAAGTTGGAGGTATTAAATGAGTCAAACATTTCAGCGAGTTCCAAATCGCTGGGTACTAGCCGCCGGCGGCGTGCTGATGCAGATAGCTCTCGGAGCAGTTTATGCTTGGAGCGTTTTTCGGGATCCGCTTGTTAAGGGATTTGGATGGTCGATTCCCCAAGTAACATGGACCTTCTCAATCGCGATCCTGGTTCTAGGTTTTGCCGCATTTCTCGGCGGCCTGTGGATGAACTGGGTCGGGCCCCGCGTCGTTGGAATCGCAGCCGGATTGTGCTATGGCGCCGGCGTTGCGCTGGCGAGCCTTTCCGCACACCAACTGGCAGTTCTCTATCTGACCTACGGACTTCTGGGAGGAATCGGGTTGGGACTCGGCTACATCGTACCGGTCGCAACGTTGGTGAAATGGTTCCCAGACCGGCGCGGCTTCATCACTGGACTTGCCGTCGCCGGGTTTGGCGCAGGTGCCCTGTTAACTGCTCCACTCGCAACAACTTTAATCCAGAGTGTTGGAGTTCTTCAGACTTTCGGGGTTCTCGGTATTGTGTATCTGGTTGCGGTTGTAGCCGGTGCATCCGTGATGCAAAACCCACCAGCCGGTTGGAAGCCTGCGGGATGGGAACCGACCGCTAAACAGCAAGCGGCTCTGGCCAGGAAGGATTACACTCTTGCAGAGGCGCTGTCGACCTGGCGATGGTATGTGCTCTGGGCCATCCTTTTTCTGAACGTGACCGCCGGCATCAGTATCATTTCCCAGGCAGCGCCGATGGCGGTCGAAATCAGCGGGGTAACGGCGATCGTTGGCGCGGGAATGGTTGGCACAATTTCGATCGCGAATGGCGCGGGAAGGCTACTCTGGGCTTGGCTTTCTGACGCGATTGGTCGCAGGACGGTCTTCGCAGTCATGTTTCTATTACAAGTTGCACTCTTCTTTCTTTTGCCATCCCAGCACGCTTTTCCCATTCTTGTCGCTTTTTGTTTTGTTATAATTTCCTGCTACGGAGGAGGATTTGGTACGATGCCTGCGTTTGCGACCGACTATTTCGGTCCAAAGTTTGTCGGCGCCATCTATGGGTTAATGTTGACAGCGTGGGGATTTGGCGGCGTCGCCGGACCCTACCTGATCGCTTGGATTCGACAAGTCACCGGGAGTTACGCGGGCGCGCTGACTATAATTGGTTGGGTCATGCTCGTCTCAACGCTATTACCTCTTTTCTTACGGGGGCCAAAAGCAACGGATGCCGCAGATCGCAAATGACAGATCTCAGGCCGCCTCCTACCGCAAGCTTTCAATTGCGGTCGAGGTAGCAGTCAACTTCCTCTTACCTTGGCTGGTATTTCACTTTACCAAAAACCGTTTCGGCGAAACGAACGGCCTCTTGCTTTCCTCAATTCCGCCAATTCTCTGGAGTATCTTCGGAGTGATCCGGTTTCGGCGCCTCGATGCCGTGAGTGTGATTGTGGTGTTAGGCATTCTGATCTCGCTCGCCATTTTTGCGCTAGGCGGCAGCCCTCGCATGTTACTCGTACGCGAATCGCTGATCACAGGTGTGGTTGGCATTCTTCTGCTCGGATCGCTACTGCTCCCTCGCCCGCTGATGTTTTATGTGGCCCAGGCTACTGCCGCACAACATTCACCCGAAGATGCCCAGAATTTCGGCGCGCTTTGGACACGGCCAAACTTCGTTAAATGCATGTACCGTCTGACGCTGGTATGGGGCGTTGGGCTTCTGCTTGAAGCCTGTGTTCGCGTCGGCCTGGCATGGAGAATTGCAATCGAGCAGTTCCTGATCGTCTCCCCAATCATCGCATACACTGTCTATTTCACTCTCTTTGGATGGACCTTCTGGTATGTCAGAAAGTCAAAAAACGCCGGCGCGAGTAACGCCGTCAATGCCAACAGTGCCAACAACGAACATGCGTGATTTCCGACGCTGTTGGCACTGTCGGCGCTGTCGGCGTTAACTATAAGGACCCTCAAAAATGATTTCGGAGAGACTGCGCCGATCGTTGGGCGTCTCGCGCTCTTGCAGTCTTTCGGGCAGATCCTCTTTCTTTCCGGGTTTACCGATCACCGCCATCGCTTCGACTCGAAAATCGTCGGGAATTTTCAGTGTTGTCTTTGCCTTTTCGTAGTCGAACCCCTGCATTCCGTGAACGACCAGTCCTTTCAGTGAGGCCTGTAGGGCGAAGTTTTCCCAGGCAGCGCCCGTGTCGAACGAATGCGTTATCGATGGCTCACCGTTATGATCGAATGTTGTCTTTGAAACAAACACAATGAGCGCGGCAGCATTCTTTGCCCAGGTCTTATTAAATTCGACTAGCAGATCAAGAAAGAGCGGCCAATGCTCCGTGTCGCGTCGGGCGTACAGTATTCGCCAAGGCTGATTATTATAAGATGATGGCGCCCAGCGCGCAGCTTCAAAGAGCAGGAGCAATTCTTCTTCGGGAATTGATGCACCTGACATCGCACGCGGCGACCATCGATCGAGAAACAGTTTGTCGATTGGGTAATCGGCCTTTCGTTTTTCGCTTCCTTTGATCATGGGTGGAAACTACATCACCGGAGGCAGGTTCCAATTAACAAGGTGACCTGCCATATCCTCCGGCACGTCCCAAGCGCGAACCAACTCGAGCTCAATCAATTCTGCAACAAACCCCTGTAACTTCAGGTCGCCGTGCTCAAGTCTTTTGCTGGCAATTGTTGATGCGCTCTTCGGATAAACTGCCGCAAGCGGTTCGAATCTCCCGCGCATAACCGGTACAACGCCGCAACTCGCTTCTCTCTGTTGGAGGACTTGTTGAAGAAACTTCGATCCGATGAACGGCAGATCGACCGCGAGTGCCACCAACCAATCTGAGTTGATAGATTCCAAACAAATAGCAATTCCGCTCAACGGCCCTTTACCCGGCTGTCTGTCCGGCAGCACTGCAACAGAACTCGGCAATCCTGCTCTCGAGGGACCGGAAATGATTAGCTCATCCGGGTGCAACATCTTGAGGACCGCGAGCTGGCGATACCAGAGCGGAACCTCTCGCCCGCGCCACATAACAGGAAGCATCGCTTTGTCGCGCCCCATCCGTTTCGAAGCGCCTCCGGCAATCAGAGCTGCAGCTAATACAGAGCTGTTCATCGCAGTAAATCTAGCTAAATTCCTGCTTTCCGCCGCACAGAGAAACGCACAAAGAGGCGCGGACGCCCCAATGAGCGCAACAGAAAGCCATCACCACGATCATTCTCATCACGGTCATGGACACTCGCATGTTCCAGCCTCGTTTGGTCGGGCATTCGCAATCGGCATCGCGCTGAATGCTGTCTATGTCGCTATTCAAGTCTTGTTCGGAATCATTGCACATTCGTTGGCGCTAGTGGCCGATGCCGGTCATAACTTCGGGGATGTACTTGGACTCGTTCTGGCCTGGTGGGCCAGCCATCTCACGAGCCAGCCGCCGAGCGATCGACGCACGTATGGCCTCCGGAGATCTTCAATCCTGGCAGCACTGACAAACGCTATTTTCTTGCTATTGGCCGTCGGCGGAATCAGTTGGGAAGCCATTCGCAGATTTGGCAACCAGGCAGAGGTCGCAGGCTCAACCGTTATCTGGGTTGCCGCGATCGGAATTGTCATCAATCTTGGAACCGCCCTTTTGTTTCAGTCCGGAAGCCGCTCGGATTTGAACATTCGCGGAGCGTTCATGCATCTGACCGCGGATGCAGCGGTCTCCTTTGGAGTGGTAGTTACAGGAATCATCATGCTATTCAGCGGCTGGCGTTGGCTTGATCCGGCGGTCAGTCTGTTAATCAATGCAATCATCGTCTATGGAACGTGGGGTTTGTTGCGCGATTCGTTCAACCTGGCGATGGATGCTGTACCGCCAGGCGTCGATGTCCCCGCAGTGCGTGATTATCTCGGCGGCGTTCCAGGAATCACGAATGCGCATCACTTGCATATTTGGGCTTTAAGCACGACCGAGACGGCCCTGACTGTTCATCTGGTGAAGCCCGATCCAGCAAACGACGATGGCGTGCTTAACCAGATCCATCGAGAGCTTGAAGAGCGCTTTCACATCGGGCATGCCACGATTCAGTTTGAGCGCGAAAATTCGTGTTCGTCTACATTAGGATCTTATGCAGAACCGCATTGATACGACATTTGCCAAGCTTCGGGACCAGAATCGAAAAGGGTTCATGGCGTACATCACCGGCGGCGATCCAACATTGAAGCGAACCGTTGAAATCGCGGTGGCGCTTGAAGACGCAGGCGTTAATTTTCTAGAGATCGGGATTCCTTTTTCTGATCCTTTAGCCGACGGCATCGCGAACCAACTCGGCGCTCAAAGGGCGCTGGCGGCGGGAACCAACGTACGAAGCCTTCTGCAAAGCGTAGCGGCAATCAGGCAGCGGACCCAGATACCGCTGGTCTTGTACGGTTATCTCAATCCGCTCTTCCAGTATGGCCTTTCTCGATTCGAGCAAGATGCTGCCAATGCCGGTGTCGACGGACTCCTGCTGCTAGACTTCCCTCCGGACGAAGCTTCGCTCGCAACGGAAACTGGGGTACATCGGATACGACTGGTGGCGCCGACTACCTCAGAATCGCGAATCGCGCGAATTGTTTCGCAAGCAAGCGGTTTCATCTATTATGTCTCGCGTGAAGGTGTTACCGGTGAACGCTCGGATGTTTCTCAAGGAATCAATGAACAAGTCGCCCGCATTCGAAAATACACCGATCTACCGGTTGCCGTCGGGTTTGGAATCTCCACGCCTGACCAGGCGAGAACGGTAGCTCAGTTAGCCGATGCGGTGGTCGTCGGAAGCGCGATCGTTCGCCGGATCGGCGAGATCGGAGACACTGACACGCTGGCAAAGCAAATCGGCGTCTTCGTTCGACCTCTGGTAAGCGCTGTCGAATCGTGACCCTCCAGGTCACGATAGGTTCGGGAACCACTTCTTACACTGCGCCGAAATAAACGGATATTCCCATTTCTGCCCCTGGAACGCTTTAATAATTCCGATGATCCAGAGAATCATGCCGCCGAGCCAGACGGCAAAATGGAGCAGGCCGAAAAGCGGAATGAATATGATGCGAAGACCAGGAATACCGGCAAAAATGCCGCCCAGGACGCTCACGGCAAGGGAAAGAACAAGCCAGAATCCGCCAAAAAACATCGCCTGAACCGCCCAGTGCCGAACGAATTGGTCTTTCTTCTCAATGAGATAGAAAATAAGCCCCCCGATTAGGGTAAAAATCGCGCATAGACCGGCCGCAATATTTGATGGCAGCCCGGTATCGCTCGAACCCGTTGAAACAGGTGGTGGAGTAGTCGGTGATGCGTCAGCCATAACAAAAGAGTTATTGGAAAGGCACCGATCTTAGGACCGCACTTGGCAAAGTCAAGATTTCACGTGCTTCGCGCCATCCCTGGGACTACTGTCGCGCCTTATGTTGAGCGCTGGAATAGTCGGACTCCCTAACGTGGGGAAATCGACCCTTTTCAACGCAGTGACCCGTACTCGGAAAGCCGAAGCGGCCAACTATCCTTTCTGTACGATTGAACCGAATCAAGGCGTAGTCCAGGTGCCCGATCCGCGGTTGGAGGCGTTGGCCAAACTGTCGCATTCCGCAAAAGCAGTTCCTGCAGCCATCGAATTCGTCGATATCGCCGGTCTCGTGCGGGGCGCCAGCAAGGGAGAAGGACTCGGAAACCAGTTTCTAAGCCATATCCGAGAGGTGGACGCGATTGTACAAGTCGTCCGCTGCTTTGAAGATACCGATATTCACCACGTGAGCGGTTCAATCGATCCAATTCGCGATATCGACGTGATTAACACTGAGCTGGTGCTCGCTGACCTGGCCTCCGTGCAGAAACGTCTGGACCGCCTGCAAAAACAGGTTCGCGCCGGCGACAAGCATGCAAAAACCGAAGCGGCCCTTTGCGAGCGGCTTGTGATTCATCTCAATGAAGCCAAACCTGCGGTAACATTGCCTGCTACACCGGAAGAGAAAGCGTTGCTCCGATCCTTTTTTCTGCTGTCGGCGAAGCCCACGATTTTTGCGTGTAATGTCGGCGAGTCCGATCTGGCAGGCATCAACGAAAACAACTCATCGAGCCCGGCAGCAAAACATGTAAAAGCGGTTTCCAGCTATGTAGCGACGCATCTATCGACAGAAGCTGTCGTCATCAGTGCTCAAATCGAGAGTGAGCTGGCGGAATTGCCTGGTCCGGAAGCCGCCGAATATCTGGCAGGTCTCGGCGTTAAAGAGAGCGGGATCGATACGCTGATCCGCGCAGTTTATCATTTGCTCGGGCTGCGCACCTATTTCACTACCGGCGAAAAGGAGTCGCGTGCATGGACGATTCATGCCGGTGACAAAGCTCCGGCTGCCGCCGGCGTTATCCATTCCGATTTCGAACGCGGATTCATCGCCGCGGAAACCGTTCACTACGATGATTTAATCCGCCTCGGCTCATTCGCAAAAGCTCGCGAAGCCGGCAAACTCCGCATCGAAGGCAAAGAATACGAAGTCAAGGACGGCGACGTCATGGAATTCCGGTTCAACGTTTGACCAGGCGCGTTTTGCGTTCGGCGCAATCGTATCCTCCTCCTCGTTCTCGTCCTCGTCCTCGATTCTCAGGGAGATGGCAGCCGCACGAGGTCGCGCTGAAGCGCGACCCTACCGACGAAAGAGGCTCGCCCACCAGCGCCAAACGCGAAACGCCAAATGCCAAACGCTAATCCCCCTTTACAGCGGCAGGCTTCTGGGACAGTTTCACCGCTCATGCCGATCGTTCGTTGTTTTGTTGCTGTATTATTATTGATCGCAACGGATGCGTTCGCACAGACGGCGGTTGATATTCGGCGGGGCCTGGTCCGTATATCTACTACCTCGCAGGAGCCGGACTACAAGGCTCCGTGGAATCCAGGTGCAACCAGCGGAGGCCTTGGCGCTGGCTTCGCGGTCGACGGCGACCGCATTCTGACTAACGCGCACGTCGTCAGTAACGCGCGATTCATCTCGATTGACCGCGAGAACGATCCTCAACGCTACCAGGCAATTGTTCAATTTATCGGCCATGACTGCGATCTAGCGGTCCTTCGTGTTCTAGACCGGAGCTTTTTCAAGAACACTCACCCTCTCGGCTTTGGTGGGATACCGGCAATCGAATCTCCGGTTAGCGTCTATGGTTATCCCATCGGTGGCGAACGCCTCTCGGTTACCCGCGGAATCGTTTCGCGGATCGATTTTCAGACCTATTCTCATTCCGCCGTCGACCAGCATTTGGCTGTCCAGATTGATGCGGCTATCAACCCGGGGAATTCCGGCGGTCCGGTAATGCAGAACGGAAAAGTGGTCGGAGTCGCTTTTCAAGGTTATAGCGGCGATGTAGCTCAGAATGTCGGCTACATGATTCCGACGCCGGTCATACAGCGGTTCCTGCAGGACATTTCCAGCGGGAACTACGACGGCTACGTCGATCTCTCTATCAGCTATACAAAACTGCTGAACCCGGCCGCCAGTCGCGCGCTCGGTATAAGCGATCCGAACGAAGGTGTTTTGGTCAGCTCTGTCTCAGCCGGCGGATCATGTGCAGGGCAATTGCAAAAAGGCGATGTGCTGCTGAGCATCGATGATCATCCGATCTCCAGCGATGGATTCGTCCAGCTCGACGGAGAGCGCGTGGATATGCCTGAAATTGTAGAACGCAAATTCAAAGGCGACAAAGTCCGGCTTGGGATTCTGCGGAATAAACAGAAAGAGACAGTCGATATCGATCTGAAAGGGGCGTGGCCTTACCTGCTTCAAGCGAATCGGTATGACACTCCGCCGCGCTTTGTGCTTTTCGCGGGACTCGTTTTCCAGCCGCTATCAAAGAACTTCATGGACGCCTATCAGGTCGATGATCTGCGGCTCCGTTATTACTATACTTCTTTCGTCAGTGACGAGATTTACAAGGAGCACCCTGAAGTCATTGTCCTATCGAATATTCTACCCGATCCAATCAATGCGTATTTATCGAACCTCCGTTTTCAGATCGTTGACTCGATCAACGATCAAAAGGTTCGTACATTACGCGACGTCGCGAACGCTTTTGCGCAAAAGCCCGACTTCTACGTCATACGATTCATCGGCAGCAGCCGTCCCGCAGTCCTCGATCGCTCCGCGGTCGAAGAGGCGCGAAACCGTATCCTCGCGAACTATAACGTTCACACAGAACAGTACCTGGAAGGAGGGATTACTCCGTGAGAAGCGTTCCCGCATTCTTGGTATCGATGATCACCGCTCTTCCGCACTGGGCCGTTCGCCTGCCTTCATCCTCCTCGTTCTCGTCCTCATCCTCGACGCCAATCGCACGCTGCCTTCGCCGCGCCTTGTTCTTAGGTCTAGGCTGGCTGGCGTTCTACGGTCCAACCCATCTTGCTACCGCTGCCCCAGAACCGACTCCGCAAGAGGAGCCGGTTTCGGCCCAGCAGAAAGGGTCCGTTATCAGGGTCAATTCGACCAACCAATCATATGACTTTTTCCGGCCATGGAATAAGCAAGCACCTGGCGGCCGCCGCGGTCTCGGCGTGCTGATCGACGGCAACAAGGTGCTGGTAACGGCTGAGTTGGTGACCAATAGCGACTACGTCGAATTGGAAAGGCCGGATGGCGGCGCCAAAATGTCAGCCGCAGTTCAAGTCATCGATTATGAAGCGAATCTCGCTCTTCTGACTCCAGCTGATCCGAAGTTCTTGCAGGGTATGGTGTCGTTAGAAGTCGATCCAAAAGCCAGAACCGGAGATAAACTCTCAGTTCTTCAGCTGGAATCTAATGGTACCCCTGTCTCAACCCAAGCGCTAGTCACAAGCGTGGAAGTTGGCAAATACGCGCTCGAAGATTCTGGCTATCTCATGTTGCGCCTGAGTTGCCCGCTGCAATTTCGGGAAAACAGCTTTACTCTGCCGATTACCAAAGAGAATAAGCTGGCAGCTTTTCTAATGCGATACGACAGCCGTTCTCAAGCAGTCGATGCCATTTCGGGACCGGTCATCGAACACTTCATGAAAGAAGCGCAACACGAGCCGTATCAAGGATTTCCTCGAGCAGGAATGGCGATTTCCCCTACTCGCGATCCGCAGTTGCGTCGGTATCTGAAGCTGCAGGATTCTGATGGCGGAGTTTACGTAAACGAAACTGAACGTGGCGGTCCGGCTGAGAAGGCTGGCATCCGGCCGGGCGATGTGCTTGTCGCGATTGGAGACAAACAGGTGGATCCGGACGGAAACTATGTGCACCCTTTTTACGGTAAACTATCAATCACCCATCTCACCACAACGGAGGCATATTCTGGCGAGTCGCTCGCAGTAACCGTAATTCGAGACGGTGAACGGAAGCGGCTGAATATGGAGCTTTTCCGGCAATCGCCGGAGGACTACGTGGTTGATCCCTATTCCACCGGACAACAACCGCACTACTACATTCTGGGGGGGCTTGTTCTTCAAGAGCTATCGCGGCCTTTCCTCCGGGAGTGGGGCACAAACTGGGTACACGCAGCTCCCCAACGACTGGTTTATGCGGATCGATTCCAGTCCGAGCTATTCAGAGATAAACGGAAAATCGTTTTTGTCAGCCAGGTTCTCGCAACCCAGGACACCAACGGTTACGAGCAGCTGAGCTATCCAGTGCTTACGCGTCTCAACGGTAAAGAAATCAAGAATCTCGACGATGTCGCAGAAGCTGTGAAACAGCCAGTCGACGGCTTCCACAAACTCGAGTTTGACCAAGACCCCCGCGAGATCTATCTGGACGCTAAACAAGTGGAAGATGATGCGCCTCAGCTGCAAAAAATGTATGCGCTTCCTGCACTGAGCCACCTATGAATCTCGGCGCAATCTTCGATTGGGACGGAGTGTTGATAGATTCTTCTTCGCATCACGAGGCGAGCTGGGAGCGGCTCGCAAAGGAGCGCGGGTTGCCTCTCCCGGAAGGACATTTCAAGAGAGGTTTCGGAATGAAGAACGAAGTTGTTATCCCGAAGGTCCTCCAGTGGGGAGATCATCCCGACCTCGTTCAAGAACTTTCCTTGCGTAAAGAAGCGCTTTATCGCGAGATCATCCTCGAACGAGGAATATCGACTCTGCCCGGAGCCAGGGAATGGGTTGAACGATTACGTGAACACGAGATCCCTTGCGTTATCGGGTCGTCGACGCACCGCCTGAATATTGAGGTTAGTTTGCAGCTCCTCGGGCTGAAGGACTTTTTTGCCTCCATTGTTTCGGCCGAAGACGTGTCACACGGAAAACCGGATCCGGAGGTCTTTCTGGTGGCCGCCTCACGAATCGATCGGCCGCCCAGCCAGTGTGTTGTTTTCGAGGATGCCCTCGTTGGAATCGAAGCCGCCCATCGAGGTGGGATGAAGGTCGTTGCCGTCGCGTCGACTAATCCGTTCGAGGCGCTGAAAAACGCAGACATCGTGGTGCATCGCCTGGACGAATTGAGTATTCCGCAGCTTGAAAAGCTGGTTTCCTAGACCGCAAGATCAGATGCGTCTCAGTTGGCTGTAGGTGGCGACCCATCTTGGTTGAAGGTGATAGTCTTAACCGTACCGCTTTGCGCCATATCCAAGAAGGTAGAGTAAAGGTCGACCCCCTTGTATTGACCGCCGGGCGCACCGCCAATGATTTCGACCAGCGCGAGGTGAAGATGCGGCGGGAAGCGGTCGATCACCTTGCCCAATCGATCCCCCCGCGAGATCTGTGACCCAACTTTAATTTCAGCCGGTACATCAGTGATATGGGTGTAGAAGCCGCCCATCATGTCGTTTGTAGACCGCATAAAGAGCTGTGCTCCGTAGACCCTGTCGGTGTCTTTGGAAGGATCGTGCGGAGTGAACCTGGTAATGTGGGCATCGAAGGTCGCACGGACTTCTGTGCCACCGTTGGCGCCCAAGTCCATTCCAAATTGAATGTACCAATTCGGAGGTTTATGGCCTCCAGAATTGGGCCCGCCGTGTCCTTGAGTGAATGAGGAAGTATCAGGGAAGGGGCTGGACATGTCGATGGTGAAAGGGCTGCTCATCTTCGTAACCGTTTTCGGTCAGTTCCGATTGCGTAGGAGGCACCGACGCATGCCCTGTGATCTCGGCCCGGCCAAGTGCCTATTCCCGGTCCAATAGACTCCAGCTGTTGCTAAAATCTATACTGCTTTCAGGTAGTGACCTGCAGGGTGTGAGTTCGTTAGCCGCCCCGCAGTAGAAACGCTTTCAAACGAACCAGCGGGGTCTTAAGACGCCGCTGGAAAAACCAGGGCGACAGTGAAGCTATCGCCTTCTACATTGCTGGAAATCGCAACCGTCTGGCTCATTTTACCCAAAACCTGGATCGTCTCGTCTGTAATTTTGTGGGCTCTCTTTCGGTGGCTTTCTCCGCTAGCGGTAATCAACGACCGATAAAACACGTGCACTTTGTCGTCGATAGTCTGGCTGCCGAGCTGGATCTTGCCCGTTGGTACCCTGATCCCACCCAGATCAAGCGCAACCAGGGTCAGGATTCCTTTCGAAAAAGCGCCTGGTCTAACCGATATCGTGTCGTGAGCGGCCGATCGGATCGCGTTTTCAAAAGTAACCGTCCGAGGCAGAAGCGTGGCAATCTTTTTCCCAGTTTCTCCAATTAGCTCGGCGGCGACCACAATCGCTTCCTGCTTTTCAACCGGCTCCAGAAGATCGGCCACCAGGATCAAAAGGCGGCGTGACCCGTCCGCACTCTCATAGACAAGCCGTAGACTATCTTCCAGGCCTGGGTCAGTCACCCCAGCTCGAAGATGATAGTCAGCCAGCGACAAGATGCCCGAAACGGAATTGCCGAAATCGTGGATCAAGCGACCTAAAAGAAAATCGAGATACGCAGAACCGCTATTGTCGCCTGTTGATTCACGTGCAGCCTTCGCTCCTGAGAACGCCATATCAGTGTTTGCCTGTAAAGTAACGGGTCTTTTCCGTTCCTCAAGCGGCTGCCGCCCAGGACGCTACGTCTGCTGAAAAGAATCCAGCAGCTTGCGCGCAATTTCGAGAATGATCTCCCGCCCTGGATATTCAGGGTCTGTCACCAGATGAGATCTTTCTTTAGCTCCGTGCTCCATGGAGTCCTGCCTTGTGGGGTCGAGCGGGTTCAAGCACTGGGATTCGGGGGCCGTGGACGCGTTTTTCCTTTTCACGTCCTCGCGGCGTGTCTCCTCCCAGTTATCCATGAATTTCCTGCTTCCCGTTAAAAATCGACCGCTTATGCGCGAGCTTTAGCGTAGATCTGCAAAATGCGTGACGTTTTAAGCTTATTGAGCGAAAGATCTGGTGCAAAAATGTAGGCCTTGCCGAAAAACGTTGCGATGATGGCATTTCGCTCCTATTCTCTTTGGAAACGGCCTCGGTCTCGGCGCGGAAAACCTGGGTACGTTGAGATTTTGCAATTAGCATGTCCATCGAAAAGGTAATCGTCATCGACGATGAGCCGATCATCCGCAAGTCCCTTGAGCTACAGTTTCGCAGCAAACGGCTGACTGTCGCCCTCTGCTCGACCATTGCTGAGGCGGAACGTTACATCGCAAAAGATTCATTTGACCTGATGTTTGTGGACGTTCGTCTTCCTGACGGCGACGGTACCGATCTCCTGGCTCGTCTGGCCACGACGCCTGAAAAGCCGCTGATCGTCGTTATGACGGGGTATGGTACTATCGAATCGGCAGTGAATTGCATTCGCTTGGGGGCATTTGATTATATTATCAAGCCTTTCTCGTCCAGCCAGATCGATGTCATTCTGAAGAAAGCTGAAAGCTTCAGTCAGGCGGTCAAAGTCAGTCAGATCCTCATCGATCAAAGCGCCGAATCATTTCCTCTGCTCGGTGAGAGTCAGCCGATCCGTAGTCTCCGCAAGATGGTGCAAAAGGTGGCGACCACCGAAGCGACAGTGCTCATCAGCGGCGAAAATGGAACCGGCAAAGAATTAGTCGCCACGGAGATTTTCCGGGCAAGCACGCGTTCCAAATCGCCGTTCATTAAAGTGAACTGTGCCGCGATCTCAGAAGCATTGATGGAAAGCGAGTTTTTCGGGCACGAACGGGGTTCATTTACCGGCGCCACCGAAAAGAGGGAAGGACGTTTCGAGCTAGCAAACAACGGCACCATCTTACTGGATGAAATCGGCGAGATCCCGCCAAGACTGCAGGCCAAACTCCTTCGCGTGCTTCAAGAACGCGAATTTGAACGGGTTGGCGGTAATCGTACGATGCGGGTGAATGTGCGTGTTCTCGCGACTACTAATCGCAATCTCGAGAAGGCAGTTGAACACAATGAGTTCAGGCAAGATTTGTTCTATCGGTTGAACGTTTTCCCGATCGTGGTCCCCCCGTTGCGCGATCGAAAAGCAGATATTCCACATCTGGCTGACGCGTTTCTTGCTCGAATCGCCAGACGGAACGGTGCCGAGCCTCCGGTCCTTACGCCGCTGGTGCTGGAAATCATGAACCAATACGACTGGCCCGGTAATGTCCGCGAATTGCAAAACGTGATGGAACGCGCCGTCATTCTTACCGAGCCGGGCGAAGAGGTCACCGCCCACATACTAGGCGCAATGTTTCTTGCCGGTCCCGCCGAGAAGATTCGGGCCAATTCGAAAGAGGCGTCCGTCGAAGGAACACTTTCATTCTTTCCGGAAGAGATCGTTCCGTTGGAGGAGATCGAGCGCGCCTACATCCTGCACGCACTGCAAAAAGCCAACGGTAACAGGACCCACGCGGCAGAGCTGCTTGGCATCAGCATCCGTACGCTTCGCAATAAACTGAACGAGCTGAAGCAAGAAGCTATCATGTGACCGGCTGAATTTCCCCTTGACCGGCCGAACCGGCTCTCCTTGTTTCCAGCTCTATGAATCGATTTGCGGACCAAGTCGCCGTTATTACCGGCGCAGGAAGAGGCATCGGAAAATCTATCGCTATTCGGCTCGCTCGAGAAGGCGCTCGCGTTGCTGTCGTCAGCCGTACCGAAGCGAATTCGGCAGCAACCGCTAACGAGATCAATGCCGCGAATCCGGACCGCGCGATTCCTTACGCTGTCGATGTTGCCAACGGCAACGCTGTCGCGGATTTGTGCAGTCAGATCATCAAAGACTTCGAGAAAGTAAGCATCCTGGTCAACAACGCCGGTATTACGCGCGATCGCCTGAGCATACGCATGTCAGAAGAAGATTGGGATGCGGTACTGGACACGAATCTCAAAGGCGCTTTTCATTTTGTCCAGAATCTTCAGCGGCCGATGATGCGCAAATCTTACGGGCGAATCATTAATATCAGCTCAATCAGTGGCCTCGTCGGTCAAGTCGGTCAGGTGAATTATGCTGCCAGCAAGGCTGGCTGATCGGCTTCACAAAAGCTCTCGCGCGTGAGGTTGCCGGACGGAATGTGACGGTAAACGCAGTCGCCCCCGGGTTTATCACAACCGACATGACCGATCAGCTGCCGAAAAATATCAAAACGACGTTATTGAATAACATCCCGCTCAGCCGTTTCGGAGAAAGCGACGAAGTCGCGGCTGCCGTTGCCTTTCTCGCCAGCCCAGAGGCCGGATACATCACCGGCCAAGTCCTCGCAGTCGACGGCGGTATAGCTATGTAGCGCACGCCTTCGGCGTGCGGTTATCGGTTTTCGCTCTCGCGCCACGCAGCGGCGCAGGATGTTAGCCCAGGGCTTTAGATGACATGAGCCGACAGCTAGCAGCACTCGCTGCTAAACTGTCGACTCTATGAATGAGATAACGAAGGAAGCATCGAAGCAAACAGAGAAGCAATCAAGTCAAGAGAGGCAAAAAGAAAGGGAATTTGAAGCTCGGCTTGGACGTGCATTACCGGCAGGTGACTGTGGCGATGCAGGAAGAAA
>Ga0207684_10003299_pt1 | contig 15836 bp, 13 predicted proteins | sample KBSK5501metaG_FD_184342 | JGI IMG/M metagenome (GOLD analysis project Ga0207684, IMG submission 184342) | Corn, switchgrass and miscanthus rhizosphere microbial communities from Kellogg Biological Station, Michigan, USA - KBS K5-50-1 metaG... | ecosystem: Host-associated > Plants > Roots >...
CGGCGCCGCCGATCAGCACCGGGCGGACAAAATGATCGGCGATGAACACGATGACGCTGCCGATGATGATGATGATGATGCCGCCGGTCGTGTCTCCCGCCGTGAACAGGTAAAGCCCGGCGAGCGTGTAGACGACCGGTGCAGCGAACGGGATCACCGCCGCCACCGCGGTGATCGCGCCGACCATCGCCGGATAGGGCAGGCCGACGGCGAAATATACGACCCCGAGCAGCAACCCTTCGGCGAGCCCGACCAGCACCAGCCCGTTTACGGTACCGTGCACCGCGGCGATCATATGGCCGGCGATCCGCTCGCCACGCAGCCCGATCAGCCGATCCCCCAGGCTGCGCAGCTGCTCCACCATCGTGTCGCCGTCGCGAAATAGAAAGAACAGCGTCAGCAGCGTGAACAAAAGCAGTGCCAGGCGGTGCACCACTTCCGCGCCGTATTCGCGAACCGATTCGGTCAGGGTTCGCAGATTGACCCGGCCGATCAGCTCCTCGGCTGCTGCCGGATCGCCAAGGTTGCCGCGCCACCATTCTCCAATCGTCGGTCCGACCAGCGGCAACTGATCGATCCACCCGGGCGCCGGTATGCCGTGGTGCCGCGCGTCATACATAAACTGGACGACAAGGTGGCTTTCGCGGGCCACCGCGATCCCCAGCAAGACGATCGGCGTTATGAAGATGATGCCGATGAGGGTCGTCGCGAGGGCTGGCGCCACCACGCGGTCTATCGGCTTGGGCACGGGCTGCCGCAGCCGGCGATAGATCGGCCAGAACGCGATCGCCAGCACCGTCGCCCAGACGAGCGCCGCCAGAAAGTCGCGCAGGATCCACAACCCGACCGCGACAACCGCCGAGGCCAGGGCAATCCGTGCCAGGCTTTGCGAGGACGCCGGCGGCACGGCTGGGGTCGGCGTAGGTTCAGGATCCATAGGGTCCGCTATCGCTATGTCGCGTCGATCCTAGTCGAACACTCGGCCGGCAACATCATGCCACGCGCTATTGCGACAGCCGCTCGGCCCAGCCGCCCCTGGCCTTGTACCTGATCCGCTGCCAGCATAGTCTCGGCAACTCGGCAATTTGCCCGCCGATCCAGATCAAGGGGATCAGCCGATGGCTTATACTCTCGAACAATTCTCCGCGGATTGTCACAGCATCCTTACCGCCGACCCTGGCCCCGAGGGCCGCAAAAAGGTCTGCGGGCTTGTCCAGAAGGCCTGCGCCGATCCCGAATTCGTCCGCCAGCACCTGCCCGAGAACGGGCCGGAACGGAAAATCCTTTACGAGGATCCACAGCTCGGCTTCTGCATCCTCGGCCATGTCTATCACGGCGCCAAGGAAAGCCAACCGCATGACCACGGCCCGACCTGGGCGATCTATGGCCAGGCGGTCGGCGAGACCATCATGACCGATTATGAGCGGGTGGCGCCGGCGAGTTCGGAGCAGCCCGGCAAGGCCCTCCCCGTGCGCGATTACAAGCTCAGGCCCGGCGATGCGTATGTTTATAACGAGGGCGACCTGCACTCGCCGCGCCGCGCCGGCTCGACCCGGCTGATCCGGATCGAGGGTCAGAACGTCCAGCTGATCCAGCGCTATCCGTACCAGCGGGTCAGCACCGCCGATCTCGCGGCCTCGTAAATACAAAGGGCGCCCTTCGAGGGGGGCGCGCTAGCGTCTCGCACTTGCGGTTCAGCCGCCGGCCGCGCCTTCGGTATTGACGTAGACCGCGTAGAGCGAGTGGCTGGCCGCCATGAACAGCCGGTTGCGGCTGCGCCCGCCAAAGCACAGATTGGCGCAGCGTTCGGGCAGCGCGATGCGCCCGATCATCTTGCCGTCCGGCGCGAAGACCGCGACGCCGTTGAGTTCGCCCGGGCCCCAGCCGCACCACAGATTGCCGTGCACATCGCAGCGGAAGCCGTCCGGGGCGCCCTCGCCGATATCGCCGAAGATCCGGCTGTTGGCGAGCTTTGTTCCGTCCTCGACGACATCGTAGACCCGGATCGCACGCGGCTTGCCGCGGGATTCAACGATGTACATGCGGCTTTCATCCGGCGAGAAGCAGAGCCCGTTCGGGAAATTGATATCGCCGGCGACGACGGTTGCCCGCCCGGTGCGAGGATCTACCCGGTACACGTTGGTTGGCAGTTCCGGTGTTGCCTTGAAGCCCTCGTAATTGCCGAGGATGCCGAAGGCCGGATCGCTGAACCAGATCGAGCCATCCGACTTCACGACGACGTCGTTCGGCGAGTTGAGCGGCTTGCCTTCGACGCCGTCGAAGCGGTTGCAGATGACGGTGATCGACCCGTCATGCTCGGTGCGGGTCACCCGCCGCATACCGTGCTCGCAGGTCACCAGCCGGCCTTGCCGATCTCTGGTGTTGCCGTTGGCGTAGTCCGATGGCTTGCGGAAAACGCTGACCGCCCCGGTTTCCTCCTCCCATTTGAGGATGCGGTTGTTTGGGATGTCACTCCACAGAAGCGAACGGAATTCACCGAACCAGACCGGGCCTTCGCTCCAGCGGCAGCCGGTATAGAGCCGCTCGACCGCCGCGTTCATCGGCGGCTTGATCGCGTCGAAACGCGGATCAAGCGTTATGATTGCGGGATCGGGATAGGATTGGGTGGGTTGCCATCCGGTGGTCATCGCGGCTCTCCGTGATACCTGGGGCGGCGCGCGTCGGCGCCGGCCCGAGGATGGAGGGTTTCCGCGAGGGGCTCAAGTGCCGGCGAGCGCGGCGCGCTGGCCGGAGATTAGCCCGAGTTTGGCTAGCCGGGTTTAGAACGAGTCGGCGACGTTTTGAAAAAACCCGGTGATCCCGCCGCCGATATTGCTGTAGGTCACAAAGCCCGCGACGGAAACCAGGAACGCCACCAGGGCGTATTCGATGGCGGTTGCCGCCGAATGGTCATGCCGCAATGTCGAGAGTATCGCACGCATTTGTTCCATCCCGCCGGGTGGGGTCGCCCGGTAACATTGGGGCAGCCTGTCTTAAAGAGAGCTTAAAACACCACCGATATCGGCCTTCCGGCGCGACGAAACGCATCGAGTTTTTCTCAAAGGCGATTGCCTGCGGGTTACCTCGGACCCCCTCAAAACCCCAGGCATCCTAAGGCTTTTTTACGGAGACGGGGATGCCCGGGATCCTGACCTTGACCGAGCCGAGGTGGTTGCGGCTGGTGAAATAGAGGGTCTTCCAGTCCTCGCCGCCAAAGGCGAGGTTGGTCGTCGCCGGCGCACCGTGGACGATCCGGCCGAGTTTCTTGCCGCTCGGGTCCATGACCCAGATCCCACCGGCGCCGCCGCAATAGACATTGCCCTCGACATCGACCTTCATGCCATCGGGGACGCCGGGCTCGTCGCCTCGCAGATCGACAAAGACGCGGTCGCTCGCCTTGGCGAGGGTGCCGTTCGGCAAGAGGTCGAAGGCACGAATGTGTCCGCGGCGCGAGTCGTTGATGTACAGGACCGTCTCGTCCGGCGAGAAGGCCAGCCCGTTCGGCAGCACAAAATCATCGGTTAACAGCGTCATCGTGCCGAGATCAGGGGTCATCCGGTAGACGCCGGAAAAAGTCAGATCCCATTGCTGCGGCGGGTTCGGGCTGGTCCACGGATCTGTGAAGTAGATAGAGCCGTCGGATTTGACGACGACATCGTTGGGCCGATTGAGCTGCCGCCCCTGGAAGCTGTTGGCGATGACGGTCAGGCTGCCGTCGAGTTCGAGCCGGGTCACTCGCCGGCTGTCGTGCTCACAGGCGAGCAGCCGCCCCTGCAGGTCGCGGGTCAGCCCGTTGGCGCGGTTGGTGGGCTCGAGCAGCAGCGACACGCCCTTTCCAGGCTCATATTTCATCCGCTTGTTGTTGTGGATGTCGCTGAAGACGAGGTAGCCACCCTCCTTCCACCACAACGGCCCCTCGGCCGGCCCTTGTGGGCCGCCGAACCCGTCGGCGAGATGCTGGATCGGCTCGGATGGCGAGATGATCTTTTCCAGCTCAGGCCCCAGCTGCTCTACTCGCGGCGAGGATTGGGACGACGCACGATCCGACATGGCAGATTCCTTCCGAGAGAGGCGCCGCCCGCGTGAGAACCGTCACGCGGGACGGGGCCGATGCTAGCGCGTCCGGCCGTTCTTCGCATCCCGCGCGTCGAGGCTCGGCGGGTGGTCGCAGTTGCATCTGCTGGGCGGTCGGGCCAGTATCCCGGTCATGGGACTGCAAAATAAGCCGGCGTTCGGGGTCGGCTGGTTGCGGCAAGCTTGTTGGGCGCCGTCGGTATGAGCCATCAGCTGCATCACGGCGATCTTCCCGAAGGGGTAACCTTCGGCTCGGCGGTTGCGATCGATACCGAGGCCATGGGGCTCAACCCGCATCGCGACCGGCTCTGCCTGGTTCAGCTGTCGGGTGGCGACGGCAACGCGCATCTGGTCCAATTCGACCCCGACAAATATGAGCCGCCGCGCCTGAAGCGGCTGCTCGCCGATCCCGCGGTGCTCAAGCTGTTCCATTTCGCCCGCTTCGACATCGCCATGCTCTACCAGTACCTTGGCGTGATGGCGCATCCGATCTACTGCACCAAGATCGCCTCGCGGCTCGCCCGCACCTTTACCGACCGGCACGGGCTGCGCGACCTGTGCAAGGATCTGCTAGGGGTCGATCTGTCCAAGCAGCAGCAGAGTTCGGATTGGGGGGCAGCATCGTTGACCGAGGAACAGCTGCGCTATGCTGCCTCCGACGTCTTGCACCTGCATGCGTTGCGGGCCCGACTCGATGCGATGCTGGCCCGCGAGGGCCGCACCGAACTGGCGCGCAGCTGCTTTGATTTCCTGCCGGCACGCGCCTTGCTTGATTTGGCGGGCTGGGCGGAGCAAGACATTTTCGCACATTGAGCGCGGCCCGGTAGGGTGAGGGCGCCGCGATTGGTGGTGGGGCGGTCACGGGGGAACGGGTTTTGGGGAATAAAACAATCGCCATGCCGGTGGATGAGTTGCTGGCCGACTTTGGTAGGGTCGGGGACGCGTCTCGTCTGCCGCGGGATATCGCTGTCGCGCGCCGCGTCATCCGGGCCGAGATCGAGGGGCTGGAGCAACTCGCGCAGGCCCTCAACGGATCGTTCAGCGGCGCTCTCGACATCTGCGCCGCGGCGCGCGGACGGCTGATCGTTACCGGAATCGGCAAGAGCGGTCATGTCGCGCGCAAGATCGCGGCGACCCTCGCGTCGACCGGTACGCCGGCCTTGTTCGTTCATCCCGCCGAGGCGAGCCACGGCGATCTCGGCATGATCGGCTTCGAGGATGCGATCCTCGCCTTGTCGAATTCCGGCGAGAGCGCCGAGCTGGCCGACATCATCGCCTATTCGCGCCGCTTCAAGATCCCGCTGGTCGCGATCACCGGCGGCACCGATTCGAGCCTCGCCGAGGCGGCCGATGTGGTGCTTCTGCTGCCGCGTGCCGGCGAAGCCTGCTCGATGGGCTTGGCGCCGACCACCTCGACGACGATGACGATGGCGCTCGGGGATGCGCTGGCGGTCGCACTGCTCGAGCGGAAAGGTTTCTCCGCCACGGATTTTCAGCGCTTTCATCCCGGGGGCCGGATCGGCCGCCGGCTGTTGCGGGTCGGCGATATCATGCATGACGGCGAGACCGTGCCGCTGATCTCGCCCGACGCGCCGATGTCGGAAGCGATCCTCGTTATGACGGCAAAAAGCTTCGGCTGCGTCGGGGTGTGCGGGGCGCAGGGTGAACTTCTTGGGGTCATTACCGATGGCGATCTGCGCCGTCATATGGATGACGGGCTGCTGTCGCGTACCGTGACCGAGATTATGCACCCCAATCCGAAGACGATCGGCAGCGGAAATCTGGCGGCCGAGGCGTTGGGGCTGATGAACCGGTTCGCGATCACCGCCCTGTTTGTCGTCGATGAGGGCATGCGGCCAATCGGCTTTCTGCACATGCACGATTGCCTGCGTGCCGGCATTGCATGAGGATTCCGGTGCCATTGCCGGCCTTACGCGCGCTCCGGCGCGGCGACGGCGCCTCAGCCCCGACAGCGGCCGTGGCGGGCGCCGCGAGCCGGATTGCCGCGATGTGGTCGGTCGCCGGCGCCGACAACCCGTACAGCCGGCGGGTCGCGCTGCTGAAGCGGACGCTGCCGGCGATCGGCGTGTTTCTGTTGCTGCTGATCGCCCTATGGCCACGGCTCGCACCGATATGGGAGCGAATGCGGTTCGCTTTCCCGGCCATCGACCTGCGCGAAGCGCGCGAGCTGCGCATGCTGAACCCGCGCTATGCCGGGACTGACCGGCTCGGCCGGCCCTATGTCGTGACGGCTGCGGCGGGCCATCAGGTTCCCGACCGGCAGGATCTGATGTCTCTGGAAAGCCCGCGCGCCGATATGAAATCGCATAGCGGGGCCCAGATCGTGCTCACCGCCGATACCGGGGTATATCAGTCGCAGGCCCAGCTGCTTGATTTGTTCGGGAATGTTGCACTGGCGCATGAGAACGGTACACGGTTCGTCACGAGCACGGCGCGCCTCGACATCGGACACAATACCGCGGAGGGCAACGATCCGGTCGAGGGGCATGGTCCTTCCGGCGACATCACGTCGCAAGGATTTCGCATCTACGACAAGGGCGACACGGTCATTTTTACCGGCAAATCGGACATGTTGTTGAAGGGCGCCAAGATGATGGCTGCCAACACTGCGAAGCCGCCGGCGGTGCCGCCAGCGGTCGCGGCTACGGCGGCGCGGGTCGAGGCGCAAGCAAAGGCGGAGGCGGCGCCATCAGTGCCTAGCCAGCGCCGCGCCTCGGAGCAGGGCAAGCAAGCCAAACAGCCCAAACAGGACACTAAGTCCCAGCGCCCGGCGGTCCCGTCGGCCGCAGTCAATCCGGCCGGCGGCAAGAGGAGCTAGCGATGGCTCCCGATCGGCGGTCGCCGGCGCATGCCACGACGATGGTTCTGGCCCTGTCGCTGCTTCTCGTCGGCATGCCGGCTAATCGCCTTGCCGCCCAGCTTCTGAACCCCTCCGCCGAGAACCTGCCGCTTCAGGTACAGGCCGATTCCGGGATCGAATGGCAGCAGGATGCGCAGGCCTACATCGCCCGCGGCAATGCGGTCGCGACGCGCGGACCCACCGAGGTCCATGCCGATACGCTGATCGCCCGTTACCGGGACGCCAAAGGCGGCGGCAACAGCGGAAACGCCGGCGGAAACACCGAGATCTACCGGGTCGAAGCGGACGGCCATGTCACGATGACGCGCGAGGGCCAGACCATCATCGGCGACCGGGCCGTGTACGATCTCGACCAGGCCCTGATGGTGGTCACCGGAAAGACCCTCAAGCTGACGACCGCGACCGATCTCGTAACCGCCCGCGACAGCCTCGAATGGTATGACCAGAAGCAGATCGCAGTCGCCCGCGGCAATGCCGTGGCGATCCGCAACGGCAAGACGATCAAGGCTGATATCCTGACGGCCTACATGGTCAAGACCAAACCGCCCGATGCCAAGGCTCCGACAAAGGCAGCGAAAGGGCTGCCGCCGCAGACCGGGAAAACCTCGCCGACTCCCGCTTCCGCGCCGGGAGCGGGCACCGCCGACTCGAAAATCAGCCGGGTCGACGCGCAGGGCCATGTGGTCGTCACCAACGCCCTCGATACCGGGCGCGGCGATTACGGGGTCTACAATGCCGAAAGCGGGATCTGCACTCTGGTCGATAATGTCGTCATCGCCCGCGGCAAGGACGTCATCAAAGGGCAATATGGGGTGATGGATCTCAACAAGAACGTCAGCCGCATGCTGCCTTCGTCCGGCGCGCCCAGCGGCTCGCCGCAGCGGGTGCAGGGCCTGTTCATCCGTGACGACGGGGCCCGCGGCACCGGCGGCATTTCGGGCCGCAAGCCCGCTTCCGGCGGTGACAAGAAACCATGATGCGCGGCGGGGGAATGCGGCGCGGCACACCGACCTACTCCGGACCGGCCTGGCTCGGCCAGACGACACCGCGGCTGGTCGCCGACAATCACGGCCTGATCGGTTATGGGCTCGGCAAGAGCTTCAAGCGCCGTCCGGTGCTGCGCGATGTCAGCGTCTCGGTTCAGCGCGGCGAGGTTGTCGGCCTGCTCGGCCCCAACGGCGCCGGCAAGACCACCTGCTTTTACATCATCACCGGCCTGATCGCGGCCGATACCGGGACGGTGGAACTCGACGGGCAGGACATCACAGAGCTGCCGATGTACCGCCGCGCCCGTCAGGGGATCGGTTATTTGCCGCAGGAAGCGTCGATCTTCCGGGGGCTGACCGTCGAACAGAATATCCGGGCCATTCTCGAGGTCGCCGAGCCCGAGCCGGAGGCGCGTGAGGCGATGCTCGATGCGCTATTGGCGGAATTCTCGATCAGCCATCTGCGCCGCGCGCCCGCGATGGCGCTGTCCGGTGGCGAGCGGCGGCGCTGTGAAATTGCCCGGGCGCTCGCGACCCAGCCCAATTTCATCCTGCTTGATGAGCCGCTCGCCGGCATCGACCCGATCGCCGTTAACGATATCCGCGCTCTCGTCGCTCACCTCAAGGATCGCGGCATCGGCGTGTTGATCACCGACCACAATGTCCGCGACACGCTGAAGATCGTCGATCGCGCCTACATCCTCCACGAGGGCCAGGTGCTGATGGAGGGGGAGCCCGACGAGATCGTCGCCGACGCCGATGTCAGGCGCGTTTACCTCGGCGAGCGATTCAGCCTATAAGCCCGGCTCCGAACGGAGCTTTTTGTGAACAGAATCGGCTTCTCTCAACGGCTTGAACTGCGCCAGAGCCAGGCTCTGGTGATGACGCCGCAGCTGCAGCAGGCGATCAAGATGCTGCAGTTGTCGAACCTGGAGTTGAGCGCGTTCGTCGAGGCCGAGATCGAGCAGAACCCCCTCCTTGAGCCGGGTGAACGTGAGGCGGAGGATGGGACCGCGCCAGGAACCGAGCCGCAGGCTGACTCATCGGCGGTCAACGGCGTCGCGGAGGTTCTCCCCGAGGCTCTGAACGGCGGTGGCGCGCCGGACGATGGCGATCATTGGCGGGCCGCGGCGGGCGAGGATGGCGACGGCACGGTCGAGACCAGCGGCGATCTCGGCGGCGACTCTGAGCCTTGGCGGAGCCGTAATGGGCCGGGCCACGCCGGCGATCTGCCCGGCATCGATCAGGCGGCGGCACGTCCGCGTACCCTGCGCGAGCATCTCATTGAACAGATCGGTGCCGATCTGCCCGACCAGGCCGACCGGGTGATTGCCCTTCACCTGCTGGACCAGCTCGATGAAGCCGGCTATTTGCAGGGCGGGCTCGAGGGCGCGGGCGAACGGCTCGGCTGTGCCCCGTCGCGGATTGAGAGGGTGCTCGCGCGCTTGCAGGAATTCGATCCGCCCGGCGTGTTTGCCCGCGATCTGGCCGAATGCCTGGCGTTGCAGTTGCGCGATCGCAATCGACTCGACCCGGCGATGCAGCGCCTCCTCGACAATCTGCCGTTGCTGGCGGCACGCAACGGCGCGGCGCTGATGCGCCTCTGCGGCGTCGATGCCGAGGATCTGACGGAGATGGTCGCCGAGATCAAATCGCTCGATCCGCGGCCGGGCTTTGCCTTCGACCCGCCGCTGGCGCAACCCGTCGTGCCGGACATCATCATGCGCGCTCAGATGGATGGCGGTTGGGCGGTTGAGCTCAATGCCGAGACGCTGCCGCGCGTGCTGGTCAACAACCGCTATTACGCGCGCATTAGCCGGGCGGCGCTCAGCAAGACCGAGCGGGAATACCTGACCGACCGCCTGCAGGCCGCGAACTGGCTCGTCAAATCGCTGCACCAGCGGGCGATCACGATCCTCAAGGTCGCCACCGAGATCGTGGAGCAGCAGGACGGCTTTTTCCGGCGCGGCGTGCAATCGCTGCGGCCGCTCATCCTGCGCGACATCGCCGATGCAATCGGGATGCACGAGAGCACGGTCAGCCGGGTCACCACCAACAAGTACATCGCCACGCCCCGCGGCCTGTTCGAGCTGAAATATTTTTTTACCTCGGCGATTGCCGCCTCGCGCGGCGGTGACGCGCATTCGGCCGAGGCGGTCCGGTTTCGCATTCGCAGCCTGATCGACGGCGAGGCGTCGGACAGCACCCTGTCCGACGAGCGCATCGTCGAATTGCTGCGGCAGGACGGCGTCGACATCGCCCGCCGCACAGTCGCCAAGTACCGCGAGGCGATGCGGATTCCGTCCTCTGTGCAACGCCGCCGCGAGAAGATGCTGAGCCTATGATCGGCTATCCCGCGAGAGCGGCGCTTGACCGCGCTCGTCGGGATGCCCAATTTCGTTTCAGCGCAGGGTACGCAGCAAGCTCAAGGATTGAGTGGTTCTGGCCATGCAGCTGACCGTCACCGGAAAACAGGTTGATGTCGGCGGCGCATTGCGGCGCCACGTTGAAACCAGCCTGGATGCCCTGCTCGGCAAGTATTTTCGAACCGCGATCGAAGCGCACGCCGTTTTCGCCCGTGAAGCCCATCTGATCCGCACCGACCTGTCGCTGCACATCGGCCGCGGCATCATGATCAAGAGCGGCGCGACGGCATCGGATTATTACCCAGCCTTCGACGCCGCGGCCGAGCGGCTGGCGAAGCAGCTGCGTCGTTACAAGCGCCGGCTCCGCGATCACCATGCCCGGCTGCGCAACCAGGCCGAGGACCTGGAGACGGCAAGGGCTTTCGTCCTGGCGCCGGTCGATGAGGAAGCCGAACCCGAGACAACCCCTGATGGCGACGCGACGGCCCCGGTCGTCATCGCTGAGATGAGCACCGAATTGCCGAGGCTGACGGTCGGCGAGGCGGTGATGCGGATGGATCTGGCCGACGCGCCGGTCCTGTTGTTCCGCAACCGCTCGCATGGCGAACTCAACGTCATCTATCGCCGCGGCGACGGCAATGTCGGCTGGATCGATCCGGCGCTCGAAGCGGGCGTTGGCCGAGGCGGCAACGCGACCCGCGGAACCCGATGAGAAAATGCCGCGATCTGGCAGACACGCCCCGCGGCGCTTTGGGAACCATAGCCGTCGCGCGGCTGTAGGTTGAAGGCCGGAACGCGGAATCATGCAGATCGCCGACCTCCTTACGCCACGAAGCGTCATCCCGCAGCTGCGGGCCGCCGGGAAGAAGCAGGCACTCCAGGAAATTGCCCGGCGGGCTGCGACGATCACCGGCGCCGGCGAGCGACAGATCTATGACGTGCTCGCCGAACGCGAGCGGCTCGGGAGCACCGGTATTGGCCGCGGCGTTGCCGTCCCGCATGGCAAAGTGGCCGAACTGACCCGGTTTTGCGGGATCTTTGCGCGGCTCGACCGGCCGATCCTGTTCGAGGCGATCGATGACCAGCCGGTCGATCTGATCTTCGTTCTGCTGGCGCCGCTTGACGCCAGGACCGAGCACCTGACGGCCCTCGCCCTGGTGTCGCGCCTGCTGCGCGACCGCACGATCTGCGAGAAGCTGAGGGGCACTGACAGCGCCGACGCACTGTACGCCTTGCTGACAGACCGCACCGAAAGCCACGCCGCTTAACGCAGGCGAGGCCGCTTCAAGCGACGTCGCCGCCCTCGACGAGGTGGGTCAGGGCATAGGCTCCGAAAAAGCGGCCGTCCATCGGCTTGGCGAACAGAAAACCCTGAGCGAAGCCGCAGCCGGCCTCGCGCAGGGTGTCGCGTTGCATGACTGTCTCGACCCCCTCCGCGACGACCTCGGCGCCATAGATGCGGGCGATCTTCAGCAGTGCCAGCACCAATTCCTTGCCATCCGTCGTGTCGAGCCGGGCGGTGAAGTCGCAGTCGATCTTGATTGTGTCGACGGTATACTGCCGCAACGCCCCGAGTGCCGAGTAGCCTGTCCCGAAATCGTCGAGCGCGACGCGAATGCCGAGGTGGCGCAATTCGCCGAGCACCCCGCGCGCCAGCTCCGGGCTGCGCATGAAAGCGGATTCGGTGAGCTCCATCTTGAGCCGATCGAGCGCGAAGCCGCCCTCGTTGATCTCGGCCAGGGTGGCGAGCAGCGGGGCCGGGTCGTTGAATTGCCGCGGCGAGACATTGACGCTGACCCAATCGATCATCGCGCGGCCGTACAGCATGTGCCAGACCTGCATCTGGCGCACCACGTCGCGGATCACCCAACAGCCCACCGGCACGATGAGCCCGCTCTCCTCGAGGAGCGGCAGAAAGACGGCGGGCGGGACAAGGCCGTCGCTCGGATGGTTCCAGCGCAGCAACGCCTCGGCGCCGGCCACTCGGCCGTCCTTCAGGTTCAGTATCGGCTGGTAATGCAACACGAACTCGCCTTCATCGACGGCGCGGTGCAGCTGATCGAGCATGCCCAGCCGCCGCCCCATCGCACTGGTCAGCGCCGGTTCCCACGCTTTAGCGCTGTTAGGGCCGCGCATCTTGGCCTCCTGCAGCGCCACATCCAGGTCGCGCAGCACATCATCTTCGGTGCGGTGAGCCGGGCTGGTGATCAGATAGCCGATATTCGCGGTCAGACGGATCCGCTGGTCGCCCGCGAGAATCGGGGCCGAGACCACCTGCAGCAGTCGCTTGGCAAATGCCTCTGCATCTGCAGGGCTGGCAGCAGCGTCCAAGATGATGGCGAACTCGTCCGCCCCGAGCCGGGCGATCAGGTCGGCATGCGCCTGAGTGGGTCGAGCTTCCGATCGGGTGGCGAACAGCGCGCGTGAGCGGGTGCTGGTGGCAAGCCGCGTGGCGACCGTCCTCAACACCGCATCGCCGATCCGCGCCCCGTAGAGATCGTTGACACCCTTGAAATTCTCGATGTCGAGCAGAAACGTTGCGGTACCGCGATGTGTCTCTACGTCTGCCTCGAGCGCCGAGCGGAGCCGCGCGAGAAAGCTCGATCGTCCAGCGATCCCGGTCAGCTGATCGGAAGCGTGTTCCGCCCGCTGTCCGCCTTGGCCGGTCGCGACCTCATGCAATGCGGCGACGACCCCGATAACCGTCCCATCATGCGCGACGCGGGGGCGGATGCCGACCACGCGCTGACGCGGCTGGCCGGCGTCGTCATCCTCGAGGGTCGCACAGCCTTCGACGGTATCCCCGGACAGGGCGCGTCCCAGCAATTCGGCCATCCCGGCTCCGCCGAGAGGATCGAGTTCGTCATGGCGTCGTCCGGCGAACGCCGTGGCGGTGAGATGAAATGCGTTGATCCAGCGCGGATTGGCCGCGATATAGCGCAACGCATGATCGAATACCGCGATTCCGGAGGGAATCTCGTCGACGAAATGCCTCACCCATTCCGAGGGAAGGGCTTCGGGCTGGCGGCTGACGCTCGTTGCCATGACAGCGGTGATTTTTTGGCCATGCCGCTTCTATCTTTGCTGAATTAAAAAAGCATGAATTAGTATTTGCGGTGACGCTCTTCTCGCTAACCCAAATGCAATTGGACGCCTAATCGTTATTTAACGCCTGGGTGGTGTCATCTTTTATAGAACTGCGGCAGGCCAGCAGAATTCTCCGGTGCGGATGTTCTTCGTTAGTGATGAATAATGGGCTCGCAAAGCGCGACCTTCGCCGATCGTAGCCGGCATCGACCGTCCAGAATCGACAAGGGGGCCGAAGCCCCCTTGCGATAGATCCTGCTTCCGCGGTTTACCGAAACGGTGGCGGATGCGCGCTGGCCGAGGGTTGATTGCCGCCGGGAATCCCCTGCGTCGGGGCCGGCTGACCATAGCCGCCGCCCAGCGTGCCCGGCGCCATCCCGCCAGCAACAGGAGGCGGCCCACCACCGCCTTGCACGCGCGCCAGCTCTTGGGCGTTGAGTTGGCTTGCTACCGAGTCCGGGCCCTTCCGGGCCATTCCCCGCCGCGTCGCCTTGCGGTGGGCCACCCGCTTATGCCGCGCTTTTGTTGCCATCGGCGCCGCTGGCGCTGGCGCTGATGCCGCTGGTGCGGCCGGGGCGCGAGATGACGGTGTCATCGGGGCGCTGGTTTGCGCCCAGACCGGCGCGGCGATCGCAAGGGCCGCAACGACCGCGACGCCATTCAAGAGATGCTTCATGCCTCTATCCTCTGTGGCAGTTCCGGAGTGGGACAGTACGCTGCAACGGCTTGCTAACCTGAGAGTGACCCTTGCGGGTCCCGGGCCTGAAACAACCAGCCTGCTGCTTCGTTCCCGCGAATACACAACTTCGAGTGTTGCGTATCCGACCTCGCCGGTGCCCGGATAATATGATCCGGGGGGCGGAGTTTCAAGCGCTTGGGTGATTTGAATGCGGTTTATGAACGTGTTCCGCGAGGAGCGGCCAGCGCGGTGGCGCTCCCGCACCATTGTCGCGTGGTTTCTGGCCTGTGCCGTCATAACGCCGGCAAGTCCGGCAGAGCGCGAAACGCTGTCGATCGGCATCACGCAATTCCCGGCGACGCTGAACCCGAACATCGATGTGATGGCGGCCAAAAGCTATGTACTCGGAATGACGTTGCGGCCGTTCACCATCTACGATGCCGAGTGGAAGCTCAGTTGCCTGCTTTGCACCGAATTGCCCTCGATCGCCAATGGGCTCGCGGTGCCCGTCGATCTGCCGGACGGGAAGAAGGGCATAGACCTGACCTACACGATCCGCCCTGACGCCCAATGGGCAGACGGCGTCCCGGTGACGACCGCCGATGTGAAGTTCACCTACGAGGTCGGCCGCAATCCGCAGAGCGGGATCAGCAACGCCGAACTCTACCGGCGCATCAGCGAGATCGACATCAAGGACGATAAGACCTTCACGCTGCATGTCGACAAATTGACCTTTGACTATGCGGCGATTCACGATTTCATGCTGTTGCCAGCACATATCGAGCGGGATGCGTTCGCCGCGCCGGCGGAATATCGCCTGCGCACCCGCTACAACGCCGATCCGACGGCCCCGGGTCTCTACAACGGGCCCTATCGCGTCACCGAATTTGTCGCCGGCTCTCATATCCTGCTGGAGCCGAACACGTATTGGGCGGGACCGCCAGGCCGTTTCCGGCGCATCACGGTTCGTACGATCGAAAACACTGCGGCGCTCGAAGCTAATTTGCTGTCGGGCACGATCGACATGATTGCCGGCGAACTCGGGCTGCCGCTCGATGAGGGGCTCGCCTTTGCAAAGCGCCACGGCGAGGTATTCCAGATCGTCTATAAACCCGGGCTGGTTTATGAGCACGTCGACGTCAATCTCGCTAATCCGGTCTTGGCTGACCGGCAGGTGCGCGAGGCGCTGATTCTTGGGCTCGACCGTGCGGCCGTGACCCAATCGCTATTCGCCGGCCGCCAATCGGTGGCCGACAGCTTCGTTAATCCGCTCGACGCCGGCTATACCGCCGACATTCCGCGCTATGGTCACGACCCAGCGCGCGCGGCTGCGCTGCTCGACGCGGCCGGATGGGCCAAGGGAGCCGACGGGCTGCGCCGTAATGCCCAAGGGCAGAAGCTGTCATTTGAGCTGATGACGACGGCGGGCAATCGCTCGCGCGAGCTGGTCGAACAGGTGCTGCAAAGCCAATGGCGCCGAATTGGTGTCGATATCCGTATCAAGAATGAACCAGCCCGTGTGCTGTTCGGCGACACGCTGCCGCACCGCCGCTTCGAGCTGGCCATGTACGCCTGGATCAGCTCGCCGGAAAACGTGCCGCGCTCGATCCTGCATTCGAGCGAGATCCCGAGCGCGGCAAACGGCTTTGTTGGCCAGAACGCGACGGGTTTTACCAGTCCTGAGATGGATCGTCTGATCGATGCACTTGAAATCGAGCTCGATCCCGGCGCCCGCAAAACGCTGTGGGCCGAGACCCAGCGGC
>Ga0207684_10003300_pt1 | contig 15835 bp, 15 predicted proteins | sample KBSK5501metaG_FD_184342 | JGI IMG/M metagenome (GOLD analysis project Ga0207684, IMG submission 184342) | Corn, switchgrass and miscanthus rhizosphere microbial communities from Kellogg Biological Station, Michigan, USA - KBS K5-50-1 metaG... | ecosystem: Host-associated > Plants > Roots >...
CCATCGCAACGGGTGGGCTGGCGCCGGTCATCATGCCGTTCACCAAAGCGATCGATCATCACGAGCCGTGGCTGACGCTCGAAGGCCTGCTTCAGATCTACGAGCGCAACACGCTCAAGGACGAAGATTGACGTCGTTCGACGAACTCGAGCGGCAGCGGCTCGAGAAGATCGAGCGCGCGCGCGCGCAAGGCATCGACCCTTACCCGGTCACCTACGCCCGCACGGCGACGGCGCGCGAGCTCCACGATGCATACGGGGACATCGCCTCCGACACCGACGCCGGCGCGCCCGCGTCTATTGCGGGACGGCTGATGCTGAAGCGAGGACATGGGAAGCTCGCGTTCGCGGTCCTCCGCGACGCGACCGGCGACATCCAGCTCATGCTGCAGGTCGACGTGCTCGGGCAAGAAGGGATGGCTGCCTTCGCCGATCTCGACCTCGGCGACTGGATCGGCGTCGAAGGCGACGTGACGAAGACCAAGCGCGGCGAGCTGAGCGTGCGCGCGGCGACGCTGACGCTGCTCGCCAAGGACATCCGCCCACTCCCCGAGAAGTGGCACGGGCTGAAGGATGTCGAGCTGCGTTTCCGTCAGCGGTACGTCGACCTTCTGATGAACGAGGACGCGCGCAGGATCGCGACGTTGCGCTCGCGCGCCGTGCAGGCGATCCGTGAGTTCATGATCCGCCGGGGATTCCTCGAAGTCGAAACCCCGATGCTTCAGGTGCAGCCGGGGGGCGCGCTCGCGAAGCCGTTCGTCACGCACATGAACGCTCTCGACCTCGACCTGTATCTCCGGATCGCGCCGGAGCTGTACCTCAAGCGCTTGATCATCGGCGGCCTCGAGAAGGTGTTCGAGATCAACCGCAACTTCCGGAACGAAGGGTTGAGCCCGAAGTACAACCCCGAGTTCACGATGCTTGAGGCGTACGAAGCCTACGGCGACTACTTCACGATGATGGACCTCATGGAGTCGATGATCGCGACGGTTGCGCACGAGGTCCTGGGAACGACCGATCACACCTACCAGGGACGACCGATGCCGCTCGGCGGGCCTTTCAAGCGCGCGCGACTGATCGACCTTGCCTCGGAGGCGATCGGCGAGAAGCTCGACCTCGATATTCCGGCCGACAAAGCGCGCGCGATCGCAGAAGCGCACGACGTGCCGACGGACCCCGCGTGGGGGACCGGGAAGGTCGTCGTCGAGATCTACGAGAAGCACGTCGAAGGGAAGCTGTTCGAGCCAACCTTCGTCATGGACTTCCCTCGCGAAACGTCACCCCTTGCGCGCGCGCATCGGGAGGACCCGCGGTTCACCGAGCACTTCGATCTCGTCATCGCGGGCATGGAGATCGGCCCGGCTTACAGCGAGCTGAACGATCCCATCGACCAACGCGAGCGGTTCGAGGCGCAGGCGCGCGCACGCGCCGCGGGGGACGAAGAAGCCATGACGGTTGATGAGGATTTCCTGAGAGCGTTGGAGTACGGCATGCCCCCGACCGGGGGTCTGGGGTTTGGGATCGACCGGTTCGCCATGATCCTTGCCGACGTCCCGAGCATCCGTGAGGTCATCTTGTTCCCACTGATGCGGCCGGAGGGGCAAGAAAAGTAGACAAACGCGGGACTAAAATCCCTGGAAAAGTTGCCCGACAGGAATAAATGCGGCGTCGATTTCTCTCCAGGAGTCAATCCCGACCCCCCGAAAAGCCGAATACACAAGTGGAGGGCTGTTCGGCGCGGTAGGATCCCTTCCCGAAGCGTCGGGCCGCCTTCACAGGCGGCCTTTCGCGTCGAGACGCGTCGAGATGGGAGACACGAGGTATCAGATAACGAAACTGGAATGATGGCTTAACCGTCCTACGTTGTACTGCAGGCATGACCCATAGAGTTGACCCCGACCCCGGCGGATATAATCCCCCCAGGCAGGGCCGCGTAGAGAAAGGTCGAAGCGGTGTTCGAGCGATTCACAGACCGCGCGCGCAGGGTAGTCGTTCTCGCCCAAGAAGAAGCGCGGATGCTCAATCACAATTACATCGGAACCGAGCACATCCTGCTCGGGCTAATACACGAAGGCGAAGGCGTCGCAGCGAAGGCACTCGAATCGCTCGGCATCATGCTCGAGTCGGTTCGTCAGCAAGTTGAGGAGATCATCGGCCAGGGACAGGTTCCCCCAACCGGCCACATCCCGTTCACGCCGCGCGCGAAGAAGGTTCTCGAGCTTTCGCTCCGCGAGGCGCTGCAGCTCGGTCACAATTACATCGGTACAGAGCACATCCTGCTCGGCTTGATCCGCGAGGGTGAGGGAGTCGCCGCGCAGGTGCTCGTGAAGCTTGGCGCCGATCTGAACAAGGTGCGCGCGCAAGTGATCGCCTTGCTGCAGGGCTACCAGGGCGGCCCGAAGGAGTCCGGCGCCGGTTCCGGTGAGCAGGCACCAACGGGGTCGCTCGTGCTCGACCAGTTCGGCCGCAACCTGACGCAACTCGCCAGGGAAGGGAAGCTCGACCCGGTGGTCGGCCGCGTAAAAGAGATCGAGCGGGTCATGCAGGTGCTCAGTCGCCGGACCAAGAACAACCCGGTCCTCATCGGCGAGCCAGGCGTCGGCAAGACGGCGATCGTGGAAGGCCTCGCCACCAAGATCGTGCAAGCCGAGGTTCCCGAGACGATCAAGGGGAAGCAGATCTACACGCTCGACCTCGGCGCGCTGGTGGCCGGTAGCCGCTACCGGGGTGACTTCGAAGAGCGGCTGAAGAAAGTGTTGAAAGAGATCCGCACGCGCGGCGACATCATCCTGTTCATCGACGAGCTGCACACGCTCGTCGGCGCCGGTGCCGCGGAAGGCGCGATCGACGCGGCCAGCATCCTGAAGCCGATGCTCGCGCGTGGCGAGCTCCAGACCATCGGTGCGACGACGCTTGACGAGTACCGCAAGCACCTCGAGAAGGACGCAGCTCTCGAGCGCCGGTTCCAGCCGATCAAGGTTGCCGAACCCTCGGTTGCAGATACCGTCGAGATCTTGAAGGGCCTCCGCGACCGCTATGAGTCGCACCACCGGATCACGATCACCGACGACGCGATCGTCGCAGCGGCGAACCTTGCCGACCGCTACATCTCGGACCGCTTCTTGCCGGACAAAGCCATCGACCTCATCGACGAGGCCGGCAGCCGCATGCGGATCATGCGCATGACCGTGCCGCCGGACCTCCGCGAGTTCGACGAGTCGATCGCTCTGGTGCAGCGCGAGAAGGAATCCGCGATCGAGATCCAGGACTACGAGACTGCTGCGCGCGCGCGCGAGAAGGAGAACAAGCTGCGCACCGATCGCGAGCAGCGTGAGCGTGAGTGGAAAGGCCAGGAGATGGACCTCGTCGCCGAAGTCGGCGAAGAGGAGATCGCCGAGGTTCTTGCGCTCTGGACCGGCATCCCCGTCTACAAGCTCACGGAAGAAGAGACGGCGAAGCTGCTCCGCATGGAAGACGAGCTGCACAAGCGGATCATCAGCCAGAACGACGCGATCCGCAGCGTGAGCCAAGCGATCCGCAGGACGCGCGCGGGTTTGAAGGATCCGAAGCGCCCGAGCGGCTCGTTCATCTTCCTCGGCCCGTCGGGCGTCGGGAAGACCGAGCTTGCGAAGACGCTCGCCGAGTTCCTCTTCGGCGATGAGGCGGCGCTGATCCAGCTGGACATGTCTGAGTACATGGAGAAGCACACGGTCAGCCGCCTCATCGGCTCGCCGCCGGGATACGTCGGGTACGAGGAAGGCGGCCAGCTGACCGAGCAGGTCCGCAGGCGTCCATTCTCGGTCGTGCTCTTCGACGAGATCGAGAAGGCACACCCCGACGTCTTCAACACGCTGCTGCAGATCCTGGAGGACGGTCGTCTGACCGACGCTCAGGGTCACACGGTGGACTTCAAGAACACGGTCATCATCATGACGTCCAACCTCGGGACGCGGGACCTCGAGAAGAAGAACCTCGGGTTCAGCGTCACGTCGCAGGACATGATGGATTACGACCGCATGCGCGAGAAGGTGATGGAAGAGCTGAAGCACAACTTCCGTCCCGAGTTCCTCAACCGCATCGACGAGGTCATCGTCTTCGCGGCGCTGACCCGCGCGGACGTGAAGCAGATCGTCGACCTGATGATGAAGCGGGTCCAGGACCAGCTGAAGGCGAAGGACATCGAGATCGTTCTCACCGACTCGGCGAAGGACCTGATCGCTGATAGAGGCTACGACCAAGCCCTCGGGGCGCGGCCGTTGCGGCGCGCGATCCAGCGGATGGTCGAAGACCCGCTATCCGAGAAGCTGCTCTGGAAGGAGTTCTCTGCGGCGTCGACGATCATCGCCGACGCGCACGAAGGCGAGATCGTGTTCGAAGTGGCGCCGTCGTCACCGGACACGCCTCCGCTCGAGCTTGCCGGTAGCGAGAACTAGCAACCAAAGACGCAATCGCAAACGGCCGTCGATGGGGCGGCCGTTCTGCTTTTGTCAAGTTGCCTTCCCATCGGGAGCGCGACTTAGGATGCATGCGTGGCTATGGCGCGAACGGTCGTAAAGCCGAAGGCAGGGAAGGCGCGCGCCGGAACGAAGCTCGATCTTTCGAAGATCCATGACCGTGTCCTGAAGTGGTTCGACGAGCACGGCCGCTCGTTCCCGTGGCGCGAGCACAGAGATCCGTACCAAACGCTTGTTGCAGAAGTGATGTTGCAACAAACGCAAACCGGCCGCGTCGCACCGGCCTACGGCACGTTCCTCTCGAAGTTCCCCGATGTGCGAACGCTCGCTCACGCGCCGGCGATGGAAGTCATCCAGGCGTGGAGAGGTCTCGGCTACAACCGCCGCGCGGTCGATCTGCAGCGCTCCGCGCAAGCGATCGAGCACGAGCACGGTGGCGTGGTGCCTTCCGACCTGAAGACGTTGCGCGCGCTGCCCGGCGTCGGCGAGTACAGCGCGAGCGCCGTCGCCTGCTTCGCGTACGACCGACAGGTCCCTGTCGTGGACGTCAACGTTCGCCGAGTTCTATCGCGTGCGGCGCGCGCATCGGAAGAACTGCCGCTCGACGAAACCCGTCGTGTCGCAGGGGAGTGGCTCGCCCCCGGCGAGGCGTACCGTTGGAACCAAGCCCTGATGGACGTCGGCGCGATGATCTGCCGGATCGACACGCCGCTGTGCACTCAGTGTCCGTTGAAGCTGACGTGCGAGTACCGCGCGCGCGGCCTGAACAAGGCCCCCCGGCCGGAGCGGAAACCCAAGCAATCGCCGTTCGAAGGATCGAGCCGGCAGAAGCGCGGCGGGATCATCGACCATCTCCGCGACACGGCGGGCGAAGGCGTCTCGTTATCGGTGCTCGCCAAGGTGATCCACCCGAATGGGAACAAGGACCTCACGTGGCTGGTCGAGCTGCTCGAAGGACTCGAGCGAGACGGCCTGGTCGAGATGACGCCGAGCGCGCGCCGCGGCTCCGCGCGCGGGATCGTCCGCCTGCCGGCCTAGATCGCGCCGAGCAGGCCATCGATCGGCGCAGTATCGGCGGACGTCTTCGCTCGGTGCGCGTACACGATGACCCCATCGGAGATCACGAAGCTTCCCGGCAGCTGTTTCGGATCGCCCATCGGAGTGCCAACGATGTGGCCTTCGATCGCAGCGGCCGCGCCTGCGCGCAGCACGGAGGGGTGGTACGCGACCTGAACCCAGTTGCCTCGCGCAAGACCGTACGCGCGGTACGACTCACGTTCGGGGTCGGCGAACGTCTCGAAGGGAACCGGCCGGGTCTCGAGGAACTCCTGCATGTCTCGATGGGTGCCTTGCCCGATAACGGCGACGCTGATGTTCCGCTCGACGAATTCCTGATGACGTTCGCGCAACTGCGCGATGTGCCGGCGGCAGAAAGGTCAGCCGTAGTGGCGGAGGAAGACCAGGGCCACGGGCTGCTCGGCCCAAAGACCTTCGAGATGCGTCGGCGTGCCGTCGAGGGCGAAGACCTTCGCGTCGGGCGCGCGCTCACCGACCTGCGGGCCAACCTCCGGGCCGACTTCAGATTGCATGCGAGGGAGCGTATCGGGCGAAAGCTCGCCGAACGAATCGGCGTTCGGACGGATACGCTGTAGCCGTTGTGACCTTCCCCTTCGAGATCGGCGGCCCCGCGTTTCGCGCGCGCCAAGTGCACGCGTGGGTGTTCCAGCGTTACGCGCGCACATTCGGCGAGATGACCGACCTCCCGCTGGGCGAGCGCGAGGAGCTGGTCAAGCGGTACCCGCACATCAGGCCCGAACCGACGACCGTGTGGGAGGCGGACGGCGGCGAGACCCGAAAGGCGTTGTTCGAAGGCTCGTACGAAACCGTCGCGATGCGGTATCCGGATCGACGGACGGTGTGCGTCTCATCACAGGCCGGATGCGGCCTCGGCTGCACCTTCTGCGCGACGGGGCAGATGGGTTTGGTGCGCAACCTCAGCGCATGGGAGATCGTCTCGCAGGTCTTGTGGGCCGCGCGCGTATTCGGCGAGCGCCCGACGAACGTCGTCATGATGGGCATGGGCGAGCCACTCGCGAACTACGACAACGTCGTCGACGCGATCCGATCGATCAACGACGACGTTGGTATCTCCGCGCGCAAGATCACGGTGTCGACGGTCGGTCTGGTTCCACAGATCGAGCGGCTTGCCCGCGAACCGCTTCCTGTGACACTTGCACTGTCGCTGCATGCGCCGGACGACGAGACACGCAGCGCGCTCGTTCCCATCAACCGCCGGTGGCCGGTTGCGGAGTGCATGAAAGCCGTGAAGAAGTTCCGCAGCGCGCACGGCCGGCGAGTGACGATCGAGTATGCATTGATCGACGCCGTCAACGACTCGTCGTGGCAAGCAAAGCGACTGGCCGACCTGGTGCGTGGCACTGATGTCCACGTGAATTTGATCCCGCTCAACCCAACGCCGGGCTACGGTGTCCCCGCATCGCCGCGCGTTGAAGCCTTCGTACGAGAGCTGAAGAGTCTCGGTGTGAACGCGACCGTGCGAGACACGCGCGGCCGAGACATTGACGCCGCGTGCGGCCAGCTCGCCGCCGAGGCTGTTGCGTCCACCATTATTTCGAGCTGACCTTCACTTCCAGCGGTACGAGCTCAAGCCACGTCACGCCGGGCTCGAACAAGAGGGGCGTGCCGACTGTCGTCGTGAACACCATCGGGTCGCTCAAGGATGCACGTGACCACTTCCCGATGACTTGGACGCCGTCACGGAAGAGAACAGCCTTGCCTGAGCCGGCGACCCGCGCGATCGGCGTCGTGTGGCCCGCGGCGTCTCGATGAGTGCTCTGGTAGGTCGACACTGACAGCACGAGGACGTTTTGCGCCCGCAACTGTTGTCCCGAAGTTGTGCGATGTGGCGAAGAGCCTTCGAAGCGGAGGTATGCCCTCGCGGCTGCAGACCAGCGCCACACAGCTCGATACACGGAGGTGGAGAAGTTGATCGCAACAGAGCGCCCATCTTTCACGATCGGAGTGGGAGTCGGTGACGCAGTTGGAGATGGTGAAGGCGAGGGGCTGGGAGCCGGTGTCGGTATCACGGAGGAGAACCGGAACGGCGATGCGGGAGGGTTCTTCGCTTTGCCCCCAGCAGCTTGATACAGCGCCGCCGTGGATGAATAGAGGTTGTGTGGTGCGGCACGATATCTGACTCTGTAGAAGGCATCGCCCGCTTGATCCGGCCCAAGCATCACGATGTTTGGCGTTCGCTTTATGTGATCGATGACGTACCGGGCACCACCGGAAAAGGCAAGGATCGCGCCGTACTGACGGAGCAGGTCCGGGTCCTCGGGGCGCGCGCTGCGAACCGGTCCGACGACGCGGGCATCGCGGGACTGGAAGATCGCGATGAACCGCGTGATGCCACCCTCGACCTGTTCCTCGACGACGATGTCGGCATTCTCGAGACCGGATTGCGGTCTTGCATCGGGCGTGTTCTCGATCTTCACCGCTAGGGCTGCGCGCGTCAGGAACCGCGAGCCCCGAGCGACGACCAAGCCCGTGAGCGGGGCTGTAGGCGGCGGTGGAGGAGAGGTCAGTGCTCCCGGGCTCTTGTGCGAGAGCACGCGGATGCCGTCAGGAGGACGGCAAGGGTAAGTATGGAAAGCCGCTTCATCTTCATTCGAACGATGATACGGGCCAGAACGAGTTCCCGGTGATGCGTGGACGTTTCGATGTGTCCACTGAATCTAAATCCCGGAAAGAGCTTCCCCCGCGAGCGCGACCGTGTCGAGGTCGTAGGCGTCGGGCAGGTTCACGATGAGGCCGTCTAGGCCCGCTTCGCGGAGTTCTCGCGCCTCCGCTCGCACCTCGTCGGGACCGCCCGTCATGCCGATCACGCCGAAGCGCTCACCGAATCTCGCACGGAGAGGGTCGGCCTTCTTCGCGGCCGCTCCGGCATCCGGCCCGATCGCGAGTGTCTTCAATGCGGTGCGTGTGATTTCTCGCGGGTTGCGACCGGCCGCAGCGCAATGCTCGTCGAGGACCTTCATCTTGTGCCGGATCGTTTCTGCGTCGCCGAAGATGTTGCACGCGTCCGCGTAACGGGCGACGGCTCTCAACGTACGCTTTTCGCCGCCGCCACCGACCATGATGGGGATCCCGTCGGGGCGCACGGGTCGAGGCGCATTGTGCGCCTCATGGATCTCGTAGTAGCGGCCCTTGAACGAAGGCGCTACTTCCGTGAACATCAGCCGGCAGATCTCGATGGCTTCGTCGAGACGATCCATGCGCTCTGCAAGCGCTACGCGCTCGATGCCGTAATGCGTCTGCTCGCTCTCGTTCCACGATGCACCGATCCCAAGGACGGCCCGTCCGCCCGACAAGACGTCAAGGCTGGTCACCATCTTCGCGAGGACGGCCGGGTTTCGGTACAGGACACCGGTAACCAACGTGCCGAGGTTCACGCGCTCGGTGCGCGCGGCGATACCCGCGAGGGCGATGTACCCCTCGAGGATCGGAGCCGCCGGGTCGCCCATGATCTGCTCGAAGTGATCCATGACCCACACAGAGTCGAAGCCAGACGCCTCCGCGGTACGCGCGATGTCCGACACGCGCTCGAACAGCTTGTCGGGCGCCACGCCGGGAAACTCGAACAGCGGGATCTGCAGGCCCAGCTTTATGTCCAGCTTCGTCATGCAAGGAACTCCTTCAGTAGTTGGGCGACGCGTTCGGGGCGCTCCTCGGGCACGAAGTGTCCCGCGTCGGGGATCGTCTCGAGGCGTGCTTGCGGGATCGCCTTCACGATCCCTTCCGCCAGCCCCACGGGGAGGGCTCTGTCCAGAGCGCCCCAGATAACCAGCGTCGGCATGTCGATCGATCCTCGCCGGCCGGAGGGTCGCGTGCGCCCAGGAAGCTTGCTCGCGATGATCCGTCGAGTGACCGTGCGGTAGTACGCGAATGCCGACCGCTTCCTTTCCAGTGTCCGATAGGCCTCGTGGTACTCCGCGAGGGCCTCGGGCTCGAACGCGTCCGTTTCGGAGGCTGCTCGAAGGATGAAATCGATCCAGCGGTCTCCTGCCGCAGTAAGGACGACTTCGGGGAGCAGCGGCAGGTTGAAGAACAGCATGTGCCACCCGTGGCGGAGGTCGAGCGTCCGGTAGGGCGAGTTGATCACGGCCAGACGCTCCACTCGGTCTGAGTGGCTGGAGGCGAGCCGGAACGCGACGCCGCCGCCCCAGTCGTGCCCGACGACGGCTGCGCGCGGCGCCCCTGCTTCTTCCATGAAGGCCGCCATGGTGTGCGCCAGCGTGGCTGAGTCGTAGGACGTCGGGCGCGCGCTCCGGCCGTAGCCGGGGAGGTCCGGCACAAGGACGCGGTGATCCTCGCTGAGCTTTTGCGCGACTGCGCGCCAGCAGCGGCCGGTTTCCGGGAAGCCGTGCAGGAGGACGACCGGCGGGCCTTCGCCCGACTCGCGAACGAAGATCGCCGTGCCGGCGGCGTCGACGGTGCGCTCGCTTACCGTGAGCATGGCGTCATTCAACATCACCGTCCGTGCCGTAACCAAAAAGTGTCTGCTCGACGCCGACGTCGGCGGCGTACAATCGCGGCGCGATGGCACAAGACAAGGGAGCCGACGCGCTACGCGCGGCGATCGAGAAAGTCGCACCGGGCACAGGCCTTCGGGACGGCCTCGAGCGCATCCTGCGAGCGGAGACCGGCGCGCTCGTCGTACTGGGCGACAGCTCGACCGTTGCGCAGGTTTCGTCGAGCGGCTTCGGGATCGACGAGGACTTTACGCCGCAGCGTCTCTCCGAGCTTGCCAAGATGGACGGTGCGATCGTCGTGTCGTCCGACACCGCGAAGATCGTGCGCGCGAACGTGCACCTCGTTCCCGATCCAGGCATCCCCACGATGGAGAGCGGAACCCGACACCGCACTGCCGAACGCGTTGCGCGCCAGACGGGATTCCCCGTCGTCGCGGTCAGCCAGAGCATGCACATCGTCACGGTATACGTCGACTCAGTGAAATGGGTGCTCGAGGACGTGACCGCGCTGCTGACGCGCGCGAACCAAGCCGTGCAGACGCTCGAGCGATACAAGCAACGCCTCACCGAGGTCGCCTCCAACCTGCTGGCGCTCGAGGTCGAGGACCTCGCAACGCTGCGTGATGCGATCACGGTGGTGCACCGCATCGAGATGGTGCGGCGCATCGCGTCCGAAGTCGAAGCGCTCGTCGTCGAGCTCGGAACCGAAGGTCGTTTGATGCGACTGCAGCTCGAGGAGCTCATGGGCGGCGTCGATACGGAGCGAAGGATGCTCGTACGCGATCACGTCGCGCAGAAGCGCACGCGCTCGCTCGAAGCCGTCCTGAACGAGCTTGCCTCACTCTCGCCTGAAGACTTGCTCGACCCGATCGCGATCGCGCGCGTGCTCGGACACCAGGTTGCTCCCGAAGCGCTCGACGTCGGTTCGTCTCCGCGGGGCTATCGGATCTTGTCGAAGATCCCGCGACTGCCGACCACTGTGGTCGAACGCATCGTGTCTACGTTCGGACGGTTGCCGAAAGTGATGGCAGCGTCTATCGAAGACCTGCGTGCGATCGAAGGCGTCGGTGCGGCGCGCGCAGCATCAGTGAAAGAAGGCCTGATACGTCTTGCCGAGTCCAGCATCTTGGATCGGTATCTATAAGCATTAACGGCCGTTTACCAGGAGTTTCGGTTGCGAAAAGGCCTTTTATCTGCTATCTTTTAGCCCTCCTCATGAGCAAACGCGCATTTCGTGTCGGTGACAAAGTCGTCTACCCCCATCATGGGGCTGCCGTCATCGAAGGCATGCAAGAACGCGTCATCGAGGGCGAGACCAGGGAATATTGGGTCCTCAGGTTGTCCTACGGCGACCTCACCTTGATGGTTCCGACGGACGGTGCCGACGAAGTTGGTTTGCGCGGTGTGGTTCCGAAGAACGAGCTCGAGCAGGTCTACAAAGTCCTCCAATCCAAGAAGCAGGCCCCTGCTCCGTCTAACTGGAGCCGTCGCTTCAAGAGTCACGTCGAGAAGCTGCGCTCGGGCGACATCTACCAAGTCGCCGAGGTCGTACGGAACTTGTCGAACCGTGACAAGGACAAGGGCCTTTCCGCAGGCGAGAAGCGCATGCTCACCAAGGCACGCCAGATCCTCGTGTCCGAGCTGACCTTCGCGGCCGGCGTCAAGGAAGAGAAAGCCGAGGCCATGCTCGATGAGATCCTTGGGACAGAACCCGCGAACAACTGATCGAGCAGCCTCAACCGCGGCCGTTCCCACGGTCGCGTTTTTCTTTTCCGGGTCTGCAAGACTGTCGGCGTGAGCTCTCCGGAAGAACGCCAGGGACCACGACGCGGCGCGGTCGTGCTCGTTGAGCTCATCCGTTTCGTGATCGTGGTTCTGTTCACAGCGCTCGGTTACCAAGTGTCGCGCTCGATCGTGAACGACAAGGCGTCCGCCCGGATCGTCGTTGGTACCGTTCTCGGCTCCGCGATCGGATACGTCGTCGGCGGGATGCTCGGACGAGGAACGGGGACGCTCGTCGGCATCGCGGAGAATCGCATCGCGGCGATCGCCGGCGCCGACATCGTGGCCGGAGGGCTCGGTCTTGTAGCCGGCGTTGTCGTTGCGACGGTACCCGGACTGTTCCTTCTGCTGTTGCCGTCGCGCGCGGTTGCATTGCCGATCCTCGCCTTCCTCGAGATCGTGTTCGGGTACCTCGGCTACCGCATCGGGGTCACCAAACGAGAGGACCTGCTGCAGCTTGCCGGACTCACATATCGGACGCGTGCGGCCGACCTTCGTGTCCTCGACACGAGCGCGATCTTGAACACGCAGCTTCTTGACTACGTGCGCGCGGGGCTGATCCGGGGAACGGTGCTCGTTCCGACGTTCGTGTTGGAAGAGGCACAAGGGATCGCAGACTCCGCGGACCCCGTGCGGCGGCAGCGCGCGCGCCGTGGACTCGAGGCGCTCGCAGCGATCCGGCGCGAAGGCCTCGCCGAGGTCCGCTCGGTCGAGAAGCTTTACCCGGAGTACGACGAGGTCGACGCGAAAGTCGTCGCACTGGCGCGCGAGCGGGGCGCAGCCATCGTCACGGACGACTCCGCCTTGGCCCACGTTGCCGAGCTGCAGGGCATCGAGGTCGTTCACCTCCGCCGTGTGTCTGCGGCGCTGCGGCCGGCGGTTCTTCCCGGCGAGGCGATCCGGGTCGAGCTCAGCCGCGTCGGCAAGGAGGCCGGCCAGGCCGTCGGTTACCTGGACGACGGCACGATGGTGGTCGTCGCCGAAGCGAGCGCGCGCGTCGGTACGGTCGCGGACGTGCTGGTCAATCGCGTCGTGCCGTCCGCCGGCGGCCGGATGATCTTCGGACGCCTCGCCGATGGACGAGCCACTCCGGCTGCGGAACCGGGCGCATGAGCGACTGGGCGATCGTGGTCGCCGCGGGGCAGGGCGCGCGCTTCGGAGACGACGGTGTGCCGAAAGCGTTCCGCCCGCTGGCGGCTCTCCCGATGTACGTCCATTCCCTGCGCGCGCTCGAAGCGGTTCCGTCGATCGCCGGCATCGTGCTCGTCGTCCCCGTGAACTGGCAGGAGTATGCGATGGAGCACACGATGGGCGAGGCGACGCACGCGACGATCGAGATCACTCCGGGCGGGGAGACTCGGCAGGCGTCGGTGCGTGCAGGCCTCGCCGCCGTTCCGGCGGACGCCCGGCGCATCGTGGTTCACGACGCGGCGCGCCCCCTCGTCACCTCCGAAATGATCGAGGCGTCCCTTGCGGCCTTAAAGGACGCTGAGGGTGCCGTCTGCGCCGTGCCGCTCGCCGATACGCTGAAGCGGACGAAGGGGACCATCATCGAGTCCACCATCGCGCGCGAGGAGCTGTGGCGCGCGCAAACGCCGCAAGCGTTCACGGCCTCGGCGCTGCGCGAGGCGCACGATCGCGCGCGCACAGAAGGGCTGGAGGCGACGGACGACGCTGCCTTGGTCGAGCAGGCCGGTGGCCGCGTCGTCGTGGTGCAAGGCGACGAGCGCAACATCAAGATCACCACGCCGGCCGAGCTCGAGCTCGCCGAGGCCCTGCTGAACGGCACACGGGTACGACCATGAGGGCAGGCATCGGGTTCGATGTGCACACGTTCGCCGATGGACGGGCGCTCGTGCTCGGCGGCGTGACTATCCCCGGCGCGCGCGGCCTCGACGGCCACTCCGACGCCGACGTCCTCTGTCACGCGATCGCCGACGCGCTCCTCGGTGCGGCAGCGTTAGGTGATCTCGGGTGGCACTTCCCGAGCAGCGACGCCAAATGGAAAGACGCCGCCGGCACAGACCTGCTTACGCGCGCCGTCGCCATGGTGATGAACGCTGGGTTCCACGTCGCGTCGATCGACGCGACGATCGTCCTCGAGCAGCCCTCGATCGCCCCTTACCGAGACGAGATGCGGAAACAAGTCGCCTCATGCTGTGGCGTGGATGTCTCCGAGGTTTCGATCAAGGCGACGACCACCGACGGCCTCGGGTTGATCGGTCGCGGGGAAGGCGCCGCTGCGCTGGCCGTCGCGATGCTCGACGCTCGGTAGGTAGACTCGCGCGATGCCGCTCGTCGTTCATAACACGCGCACACGACGCAAAGAGCCCTTCGAGCCGATGACTCCCGGCCGTGTCGGCATCTACGTCTGCGGGCCGACGGTGTACGACGAGCCGCATCTCGGCCACGCGCGCGCGGCCATCGCATTCGACATCGTCAGGCGGACGCTGGAGTTCCTGGGTAATCACGTCACCTATGTGCAGAACATCACCGACGTCGACGACAAGATCTTGAACCGCGCGGCTGAAGAAGGCGTTTCCCCGTGGGAGATCGCAGACCGGTACACGCGCATGTACGAAGACGAGATGCGCAAGCTTGGCGTGCGCGCGCCTTCGATCACGCCCAAAGCGACGGCACACATCCAAGACATGATCGAGCTCATCCAAAAGCTGCTCGAGGCCGGGTACGCGTATGCGCTGGAAGACGGCGACGTGTACTTCGCGGTCGACAAGCTACCGACATACGGATCCTTGTCCGGTCGCTCGCTGGAAGACATGCGCGCCGGAGAGCGCGTCGAGCCAGACCCGCGCAAGCACAATCCGATGGACTTCGCGGTGTGGAAGGGCGCGAAGGAATGGCAGCTCTCGTGGCCGGCGTCGTGGGGACGAGGCCGTCCAGGGTGGCACATCGAGTGCTCCGCGATGAGCATGAAGTACCTGGGCGAGACGTTCGACATCCACGGCGGCGGTCAGGACCTGCTGTTCCCGCATCACGAGAACGAGTGCGCGCAGACCGAAGCGATCACGGGGAAGCCGCTCGCCCGATACTGGCTGCACAACGGCTTCGTGACGACGGGCGGCGAGAAGATGTCGAAGTCCCTGAAGAACTACGTGTCGGTGGCGGACGTGCTCGCCGATCATGCCCCGCCGGTCGTGCGAACCGCGCTGGTTGCGCCGCACTATCGCAGCCAGATCGACCTCTCACCCGACGTTTTGGCCGACGCGCGCGCGGTGTGGGACCGCTTCACCGCGTTCGCGCGCAACGCGGCCGACACGCTCGGGCCCGATGCGAGCGGTTCGGTGGACGAGTCATGGCGCGCGCGCTTCACGGGCGCGTTGGAGGATGACTTCAACACGCCCGAAGCGTTCGCCGTTCTGCACGAGCTGCTCGGCGAGGCGAACCTGTTGGTCGACAAAGGTGGGGACCGGCTGGCATCTCTGTACGCCACTTTCCGTAAGCTGACGAGTGTTCTGGGTCTCGATCCCGTTGCAGACTGGTCTGAAGGGCCGGCGCGCGCGCGGGTTGCCCCGCTGGTCGAGTTCCTGCTGCAGCTCAGGCAGGAGGCGCGCGCCAAGAAAGACTTCGGGCTCGCCGACCAGATCCGCGACGTGCTGCAAAGGGCGGGGATCGTCGTGGAGGACCGGCCCGGCGGGGCACGCTGGTACGTGGCCGACCCGTGGAGCTGATCGAAGGGCGCCAGCCGGTTCGTGAAGCATTGCGAGCAGGTCGACCCATCAGCCGCATCCTCATCGCAGATGGAGCGCGGATGCAGGGGGCACTCCCCGAGATCGTCTCTCTTGCGCGCGCCGCCCGCGTCCGCATCGACCACGTCCCACGAGCCGCGATCGACGCGCGCGCGACGACACGGATGCATCAGGGTGTTATCGCCGAAGCCGCCGCCGCCCCGGCGCGCTCGTGGCGCGAGGGCTTGCAACGCGCGCGCGATGCAGGCGAACCTGCTCTGTTCCTTGCCCTCGACGGCATCGAGGATCCGCACAATGCGGGCGCGCTCGTTCGAAGCGCAGAGGTGTTCGGTGCGCACGCG
>Ga0207684_10003301_pt1 | contig 15833 bp, 10 predicted proteins | sample KBSK5501metaG_FD_184342 | JGI IMG/M metagenome (GOLD analysis project Ga0207684, IMG submission 184342) | Corn, switchgrass and miscanthus rhizosphere microbial communities from Kellogg Biological Station, Michigan, USA - KBS K5-50-1 metaG... | ecosystem: Host-associated > Plants > Roots >...
CGCCCCCGACCTCGAGGGTGTAGTGGTCGGCGAAAGTGATCTCCGGGGCCGGGCGGGCTGGGTCGTTGTCCCGCTGCAACCGACGCTTGGTTTCCTCGTGCCCGATGCGGACCACGTCCCCGTCGAACAGGGCAGCCGCGCCGGCGTGGTCGGCGTGGTGGTGGGAGTAGACCAGGTGGGTCACCCGGTTGGTCACCCCGTTGGCGGCGGCGATCTCGTCGACTGCCCGCCGCAGGTTGGGGCCGATGCTCGGCGGCGCGTAGAACACGACTACCCCGTCCCGGGTGGTCAGGAACGCCGAGTTGTAGACGCCGTCGGTGACCCAGTACAGGTTCCGCTCCACCCGCCCGACGTAGTACCTCTGCTCGTTGAGGGCCGGCCCGAGCGCGGATCGGGGAATCGGCGCGTAGTCGGGCAGGTCCGCGGCGCTGTCGGCGCCGGAGGCTGGTGTTGTCACGGTATCTCCTTGGAATCTTCGGGCACGTTCCTGGCCGGCCGTACGAGGTTTTCGCGACGCATCCAGGCTTGCCGCCCGCGAGGTGAGACGTCGTCACCGGATCACGGTGATTCACCCCGCGGAGGTGCTCACCGGGTGGGCGCCCGGCCTGCGGGCAGGGCGGCTCATGGGGCCAGGGCGGTCGGGGGTGGCAGTGCTCACGGCTGGTCCTCCTTGACGCAGATCGCGCCCGGGAACCCAGGGTCCCCGGGCAGCTAACTGGCTGATCGAGTGCGCCCGAAGCTAGTGGCCCTCAAGGTGAGCAGCGGCCACCTGGTTCCGGTGATTTGCGGTCCGGGGTGAGCTTTTGGATCTCGAGCAGGTCCAGGCCGAGCGCCTCGATCTCGGCCAGCACGCCGTACAGTGCGGAGCAGTCCAGCATGCCGGTGAGCACGGTGTGCGCGCCGTCATGCCGCGGCGCCAGCGCCGGGAACGCCGACAGCAAGGTGGCGCCCAGGTGCCCGTTGATCCGGATCATGTACGGGGCGGGTGCCGGGTCCATGACGCCATGGTCGAATGCTGGCAGGTGACCCTGCATCACCGGGATCCGGTGGCCGCCGGGCTAGGGCGTGCGGCGGGCGCCCAGTAGCCGCAGTTCCCGGGCGCGCTGCACGGCCGAGGAGCGGTCACGAACCTGGAGCTTGGCGTAGATGCTGCGCAGGTGCGTGCTGACGGTGTTCAGCGAGACGGACAGTTCGCTGGCGATCTCGGGCCGGGACAGGTTGGTCGGCAGATATCGCAGCACCCGAAGCTCGCCGGGGCTGAGCTCCTCCGCCGGCGGCAACGAGGACTGCTCCTTGGCCGCCGGGGATGAGCCGTGCAGGACGTCGAGGAGGTCGGCGAGCAGCGCGGCGTGCGCGGCCTGGTGCCGGGGCAGGGCCTCGAGCAGCGCCGCCGACCCGGTCATCGCGAACGGCAGGACCAGCCGGTCGGACTCCGCCAGAGCCAGGGCCCGTTCCGCGGCCTGGCTGGCCGCGCGCTGGTCGCCGAGCGCACGATGGGCGAGCCCGGCGAGCAGGTCCGCCTCCACCACTGTGACGTAACCAAGGACCGGTGCCGTGCCATCGAGCACACTCTGCACCGCGCCCAGGGCTCCGCCCGGATCGCCGTCCGCGAGGCAGATCACCGCGACGGCGTTACGGATCTCACCGGAACTGGCCCGCCCATCATCGAGCGCCGCGAGCACCGCGCGGGCTTCGCCGGGCCGCCCGAGGCGGGCTTGCGTGGCGATCAGCCAGCCGGTCACCTGGTTCGCCAGCGCCTGCGATCCCTCCAGCTGCGAGGCCAGGTGTTCGGCCGCGCCGAACTCCTGCAGCGCCTCAGGGTGGCGGCCGCGGCCGGCGTGCAGCATTCCGGCCGTCTGGTGCAGCAGCAGCCTGATGTCCGGGCCGGTGTCTGTTTGCAGCGCCCGTTCGGTGCGCCGCAGCCACCGCTCGCCCTCGTCGAACTCACCCAGCCACACCATCGTGCCGGCGAGCGTCATCAGCGCGGGTGCGATCACCGGTTCGGTGCCCCAGCCGTACCGTTCGGCGAGCGCGATCGCCTCGCGGCAGCGCCGCTGGGTCGTGGCGAACGCATCGATCTTCGGCATGGCAGCACCATGGAAGATAGACGCGAACCCGAGCTGCGCGAGGCAGCCGACTTCCAGGTACGGCCGGCCGATCTCCCGGGCCAGGACGGCGCCCTCCCGGAGGTGGCGCTCTGCCTCTGGCAACCCCAGGGACCACGCCTCGGCGGTCCCCAGGTTCATCAGCGCCACCGCCCGCAGGTCGCTGCCCAAGGCGATGTCTTCGTCGGACGGCCCGGTTACCGGCGAGGCCAGGAATCGGGCCTGCTCCATAACGCCGACCAGGTGACCGCGCCGCCTGGCCAGCGACAGCTTCAGCGCCGCGACCGCCACCCGGAGGCGGCGCTGGCGACCTGGCGGCGGCGTCTTGGCGTACGTCTCGGCGACCGCCAGGTGGGCGGCAGCCTCGTCCAGGCGCCCCTGGGCAAGGTCACCCATCGCGCGCACCAGGGCCAGCTCGGGGTGGTCCTCGCCGCGTGGGAAGGCCCGCAGCAGCGCCTGCATGGTCTGCGCTTGCCCGTCGAGGGTCAGGCTGAACGAATGGTCGGCCAGCAGGCGGGCCGCATCAAGCCAGTCGCCCGCGGCCTGGGTGTGCCGGATCGCCTCGGCCACCTGGCCGTGCCGGATAAACCATCCGGCGGCGCGCCGGTGCAGCGCGGGTATTTCCGCAGGCAGCGTCCGGCGCACTTCCAGCCGGAGCAGATCGGCGAACAGGTGGTGGTAGCGGAACCAGGTGCGCCCGGGGTCGAGCGATTCGACGAACGCGTTCGCGTCTTCCAGCGTCAGCAAGATCCGTTCCGAGCCCGGGCGGCCGGTCAGCAGGTCGGCCAGTTCACCGTTGACGCGATCGAGCAGCGAGGTGCGCAGCAGCAGATCCAGGACGTCGGGCGGCTGGCGCTCCAGCATCTCGGCGATCAGATACTCAGCGACCGTGCGGTCGCTGCCGGAGAACTCGGCGACGAACCGCTCCGCGTCCGGGTGACCGGCCAGGGAGAGGGCCGCGAGCCGCAGGCCCGCGGCCCATCCTTCCGTCCGCTGGTGCAACAGCGCCGCCCCGGCCGCGGACAGCGCGATGCCCGAGGCGTCGAGCAACTCGCGGGTTTCGCGCTCGGAAAAGCGCAGATCTGCCGCGCGGATCTCGGCCAGCTCGCCGGCCAGGCGCAGCCGGTGCAGCCGCAGCCGCACATCGTGCCGCGTAGTCAGAATCGCGTGCACGTGCGGGGGAAGGCTGGTCAGCAGCTGGGTGAGCTGACTGGGGGCCTCTGGGGAGCGCAGCTCGTGGAGATCATCAATAACCAGCGTGACGCCGCCAGGAGCGTCGGCGAGCTTCGATAGCACCCGGTCGGCCATCGCGTGCCCATTGAAGTCGGGTGTCACTGCTGGCAATTCCGCGCCGCCGTTTACACCGGTGGCGTGGCGGATCGCGTCGAGCAGGGCCAGCCAGAACTGCTGGGCGTCGCGCTGGTCGCGTTGCACCTGCACGAGGGCGAGCCGATGCGGCTGGCCCGGCCGGCCGGCCCAGGCGCGCAGCAGCGACGTCTTCCCGCTGCCGGCCGGGGCCGAGATGATCGTCACCTTGCTCGCCGCCGCACGATCAAGAGCAGCGAGAAGAACGCCCCGATCGATCAGCCGGGCAGTTGCTGGAGCCACCGTCACAGGCCTGCCTTGATATCTACGCCTAACGCTCTGGCGCCGGTCACGCAGTCCTGGCACCTTCTGTCTCGGTATCAGGCCAGCGCACCTACTGTCAACGGCGCTTGTCCCGGTGCGGCGAATCACCTGGACCCCGTGACGACCTCTCATCTGCCTGCTAGCAACCATGGTTGAGAGCGCTGAGACCGGATTAGAAGCGACGAGACCGCTGGCGGCTCAGAACGCCGCGCTCGCCGCGGCAGCCCGTCCCTGCCGTTTGTGCTAGCCGGCATGTCCTCACCACCTGGGAGAAGCTGGAGGTCAGCGGACTGGTCCACCCCTGAGCAACGCACCCGCATCCCTTGGAGTGGCGGTCGGCGGCGCCCCCGGTCGGCACGCTCGGCTGGCGGTCGGTCTCCGGACTCACCGGGACGATTCAGTTCGGTCTGCGGGTTTGCCGCGGTGCGTGGGGGAAGGCGATTGGGCAGGTGAGGTGGGGCACCGGGGTTTGGATGAGCGCCGGCCGTTGTGCCGGGGCGGGCCGGCCGGGCCGGGTGAAGGTTGCGGCGAGCGCCGCGGCGCAGGCGAACGCTGCCGCGCAGATCCAGCTGATCTGGGCGAAGCTGGACCGGAACTGGGCCGGGTCGGTGTAGGCGGCGCCGGCCAGGCCGGTGAGGGGCGGCAGCGCGGCGATCCAGAGCAGGCCCGCCACCCGCGAGACGGCGTTGTTCACCCCGGAGGCCAGGCCGGCCAGGGAGTCGGGGGCGGAGTTCATCGCGGCGGCGGCCAGGGGTGGCAGGAGGGCGGCCAGGCCCAGGCCGAACAGCGCGGCCACCGGCACGACGGCGGTCCAGTAGCCGGCGCCCGGGCCGATGCGCACGGCGAGCGCGGCCGCCGCCGCGCACAACGCGCAGCCCGCCACCAGTGGCGGCCGGGGGCCGATCCGCTGGGCCAGCCGGCCGCTGGTCCCCGACAGCAGCAACGTCACGGCGGTGACCGGCACCAGCGCCGAGCCCGCGGCCACCGGGCTGTAGCCGGCGACGATCTCCAGGGCGGGGACGAAGACGAACGCGAAGCCGCCGAGGGCGCCGTAGACGGCGAAGGTGAGCGCGTTCGCGGCGCGGAACGGCGCCGGGGCGAAGATCGCCGGCGGGAGCATGGGATGGCGGCCGCGCCGTTCGGCGGCGGCAAAGGCGGCCGAGGACAGCAAGGCCAGGACCGCGGCCGCGGCGAACCGCGGCGACCGGAGGCCCCCGCCGGGCACCACGATGACCGCGTAGGTGATCGCGGCCAGCGCGGCGGCGCCGGCCAGCGCGCCCGTCCAGTCGGCGCCCCCGGACGCCGCGGTGTCCCGGGATTCGGGGACGTGGCGCCGGGCCGCCCACCCGGTCACCGCGGCGACCGGGACGTTGATCAGGAAGATCCACCGCCAGCCGCCCGCCTCCAGCAGCCACCCGCCGGCGAACGGCGCGATCCCCGCCGACACCCCGCTGAACCCGGCCCACGTCCCGATCGCGCGGGTGCGGTCGGCGGGCCGGAACGCCGCCTCGATGATCGCCAGGCTGGCCGGTGTCATCAGCGCGCCCCCGACACCCTGCACCGCCCGCGCGGCGATCAGCCAGCCGATGCCCGGCGCGGCCGCGCACAGCACCGACGCCACGGTGAACCAGGCCAGCCCGGCCAGGAACACCCGCCGCCGCCCCCACCGGTCGCCGAGCCAGCCGGCCAGCAAAATCAGCGAGGCCAGGGTCAGCGTGTAGCCCGTCACGGTCCACTGCAGGCCGGCGAAGCCGGCGTGCAGACTCCGCCCGATCGCCGGCAGCGCCACGGCGACCACCGTGGCGTCGATCCCCGCCACCGACGACCCCAACACCATCGCCGCGACCACCCACCGGCCCTGCGCGGAGCGGTACGCCAGCAGGGCGCCCGCCCCGGGGCCATCAGCCGGGCCCAGCCCACCCGGCCCGGTCCCCGGATCCGATGTCACTAGCCGGCCCTCCACGTCGGCCCGAACGGCATGCCACGGCCGGCCGGCCCGGCCGCCGCCGTGCCCTAGTTGAGGGTAAGGATGATGCGCTCGTGGACGGTGCCGCTCTCCAGCTGGCGGTGGGCCTCGGCGGCCTCCTGCATCGGCATGGATTTGTGCGCGCGCAGGCGGAGCCGGCCGTCGGCCAGCAGGGCGATCGTCTCATCCAGGGCACCGGGAGCACGGCCGGGAGTGGGCTCGGAGAGCGTGACGCCGAAGTCAGCGGCGGCCGGGTCCGACAAGGTGATGACCCGCTTGGGCCCGCCAGCCAGGGCGATCGCGTCGGCCAGGACGCCCTTGCCGGCCGCGTCGAACACCGCGTCCACCGCGCCTAGCGCGCGGACCCGGCCGGCCACGCCCGCGCCGTACCGCACCGGCGCCGCGCCCAGCTCACGGGCGAGCGTTTCGTCGTGCTCGCCGACCACGCTGATCACCCTGACCCCCCGGGCGACCGCGAGCTGCGTCGCGATGACGCCGACCGATCCGCCGCCGCCGAACAGCAGCAGCGTCTCACCGCTCTGAACGTCCAGTTGCCGCAACACACCGACGGCCGCCTCCGCCGAGCTGGGCAGCGCGGCGGCATCGATCCACGAAGCGGCGTCTGGCTTGCCGGTCCAGATCGACGCCACCGCGTACTCGGCGTAACCGCCCAGGCCGAACAGCAGGGCCGTGACGTTATCGCCGAGGGACGTGCCGGTGACGCCGGGACCGACCGCGTCGACGGTGCCCGCTGCCTCGAAGCCGAGCACGGCGTTAGGGGGCAGCGGGAAAGCTTTGAGATAGCCGGCGCGCAGGGCGAGATCGGTCGGGCTGACGCCCGCGGCCTTGACCTTGATCCTGATCTGCCCCTCACCCGGTTCGGCCAGCGGGACCCCGGCCCACCTCAGCACCTCAGGCGGCCCGTACCCGGTCATCACGATCGCGTTGGGCATGGCGGTTCCTTTCCTGGCCCCGGTGGGCCGGTCACCTTCTCCTCGGAAAGCTACGTGATATATCACGTAATTGTCAACGTGATATATCACGTAATTATCGCCCGGGGAGGCTGCCGGCGTGCGCGGACGCCGGCTGGTGCCGGCGCGTCCCGCGCCGGTCCGCGGCACGGCAGTTTGCCTGCGGCGCGGGACCGAGCGGGCAGGGCAGGGCCCCGTCAGCCCTGCGCCGGGTGCCAGTCGACCGGCGGCGGGAGCGAGCCCTGTTTGATGATGTTGGCGTATACGCCTTCCAGCGCCTCGCTGAGCGCCCCGAGGAGGCCCTCCGGCAGCCCCTCGAAGAACAGGCGCCGGACAAGATCCACGTGCCCGGGCGCCGCTTCCTCCAGGGCCTGCCACCCGCGGGCGGTCAGGGTCACCTCGGTGACCCGTCTGTCGGCAGCGGACAGGCCGCACGTCACCAGGCCCCGGGCGCTCATCCGCCGCACGTGGTGCGATACCCGGCTGCGCTCCCAGCCGATCTGGGCGGCGAGCACCGTGATCTGCATCCGCCCCCCGTCGGCGACGCTCAGCCCCGCCAGCACGTCGTAGTCGGGCAGTGACAAGCCGCTATCGGTGAGGAGCTGGCGGTTCATCTCGTACGCCAGGCGCAGCTGGACCCGGATATAAGCCAGCCACGCCCGCTGCTGGTCCCCGTCGAGCCACCCGCCGACGGGCGCCGGGGCGGTCTTGCCGCTACGTGACATATCACCTGAGCTTACTGCCCGACCGCGCGTACGCTGGTGTCGTCTTCGGCGGAACGGAGCCGCGTCGTGTGCAGGCTGCTGGGGCTCAACGCAGGGCGCGAGGCGGTCAGCGCGTCGTTCTGGCTGGTGGACGCGCCCGACTCGCTCGAGGTGCAGAGCCACCGCAACGTGGACGGCAGCGGGATCGGGTTCTTCGATCCGTCCGGCGCCCCGGTCCTCGACAAACAGCCCGAGCCCGCGTTCGCCGACCCGGAGTTCCGTTACACGGCGAAGCACGCCAGGTCGGTGACCTTTGTCGCGCACGTGCGTTACGCGACCGCGGGCGGCCGGACCCTGGCCAACACGCACCCGTTCGCGATGGACGGCCGGATCATGGCGCACAACGGCGGGTTCGGCGAACTCAGCGCCTTGGAGGAGCGGCTGGGCCGGTACCGCGGCCTGGTCCAGGGCGACACCGACTCCGAGCGTTACTTCGCGCTGATCACCCAGCAGATCGACGCCCACGGCGGCGACGCGGCCGCGGGGATCGCGGCCGCGGCGCGGTGGATCGGCGCGCACCTGCCGGTGTCCTCGCTGAACACGATCGTGGCCACGGCCGGTGAGCTGTGGGCGCTGCGTTACCCCGCGCAGCACGCGCTGCACGTCATCGAGCGGCCCGCCGGGGCCAGCAGCCCGCCCGAAGCCGGCAGCCCCCATCGCGCGGGCGGGCCGCCGCCCGGCAGCGGGGACCCCGGCACCGGCCTGCACGCCCGCAGCACGACCTCGTCGGTGCACGCGCCGGAACTGCACGCGCTGCCGTCGGTGCTCGTGGCCTCGGAGAAACTGGACGGGGAGGACGGGTGGCGCATGCTGGCCTCCGGTGAACTCGTCCACGTGCGCCCCGACCTGAGCGTGACATCCGCCGTGGTCCTCCCCGAGCCACCGGCGCGCCTGGTCCCGCTCCCGGCCGGCAACCCCAACATCGACACCTGACCGGCCCGGCGGGCTACCCCGCCCCGCGCTGCTCGTCGCCCCCACCTCGCGTCCGAAGGTTACGGTGCGATGATCGCAGTAGAGCATTTAACCGCCGGCCCGCAGACGCGAGGCACCCGGCGCCGCACGCGCGGCGCCGCCGGCGCTCACCGGTGCCCGCGGGCGGGAGGTAAAATCCTTGGACGACAGCGCGGTGACCGCGGCCGCCACCGGGCAGGCCGGGCCCGACCAGATCGGCCAGCGGCGCAGGCTCGTCATCATCGGCGCGCTGCTGCTGGGCATGCTGCTGGCGGCGCTGGACCAGACGATCGTCGCGACGGCACTGCCGACGATCGCCGGTGACCTGCACGGGCTGTCGCACCTGTCCTGGGTGGTGACCGCGTACCTGCTCGCGTCCACCGTGTCCACGCCGCTGTGGGGCAAGCTCGGCGACCTGTACGGGCGCAAGACGTTCTTCCAGGCCTCGATCGTCATCTTCCTGGTCGGGTCGGCGCTGGCGGGGCTGGCCCACTCCATGCTCGAGTTGATCGCGTTCCGCGCCGTGCAGGGCATCGGCGGCGGTGGCCTGCTGACCGGCGCGCAGACGATCGTCGCCGACGTGGTGCCGGCCCGGGAGCGGGGGCGGTACCAGGGCCTGTTCGGCAGCGTGTTCGGCGTGACCAGCGTGCTCGGCCCGCTGATCGGCGGGTTCTTCGTGGACAACCTGTCCTGGCGCTGGGTGTTCTACGTGAACCTGCCGATCGGCGCCGTGGCGCTGGCGGTGGTCGCGGCGGTGCTCCCCGGGCACCTGCGCCGGGCCGCGCACAAGATCGACTATCTCGGCACGGTGCTGCTCGCCGGCGCCGCGACCAGCCTGGTGCTGCTCACCTCGCTCGGCGGGACCACGTACCCCTGGGCCTCCACGCCGATCTACCTCATGGCCGCCGGCGCCGTGGTCTGCGGCGCCGCGTTCATCTGGGCGGAAAGCCGCGCCGCCGAGCCGGTCCTGCCGCTGCACCTGTTCCGCAACCGGGTGTTCTCCGCCTCCAGCGCGGTCGGTTTCGTGGTCGGGTTCGCGATGTTCGGCGCGATCACGTACCTGCCCCAGTACATGCAGATCGTCAAGGGCGTCAGCCCGACCATCTCCGGGCTGCGGCTGCTGCCGCTGATGGCCGGCCTGCTGGCCACCTCGATCTCCACCGGGCGGCTGGTCAGCAGGTGGGGCCGGTACCGGATCTTCCCGATCATCGGCACCGCGGTCATGACGGTGGGCCTGTACCTGCTGTCCCGCCTGGGCGTGCAGACCAACGACTGGCTGTCCTCGCTGTACATGCTGGTGCTCGGCGCGGGCATCGGCGGGTCGCTGCAGGTCCTGGTCGTCGCGGTGCAGAACGCCGTCAGCTACGCCGACCTCGGCGCGGCCACCGGCGGCGCGACGTTCTTCCGGTCCATCGGCGGCTCGTTCGGCACGGCCACGTTCGGCGCCGTGTTCGCCAACGTCCTGGCCGGCGACCTGGCGGCCAGCCTGCACGGGCTGTCGCTGCCACGCGGCGTGAGCGCGGCAAGCGGCGCGAGCCCGGCGGTCCTGGCGCACCTGCCGACCGCGGTGCACCTGGGGTACATCACCGGCTACGCGCACGCGCTGCAGACGGTGTTCCTGGTGGCCACGCCGTTCGCCGCGGTTGCGTTCCTGCTGGCCTGGACGATCAAGGACATCCCGCTGCGCACCACGGCCAGCACGCCGGACCCGGCGGACACGCTGGCGCCCACGGCCAGGCCGACGATCCGCACCTCGGACCAGGAGATGGAGCGCGCGCTGACCCGGCTGCTCGGCCGCGAACTGCGGCGCGAGGTCTACGCCCGGCTGGTGACCTCGGCGGGCATCGCGGCGTCGCCGCGCGCCGCGTGGCTGCTGCTGCGCGTCGGCCAGCACCCCGGGATGCCCCGCCGCGACCTGGCGGCCCTGCTGCACCTCAGCGACGCCGAACTGGAGCGCCGGCTCACCGAACTGGTCGCCATCGGGTACGTGCGGGTGCTGCACGCGGACCTGAACGGTTCGGTGCCGCTCAGCGAGGCGGGACAGCACGCGTTCGACGCCCTGTTCCGGGCCCGGCAGGAGAGCATCGGCCGGCTGGCCGCGGACTGGCATCCCGATCAGCACCCCGGCCTGGTCTCGCTGGTCGACCGGCTCACCCACCAGTTGGCCGCCAGCAGCGAGGCCCCCGGCCCGGACCTGGACCACGCCGGCGCCACGGCGGCCAGCGGGGCGCCGGGCGAACCGCGCAACTGACCGCCCCGCCGGCCCGCGGGGCCTGCCCGGCCCCGGCGCCCGTCCATCGCGAGGGAGCCAGGCCGGTGGGGGGCGGCGTAAGGCGGCGAAAGGACCTCAGCGGCCCGGGGCCGGCTCGCGCACCGGCCCCGCCGGCCAGCTCACCCTGTTTATTTACGCAAAACGGAATGGCCGCGGCGCCCGGCCTCGTACCGGCCGGCCTGTTGCCGGGCCGCCCAGGAGCCCGGCGCCTTCGGCGGGGCCGGGTGCCGCTGCGCGTACGCGAGCCGGGGCGTCATCCATTCCAGTAGCGGCGGGACCAGGGCCCGCCAGGTCGCCATGTTGTGCTTGCCGCCCGGCGCGAGGTGCAGCACCACGCCCGGCTGCCGGGCCAGCAGGCGCCGCTGGAAGGCACGGGCGGCGGCCACGTCCTGGCGGAAGGCGCTGCCCGCGCCGAGCCAGAACTGCGGGGCGCGCGTGCTGACCGGCAGCGTCCAGACCCGCCGCATCGGCGTGTTCAGCGCGCGCCGGGCGGCGTTGGCGCCGAACGGGTTCACGGTGCGCGGCGGGCGGCCCAGCCGGTCGTCGCCCGGCACGAAGTACCCGCTGAGCACGCCGGCGGCGCCGTAGCGGGCCGGGTAGAGCAGCGCGAGGTCGGCGGCGCAGTAGCCGCCCTCGGAGTACCCGGCGATGCCCCAGGCGGGCCCGGGCGGCGCCACCCGCAGCGACCGGGCCAGCGCGGCGGGCAGGTCCGCGCTCAGGAACGTGGCGTCCTGCGGGCCGCGCCGCACGTTGAGGCACTGCAGCGAGACCCGCCGCCCGCCGTTCGCGTCGGGCATCACCAGGACGGCGGGCCGCGCCGCGCCGTCGCGCAGCAGCGTCAGGTACGACTGGGTGACGCCGACCACGTCGATCCAGTCCTGCGGCTGGCCGGGGACGCCGGTGATCAGCTCGATCGCGGGGAACCTGGCGCGCGCGTAACGCGCCTGGAAGTACTGCGGCGGCAGGTACAGGTACACGGTCCTGGCCAGGTGGCTGAGGCGCCCGCGCACGGTGAGGCGGACGGTCTCGCCCTGCTGGGCGGCCGAGGTGGCGCCGGTGACCTGGCCGAGGACCCGGGCCAGTTGCTGACGGCTCGCGCCGGAGGGAAGCTGCGGCACGCTGCCGATGCCGGAGGCGGTGAGGTCGGCGGCCGCCGACCCCCAGGTCTGGTAGTAGTCGTAGTACTTGTTGACCGCCGCCACCCCGAACAGCATCGCCGGGACGAACGCGAGCGCGGCGGCCAGCACCCGGACCGCGACCTGCCGCGCGATGGCCACGCAGCCGAGCAGGGCGCAGAACGCGCCCATCAGTACCAGAAACAACCCCGTGCTCTGCGGCTCCAACTCCGCCCTCGCTGAGTTGAACGCTCTCCGCGCAAACGCAGTGACCCAGTGTCACTGTGCGCCGGACAGCTTACCGCCCCGGGCCAGCCGATGGCTCGCTGAGCCAACCGGACGGCCTAACTCTTCAGCAGCCGATGAGCGAGTTGGTCGGCGAGTTGCCTGCTGACGATGAGGACGTTGATCAGGTGAAGCGTTTCAAGTATCCAGATGCGCAGGGTCGCCGGTCCGCATGGCAAGGTCTCAGCGGCGGAGGATGTCGCGCAGGTGCTGCACGGGCCATCGCCGGCCGAACAGCGTCGGGTCGCCGCGGTCCTCGGCGCGGAGGTGCTCGATCAAGGTCACGTAGCCGTCGACGTCGAGCGTCTTGATCAGGGTGAGGAGGTCGGCGGCCTCGCCGGTGACGGGGGCGGCCGGTGCGACGAGCTTGCCATAGAGTTCCACGACCTGTTGGATCATCGCTAGGTGGCGCGGCCCGGGGTCGACGGAAGGGAAATTCGTCGCGGCGAAGTCCTCGGTGAAGACGATCGGCTCGACCGCCAGGGCCCGTGATCCGTAGCGCTGGGCGAGATGGATGAGCAACTCGACGTCGAAGGTCTCATTAAAGGACGTCATCTGCCCGAGGACCGGGCCGAGCGCGGCCCCGTCGAAGGCCTTGAAGCCCGCCTGGGTGTCGAGCACGTGGGCCAGGGCGGGGATGAGCATGGCCCGGACGAAATGGCGGAACAGGATGATGATCTTGTCCGGCTTGCCACCGGTGCTCCGCGGCTCGGTGACCGGCCCGTCGGCCCCGACCAGCACCGCCCCCTCGATCCCGTAACGCTGGCCGAGCGCGCCGACTACCTTGTCACCGGCCACCACCGCCGCCGCCAGCGAGCCTAGCTGGGCCAGGTTCGCGGACAAGTCCGCGTCGGTGTAACAGACCACATGCCGGCCGGCGTCGTCCGCCCGTACCGGGCCAGTCCTGATCGCGGCTGCCAGCGAGGCCAGTATCGACCCGCCCTTGCGGGACTGATCGGTCGAAGTCAGCCGGTCGAAAGCGGGGCTGATCGAGATGTCATCCGCGATCACATCAGCCAGCCTGAGCACCGTCACGCTGCGGTGACCTTCTGCCGGGTAGCCCTCGGCCGCCACGATGCCGGTCATGACATCGGCACTCGAGGGCTGGTCCGGGCATCCGTCGTCGCAGGCGATGATGCTCCACGTGACGCCTGGCAGGGCGCCGGTCAGCCAATCGAGCTGGCCGACCTTGGCCCGCACGAAGTCCTCCCCGTGCGAATGCTCCGTATGCGGGACCATGCGTCCCGTCTCGCCGTACATGGCCCACACCACGGTCAGGTGGATCGGCCCGGTGAGCCCGGCCAGCCGCCGTCGCGCCCGCGCCGCAGCACTCGCTTCCTCCGCCACAGCCGGGCCATGGCTGGCCGCGGCACCCTCCGCCGTCACGCGGCCCTCGGCCAAGGCGGAGGCCATGTCAAGCACCGCCTGGTTCTGAGCAGAGTCCGTGAGGTCGCGCGCGGACACTAACACCTTGTCCATGACCCGAGGATGCCAGGCGCCGGGGATTCCCGCTGGACTGGCCGGGGCGCGGAGTGCTGTTGCTGCTGACGGCGCGCAGCCGGCTTACGGCCGCGCGCCGCCCGCTTGGTGCCCCGCCGGCGCGGGCCTGCTACCACTCGACCCACGGGCGCCGACCGCCAGACCGAGGTGTCCGGCGCCCCGGCGAACACCGGGCCGAGGGCGTCGAAGCCCAGGCCCAGGTCGTAGTACGCGTTCATCCGCTCCGCGTCCATCCACAGGTCAACGCCAATGACCTCGGGGACCGGCTGCCCGCCCGGGTCAGGCACCCTGGACCACACCGAGTGCGACACGATGCCGTGCCTGCGGCTGGCGTTGATCGTGGCGGCGGTGTACGCGGTGAAGGCGCCCGCTGCCTTGTCCCCTTCAAAGGCCCGCCTTGACAGCTACGCCGGACACCCTGCGCCGGTGACGCAGTACTGGCACCTTCCTCTCGGTACCAGGCCAGCGCGCGTACTGTCAACGGCGCGAACTCCGTCCTGCCGCGTCATGGACGCGCCGCCGACACGGTCCAATCTCGTCTGCGTTATGCCAGTACGGCGGATTTGCGCCTGCGCTCACGGTTAATCGGCCACGTGACGTGACCGCTAGCGTTCCCGGGCGGGCCCTGCGGCAAGTTGTGCCGGGGCAGGCAGGTGCGTGAGGCTGCGACGGAATGTCAGCGGCCGCCGGTAGCGTTCGCGCGATGGGAGGGCGTGGAGTTTTTTCCGGTCGCGGTCTTGCAGGGCGGCCGGTAGGTTCGTGGCGCTGTGCCGCGGGTGCGGCTGGCAGCCTGTACGGGAGGGTATGTGTCACAGACCAGCTCAGGACCGGCCGGCTCGGCACCGGCGATCTTGGTGGAGGGTTTGGCCAAGTCGTTTGGGGACGTGCGCGCGTTGCGTGGCATCGACCTGTCCGTCCCGCAGGGGACGGTGCTGGGCCTGCTCGGGCCGAACGGGGCCGGCAAGACGACCGCCGTGCGCATCCTGACGACGTTGCTGTTGCCGGACGCGGGCCGGGCCCTGGTGGACGGCCGTGACGTTGTCGGTGAGGCGGCCGCGGTGCGCCGGTCGATCGGCCTGGCGGGGCAGTCGGCGGCCATTCAGGAGGAGCTCACCGGGCGGGAGAACCTCGAGCTGATCGGGCGGCTCTACCACTTGAAGAAGGCGCACGCGCGCAGCCGCGCGGCCGAGCTGCTGGAGCAGTTCGACCTGGTAGACGCCGCGGACCGGCCGGCCAAGGGCTACTCCGGTGGCATGCAGCGGCGCCTGGACCTGGCCGCGAGCCTGGTTGGCCAGCCCAAGGTGCTGTTCCTTGACGAGCCGACTTCCGGCCTGGACCCGCGGTCGAGGCTGGGCATGTGGGGCATCATCCGGTCGCTGGTCGCCGACGGCACGACGCTGCTGCTCACCACCCAGTACCTCGACGAAGCCGACGAACTGGCCGGCGAGATCGTGGTCATCGACCACGGCCTGGTCATCGCGGCCGGCACGTCCGAGCAGCTCAAGAACCGCATCGGCGGGGACGTGCTGGAGTTCACGGTGCCCGACCGGGCCCGGTGCAGCGACGCCGTCACGGCGATCTCGAAGATCGGGGAGAGCGAGCCACACGTGGACGGGGAGACCGGTGTGATCAGCGTGGGAGTCGGCGGCCGCGGCTCCGACGCGCTCATCGAGGCGGTGCGCACCTTGGACAACGCCGCCGTCGAGACCCGCGGCCTGGCGCTGCGCAGGCCCTCGCTCGACGACGTGTTCCTCGCCCTGACCGGGCACGCGGCCGAGGAGGACGGCCCGGCAGGCAGGCGCCGCCGGGGCCGCCGGAGAGCAGGTGGCCGGCCGGGCGGCAAGGACACCGCGAAGGTGGCGTCATGAGCACGGCCGTGATGGCGCCGGCGCCGGTGCCGGCCGGGCCCAGCCTGGTCACCCGGGCCCGCTGGGCGGTCAGCGACTCGCTGCTGATGGCCAAGCGGAACCTGCTGGTCTGGATGCGCGTCCCTGCCTACCTTGTGTTCACCGTGATCCAGCCGGTGATGTTCGTGCTGCTGTTCCGCTACGTGTTCGGCGGCGCGATCCAGGTCCCCGGCGGCAGATACGTCGACTTCCTGATGCCGGGGATCATCGGGCAGACCGCGGCGTTCGCGTCGTTCGCCACCGCCATCGCGCTCGCGCAGGAGCTGAAGAAGGGCGTGATCGACCGGCTGCGGTCGATGCCGATGGCCCGCTCAGCGGTGCTGACCGGCCGCCTCGGCGCCGACACCGTGCGGATGCTGGTGACGATC
>Ga0207684_10003302_pt1 | contig 15830 bp, 15 predicted proteins | sample KBSK5501metaG_FD_184342 | JGI IMG/M metagenome (GOLD analysis project Ga0207684, IMG submission 184342) | Corn, switchgrass and miscanthus rhizosphere microbial communities from Kellogg Biological Station, Michigan, USA - KBS K5-50-1 metaG... | ecosystem: Host-associated > Plants > Roots >...
CGCGCATCGGCGTCAAGGTCAACCTGTCGGCCGAGACCAAGAACACCTACTTCCCGAAGGTCCTGCGGCGCGACACGAGCTTCTACATGCTCGGCTGGACGCCGAGCACGGCCGATGCCCACGACGCGCTGTACAACCTGATGGCGACGCCGACCGACCAGGGTCGCGGCCAATACAACCTCGGCAGCTACAGCAACCCGAAGCTCGACGAGCTGACGACGAAGATCCAGGTCGAAACCGACCAGGCCAAGCGCGCCGCGATGATCAAGGAGGCGTTCAAGATCCACCAGGACGACATCGGCCACATCCCGCTGCACCAGCAGGCGCTCGCCTGGGCTTACAACAAGAACGTGACGCTGACGCAGCTGCCGACGAACTACATGTACTTCAAGTGGATCACGCTGAAGCGAAGTGATGCTCGCTGACGGCATGCTGCACGTTGACCCCGTGGCTGCCGAACGGATCCGGCGATGAGCGCGATCCCTGCCGCAGCACCTCCGAAGGCGCCCGGTGCGCTGGCGCGCTTCTTCGCCGGCGACATCTGGCATTCGTTTCGCAGCTCGCCGATGGCGATCGGCGCGGCGGCGGTGGCGCTGGTGTGCATCTTCTGCGCGCTGTTCGCCAACCTGATCGCGCCGCACAACCCGTTCGACCTGGCCACCCTCGAACTTGGCGATTCGATGCTGCCGCCGGCGTGGATGGAAGGCGGCAGCGCGAAGTACTGGCTCGGCACCGACGAGCAGGGCCGCGACGTGCTGTCGGCGCTGATGTACGGCGCGCGCATCTCGCTCCTGATCGGCGGCGCGTCAGTGATCGTGTCGGTGATCCTCGGCGTCGCGCTCGGGCTGCTCTCAGGTTATGTCGGCGGCCGGGTCGACGCGTTCATCATGCGCATCTGCGACGTGATGCTGTCGTTCCCGTCGATCCTGATTGCGCTGTTGATCGCCGGCGTCGGGCGCGCGCTGTTCCCCAATGCGCACGACACGCTCGCGTTCGGCGTGCTGATCCTCGCGATCGCGCTGCCCGGCTGGGTGCAGTACGCGCGCACCGTGCGCGGCTCGACGATGGTCGAGCGCAACAAGGAATACGTGCAAGCAGCACGCGTCGTCGGCGTACCGCCGCTGCGCATCATGCTCAGGCACGTGCTGCCGAACGTATTGGGGCCGGTGCTGGTGCTGGCGACCATTCACGTTGCGACGGCGATCCAGACCGAGGCGACGCTGTCGTTCCTCGGCGTCGGCGTGTCGCCGACCTCGCCGTCGCTCGGCACCTTCATCAACGAAGGCAACAAGCAGCTGTTTTCCGGCGCGTGGTGGCTCGTGATCTTTCCCGGCGCGATGCTGCTGCTGATTGCGCTGAGCATGAACCTCTTCGGCGACTGGCTGCGCGACGCGCTGAACCCGCGTCTGCGGTGAGTCCTCCGATGTCTCGAATGCGTGAACCTGCGACGGTGTCCGGAATCGAACCGGGCCTGTCGTCTCTGCATACCCACCACTCGATGGAGGTTGCCATGAAGGTCACGTCTTTGTCTTTGTTCAGGCCGTTCATCGTCGTCCCGGTGCTCGCCGCTGCGGTGCTGGCGGGCTGCGCGAGCAGCGGCTACCACTACTCGCAGCTCGACGGGCACCGCTACTACAAGACCCCGATCGACACCCACCCGGTCCAGATCGTGCGCGTCGACGGGCACGACACGGTGTTCAGCCCGGTCCAGGTCGACCCCGGCGTCCGCCAGGTGACGGTGCAGGGGCCTCCGACGAGCACCAGCCGCTACGGCGAACAGCGCACGATCGACCTGAACGTCGCGCCCTGCACGCGCTACTACCTGGTCGCGGTGAAGGACAACCGCCTGTTGAACGACTTCACCGTCAAGGTCGACTACCAGGAGCCGATCGGCGGCTGCACGCCGCCGGTGCTCGCTTCGCAATGATCGCCTCGGCGACCGCCTCCCTGTGATGTTCCGATGACCGCACCGCTGCTCGAAGTCTGCCACCTGCGCGTCGAATTCCCGACGCGCCATGCGACGCTGGTTGCGCTCGACGACGTGTCGTTCGAGATTGCGCCGGGCGAAATTCTCGGCGTGGTCGGCGAGTCCGGTGCCGGCAAGTCGCTGACCGGCGCGTCGATCATCGGGCTGCTGGACCCGCCAGGGCGTGTCGCCGCAGGCGAGATCCGATTCGACGGGCGGCGCATCGACAACCTGCCGTACGAGGAGATGCGCAAAATCCGTGGCCGCCACATCGGCGCGATCTTCCAGGATCCGCTGACTTCGCTGAACCCGCTGTACACGGTCGGCCGCCAGCTCGTCGAAACGATCCAGACGCACCTCAGCGTCAGCGCCGACGAGGCGCGCCGGCGCGCGATCGGCCTGCTGAAGGAGACCGGCATCCCGGCGGCCGAGCAGCGCATCGATCAGTACCCGCACCAGTTCTCCGGCGGCATGCGGCAGCGCGTCGTGATCGCGCTGGCGCTGGCGGCCGAGCCGAAACTGATCGTCGCCGACGAGCCGACGACCGCGCTCGACGTGTCGATCCAGGCGCAGATCATTTCGCTGCTCAAGCGGCTGTGCCACGAGCACGGCGCCGCGGTGATGCTGGTCACGCACGACATGGGCGTGATCGCCGAGACCTGTGACCGCGTCGCCGTGATGTACGCCGGGCGCGTCGTCGAGATCGGCCCGGTGCACGACGTGATCCATTCGCCGGCGCATCCGTACACGGTCGGGTTGATGGGCTCGATCCCGGCGATGGACGAGGACCGCGACCGCCTGCTGCAGATCGATGGCGCGATGCCGCGGCTGACCGCAATTCCCGCCGGCTGCGCGTTCAATCCGCGCTGCCCGAAGGTGTTCGCGCGCTGCCGCGTCGAGCGGCCCGACCTTATGCCGGCGCAGGCGACGCAGGCCGCGTGCTGGCTGCATGCGGCAGACATGAAGGCGGCGGCATGAGCGCCGTCATGAAGGCGCCGTTGGTCGAGGTGCGCGACCTCGCCAAGACCTTCGATGTTTCGCCGCCGTGGCTGAACCGCGTGGTCGAGCGCAAGGGTCGACAGTTCGTGCATGCGGTCGACGGCGTCAGCTTTGCGATCGAGCGCGGCAAGACGCTCGCACTGGTCGGCGAGTCCGGCTGCGGCAAGAGCACGGTCGCGCGGCTGCTCGTGGGGCTGTACGCGCCGACGCGCGGCCACGTGCGCTTCGACGGTACCGAGACGACGGCGACGCTGCGCTCGGGTTCGCGCTCGGCACTGGCGCTGCGCCGGCGCATGCAGATGATCTTCCAGGATCCGTATGCCAGCCTGAACCCGCGCTGGAAGGTCGCGGACATCGTCGGAGAACCGCTGAAGGAGCACGGCCTGGTTCAAGCCGGCGGCGATGGCAAAACCAGGAGCGTGCGCGCCGCCGATCTGAAGACGCACGTGGCCGAACTGCTGCGTTCGGTCGGCCTCGCGCCGGCCGATGCCGAGAAATTCCCGCACCAGTTCTCCGGCGGGCAGCGCCAACGCATTTCGATCGCGCGCGCGCTCGCCACGAGCCCGGAGTTCCTGGTCTGCGACGAGCCGACCTCGGCGCTCGACGTGTCGGTGCAGGCGCAGGTGCTCAACATCATGAAGGACCTGCAGCGCAAGCAGGGCCTGACCTACCTGTTCATCTCGCACAACCTCGCGGTCGTGCGGCATGTGTCGGATCAGGTCGGCGTGATGTATCTGGGGCGCTTGGTCGAGCTGGCCGACAAGGCCGAGCTGTTCGCGCGGCCGCGCCATCCGTACACGCGCATGCTGCTCGACGCGATCCCCGACATCCACATGAGCGGCCGGGCACGCACGCCGGTGCAGGGCGAGGTGCCGAACCCGTTGAACCCGCCGGCCGGGTGCTCGTTCCACCCGCGTTGCCCGCATGCGAACGAGCGCTGCAAGATCGAACGGCCGGCGCTGCTGAACATCAAGGGCGTGCAGGTGGCCTGCCACGCGGTCGAAGAAGGGCGGATCTAGCTCCTCCAGCCTTCAGCGCGAACGGGAGAGCGCTGCGGAGGGCAGCAGATGCTCGTGGCGGAACAGATCCGCCGTCGTCTCGCGTTCACGAATCCGCCACGCCTGCTCGCCGCTGACCATCACCTCGGCCGCACGTGGCCGCGTGTTGTAGTTGCCGGCCATCGTCATGCCGTACGCGCCGGCGGACAGCACCGCGATCAGGTCACCCGGCTGCACCGCCAGGCTCCGATCGCGGCCAAGCCAGTCGCCCGATTCGCAGACCGGCCCGACGACGTCGAACAGCATCGGTTTGTCGGAACGTTCGCGGCACGCGACGATCTGCATCCACGCCTGGTACATCGCTGGCCGCGCCAGGTCGTTCATCGCCGCGTCGACGATGCAGAAGTTCTTCGAAAGACCCGCAGGGTCGCCCTCGGGCTCGGTGCCCGGCTTGACGTAGAGCACCTCGCTGAGCAGCAGTCCGGCGTTGCCGACGAGCGAGCGGCCTGGCTCGAGCAGCACCTTGCGATGGCCGTGGCCGCGTGCGTCGATGCGTTCGAGCATCGCGCGCACCAGCGACTCGGCCGATGGCGGCGGCGCATCGCCCTGGTGGTAGTCGATGCCGAGTCCGCCGCCGACGTCGACGTGATGGATCGCGATGCCCTGTGCCTCGATCGCCTCGACCAGGTCGAGCAGGCGGTCGAGCGCGTCGATGTACGGGCCGATCGCGGTGATCTGCGAGCCGATGTGGCAGTCGATCCCGATGACCTCGAGTCCGGGCAGCGACACGGCGCGACGGTAGCTCGCGAGTGCATGGTCGTGCGCGATGCCGAACTTGTTCGCCTTGAGGCCGGTGGAGATGTACGGGTGCGTGCCGGCGTCGACATCTGGGTTCACGCGCAGGCTGACCTTCGCGAGGCGGCCCGCTTCGGTCGCGACCTGCGACAGCACGTCGAGCTCGCCGTCGCTTTCGACGTTGAAGCACAGCACGCCGGCCTCGAGCGCCTGGCGCATCTCGGCGCGCGTCTTGCCGACGCCGGAGAACACGACTCGCGACGCATCGACGCCGACGGCGAGCACGCGGGCCAGCTCACCGCCGGAGACGATGTCGAAACCGCAGCCGGCTTGCGCGAAGGTCTGCAGCACGGCGAGGTTCGAGTTGGCCTTCATCGCATAGCAAAGCAGGTGGTCGCGGCCCGCCAGCGCGCGCTGGTAGCTCGCGAGCGCCTGCAGCATGGCGCTGCGCGAGTAGACGTACAGCGGCGTGCCGTGCTCAGCGGCGAGTGTGCGCAGCGCGCAATCCTCGATGAACAGCTCGCCGTCGCGATACGCGATGTGCGGAGCGCCGGCCAGCGGCGCAGGCGTCGTCGCCATCATCAGCGCCCCGCGGCCGAGGCCGGAGCCGACGCCGCGGCCGGCGCCGGGAGGGTCAGCGGCCCCTTCTGGCCGCACGCCGCGAGCAGCACGCCCGCAGCCACCCAAGCACCTACTTTCGACACAGCCTTGATCGCGGCCGCTACACTCGTCTTGCGCTGCAACATGCGGCGATTCTATCGAGCGCTATCGATCGTATCGAGCGCCATGAGCATGAGCAACCAGATCCAGCCGACCCCGTTGAGCGATGCCGAGTACCACGCGAAGGCCGGTGCCGTGCTGGCCGCTGTCGAGGCGCGCGTCGATGCCTTGCTGCAGGACGACGTGATCGACATCGACGCGCACCGCACCGGCGGGCTGCTCGAGCTGGGCTTTCCGAACGGCAGCAAGATCGTGCTGAACACCCAGCCGCCGCTGCACGAGCTGTGGATGGCGGCGCGCGCCGGCGGATATCACTACAAGTTCGTTGACGGCCTCTGGCGCGATCGCGAAGGCCGCGAGTTCTTCGAGGCGCTGTCGGCGTGCGCGAGCGAGCAGGGCGGCAAACCGGTGATCTTCAGCCTCTAGCGCTTGAAGAGGTCGAGGATGCTCTTGCGCTCTTCCTCGTCGGGCGCAGTCGGTGCGTTGCCCGGCATCTTGTCCTCGAGGCCCAGGCTGCTGACGCCCGAGCCGCGCGCGAACTCTTCGTAGTACCACTCGTCGTTCATGTTGACGACGCCGTCGGGCGGCGTGAACGGCTGGACCGGCACGCCCTTCAGCGCGACCTTCATGTACTCGATCCAGATCGGCAGCGCGAGGCCGCCGCCGGTTTCGTTGTCGCCGAGCTTGCGCGGGTTGTCGTAGCCGATCCAGACGATGCCGACGACGCTGCGCTGGAAGCCGGCGAACCAGGTGTCGATCGAGTCGTTCGTGGTGCCGGTCTTGCCGTAGAGATCCGTGCGGCCGAGCGAGCGTTGCGCCGCGGCTGCGGTGCCGCGTGCCGCCACCGACTGGAGCAGGCTGTCCATCACGAACGCGTTGCGGGCGTCGAGCGTGCGCATCGATTCGTCGAGCGTCGGCACGATCGCCTCGTTCAGCACGCGGCCCTTCGTGTCGGTGATCCGGCTGATCAGCATCGGGTTGACGCGGTACCCGCCATTCGCGAACACGCTGTACCCGGAGGCCATCTGCAGCGGCGTGACCGAGCCGGTGCCCAGCGCCATCGGCAGATAGGCGGGATGCTTGTCGGCCTCGAAACCGAAGCGCGTGATCCACTGCTGCGCATACGGCGCGCCGATCGCCTGCAGGATGCGGATCGAGATCATGTTCTTGGACTTCTCGAGCCCGCGCCGCAGCGACATCGGGCCCTCGAACTTGCCGTCGTAGTTCTTCGGCTCCCACGGCTGGCTGCCGGTCGAGGTCGCGTCGAAGAACAGCGGCGCGTCGTTGATCACGGTCGCCGGCGTGAAGCCCTTTTCCAGCGCGGCCGAGTAGATGAACGGCTTGAAGCTCGAGCCCGGCTGGCGCCACGCCTGCGTCACGTGGTTGAACTTGCTCTTCGCGTAGTCGAAGCCGCCGACCATCGCGCGGATCGCGCCAGTTCGCGGGTCTACCGCGATGAACGCGCCTTCGACTTCGGGCTGCTGCGTCACGCTCCAGTCGCCCTTGGCGCCGCGGACCAGCCGCACGACGGCGCCGGGGCGAATCTGCGTCTTCGGGTTGCCCTTGGGCACGAGGCCCGAGGTGACCGGCTTCAGCCCGTCGCCGGTCACCGTGATCGCCTCGCCGCTTTGCAGCACCGCGACGACCTTCTTCGGGTTCGCCTCGGTGACGATCGCGGCCTTCAACTCGTCGTTGTCGGGATGGTCTTGCAGCGCTTCGGCGATGCGCGCATCGATCTCCTTCGGGTTCGCCGGCAGGTCGACGTAGTCCTCGGGGCCGCGGTAGACCTGGCGGCGCTCGTAGTCCATGATGCCGCGGCGCAGCGCGCGGTAGGCGACCATCTGGTCGTCGGACTTGAGCGTCAGGTAGACGTTCAGGCCGCGCGTGTAGGCATCGTCGCCGTATTGCGAAAAGATCAGCTGGCGCGCCGCCTCGGCCACGTACTCGGCGTGCACCGCGACTTCCGCTGGTGCGCGGTAGCGCAGCGTCTCGTTCTTGGCCGCATCGCGCTGCTCGGGCGTGATGTAGCCGTTGTCGACCATGCGCTCGAGAATGCGAACCTGGCCGGACTTCGCGCGGTCGGGATTGTTGATGGGGTTGTAGGCCGACGGCGCCTGCGGCAGCCCGGCGAGCATCGCCGCTTCGGCGATCGAGATGTCTTTCAGCGGCTTGCCGAAGTAGATCTCCGCAGCCGACGCGAACCCGTAGGCGCGCTGGCCGAGGAAGATCTGGTTCATGTAGACCTCGAGGATCTGGTCCTTGGTCAGCAGGCTTTCCATCTTGAAAGCCAGCAGCATCTCGTAGATCTTGCGCGTGTAGGTCTTCTCGGTGGAGAGATAGAAGTTGCGCGCGACCTGCATCGTGATCGTCGAGGCGCCTTGGCTGCGCGAGCGGCTGAACTGCGCGAGGCCGGCGCGGAACACGCCTTTGATGTCGACGCCGCTGTGCTGATAGAAGCGCGAGTCCTCTGAGGCGAGTACCGCCTCCTGCATCACCTTCGGGATCTGCGCGAGCGGCGTGAAGTTGCGGCGCTCCTCGCCATACTCGCCGAGCAGCACGCCGTCGGCCGAGAAGATGCGCATCGGCAGCTTCGGCCGGTAGTCCATCAGTCCGCTGATCTCGGGCAGGTTCGGGTAGGCAACCGCCAGTGCGATCGCAACCAGCATCACGACGCTGAGCGCCAGCGCGGCCGCCAGTGCGAACAACCAGGCCACGCTCTTGGTCAGCCAACGGGCCCACAACGGCATAGACGGTGCGTTGGCGGGCCGGCTGGCCTCGCGCTCGGTTTCACTCATGGGGCTCCAGCGGGGGACTCCAGCGTTGACAGGCCATTATAGAAACCGCCCAACTGGTCGATATGGTGCGGATACGCGAGCGCCAACATACGAAAACGGGCCGCGCTCAGCGTTCACCCGCAACCGATTGTGACGCCCGTTCCGCGTGTGAGTTTTGCAACGAGAAGCGCCGGCAAAACCGGGTTTTTTCTTTGTGGCACAAAGGCTTTACTGCTAGCATTCAAGTAACTTATTAACAATCCAGCAGGCCTGTTCGAGCGCTGGGGGAAAGGCGTCGTGAGTTTTCTGGACACCTTGTTGGGGCGCAAACATCCACCGATGATCGGGCTCGACATCAGCTCGTCGAGCGTCAAGTTGGTGGAGCTCGGGCAGACAGCCAGCGGCGAGTACGTGCTCGAGCGATTCGGCATGGAAAGCTTCGAAAAAGGCTGGATCGCCGATGGCCAGATCGAGAAATTCGACGAGGTCGCCGAGGCCGTCAAGCGCGTCGTCACGAAGAGCGGCACACGGACGCGGCACGTCGTGATGGCGATGCCGCAGTCGGCGGTCATCACGAAGAAGATCATGCTACCGGCCGGCCTGCGCGAGGAAGAGCTCGAGTTGCAGGTTGAAACGGAAGCTAACCAGTACATTCCGTTTTCGCTTGACGAAGTGAGTCTGGACTTCAGCGTGATCGGCCCGAGCCCGACCTCGGTCGGCGACGTCGAGGTGCTGATCGCGGCGTCGCGCAAGGATCGTGTGCAGGATCGGCAGGGTCTTGCCGAGGCCGCGGGTCTGAAGCCGGCGGTGCTCGACATCGAATCGCACGCGTCGCGCCTCGCGATGAGCCGGTTGATCGGCGCGCTGCCCAACGAGGGCAAGGATGCGCTGGTCGCGCTGTTCGAGATCGGCGCCGACACGACCAGCCTGAAAGTGCTGCGCGATGACGAAATGCTGTACGACCGCGACCAGGCGTTCGGCGGCTCGCAGCTCACGCAGCTGATCTCGCGCCAGTACGGCTTCTCGTTCGAGGAGGCGGAGCAGAAGAAGCTCACCGGCGACCTGCCGGACGACTACGAGGCGTCGCTGCTCGCGCCGTTCGTCGACAGCCTGTCGCAGGAAATCGGCCGCGCGCTGCAGTACTTCTTCACCAGCACGCCGCATCACAAGGTGCACTACGTGATGCTCGCCGGCGGCACCGCGACGCTGCCGGGGCTGAAGGACCGGGTGACCGAGCTGACCGGCTTCGCGTCGATGGTGGTCAACCCGTTCGAGAACATGAAGCTCGGCTCGGCCGTGCGCGAGAGCAAGCTGCATCGCGAGGCGCCGTCGTATCTCACCGCCTGCGGCCTGGCGATGCGGAGGTTCTTGCAGTGATCCTGATCAACCTGCTCCCGCACAGGGAGGAACGGCGCAGGCGCCGCAAGATCGCGTTTTTCGCCGGCCTCGGCGTGGCGGCCATCGCGGGGCTCGCGATCGTCGGCGTCTGGTACCTCGTGGTCCAGCAGCTCATCACCGGGCAGCAGGAGCGCAACCAGTTCCTGCAGGCCGAGATCGCGAAGCTCGACGCGCAGATCAAGGACATCGCGACGCTGAAGGCCGAGATCGCCTCGCTGGTCGCGCGCCAGAAGGCGGTCGAGGATCTGCAGGTCGACCGCAACGTGCCGGTGCACCTGCTTAACGAGCTCGTCAAGCAGACGCCCGAGGGCATCTACTTCACGTCGGTCAAGCAGGACGGCCAGATCCTGGCGGTCAACGGCATCGCGCAGACGCAGGAGCGGATCTCCGAGTTCCTGCGCAACACCGCCTACAACTCGGCCTGGCTCATGAAACCCGAGCTGGTCGAGAGCAAGGCGACGACCGTCACAGCGGCGAACCGCGAGCAAAAGCGGTTGTTCGACTTCACGGTGCGCGTGGGCGTCAAGCGCCCGCAGGACATCAAGCCGGCAGACGGTGGCGCCTCGGCGCCCGTGCCGGCCAAGGCGGCCAGCGCAGCCGCCTCCAAGGTTTGAGGGATCGACGACATGGCGACCACCACCAAGGGCATGAATGTCGACCTGAACTCGGTCTTCGAGGGCGCGGTTTCGCAGTTCCGCAGCCTGAACCCGAGCGAGCCCGGCCAGTGGCCGGTGCTGCCGAAGCTGATGACCTGGCTGGCCGTCGCGGTCGCGATGGTCGTCGTCGGCTGGTTCATGCTGCTCTCGCCGGCCCACGACGAGCTCGACGCCGAGCGCGCGAAAGAGCCGACGCTGAAGGCCGATTACCGCAACAAGCTCGGCCAGGCCGTCAACCTCGCCGAGCTGCGCAAGCAGAAGCTGCAGGTCGAGGAGTACGTGACGCAGCTCGAGAAGCAGCTCCCCGGCAAGGCCGAGATGGATGCGCTCCTGTCCGACATCAACCAGGCGGGCCTCGGGCGCGGCCTGCAGTTCGAGCTGTTCCGTCCGGGGCAGGTCGTCGTGAAGGACTACTACGCGGAGCTGCCGATCGCGATCAAGGTGTCGGGCCGTTATCACGACATCGGCTCGTTCGCGGGTGATGTCGCGAACCTCTCGCGCATCGTGACGCTGCACAACATGAACATCGCGGCGGACAAGAGTACCGGCGGCAGCGGTCAACTGTCGATGGAGGCGACCGCGCGCACCTATCGCTATCTCGACGCGGCCGAGCTCGACCAGATCAAGGCGAACAACGCGAAGGCCAAGGCGGGGGCGAAGAAATGATGGGCACCGCAGTGCGAACCGCAACGCTGCTCGTGGCGAGTGCCGTGATCCTGGCGCTGGCCGGTTGCGGCGAGCAGGAAGAGCTGACGCAGTGGATGGAACAGCAAAAGCGCGAGGTCAAGCCGAACGTGCAGCCGCTGTCGCCGCCGAAGAAGTTCGTTCCCGAGCCCTACATCGCGCTCAATGGCGTCGAACCGTTCAGCGCACAGAAACTCACGGTCGCCCTCAAGCAAGAGGCAAGGCAGCCGAATTCATTGCTGGCCGCAGAGATCAACCGGCGCAAGGAACCGCTGGAGGCGTACCCGCTGGACAGCATGCGCATGGTCGGCAGCGTATCCAAGAGCGGACGACCCTACGCACTGTTGAAGGTCGACAACCTGCTGTATCAGGTCAAGCAGGGCGACTATCTGGGACAGAACTACGGAAAGATCACCAAGATCTCCGAAACCGACGTCTCCCTCAGAGAAATTGTTCAGGATGCCGCGGGCGAATGGATCGAGCGCACGAGCACCCTCCAACTACAGGAGAGGGCGCGATGAGCGGCAAAGCGAAGAGCATCAATCAGGAGATTCAGATGATCAGCAACTGGCGCTCGCGGGCCTTGGCGTTCGCTGTGTTCCTCACGGCGAGTGCTTCGGCCATGGCGCAGAACGCCATACAGGCTATCGACAGCACCCAGCAGGCCGGCTCGGAGGTCGTGCGCATCGAGCTGAGCCAGCCGCTGCCGTCGGTGCCGGTCGGGTTCACGATCCAGACGCCGCCGCGCATCGCGATCGACCTGCCGGGCGTGACCAACGCGCTCGGCAAGTCCAGCGTCGAGATGAACCAGGGCAACCTGCGCTCGGTCAACGTCGCGCAATCCGGTGAGCGCACGCGGCTCGTGCTGAATCTGAAGAAGGCGAGCAACTATCGCGCGGAGCTGCAGGGCAAGGTGCTGCTGGTCGTGATCGACAGCTCGGGCCCGCCGACCGCCAACCCCAGCGCTGCCGCCGCGACTGCCGCAACGCCGCCGCCCGTTCACTTCGCCGAGAGCTTGAACCGCAACCCGGTCGCGCTGAAGGACATCGACTTCCGCCGCGGCGCGGACGGTGCCGGCCGCGTGATCGTCGAGCTGCCGAACAACCAGGTCGGCGTCGACATCCGCCAGCAGGGCCAGAGCCTGGTCGTCGAGTTCCTGCGCTCGACCTTGCCCGACAACCTGCGCCGTCGCCTTGACGTCACCGACTTCGGCACGCCCGTGCAGGCCGTGACGACAACGCAAAGCGGCGACCGCGTGCGCATGGTCGTCGAGCCGCGCGGGGTGTGGGAGCACAGCGCCTACCAGAGCGACAACCAGTTCGTGCTCGAGGTTCGCGCGCAGAAGGTCGACCCGAACAAGCTGACGCAAGGCCCGGGCTACGCGGGCGAGAAGCTGTCGCTGAACTTCCAGAACATCGAGGTTCGGGCGCTGCTGCAAGTCATCGCGGACTTCACGAACTTCAACGTCGTGACCAGCGACACCGTCACCGGCAACGTGACGCTGCGGCTGAAGGACGTGCCGTGGGATCAGGCGCTGGACATCATTCTGCAGGCCAAGGGCCTCGGGCTGCGCAAGTCGGGCAACGTGATCCTGATCGCGCCGAAGGACGAGTTGAACGCGAAGGAGAAGGTTGATCTGGAGGCGAAGCAGCAGATTGCGGCGCTGGAGCCGATGCGTACGCAGGCGTTCCAGTTGAACTACGCGAAGGCGGAGGAAATCGCCAAGGGCCTGACGGGGCAGTCGAGTGGTGGCGGGTCAGGGGGTAGCTCGACCAGCTCGCGGATTCTGTCGTCGCGCGGCAGTGTGATCTTCGAGACCCGCACGAACCAGCTCTTCATCAGCGACATCCCGTCGAAGCTGCAGGAAGTCCAGGACATGATCGCGAAAATCGATATCCCGGTCCGCCAGGTCGAGATCGAAGCGCGGGTCGTGATTGCGGATGATACGTTCGGGCGGTCGCTCGGCGTGAAGCTCGGCGCGACCGATCTGCGCGGTATCCGTGGCGGCATTTCGGGCTACAACGTGGGTGGCAGCAACTACGTGTCGGTCGGGGGAAACACCAGTGCCGTGGGCGCGCAGACCGGCCAGACGAGTGGCGGGCTGACGTACAGCGACTCCAATATGGTCAATCTCCCGGCGACCGCGCAAGGCGGTAACGATGCTGCGACGATTGCCTTCTCGCTGTTCAGTGCTGGAGCGAACCGCTTCCTGAACCTCGAGCTGTCGGCCATCGAAGCGGACGGCAAGGGCAAGATCGTCTCGAGCCCGCGGGTCATCACGGCTGACCAGCAAAAGGCATTGATCGAGCAAGGTGAAGAGATTCCGTATCAGGTCGCGACCTCGAGCGGTGCCACCTCGGTGCAGTTCCGCAAGGCGAACCTCAAGCTCGAGGTGACCCCTCAGATCACGCCCGAGGGCAACGTCATCCTTGATGTCGATGTGACGAAGGACAGTCGCGGTACGTCCGCTGGCTCGGCCGGCTTTGCGATCAACACCAAGCACGTGCAGACCAAGGTGCTGGTCGAGAACGGTGGGACGGTAGTGATCGGCGGCATCTTCGAGCAGAACGAGCGCGACGATGTCTCCAAGGTGCCATTGCTCGGCGACATTCCGTATCTCGGCTACTTGTTCAAGACACGCACGAAGTCCAACAGCCGGACCGAGATGCTGATCTTCCTGACCCCTAAACTCGTCACGGACCGGTCGACGGCTCGTTGAGGCAAAGAGCTCGAACCATGAAGGCTATGAAGAAATACACGAGAGGTTTGTCCTTGGCGTCCTTGGCGCTGCTCGCAACACTTGCGGCGTGCGGAGGGGGTGGCGACGACGAGGCAGGCAGCAGCGGCACTCTGACTACCTCGATGACCTCGATCGATTTGAAGGGCGGGAGCGCGACGACCTGCTACAGCGGCTTTGCCTACCGGGTGTTCGTCTATGGTGGCGCTGCGCCGTACCAGGTCGTGACCGACGTCCCGGATGCGCTGGTGTTCAACCAGAACGAAGTGAGCACCTCGGTGGGCGGTGTGGGAGGCTACTTCGATGTGTCGGGCAACGGTGTGTGCTTTGCCAAAGGCACGATCATCGTCACCGACAAGCTCAACAATCGGACGACCATTGCGGTCACGAATGTCGTGGGCACCAGCTAAGGCCTGCGTGATCGGTGCACGCGAGTGCCGGTAGCGCTCTGCTCCGGCGGAGGTACACATGCGTCCAGCGGTTATCGTTGAGGGATGCAAACCCAGTGGCCGCGGCCGATCGCGCTGATCGGCATGCCCGGCGGCGGCAAGTCGACCGTCGGGCGCCAGCTTGCGCGCCATTTGAACGCGCAGTTCATCGACTCGGATAACGAGATCGAAAGGCGCATCGGATGCTCGATCCGCGCCTTCTTCGAGCGCGAGGGGGAGGCGGCGTTTCGAGAGGTCGAGCAGGAGGTCGTCCTTCAACTGACGGATCGCAAGGATGCCGTTGTGGCGACTGGGGGCGGTGTGGTCCTGCGCGAGGTCAACCGCATTGTGCTGCGGGACCGTGCAAGCGTCGTCTATCTTCGCTCTGCTCCCGAAGAGCTGTTCCGCAGACTGCGTCACGACACCCGCCGCCCGCTGCTCCAGGTGGCGGATCCGCTGCGCAAGTTGCGCCAGCTTCATGCCGAGCGGGATCCCTTGTACCGCGAGACCGCGCACTTCGTCATCGAGACTGGCCGACCATCGGTGTCGACACTCGTCAACATGATCTTGATGCAACTCGAACTCGCCGGGGTGCTCGATCCGGATCCGGTGCCTTTGGCCGCCCCTGCGCGTCCTGGCGCCTGATCGGCCAACGCGTGGCCCCGTACACTTGGGGCATGGTCAGTCCTCAACCCCCTGCGACGTCCGTGCGGATCCCGCTCGGCGAACGTTCGTACGACATCCTCATTGGCCGGGGCCTGCTCGATGCGCCAGAGAGTTGGCGTGGTCTCCCGACTGCGGCGATCGCGGTCATCGTGACCAACAACGTGGTCGGCCCTCTTTATGCCGCGCGTCTCGAGGCATCGCTGTCGGTGCTGTACCCGCGCATCATCGTGATCGAGTTGCCGGATGGCGAGGCCTCCAAGTCCTGGGATTCGATGAGTCGCATCTTCGATGTGCTGCTCGAAGCGGGGTGCGACCGCAAGACCGTCTTGTTTGCCCTTGGTGGAGGCGTGATCGGGGACCTGACCGGGTTCGCGGCGGCTAGCTACATGCGAGGAGTGCCGTTCGTGCAGGTGCCGACGACGCTGCTGGCGCAGGTGGATTCGTCCGTGGGGGGAAAGACGGGGATCAATCACCCACTCGGCAAGAACATGATCGGCGCGTTCTATCAACCCATGCGAGTGGTCAGCGATCTGGGAACCCTGGATACGTTGCCGCGGCGCGAACTGTGCGCGGGCCTTGCAGAGGTCATCAAGTATGGCCCGATCGCTGACGAACCCTTCCTTGACTGGATCGAAACGAATCTGCCGGAGCTCTTGGCGCGCGAGCCCTCGGCAATGGCTTACGCGATCCGGCGATCATGCGAGATTAAGGCGACCGTTGTTGCCCGAGACGAACGGGAGTCCGGTCTTCGGGCTATCCTGAACTTCGGACACACGTTCGGTCACGCGATCGAAGCGGGCCTTGGCTATGGCACGTGGCTGCACGGCGAGGCCGTGGGGTGCGGCATGGTCATGGCCGCGGATCTGTCAGTGCGGTTAGGCTTGATTTCGATGGCCGAGTCGCAGCGCATCCGGCGTATTGTCGAATGCGCTGGACTGCCGGTGCGGGGGCCTCGGCTTGGTGTCGGACGCTATTTCGAACTGATGCGGCATGACAAGAAGGCGGCCGC
>Ga0207684_10003303_pt1 | contig 15829 bp, 14 predicted proteins | sample KBSK5501metaG_FD_184342 | JGI IMG/M metagenome (GOLD analysis project Ga0207684, IMG submission 184342) | Corn, switchgrass and miscanthus rhizosphere microbial communities from Kellogg Biological Station, Michigan, USA - KBS K5-50-1 metaG... | ecosystem: Host-associated > Plants > Roots >...
TATGCGTCGAACCCGGCTGCCATGATCTTCTGTCGGTCCTCACTCATCACGGACGCGGTCATGGCCATGATCGGAATCTCCCGCGTGGTTTCCTCGGCTCGGAGCCGTCTGAGCGCCTCGACCCCGTCGATCCCAGGCAGTCGAATGTCCATCAGAACCAGGCTTGGGCGCCGTTCTTGGGCCAGCCGGACGCCCTCTTCGCCCGTCTCGGTCTCGATGACCTCATACCCTTTGAACATCAACACGTCCCGGACGAGCTTCCGGTTCTTGTCATTGTCCTCGACGATCAGGACTAGCTCGCCGGCCATGGTCTCACCGGAAGTGTGAAGGTGAAGGTCGAGCCGCGGCCGACCTCGCTCTGCACCCAGATCCTGCCGCCATGGAGCTCGACGAACTTCCGGGAGAGGGTCAGCCCGAGCCCGGTGCCCTCCGCCTTCTTGTCCGCGGTGCCCACCTGCCGGAACTCCTCGAACACCGCGTCCTGATCCGTCAGGGCGATGCCGATGCCGCTGTCCGCGACGGATACCTCCGCCCGATCGTCGCGCAGACAGGCGGCGACGTCGATCTGCCCCCCTCCCGGCGTGAACTTCAAGGCGTTAGACAAGAGGTTCAAGAGGACCTGCTTCACCTTCCGCTCGTCGCCGCCGATCATCCCGAGCCGCTGGTCGATGGTGCTGCCCAGCTTGATCCCGCGGCGGCTTGCCCGCTCTCGCACCAGGATCAGCGCGTTCTCGATAGCACTCGGCAGATCGAAGTCCGCTGGTTCCAGCTCCATCCGCCCCGCCTCGATTTTCGAGAGATCGAGGATGTCGTTGATGAGGGACAGCAGATGCCGTCCCGACTCCAAGATGTCCTGCAGGTATTCGCTCTGCTTTTCATTGATATCCCCGAACATCGCCTGGGCCAGGACTTCCGAGAACCCGATGATGGCGTTCAGTGGCGTGCGCAGCTCGTGGGACATGTTCGCGAGGAACTCGGACTTGTGGCGGCTGGCCGCTTCAAGTTGGGCACTCTTGTCCGCGATCTCTCGGAAGAGCCGGGCGTTCTGGATGGCTAGGGCCGACTGCGTCGCGAAGGTCTTCAGGAGATCGACCGTCCCCGGGGGGAACACGCCCGGGCTGTTCCGGTTCACGACGAGGCCACCGATGAGGTGGTCCTCGCGAAGCAGGGGCACGGCCAGCACGGCCCTCGCTCCCGAGCGGAGCAACCCTTCGCGGAGCCTACTGTCGTAGGCACCCGGGGCGGTGATGTCTGGCACCTGAACGGGTCCCCGCGCGAGCACCATGCGGCCGGTAACGCCCTCGCCCCTTCTGAGCCGGATCCCGCGCCGCAGCTCGACGTACTCGTGGTCGAGGTTGTGGGTGGCGCGAAGGATGAACTCCTCGGCCGCCTCATCGTACTCATAAATGGTGCCACCGTCGGTGCACGAGAGCTGGACAGCGCGGGACACGATGGTCGTCAGCACCGTTTGCAGGTCAAGCGTCGAGCTCACCGCCTGCCCAACCTCTCCCAGCGCCTGCAGCTCCCCAACCGATCGCGTCAGCTCCAGAGTCCGCACCTGGAGCTCCGTAAACAGCCGCACGTTCTCGATCGCAATCATCGCCTGCTCGGCGAAGGTCTGAAGCAACTCGATCTGCTTGTCCGTGAACGGCCCAGGCTCGGGCCGTCCGACGGCGATCGCTCCCATCGGCTCGCCTTGGCGCAGCATCGGGACCACCAGCAGGCTTCGGAAGCCCATGGTCACCAGGTAGCTCTTGAACGCGTAGGCCGGATCCTCAAGCACGTCCGGGATCTGCGCGACGGCGCGAGTTTGGATTGCCCGGCCCATGGCCGACCCGCGATCCGCGTGCATCGGGAACCTCCGCCGGAGCGCCTCGACCCCTTCGGGATTGACGCTGTCAAGTGCGGCCAGGTGCAGCCACTCGCCGTCGTAGAGCGCCACCTGGCCATACCCGGCGCCGCACAGCCGCAGCGCGCTCGCCGCGATGATGTCGAAGACCGGCCGGGTGTCGGTCTGGGCCCGGCTGATCGCTCGCAGCACCTCACCCGTCGCCGTCTGCCGGGCGAGCGCCCCGGTCAGTTCGCGGTTCCGCTCCTGCAATTCCGTGAACAATCGCACGTTCTCGATGGCGATGACGGCCTGGTGGGCGAAGGTCTGAAGCAGTGCGATCTGCTTGTCCGTAAACGGATTCACCTCGGCGCGCCGAAGGTTGATCGTGCCCACTGCCGTCCGTTCCCGAAGCAGCGGAACGACCAGCACCGTCCGGTAGCCGAACTCCCGAGCCAAGGCGCTGCCCTCGGGAAATTCCTCCGCCTCGGCCTGGAGATTAGCCACGTGAACGGCCCGCCCCTCGAGCACGGCGCGCCCCGAGACGGTCGCCCCGCTGACCGAGAGCAGGCGGCCCGCAGGGCCGGGAATCGGGCCATGGTGAGCGGCCACCTTCAGGCTTCCCCCGTCTAGGTGGCAGATTTCTGCGTCGTTGGCTCCGCAGAAGCGCACGGCGCTCTCAACCACCGTGTCCAGCACAGGCTGGAGATCAGTCGGTGAGCTCGAGATCACGCGCAGGATCTCAGCAGTGGCGCTCTGCTGCTCGCGGGCCTCGCTCACCTCGTGTTGCAGTTCCGCATAAGACGCACCAGGCAGGCTGCCTTCACTCGTAGTCCTAAGGGACGTGCCACAGTCCCCGCAGAACTTCTGCCCAATGGGGTTCTCGTGCTGGCACCGAGGACAGTCCATACTGGAACCTCCCAGCGAGTCGGCCTCGGAACGGTCGAACAGGTGCGCCGAAGGTAGCGCCGAGGTCAGCGGAGGTCAAGTCTGCACATCTCGGTCCACGGTGCCCAAGACTGCGCGGAACACTTCCGTCCTGCTTTCGACTTAGGGGTTTCAACGCGCGATCGACCTTCCCGTCCAGTTTCAGACCTACCAGTGATAAGCGTTTTCGAGACTCCGTCGGGCGGCGGGCTCATGAACTCATACATCCAACCAATGGCGAATTCCCGGGATTCTGTTGTGTGCGAAAGTGTGACGACAGTGCGTTCCTTGACGGCACGCGGCCATCGGGGCAGAATTGCGCCACTATCGGGCTCGGAGATCCAGCCCGCGCCGCCAGCCGCTCCGCCCGAGCGCCGAGCAGTCGAGAACGGTCTTTTATGGCTCTTACCCCTTAGCCGTGATGGAGATCGATCACGCGCAGATGCGCGACAAGCGCAACTGGGTCGTCGGTAAGGTTCTCGCCGCGCAGGCTCGGATGCGGGGTGACAAGCCGTTCCTTCAGTTCGAGGATGGACTGCCGCAGACTTACTCCACCGTCGACGCCATGGCCAACCGCGTCGCGCGCGGGCTGGCGAAGATCGGCGTCCGCCACGGTGACCACGTGGGCGTGTTCCTGCCGAACAGCCTCGAGTACTGCTATCTCTGGTTCGGCATCACCCGGCTGGGCGCGGTACACGTGGCCATCAACGCTGCTTACCGTGGCCACTTCCTCTCCCACGTCCTCAAGAACGCCTGCTGCAAGATCGTCGTCTGCGACCCCGCGCTGCGCCCGCGGGTCGACGAGATCCTCGGGGAGTTGCCCCACCCTCCGCAGGTCTTCGACTCCCTGGCGCCGCTCCTCGACGACTCGGCCTTGCCTGTCGACGCCGAAGTCTCGTACCGTGACCTGGCGACGATCATGTACACGTCGGGCACAACCGGCCCGTCGAAGGGTGTCCTCATGCCACACGCCCACGACTACCTCTTCGGGCTCGGCGTCGTGGAAAACCTGCGTCTTACGCAGGACGACACCTATTACGTCTGCATGCCGCTGTTTCACGCGAACGCGCTGTTTCTGCAAGTCTACTCCACGCTAATCGCCGGCGGCCGTGTCGTGATCGTCCCCAAGTTCAGCGCCTCGAACTGGATCGACGACATCCGGCGCTACCACTGCACGATCACGAACACGCTCGGCGTGATGACGGACTTCATCCTCAGGCAGCCGGCGCGCCCCCAGGACGCCCATAACGCGCTGCGCATCGTTCTCGGGGTGCCGGCGCCGCCCAGCCTCGTCCCCACGTTCCGCGTCCGCTTCGGCTGCCAGATGCTCGAGGCCTACGGTATGACCGAAGTCAACATCCCGCTCTATTTCCCCCTCGACGCGCCGCCGCGCGACGGGAGCTGCGGCAAGGTCTATGATCGCTACTTCGAGGTGCGCGTCGTCGACCCCGACACCGACGAGGAGCTGCCGCCCGGGGAGATCGGCGAGATCGTGGTCCGCCCCCGCGAGCCGTTTGCCTTCAGCCTCGGTTACCACGCCATGCCCGAGAAGACCGTCGAGGCCTGGCGCAACTTCTGGTTCCACACGGGTGACGCTGGCCGTCGGGACGAAGACGGCTACTTCTATTTCGTCGATCGCATCAAAGACTGCATACGCCGCCGCGGGGAGAACATTTCCTCCTACGAGATCGAGTCGGTGCTGACGTTGCACCCCGCCGTTGCAGAGGCTGCCGCTGTCGCCGTAAAGTCCGAGATCGCCGGTGGCGAGGACGAGGTGAAGGTCTGTCTCGTGCTCAAGCCCGGTACCCAGGTCACCTTCGAGGCACTCGCCGACCATTGCCTGCCGCGCATGCCGGCGTTCGCCGTGCCGCGCTACTTCGAGCTCCTCGACAAGCTTCCGCGCACGCCGACGGAGAAGATCCAGAAGGCACTCCTGCGCGCCGCGGGCGTCGCGGCAACGACGTGGGATCGTCTGGGCTCGCGATAGGTGGGCTTGGCCGACGACGGAATCGAGATCGTCCTTCGTAACGCGGTCCCACACGAGGTGTGCCCATGACACACTTGGTCCTCCTGACGGGAATGATCGCATTGCTCGTGACCGGTTGCGGGTTCACCTCGACTTCTCCCCGGCGAAACCGTGGTGTTCTCTCGATTTGGCGCCGTCGATCCGACATGCTATCCCACAGGCTTCTACGTGTACAATCCGCTCACGACGTCGGTCTACCATGTTGACGTGAAGGTTCAGAAATTTCGAAGTCAGAGTGCGAGTTCGATTGTTGCGAGGGCCGGACGCCTGGCAGGCTCAACACGCCCTCGGCGGCGCTCAAGACCGCCTCGGCGACTATTGACTCGCAGGCGGGAAGCTGCTCTATTGCCGGGTGGGATGGACCGCCGGGATTTTCTCTCGCGCGCCTCCTTTGGACTGGCGGCCGGCCTCGCGGCGGCGACGCCTCCGGCGGCTGCCGCGTCGTTCACCGGCGCGCCGACGACGACCAAACGGGACCTGGTCATTGCGCAGGGCAGCGATGTAACTAGCCTTGACCCCCACGCCTCCATGCTCTCGAGCGACTCGCGGATCGCCTTTAACATCTTCGACACCCTCATCCGGCGTTATTCCGACGGGTCGCTGCACCCGGCGCTCGCCACCACCTGGAAGCGGACGACGCCGACGACGTGGCAGCTCGCGCTGCGTTCTGACGTACGCTGGCACGACGGGGCCCGCTTCAGCTCGGTCGACGCCAAGTACAGTCTCGACCGGACCTACGACGCCACCCTGAAAGCCGCCCGGCTCCTCGGAGCGTGGTGGACCGAGGCGATCGAGCGGACCGAGGCGCCCGATCCGGGGACGCTCATCATCCACACCCGGTGGCCCGATCTGCTCCTGCCGGCGCGCCTCGCGTCATGCGCGGGCACGATGGTCCCGTGGACGCATATCGATCGGGTGGGCTTCAAGGCCTTCAATGAGCACCCGGTCGGCAGCGGTCCGCTCCGCTTCGTGTCGCGCAGCAAGCGCGATCAGTGTCTCCTCGACGCCAACCCCGACTACTGGGGCGGCCGCGTCGACGTCGACCGGGTGGTGTTCAAGTCAGTCCCGGATCCCGAGCGCCGTGTGGATCTGTTGCTTCGCGGCGCGGCCGACATCATCGTGCCGCTTGCCCCCGAGCACGGCCCACGGGTGGCGTCAGGCCCTGCCACCCAGGTCGCCGGAGTGCTTTATGCCGGCCTCTACGTGCTCGCGGTCAATGTCTGGGTGGCCCCGCTGAACGACCCGCTGGTCCGACAGGCGCTGTCCCTCGCTATCGACCGGGAGACGATCGTGAAGGAGCTGTGGCGCGGGCGGGGCGTGGTGCCGAACGGGCCCATCCCTCGAGGGGATGCCCTCCACGATCCCTCGCTACGGACGCTGCCCTACGATCCCGGCGCCGCACGGGAGCGGCTGAAGCGGGCGGGCTATCGGGGCGAGGCCATCCACTTCGAGACGACGGCGGGCATGATCGCTAACGACCGGGCAATGGCCGAGGCCATCGCCGAGATGTGGGAGGACATCGGCGTCAAGGTTGTCCTCGACGTGATCGACACCGAGATTCGCCACCGGAAGAACCGGCAGCAATCGTTCAAGGGGCTCTGGTGGTCCGATCCGACCTCGATCATCCGCGACCCGGACGGTATGATGGGGCGGCTACTCAGCCCGGGGCAGCCGCACGACTACTGGCGGCACGATGAGTTCGATCGCTTGGCCATCACCGCGAGACGCAGCGCAGATGATCGCGCGCGGTCAGAGGCGTACCGCAAGATGACCGAGATCTTCCTCGACGAGAATCCGTGGATCGTGGTGTTGCAGCCGGTTGAGGACTACGGTCTGCGGCGGTATGTGCAGTTCACGCCCAATCCGGACCAGCAGTTCGACTTGCGCCGTGTCAACTTCTGGATGCGACGCCCCTGAGCCTCGCGACGACCTCTCAGAAGGGGAGCGGCGTTATGGTGCCACCCAGATGCCACGCTTCACACATTCTCGCGGTGGAGATCATCGGCTTTCTCGTACTCATCGCGCTCTCGTAGGCCCATCGCCGGCCTAGCCCGATCTTCGGCGGTGGACGCCGTGTGAGCCGGCCTGAGAGCGTGGTCGAGAGCGCTACCACTCGCGCTGGTGTGGCCTTTCCCCTGGTCGGCTTGACATTGGCAAGGAGTGGGTCACTGTGGGTATTCGAAACCTCCGTTCGAAGAGCGTGCACGGCTGAGCGAGCGCGTGGAACGTTAGGTCCTTGCCGCGCGGATTGCCTTCGTCTTGCCTAGGGCCGAAGCGAGGAGGACCTCCAATCCCGGGTGCCGGTCTGGGTAGATCCCGTGCCACTCATCCGCTGCGCCGTGTCTCTCTGTTGGCTACCTCCGGTCCGCCGGCGCGCTGGAAGCCCACTGAGCCTCACACCTGCAGCCCCCTGGGCGGCCATGGCCACGGCTGGTAGAATCACACCGCCCCGGACGAAGGGACTCCGCGCCTCGCACATCATCCATGGAGGACGGCGTGCTGAAGGCGCCGTGACCGTCGGATGGCCGACTCCGGGTACCTGATCTACGGTACGAACGGCTACACTGGTCGGCTGATCGCGCGCTACGCCGTCGAGCGCGGCCAGCGGCCCATCCTCGCCGGCCGCAACGCGCGCCCGGTGGAGGCGATGGCGTCGACGCTCGGGCTACACGCCCGCGTGTTCGACCTCGGCGACCCCGCCGCCCTCGATCGCGGCCTGGCTGGCGTGCGCGCGGTGCTTCACTGCGCGGGGCCGTTCGCCCATACCTCGCGCCCGATGGTCGACGCGTGCCTGCGCAACCGCGTTGCGTACGTCGACATCACGGGCGAGGTGCCTGTGTTCGAGGCGTGCGCGGCGCGCGACGCGGAGGCCCGCGGTGCCGGTGTCATGCTGATGCCGGGCGGCGGCTTCGATGTCGTGCCCTCCGATTGCCTGGCCGCGCATCTCAAACGGCGGCTGCCCACCGCGACTGAGCTGTCGCTCGCGATCTCGGGTCTCACGCAGGCGTCGCACGGGACCGCCGCGACCATGATCGAGGGCCTGCACCGCGGCGGTCTTGTGCGCCGGGGTGGCGTCCTGACACCCGTCGCCCTGGGGCACCGGGCCCGCATGATCGATTTCGGGCGCGGGCCCGAGACTGCGATCGCGATCCCGTGGGGAGACGTGTCGACCGCCTATCACTCGACCGGCATCCCGGACATCACGGTCTACATGGCGATGCCCGCCGCGATGCGCGCCGGCATTGCGTTCGCCGGGATGTTCGCGCCGCTGCTCGGGAGCGCCGTCGTGCAGCGAATGCTCAAAGCGGGCCTACGAGCGGGGCCCTCGGGGCCAACGGATGCGGAGCGCGCGCGGGGGGCAAGCCACGTCTGGGGTGAGGTCACCGACGCGGCGGGGCGGCGGGCGGTCAGCCGTCTACGCACGCCGGAGGGCTATACCCTGACCGCCCTCGCCGCGCTCGAGATCATCGCCCGCGTGATCGGCGGCGCCGCGCCGGTCGGCTACCAGACGCCGGCGTCCGCGTATGGGCCGGACCTGATCCTTGCCATTCCGGGTTCCGAACGCAGCGACGAGCCGATCGCGTGACCACCCCGTGGAACGGCTAGGACTTTCCGGGACGTCTGAGAGAAGAACGTACTCACCAATGGGTGAAGGTCTTTGCCGCTGCTGTACGGGCAGGCCACCCCGAGCGGGCCCTAGGGGAAGTGGCCAGGGCGACCTACCCCGCCTACGTCGTTCATCCCTGACCCCCCTTATTTATTCCATTGCACCCGCTTATGGACCCACGTCTCGACACACTGTTTTAGCTTGCCCTCGACATGATCTCGCCACTCTCTCAACATGACCTCTTCCGCCAGACTCCTGTTGCCGTTTTCCAGGAGGACCATACCCCGGTCGAATACCCGGTCCTGAGCCCTCGCCGTGGCAATCACATCGTTGAGCGTCGTTGACCGCTTAGGACTCATCACTTAGCCCTCATCGCAATCTCCTCGTCCTCCGCTCCGAGAAGTCGTGGGGCATCTGCTCCTTGTTGGGACGGCCGATCATTGATAGGACCCTCCTTCTCTCTAGCGTAACCGACCCAGAATTCCCGGCCCGGCCACGATCTCCGGTTAGGGCGTCGGTCGTCTACCCCTCCATCGGGTCCAGCTCCCCCGGCATAGGGGGCGTGTACGCGACCGGTCAACTCGGGGTGCCACTGGCTACCTCAACGTAGGCCGGGACCCCCAGACCTTTCCCCGTTTCGCAGGCCTCAAAGAATTCTTTGGCAATCCCCGTAGTCGCCGCCATAGGCTGCCTCCATCCAATGATGGTTCAACCAGATGAGGCCAGCGACGCGAGTCACTCGATGACCTCGAGTCCAGGCGGCAGACTGCTTCCTGAGCCGCGTCTCGGACTGTTTCAAGCGACCGAGCCTGGAGGCCTCCAGCGCGTGACGGTGGGAACTAGACCTAGAACCCTAGGTGGCTCTAGGGAAAGTGTCCAGGGACCGGCCAATCCTGCCGGGTCCCGGCCTAGGCCTGTTCCTTACCCTCATTCAGACTGCCCTTCCTCTGCATCTTGCTGCCAATATGGTCCGTATGAACGCGTAATCTCTCCGTGGGGCAGTCTATGCCGCCACGTCGCGACGGGGGTGCGTGGACTCTATGAAACACACGGCTGGGCTCTCGATTACTCTTGCTGTGATTGGGGTCTTGTCGGGGTATGCCATCCTTGAGCCACGCGCCAAAGCGGACGCGCCGCCAACGGTCACCGCGTCCGACATGAGCGCGGGCTATGCGCTTCTGTACGAGCTCGTTTCCAAAGAGAAACAATCCACCCTACTGTCGCTCATCAAAAAAGAATCCCCGGAACTTAAATCGCTACTCGAACGAATCTCCGAAACGTCCAAAGCCACGGCCAAAGAACTGGAAACATTGGCCACCATACATCCGCCGCTGAATCTAAAGGTCACGCATCTGCCACGAATCGAGCAAACGACGCGCGACTCCATCGACAAGGAGACGAGTCAACAGATCTTACGCAGCCACGGTGTGGACCTGGAGTTCAACATGGTGAGCTCGCAACTGGCCGGGATGAATTACGGCGCGCATCTGGCACGCAGTTTGGCCATCGTTGAAACCAATCCGCGGCGAAAAGACTTTCTCCTACGGACCGAGCGGAAATTCTCCGAACTGCACGGCCAGGTGTACAAGATGCTGTTTACCCGCTACCAGAGGTAGCGGGAGAACTCAGCTCAGAGGATCCGCGACTGCCCTTCCTACTCACCCCGCTCCTGGCGGCTTCAGCATTTGGACAGCCTCTTCAGATCCCCGCCAATAGCCGATTGCGCGAGGCCCTGCCGAATGAGTTCGGTGCGACGGCACGAGCCTGCCAGCCGCAGCCGAAACCGACATAGTCGAACTAAAAGTCCGGACGATGCCTCACGGCTCCCACGCCTCCTCCGGCCGGGTATACCATTGGTCACGCAAACTACGAGGGGGGTACTCGGGGAGGGCTTAGGGCTCATGTTTCAGTCGAACGAGCGGGTGACGGTGGACCTGTCCGGCCTCGTCATCCAGGGCGTTTCGTTCAGCCAGAACGTGCAGAAGGCCCTCGGGACGATCCTGCAGCAGGTGTCTACGGAGCCGTCCATCTATATGGTCGAGCTCCTGTTCAGCTTCAAAGGAATCAAGCGGGTGGAGGTGCCGGAGGAGCGGATCCATCGAAGCTGACTGTCTCTTTCAGCGATGGTCCCGTCCTCTCTAGCCGGGGATGCGGCACGGAGACTCTAGGTAGGCACTGCCAGCCCGAGGATTACAACTCCTGTGCTCCTCCCGCAGCCTGCCGCCCTGGGCGCCGGCGTAAAACATGTTACCCTCCTAAGTCTTCGGTTTGCCGCGCGAATGCCTATCCTAGAGTGTGCTGGAATGCCCTGGAGTGATCAGGAGTGTGCTGGAATGCGCCTGAGGATTTTCAGTCCTAGACTACAGTCTGCGTAAGTGCGCGTAAGTGTTTGCTGTCGCAGGCCCAGCTCTCGACGGCGTCGTACGCTGGAATGTGCTGGAATGATCAGGAATGATCAGGAATGAGCCCGAGTCGGTCACAAATCTGGCACAAACTGCGGGTCCCTACTCGATCAACCTGATCCGCCCGCTGCAGGAGCGACGGCGGCATCCTCAGGCCGAGGGCCTTCGCGGTCTTGAGGTTGATCGCCAGCTCGAACTTCGTGGGCTGCTCGACGGGGAGGTCGGCCGGCTTGGCACCTTTGAGGATGCGGTCGATGTACCCCGCCGCCTGGCGGAAATATTCGGTGAAATCAGGACTATAGGAAATCAGGCCGCCTGGGTGCGCAAAATAGGTAGCGTTGAAATAGATCGCCGGGACGCTGTAGCGGGCCGCCAACGCAATGATCAGTTCACGATTTGCCAAGTTGAATCCATCCGGCATCACGATGAGGCCGCCACCCGGATTGCGCGCTTGTGCAGCGATAACGCCTTCGATCTCGTCCTTGGCGTGCACCGGAGCGGCACTCACCTGGACGGCAAGGGATGACGCGGCGGCTTGAATGGAAGGCATGAATAGTTGGAGCGGCGCGAGGGTTGCCGGGTTGAACAGGAGTGCCACGCGAGCGCGGAGCGATCTCCTTCAATAGCTCCACCCATTTACCGCCCAATGCGGAAAAAAGATTCGAGAAACCGGTGATGTTGCCGCCCGGACGCGCGAGGCTCGCAGCGAAGCCGCTGCCGATCGGATCGGCTACGACCACGAACACAATCGGTACTGTCCGCGTCTGGCTGGCAAGGGCCCTGGTCACGGGCGTGCCCCGACTGAGGATCGCGTCGGGTCGCAGATCGACCAGCTCTTTTGCCAACGTCTTCATCCTATTCGCATCAGCGGTGCCCCAGCGAAGCTCGATCTGGAGATTGCTGCCTTTCGTCCATCCCAGCTTCGCGAGCGCACCCCGGAACACTGCGACCTCAGACTGCGCACCCGGATCGCTCTGCGCTAAGTCCATCAGCACGCCGATCAGCCGCACTGGGCCGGCTGGCTGCGCCTCCGCGGCGAGGGGCGCGGCAAGAAAGCTTCCCGCTACTGTGCCGAGAAATGCTCTCCGATCCATCACTTAATTACCCGGGCCGCGCGCTGTAGGAGCGGCGGCGGGATGCTCAGGTCGCGGGCTTTCGCGGTCCTGAGGTCGATCACCAGCTAGTCTGCTCTGGGCGGCCGGATCGGCACTGGGCTCCGCGAGCACCTGTTCACCTGCTCAGGCCTTGCGCGATGTTTGGGTCAGGAACGAACTCATCAGCTGGGTTAGCTTCGTGGCGCCACACTTTATGTGATCTGAGATGATTTGTCCCGGTATCAGCATTAGCCGTTAGCCTTCTCGCAACGAGAGCTTCACCGTCCGACCCTGCTGGTCAATCGATACCTTGCCCTCCCTGGCCAGCCAGCCCACGCCCATAAGCAGAAGCTGCTCGGAGAGTTTCGTCCCCTGTCGGAGCCTGCCCAGGGTCGCCGGCCCGTGCTCATGCAAGTACTGCCAGATCATCCCCGCTCCATCTCCAATCTCTCGTTCCATCGCCATCCTCTTGAGTGCGGAAGCTCTCAGCCGTCGGGCGTCCTGGATCGAGCCGATCCGCTCGGGGACTGCCAGGCATTGCGCCGGCCGGCGTCAGGTCGGATTCGTGCCATGGAGCATCGCGTGCACCGTCTGCTCGAGCCGTCGCACGCGACGTGACAGGATCGTGAGAATCCGCCTGACCAGCTCCGGGGTCTCATCCAGCAATCGCCAGAAGTGGGCGCGATCGACGCTGAGCAGCCGGAGATCGGTCGTCGCCAGGATCGTCCGGATGGAGCTCACTCCCAGTTCCGACCGGCGTTCGCACCGCCACCGCGCCGTCGATGATGATGCAGAATGAATCACCGGGCTCGCCAATCTGCGTCACCACCGTCCTCGCCGGAGCCTCGACGACCCTCGAGAGTTCGACAACCCGACGCAGCTCGGCCTCGTTGAACCCGCTGAAGAGCGGAACTCGCTGCAGATGTCGGATTCGCGTATCACCGGAGGGCACCGTAGCGCCAGCGCGGGCCTGCTCTGCCTCGTCAGGATCGTGGAAAGGTAAGCGATCGGTTTGCTGATCGAACTCCATACGCCCCTTCTAGGTGTTCCGGTCCTCCTCCGCCTGCTCCAACCAGAACCGCAGGTTCATCTCGCAGAAGAGCTTCGCCGGGCGCTTCTTCTTCACCTTCGTACGGCACTGTCGCTAGGCGTCGTCACGGAGTCGGCACCCCTAGGCAGGGCATCGTTCTCCCACATTGGGCGCAAACGAAAGCGGGTATTCGATTCAGCGGGCTCGGCGCTTCGAACACCTTGTCCATCGCCCGGCCGATATCTCGTTTATGGTAACCCGCCCCTAACGTCTCAAGCGCGAACTTGGCGAGGCACGTCTGGCACCAGAACTTGCCGTGCGCGGCCCCGCGAAGGAGTTCCCCCACCGCGCGGCGGACAAACTGTTCTGTCGTATGTGGCATCGTGCTAGCTCGGGCGCTTCGCCCCGTTTCAGACTGGCGGCGTAGGCATCGGGAGATCTTTCGCTAGCATCGATGAAGGCGGGGAAGGAGGCTTGCTCTCACTCCCGCTCGTCACATTCGGAGGTATGAGACTCGGCTGAGTCTTCTTCGATGGCTGGTGTGCACTCGTTACCTTCGAAGCAGCCGGAGCTTTGAAACTCGGCTTCCGCTTCTCCGAAGGCTTGCGCTTCTTGCTCATAGCCGACTCCCTCTCAAGTTAGGTTGGGCGTGTTGACTGGCGCCGCGCTGATCCACGGCTACGCATACGCGGCGCCCCTGCGAGGCCCTGAAAGCGTTGAGGCGCGCGGCAGCACGCACGGCGGGCCAGCGCCGCGTGGCTGGCCCGCCACTCGCGTGCTTACTTCGTCAACGCGTCCGCGCCAGCCTTGGCGACCTGCGCATCCTGCTCGGAGGCGGCGCCAGACACGCCGACCGCGCCGACGATCTTCCCGTCCACCAGGATCGGAATCCCGCCCTCGAGCGGGCTGGCTCCGCTCAGTCTCAGCAATCGAAGGTTGGCGCCACCTTGGCCGACGAGGTCCTGGAACACTTTGGTGGGACGCCGATAGAGGACGGCCGAGTACGCCTTGTCCTTGGCTGCTTCGATACTGCCCAGTTGGGTACCGTCCATGCGCTCTAGCATGACGAGGTGGCCGCCCGAATCGAGGACGGCGATCACCATGTTCCACTTGTTCTTCTGCGCTTCCACCTCAGCGCCTGCGAGCACCTTCTTGGCCTGCTCGAGACTGATCGGGGCGCCGTAGGGGATCTGCGGCGGCGGCGGCGCCACCGGTTGCTGGGCGCCCACAGGGCCCGACACCACCAGCAACACCGTCACGACAACCAACGACACAAGCCTTGCCATCCTCATGGAATTCCTCCTGTTGGGAGCGGACGGTAAAGAGGCAGCCTGGAGCGCCGGGCGAGTAGCCCGGCGAGCACCTCCTGAGTTCCCGGCTCAGGCGCGCGACGGCGGCGATCAGGAATACTCGTGCTCGCGGATCTTCGCAACGACCTGCGTTATTGCGGCAGACCCTCAACCGTGAAGGCACGGAACTTCGCATACTTGTCGCCGATTTTCCGGGCCTCCTTAAACTCCGCTGAATTGCGCCACGCTTGAATCTTCTCCATGCTGTCCCAGACCTGCACGGCAACGCGCTGTTTCGGCGGTTGCCCTTCGAGCGCGGTGACCTTTTGTCCGGCGGCGAGGAGACGGCCGCCGGCCTTTTTGATTCCGGCCTGGGCGATCGGGGCATATTCCTTCACGTAGGCGTCCAGGTTCGTCACGTCGATTTCCGCGATGTAGTAGACGGGCGGCTTCGCCTGAGCGTGAAGCCCTTGGACTGTGACCGCACCAAGGCCGAAGCCAGCGATGACTGCCAACGTGACCATGTACTGAGTTTTCACGGGCTCATCCTCCCCGATGTACCTACTCCGGCTTTCTGATAGGGACCCGGTCCCCTTCGCTGTCGGATTGCTGATAGGGTCTCGCCGCCCCGCCCACCTCCTCTCCATTCGCCATACGTCACATGAGACGCTTGCGCCGCGCGGGCGCGCGAGCGGTCGCCGTCGGTGGCGGTGCTGGCACCGCCGTCCTCCTCGCCCTCTCCGTTAGTATCTTGTCGGGGCGGGGTCGCGCTCGCCCTGCGCCGTGTTCGTGATCCCTACCGGGCAGGTCGGTACTGGGCGCTGACCGCCGGCGCCTTCTTCAGGGCGGCCACCCACTGCGCACCGCTCAGCAGTGGCGTGGTCTTGGCCGCCTTGACGGCCCCGCCCGCCGCGATCGCGACGGCCACAGCGGCCATCGTGACGTCGTCCGGAGCCTCGACGAGGGCCGCGATGTCGTACTTGCCGTACGAGTAGCCACCACCGAGGATCTTCGCGCCCACGGCAGCGGCGATCTGTTTGCCCACGACCTCCAGACGGTCCTGGGGATTCTTGATCTGGGCGGCCAGCGACTCCGACGTGTAGGCAACCTGGTAGAGATACTGAGGCATGTTCGTCCTCCTCTGTCCGGTTAGTTCGGGTCCCCAGTAGGGACCCGTGCCGCCCCGCGCGGCTTTGTCTGCCCGGCGCTTCCGGCGTCCACAACTGGTCCCTGCATGATCCGGGAGAAGTCGGCCGAGCCGTCAGCCGCGCTGGATCTCGAGCGGCAGCAGCGTGTCCACGAGCGACGCACCGCCGTCCGCGTAGATCAGCTGACCGGTGATCCAGCCCGCCTCCGGCGACGACAGCAGCGCGACGACGTTGCCGATATCGGCGGGCGTGCCCATGCGGCCCATCGGTGTCCAGCCACCGCTGTGCCACTTGCGCGCCACGTCCACCGCGGCGTCGCCGAAGCTTTGCAGCACGCTGTCGTCCGTGAGCCCCGGGCTGACGGAGTTGACGGTGATCCCACGGGGAGCCAGCGCGACGGCGAAGTAGCGCACGAGCGACTCAAGCGCGGCCTTCGCTGAGCCCATGGCGACCCACGGCTGCCAGGTGCCGCGCTGCC
>Ga0207684_10003306_pt1 | contig 15820 bp, 30 predicted proteins | sample KBSK5501metaG_FD_184342 | JGI IMG/M metagenome (GOLD analysis project Ga0207684, IMG submission 184342) | Corn, switchgrass and miscanthus rhizosphere microbial communities from Kellogg Biological Station, Michigan, USA - KBS K5-50-1 metaG... | ecosystem: Host-associated > Plants > Roots >...
CGAATGACTAAGCCGCCTCCCGGCATGCTGCCTGATGGCACGCTGAATGTGGTGGTCGAGGAGCGACAGAAGGTGCTGAGCCGGGCGCGACGTGTGCTGGCGCTGATCGAAGCGAACGCGAAGCAGGCCACGCCCGGTCCGTGGGACATCAGTCACGGCCACGTCTTCAAGGGCGAGGAAAAGAACGGAAAGTGGCATGCGTTCGACATCGCATGCCAGCCATGGGAGCGTAGCCAGTGCGTTTACGGCGTGCATCCCAACAAATGGAACATGAGCGACAGAGACATGCGGCATATCGCGACATGTGATCCCAAGACCATGCAGCAATTGGCCGCCGATCTGCGTGAGCTGCTGCCCGAGCTGAAACTGGAGGCCAAGCCATGAGTCGATTGTTTGGATGGAGCCTGCCGCCGGGGTGCTCGACGCTCCCCGACGAGGAGGACGAGGGGCCCTGCGACGTCTGCAAGAAGGCTGTCGATGATTGCATCTGCGCCGAGTGTCCAACGTGTGAAGCGCAGGGCGACCCGAAGTGCTATCACGAGCACGGTCTGCGTCTGACGCGTGAGCAGGTGGTGTCCCGCCTTGAGGCCGAATACGAACTGAACGAGCGCCTGCTCCGCGTCCGCGAGGAAATCCGCCGCGTGCAGGAAGGCGGCAGCGATCTTTGGTTCTGCGACGAGCTTCCGCGGTCGGGGTGAGTCATGCGGTTCGTGTGCAAGGGACTGCGTACGGTCCGAGCGGGACCGAGTGTCCGCAATGCAGATGACGCCGGCCGGGTGTTCGCTCACCGGCTGGCGTCCAAGATGTTCGGACGCCACGCGCGCTGCCTGTCGATTTCACGGGTGCGGGGAGTGCGTCCTGCCACTTACATGGTGGAGATTGGAAACAGCCGAATGCGCGCGACCGAGATCATTCGCGTCGAGGTGCGATACGGGAGAGAAGAATGAAAGTCTATGAGATGATGAATCTGGACGGCGTGAATGCCTGCATGGTAGCTGCGAAAAATCTGAAAGAAGCGGCCGAGCTTATGGACATTACGCCGTATCAAATGCGCCGCATGGGCTGGAGGTATGCGTCAGACGCCACCACTGATCCGATCACGCTTGCTGCCACGTTCGTTGCTCTGACAAAGCCGGGTGTATGTCTGTATCGGCCAATCACGCCCCGCGCCGAGCCGTGGCGCGAGAAGCGCTATTCGCGCGAGGAGATGTACTAAATGAAGGAAAATGTAATCATCCATGAGCGCGGCGATTATTTCGTTATCCGCGAGGGAAAGGGCTACTGCGTTTATAGGAACAACAACACGCATTCCGTGCGATGTGGGACTTACGCGTTGTCGGAGCTGCGGGAAAGTCTGCGGCGGGCGATAGAAGATTGTGACCGTCGTGGTGCCTGATCGCCGTCCAAGATAGCGTGCATCTGGTCCTGACCCTCGCGCACGAACTCCAACACCTTCTCGTCATTGGTGTCTGTGGTGACCAGGTCGTACAGGAACACATGCTCATGCTCGGAACCCTGCCGCCGGATGCGGCCTTCGCACTGTGCGCGGACCGTGCTCGACACCGGCGACTCATAAAAGAAGCCGTACTTCGCAATCTGGATGTTCAGGCCGGCGCCGAACAGGTTTTGCAGCAGCATGACTCGGCGCCGATCGTCGTTGACGAATGACAGCAGCTCCTGATCGCTGCGCTTGGTCCTTCCCGCCAGATGGCTATATCCGATCTTCAGTCGTTTGAGCTGCTCGACGATCCGCGCCGCAGACCAGGTGAACTCGTAGAAGATAACGCACTTGTGCTCGTCGACCACGCCCTCGACCAGCGACATCAGCATTTCAAGCTTCGGGTTCTCGTCGAAGGCAAACTGCGCGCGCGTCCCTGTTTCGTCATCGCTGTAGCCAACAAATCCGGACGAGATCTGCCGCAGACGCAGGAATGCGTTCTTGCTCTCCTGGATGCTGCCGCGCCCGTTCTTCCACAGCTCCCATGCGCGCTTGTAGTGCGTCTCCGCGTCGGTCGGCAGCTGGATGTATTTCTTGATCATGCTGCACGCCGGCAGATCGGCTTCGTTGGCGCGGATGCGGATGGACCGGTGATTCAGGACCCGGCGCAGCTCCGGCATCATCTGCTTGCGGAAAGTGTATTCGCGACCGCCCCAGTAGTTGTCCTTGGCTGAGAAGAACACGTCGCGGAAGAACCCGAGCGTCTTGCCCAAAGTCTCGCCGTTGTCGACCAGGAACATCTGCGACCACACCCGCTCGACGTTTCGACCGAACGGCGTTCCTGACAGAGCGAAGACCAATTGCGCGGTCTGGCCCAGCTTGCGGCTGATGCGGAAGGGAAGCGTCTTCTTGTTGGCGCAGTTCTGCGACTCGTCGATCACCAGCCCGGACGTCAGTCGAGAAAGCTTAGTGATCTTGCCGCGCTTCGGAACCACACGCAGCTTCTTGCTCTTGCTTTTGCCCTTTCGTCCGTCGCGGCCGAGGTCGCCCACCAGCCGCGCCATGCCGCCGTAAGTCTCAATCATCAGGAGCACGTCATCGCCGTGCTCCTCGATCTGTGTCCACTTGTCGCGAGACGAGCCGCGAAGCACCAGGTATGGCATGTGCGGCATGTGCTTCTCGATCTCACGCTGCCACTCGGTCTTGTTCGGCTTGCGCGGGACGAGCACGATCACTGGGATGCGCAGATGGTTGACTAGCGCCAGCATGACGAAAGTTTTGCCCGTTCCCGTCGCCGCCCATAGGGCGAACCGGCGTGTGCGCAGGCAGATGAGGAACATGACCTTCTGGTGCCGGCGCATGCGGCGCCACACATCGGGGTCGACCTTATGCTTTCGCGCCAGCCGGTCGAGCTGGACGGCGCTGAGTCGCTGGTAGACTCGCCAGTCGTCGCGCTCCTTCTCCAGGAACGCGCGGATGATGCGCTCTGGTGTCATCAGTGATGCGTCGCCACGCTGGCGACGGGGCCTTCCAGCGCCTCGCATATGAGCACCAAGGGCCCGCCGCGGTGCGTTCGGATGGTGATCGGCCTTTTGGTCTTTGGGGAGATCACAGCGCGCGGCCAGCGCTTCCGGATGCGTTCCAGGATATTGGCCCAGCGTGCCAGTGAGCACGTGCCTTGAACCGTCCGTTTGCGTCGGATGTCGCGGATGGTGACGAGCATGAAACGGTCGTTCTTGGGCGCATCGCGCGTCACATTGCCGTCGTCGTCCGTGAGCACGACCCTGATCGGATTCCTCATTTCGCGCTCCACCAGGCATGCACCTGCTCGGTAATCAGGTGCCCGCGCAGACCAAGAGCATGCAGCTTGGCGCGGAAGACATGGAGCGAAATCTCGCGCTCACGGAACTGCCGTCCGGCTTCGGCAACTCTTGCCTCGACGATCTCGCGCCGCTCCGGATCCTCGCGGTTCATTGACACTCACCGGCCAGATCTTCGCGAGAAAAAAATCGAACGGAACCGTGGTATGGACCTCCAGATTCTCGAACTATTTCCTCTATCGTTTTGCGTGTTTCGGGATCTAGGTGGCAGCCTGGTGATACAATGTAAATGCCACCAGGCATTTCTGCCAGCTCCCCGATATAAAAATCCCGACAGACTCGGCGTAAGACGCGCGCTAGCTGCCAAGATGCATTGTTCCCTGGGTCCATAGCCGGATGCATCACTGACACTCACCGGGCAGCGTCTTGCGATATTGTATCCATCCGCGCAGGTTGCCGTGAAGCTGTGGATTCAACCACTTGTCGATATCGTGACCCAGATCACCGCCACTGATGGAATCGTCCCACTCATCCGGCGTCGCCTGGTGCTCGCACGGCGATGCGTGAAGCGGGACGGAGGCCGCCAGCCGATCGTAGAGCGCGAGGTCCTGCTCGATCGCCGGCACCTTGCCGTCATGGGTCAGGTATGAGACGCGAGCACAGCGCGCCACCGACACATTGATGGCCTGCTCCAGGTTCATGGGGACCTCGTCGGCACCGCTCTCGTGCTGGCGGGGTGTCACATAGGGCAGATGCCACTCGCCGGGCTGCAGCACCCGCGGGGTTGCGCCAGCGATCGCGTCCCGCACAGCCTCGGCGAGCGCACGCATCTCTGGCTGCGCGTCGGGATGGCAGCGCAGCGCGAAGAAGTTGGACCACTCGGTCGCGGTCACGACCACGTTGATGTGCAGCCACGGTTCCAGCAGGCGGTTGACGATCTGCTTGTGATATTTGGCCTTGGCGAAAGCCCCCGCCGCATCGACCATCTGATCTCGCGCACGCAGCCACGCGTGCAAACGATCGCAGACCATGTGAGTGCGGTCATCACGGTCGGACATCGGCATCAGCACCGGCTCGTCGCACTCCTCCCGCGCCTGCATGCCGGGCTGGTTCTTGCCCCAGTGCATTGGGATGACCGGGTCGTCCAGCACGTCCTGGATCATGCGTTCGACCGGGATCGCGCGGGACGACGAAGCGTTGCGCGAGAATACGCGGTGCGTCATCAGCTCGCCGTGGATGAGCTTGGGGTAGCGGAGCTGCAGACTGTAGAGCGGCGGCCCGCCGTGCGGGTGGGCAGACGCCGCGAGAATTTTTGCTGCGATGGTCATTGGCTCACTCCTGGGTATCCATCTCTGCGATCACGTCGGCGTCCGGGTATCCGGAGAGGCCGCACAGGCGGTGGCATTCCTTCGAGGCGGCGTTCTTGTTGAAGATGTCGGACTGATCGGGCCGGCAGTCCTCGGCCGCGCGGTAGACGATCTCGCCGGTGTGCCGGTTCCCTGTTTTTCATCGTCCGATCTGCGCTCGCGCAGCCTCGGTTTGTCGACGTTCATAGTCGGCGTAGTAGTTGAGATACCACTGCGCCTTGGCAATGTCCTCGCTCCCGCCCTTCTTCTTGGCGCGGGCAAGGTATTTGTGGATGTTGAACTTGAGCGCGCCGCGGAATTCTTCGGGCGTCAGCCATGCTTCCAATACCTTGATGACCTCGTACGGGTTGTCTGCGCCGCCGTAGTGGTCAGGATGGTTCACAGCTTCCTCGGAAGTGCCGCCTTCGAGCAACTCGACGGTCAGGTCGATCTTTGACGGATCTGTGCAATCAAGCCCTTCCAGAATTATTTCGCGCATCTCATATGCCACGTTCTCGTCACCTACTTCGGTGAAGCAGAACTGCGGCAGTGTGACACGAAATGAATGGCTGGTCATGAAGTAGCATCCTTCTGTCGGCGACGGATCTCGCTCTCGGCTAGCCTAGACAGCTCGTGGGTCAATGTAGGCCCACCCGCTGCCACCAGCATGTCGCACGCGCGACATTCTTGCAAAGTCAGATTCGGTCGACGCGCACCAAAGTGTTTGAGGTAGTACGCGAACATGATCTGCGCGGCGGCATAGTCGACGCCATGATCGTGAACGAAGTGCATAACCGGGAAAGCTCCAGTGCGCTGCGCCACATCGGATTTGTGCAAGGCATTGTAGACAGCCTCGGCTTCGCTGCGGTGCTCGGGCGTATGCTTGGCAACGTCCGCCTCGAACCTTTCCACTGAATACCCGGGACGTCCGGGTTCTCCGATCTTGATGCCCAATCGATCGAGACTGGCGTGCATGGCGTGCCGCGACAACGCCTCGGCGATCAGAGCGATGGTCTCGTCCTTCGACATCGGATCAATCTCCCGGAACCCCGTTGTCCTCTTCATATGTCTCAGCTACGCCGTTCGTCGGCATCAGCGTGTCGAAATAGTCGTCAGGCAACACTACCGAGTCGGTGCAGAACTGCCCTCGGTCGAGGTGCTGGGTAATCAACAGACCGAACTTGTCCTTTTTCGATCGCGCGTGCTCGACATACACGCGCGCCAAGCCGAATTGCCTTTCCGGACGAGTCGCCGAGTAGGTCAGGACGATATCCGCCGTCTGGATCTGGCTGATGTCCTCGCCGATGTCGGTGGAGCGAGCCACCTCGTTTTCGTTACCTTTCCTGTTGAGCTGATCAACCACAACCAGTGCAAGATTGCGCTCGAACGCCAACGCGCGCAGCCGTTCCAGATTATGCCCAAGACTGATCCGGTAGTCGCTCGCCGACCGTGCGTTCTGTTTCATCAGCTTGGGATAGTCCAGGACCATCAGGTCGGGGATGAAGCCATCAACCATCTCAATGCTGTCGAGGTAAGCTGACAGCATCTCGACACTCAGCGCGCGGTTGGGGAACTGCTTGATGATCAGATTGGACTCCTTGCCGCGCAGCTGTTCCATTCGCGCCGCAAGTTCCTCGGCGAGCACCGGGCTGTTGAGGTCAAACTGAACCGGGACGTCCTCGTGCTCGATCGCGCGGATGTCGCCGTTGCCGTCGCGGAGGATGATTGGCGCGCGCGTCATCTCAGCTGATTGCTGCGGCACGCCGAACAGCGACTGGTAGTAGCGCATCCGCGTTTCGTTTTCCGAGTTCTCCAAGCTGATATGCAGGACGCGCAGTCGGCGCAGCAATGCGGCCTTGGCAACGCCGACCAGGAACCACGACTTGCCACCACCCTTAGGTCCGATCAGCAGGAAAATACGTTTCCGCGCCGGGACGATTCCGCGCCGGTCCAGGACCGCAATTCCTGTCGAGAACTCACGATTGTCATTGCGTAGCCATTCGATGAATTCCTCAAGTGGATCGTCTAGCTTGACGCCGCGCTCGAACATCTGGTTCCGCGCGCGCATGATGTCGGCAAGGATTTCCTCGACATCCTCGATCGAGCTGTCGCCCTGCCGCGTAATGATTTCAGCGGAGCGAAGGATTGCTTCCTTGAGCTGACCTTCACGGTTCTTCCGCTGCAGCGTGTCGACCACGTATTTGGCATTGATGCCCTCGGAGAGCATCGCCATCTGCATCAGGATGCGGCGGATCAGACTGGCGCGACGGTTCGTCGGATCCTCGAGGATATCCGCGAACAGATCAGCCGTGTGTGCCTTCGGCGCGTGCCCATACTGCCGCCAGTAAGTCACGCACCGCTCGGCGATCAGGCGGTACTCGCCGTCGAGCGCCTCGACGTCGAGCGCAGAGGCGACGATCCGACCGTTCTGGTCGTCGTGAGCTAGGATCGTGATAATATTCTCACATTGGGCGCCAGATGGTTTCTCAGTCATTTTTTGAGCCCCTTGTTCCAAGCAACTCTCCCCATTGTAGCGAATGATATTTTTCGGCGATGCTCCTCAGATTTAGGAATACCCTTAGTTTTCCCACGAAGACCCTTCGATATCTTTTTCTTGTGGGCGGATGTTAGCTTCCTTCCCCTCATTGCTATTGATTGCTTTTCCTTATGCTCCTGTGTTTTTGGAATACCTCGCATTCTGGGAGCTGCGTCGATATGATTTTGCTCGCATCTGGTTATGATTACATTTCCGACTTCGTATGAGCCGACGTCCCCTGGCCGCGCCATAACGAACTGACCAAGCATGCGTCCTCGATTTTTCAAATGCCCTGAATCCTGCCAAATACTAAGCCAATCCTCGAATGTCAGCGTGAATGCGATTCCACGCCTCTTAGCGGAGGAGCGTTGGGTGCACCAGGCTCTTCTCCACTTCCTTATTTGCGCGGCAGTCGGCATTGCTGATGGCATGGTCACGTCCGATCCTTTTTATTGCTGCTGGCAAACATATCCGGAGCGGGTATCTTCGGACGTTCTATGAACATGTCTGGTTCTCGCAATGCGGCGGTAACGCGTCTGCACGCAATATCGAAATAACGCGGGTCAGCTTCTATGCCAATGAACCTTCGATCAAGTTTAACAGCTGCCACGCCCGTGGTTCCTGAGCCCATGAAAGGATCACATACAAGATTTCCGCGGTTCGAGAAAAGAGTGATCAGCTCTGCCATTAGTGGAACTGGCTTTTGAGTTTCGTGCTCGTGCTTACCGCCTGTATTCTTGTTGTGGGTGAATGTGCCGACACGACCTCCACCATTCCATTGACTGCGGCCATTTCCGCACCAAGCAGCTACAATACTCTCATACCCAGCTGCCGGACCTTCTCCATTATATTGAGGCATAGCATCCGGCTTCAACCAAATCATAGCTCGCTTGTATTTTGCGCCCGCGGCTTCAAAAGACTGTTTCCACAGACCAACACCCTCCGCCATACAAAAAGCCAAAACCCAGCCGATGCATACTTCCGTCATTTTAACAGCAATTTCATCACGGATCGAGTCTATCGGCCCAAAGGAAAATGCTTGTTGTGGCAAGCCTGTCCTATTCCTACCAGTAATTTTCCGATCTTGGCGATGCGCGTCCGCTTCGTATGGGGGGTCGGTCGCGATCAAGTCGACGTCCTTCAATGTGGGCAATATCTCGCGACAATCACCGCAATAAAGTGTTATGCCATCCGCAAGCTTTTCGGTACGTACTTTTTTCAAGGCGTCCGCCTCTTCTCGCGCATAATCACCACGCCAATAAAGGCGCCAGCCATGGCTGCCCTCAGGATCTTTATCATGATCATTGCTCCCTGATGCGGACGAGCCATGGCAGCCTGCCGCCGCGCGCGTATCCGGGAAATGCTCGATTGATTGCGGCCGGCAGGCGGTGGACGTGTCCCATCAGCGTCCGCGCTGTGACGGGGTATCCCGCGTTGGTCATATCCTTGTAGAGAAGCTCAATCCCCATGTTCAGTACGGTAAGCTGCCCCTGCCGTTGTGGATGTGCGTTGCGTAAGTAGGTCAACAGCCCGGGCAGCTTCCTGCGAAACTTGGCGTCGACCGCTCGCATCAGCATGCCGGCGTGCGGGCACTCGACGCCCATACCGGTCAGCGTCCGCGCGATCGCGTCGACCACCATGACTTCGCCAGACTCCACCTCCTCGTCGCGGTCCGTGGAAAGTTGGAGCAGTGCGCGTGCGCGGGCGATCAATCGCGTCAGCTGCTCGTGCGTCAGCTGTGGCAGCAGGGCATTGATCTGCTCAGCTGGCGTGGTCATGACTTCTTGCGCTCTTGTCGTTTCTTCGCACGGCGCTGCTGGCGATTGGTTGGATTCTGCCACGGCCGCAGCTTCTCCGGTTTCTCCGCCGGGCCTGCGCCAACAAGTGCCGAGGTCGCCTTGGTGATCGGACGTCGCGCCTTGTTGCTCATCGAATCGTCCTTCTGTGCGTATATTCCGCCGCTATATCCGCATGTCCACACATGACCACAACGGGTGCATTCAAAAGATGGGCGGCCGTCAGACGCACGGTCCTGTTTGTACCCGCCGATTTTGCAGCGTGGGCACTTGGCTATCATGTGTATTTCCCCTCCAGGCAGGCAACGCAGACGTCCAGACCGCGCGTGTCACGGCGGATCTCGGGATTGCTTAGCTGGGAGGCGACGAGCAGGCCGCACGCCGAACCGTTGCCGGTCCACACATGCGCGAGTAGCGCGTACTGGTTCCGGATGATGTAGCGCTGCCCCAATCGCTTGCGCGGCGGAGGATTGCAAGCAGGTCGTTCGTCTGTGCTTGCTTGGCGGGATGATTCGGCTGGCGGGAGTACCTTAAGCCTGTCGGCCGGCACATCTAGCGTCATCAGCTCGCCGCAGCGGGTGCAACGGAACCGCGTGGTGGGTTTGACCCGCTCGCGATCGACGAGGCCCAGGCTGCCGCACTTGAGGCAGAGCACGGCGCGCTTGTTCGCCGGAACGAACACAGCCTTCGCTTTGCGTGGCGCAGCGTTGTACGTATTCTTACTCATCCCCTGCCCATCTGTGGTGCCCACCGGTGCGCGCGAGCGCGCGGAGCATGGGTTCTACTGCTCCATATCGCCCGGCGCACCGGTGGCGACCGCACGAGCATGGCGGAGCATTCCAGGGATTGACAAGGGCGGGGATTATCGGGGACAAAAGAAATGCCCCGGCGATGCGTGTCACATCCCGGGGCGGAGATCCGTGTTTAGGGCTGGCAGGCCTCACGGAAACTGCGAAGACGGTACACGAAGTTGCCTCTCCGCGCAATCCCTCCCCCGCCAGAAAATCGGACACGACATGCCCATCCCGGGTGAACCCGGGGTCCACCAGCAGGAAGCTCGGGAGACGAGCGACCGGACGGGCCACCCAATCAGTCCGAGGTCGTGCGCCACTTCCGCGTGGGGGACCGAGAGACCCGCAGGTCATTGAACCTGACCGGGAGTGGGGAACAGCGCCGCGTGGATGCGCTGTCTCTCCTGCCGTCGAGAACTTAGCCATGGGGAGTCATGAGGCGCCACAGCTCGACCCGCCTCAAGATGACTGTCCTTCCTCCGGGAAGGTTTAGGGCTCCCACCCACGCTCATGCTAAGCGACCAGGCTCCGCCAGTTGCAAAGCTCATACCATGGTCCTTGCTAGGCCATGGTATGCCTGCTTCCCTCACCTGCCGTTGCAAACCAGTTTAGGTTTTCCTCGTTGTCCTGGCCAGCCCTGGAAGGATTTTAAGCTAGCGGAGATATGACCAGCTGTGATGAAAAATCCTGACGGAGGACTCAGATGTCGAGGAAATGGGAGTACTACACAGAGACTTTGGCTGGTGGCCCTGACGGATGGGTCAAGGACCTGGACCGGCTAGGCCAGGAGGGATGGGAGCTGGTCCAGATGGACTTTACTTCATTTCCTCACGCAGCTGTGCTGAAGCGGCCAGCAGATGTGTCGGAGGATCTTGAAATGGGGGATCTTGCGGACTGGGACTTGGACAAGGAGCGGCGATGAAGCGCCCGCGCAAGAAGCTGAACGTGTGGGGCGGACTCGTCATGCTGCGCGAAGGCCAGACGCGCGTGCTGGTTGCGACCAAGACACAGGTCGAGGCCGCACAACTGTTTGGCGAGTCCGTCTATCACTTTCGAGAACACATGACGCAGACGTTCAACAAGGACGAGATCGCGCTGGCGCTGGGATCTCCCGGCGTCCGGCTTTATCCGAAAGGAAGGGGAAACCGATGATTTTTGAAGCCAAGGCTGAGCATGAAATCGCTTACCAGGAACTCGCGGAGCTGATTCACCGACATGCCGACAGCATGACTGCGATGGAAGTGTTGGCGGTTGCTGCAAACGTTGTTGGCAAGCTGATAGCACTGCAGGACCAGCGCACAACCACTGCTGAGCAGGCGCTGGAAGTCGTAGCGCGCAACATCGAACTCGGCAATCGCCACGTACTCGACCATCAGCAGGAACTTGTGGGAGGCAAAGCAAACCGATGAGCAAGCAGCGTTTCCGACAAGCTGAAGGCGCTCAAGTGCGCGCACAAAGCGCTTCGTGCGATGTCAATCATCTCTGGGAGCAGCTCCGCCGATCAGCATTCTCACAGTACTTTCCGAGGTCGTCGATGAGTACGAGGAAAAAGCCGAGGCCGAGGAAGCAGCCAATCTGGCAGAATTGGAAAGAGTGACCGCGGATTTGAAACGGAGGAAAAACCAATGAGCAGAAAACCGAACGAGCAACTGGCCCGAACCATTCTTGACGGACCGCAGGGCCAGCTTATCCGCACGCTGGTGCTGCAGGAGCAGTCGCCGGTTTCGGATGCGGAGCTGGCAGAACTGATCAAGCAGCTGAAGGATTACGGCGACACTCTGCAGAAGATCGGCGAGCGCAATGTCTCAAGCCATTATCAAGACGTGGCAAGGGCCGGGCAGCAGAGACTGGACTGGGCGGCGATGGTCAAGAAGGCCGCCGACATCCTCGCCGCTCAGGACTGTGCGATCTTGGCCGTGCGCGGCAGAGCAGCTGTACTTCAGGGGCAACTTGATGGCGCCAATGCAAAGATTGAGCAGATGAACGCTATCGACCGTGAGGCCGCCGACTGCGTCGAAAGCGTTATCTGCATGCGTAGCGCGCACTTCACCGGAGAGGATCCGTATGTGGGTTGGAAGGGCTTGGGGCTTGCTCTGACGCAGGACTACGACGACCTCGCGACCAAGGACGCGGCACTGCGGGAAATATCCGCCGAGGCTGGTGTCACGACGAGTGACATGGCGACCGAGATACGATCGAAACAACGGATCATCGACTTGGTCAACGCCGCCCTCGCCCCGGCCGGGAAGGAGGCGCCAAGCGCTGCACCCAAGCCCGCCAGCGAGATGTCCGATCAGGAGCTGCAGGATCAGCTATCTGATCAGATCCTCGCGGAGAACGGCCCGATCATCAAATGCCCGAAGTGTGGATGTGAGAGCGGGGACAACTGGTCGCAGTGCGAGGGTAGCTGTCTGATGCCTGGATCTCCGCACTACAAGACGGATTGACTTCGTCTGCGGTACGTGTTGTATCGTGTGTGGAACAACTGCCGACCCGCAGGCGGAACATGTCAGTGAAATCAGAGCCATCTGTCGCATGGGCACGACTCGCTCGTGAATTGCGAGCGGATCGTGATGAAATGCAGCGTTCCTTTCGTGATACGGCACGTCTCGCTGGTGTGAGTCTGGCAGCGTATCAGCGTGCCGAGACTGGACGTCCCGTCGACAGCCGAAACTTCCTCCTGCTGTGCGATTGGATCGATGCCGATCCTCGCTCCTTCCTGGAAAAGACGTGACCCCTCCCTCCAATATGACCAATGCGTGTGGGAAAAGCAGGAGACGCGTCAGATGAGAACGTGGCTTCACGCCAAGACCGGGCGCCGGTACATCGAGATTGGACGAGGTCCGCTATCCGTATCGGCCGGGCCCGGACTGCAGGAGAATGATCGTGTCGTTGCCTACCGGCCCGAGGCCCCGGCCGGCGAGGACATCTACTTTCGAGGCGAGCGCGAGTTCGACGACGGCCGGTTCGTTTTGCTGGACAGTCGTCCCGATGACGATGGCATCGCAGTCAAGGTCGATGTGATCGCGGCAGCCGACGCTGGACACCGCCTCGACGAGGCGCGCGGCGAGTTCATCAAGTGGGTGCTGCACAGTGCATTCATCTCAGGTGTGGCGGGAAACGATATCGGGCAAAAGATTGTTCACAAGGCAATTGATCTTGGAGTGGCTCGCAAGGAGCACTACGATTCGGTGAATGATCATTCCGGACGACCGTTCACTGAACCGCATGGAACTCCATGGATTGTCGTGATGGTGACAGAATGACCAAGCAACGCATGTCGGGGAGCGAGGTGGATGCCGTGTCCCGCTGGGGACGTCGCTATCTGCGCTGGCGTGCCGGCCAGCGCGCGTGGTGGAAACGCAAACTGCGGCGCCGCATCCGGCGCGGAAGGATCGAGCAATGACGCAAGCAGTGAAACGCGATACCGGCCCGTGGACTTTTGAGCTGCAAGGAACCAGCGTGGTGATCAGGTTCGATTGCGGCTCGGATCAAGGCGCTGCGGAGATGTATGAAGCGTTTTGTCAGGCAGCTGCGACAGGGTCCGTGGTCCATTTTGAGCTGAATGGTGCCGAGATCACGCCACCCGGGACGATTGTCCAATGACCGCGATCACCTGGTTTCGAGGCCGTTACGGCTTCCTGTCGAACTTCTTTCCAGCGAAGATCCGTTACGGGGAGTACGAATACCCGACCGTGGAGCACGCCTACCAGGCGATGAAGTCGCTTTCGCCTGTGGAGCGACACGCCATATGGATGGCGTTGACGCCGGGAAAGGCGAAGCGCCTCGGCCATCGGGTGCAATATCCGCGCCCAGACTGGCATGAATACAAGCTCCCGCTGATGAATGAGCTTGTGCGGATCAAGTTCGAGGACCCGAAGCTCGCGGCACTGCTCGTCGCTACCTCGCCGCTCGACCTGATCGAAGGCAATGAGCATGGTGACGTGTTCTGGGGACAATGTCCGATTGGCGACGGCGAGAACCATCTTGGCCGCATTCTCATGCGCGTTCGCGCGTCGTTGGGGTGAGCATGATCATCATTCCGGAAATCGAACGGGTTGTCCTGCTGGTCCCACGCACCGGCTCGGGGTCGTTGCGTAGGGCGATCGCTGAGAAGTACCCGCGCTCGTTCATGCTCTACCGCCACATGGAAGCCGACGGCGTGCCGCAGGGATACGATCGTTGGCCCCGGCTGGGCGTGGTGCGCAATCCGGTCGCACGCCTGTGGTCGCTCTACAAATTCCTGCCGCATGTCCATCGCTACGGCGACGGGCCGATTGAGCGGGCGTGGGAAGCGGCGCAACACGCCAGCGTTCGTGGAAAGACGTTCGAGGAGTGGCTGCTCACCAATGAGACGCCGTTTGTTGGCACCGGGATATTTGCGATCACTGACTGTCGGCACGCGATGCCCGAGAACCGCAAAAGTCAGTGGGTCTATCTGCGTCCGGATCTTGGAACGAAGATCATCAAGTATCCGGAGCTTGCTCGACAGATCAAGGTTCATCTGGATGTCGACTTGACGGATCGACGTGAGAATGCGAGCAGATGCGACGTGGAGATGCCTGAACTGTCGGCGGAGGGCTGGTTCCACGTCGCCCAGATGTTCAGATGGGATATGCGGATGTGCGAAGATGAGCTGGAGGTATACAAATGAGGACTTTGCGCATTTTCAGTCCTCGGCTGGAGATCGGGCCGGGAGCCACGTTCGATCCATTCGAGACGCGCGTTGTGGGCGACTCGGACGCGTTCTTCGGCCAAATATTGAAAGCGGTGCGACGCAGTGATCTGAGATATGAGCTGGTGGAGATCAAGGAGACCGTTGTCGAGCAGTGTCTTTCGATGCTCATGGAGCCCTCGACATGACCGATGAGGAACCGCAGTGGATCTTGGCTCGTACCAAGGCGCGGCGCGAGCAGTATGCCGCCGAGAACATCCAGCGGCAGGGCCTCCCTTTCTACTTGCCTTTCGCAGTAGATGCGCGGGACAAGATAGTCCCGATGTTCCCCAGCTACATTTTTGTTCGGATCACCGGCCGCTGGCGCTTTTTGGAGTCCACCTATGGCGTGGTCAGTGTGGTGAAACGCAGCGGGACTCCGGAAATCGTGCCTCTGCCGATCATTCTGGAGCTGCAGGCGCGAGCTAACAGGAAGGGGATGATTGAGCTTCCGGATCCGGAGTTCACGCTCGGTCAGACTCTACTCGTCCGAACAGGACTATTGCAAGGCGAGACTTGCTGGTATAAGGGCATGACAGGGACGAGTCGCGTGGCTGTGCTGATGGAGATCCTGGGAGCAACCAGGGCTGTGACACTGCCCCTCGACGCTGTCGAAGCTGCGCCCGCGCCACTCCGGGTGCGGTAGCTTTAGATGAGCACACCAGACCAAGAGATTCTTCCGCCGCGCGAGTCCGAGCCGCTCGTCCTTCCACACAAGGGGATGCAGCGCAGCGAGGTCGAAGGTTTCCTTTACGGCGTCGCCTGGATCCTGGCCGAGAACGGCGTGCCGCGCGAACGCATCAGCAAGATCATTCATGGACCAGCTGTTCAGAAAGCGAAGGAGCTTTGGCCTGACTTCGATATGACTACAGTGAGCAAACAAAAACGGGATGGTCCGTGAAATGTTGAAGCTGTATCCGCGCGAGAACGACGTGGCTCAGTTGCTGATGCGAGGCATGTCGTCGAAGCAGATCGCCAAGGAACTGAATATCTCGTACTACACTGCTCGCTCGTATCGAGAACGTCTCTACCGGAAGCTCGGCGTCAGAAAGATCACACAGTTGATCCGTATCCTGTTGCAGGAGCCGAAGATCCTGGTCGACCGCTACGGACGCTCCGACACCGGAGGAATCAATTTGCACTTCTCGACCGTCTCGCAGCTGAAGGGGTCCGGAGGCCCGCCGACGCATCCGATCCCGTGCGAGGGAACGCACCGCCGGGAGATCTACGACAAGCTGCAGCAGAATCGCGGGTGCCCTGTTCAGTTCAGCGGACGCAGTCTGCATAGTGTCATGCGCTCGCTGCGTGACGAATATGGGCTGGACATTCGCTGCACCCGCAAGGGCAATCAGCACAATCAGCCATCGTACATCCTTGTT
>Ga0207684_10003307_pt1 | contig 15820 bp, 15 predicted proteins | sample KBSK5501metaG_FD_184342 | JGI IMG/M metagenome (GOLD analysis project Ga0207684, IMG submission 184342) | Corn, switchgrass and miscanthus rhizosphere microbial communities from Kellogg Biological Station, Michigan, USA - KBS K5-50-1 metaG... | ecosystem: Host-associated > Plants > Roots >...
GGACGAGAAGGTTGTCGCGCACGCGCTTCCGAAAATCGAAGTGGGCCTTGCGGTCTTGGAACGCGAGCTGGGCCACGGGAAGGATTATCTGTTGGGATCCGATCCGACTCTGGCCGACTTCTACGTTCTGCCGAGCACGTACGCGTTCGGACTGACGAAGGAAGGACAGAGCATGTATCCGAAATACCCGGCCTTCTGCCGATGGCGGGAGAGGATGGAGGCACATCCAACCGTGCGAAAGTTTCGCGCCGCATTGCCGCCGCACGCTCCCATCGAGCACGCGCGGCAATGGGCGGTCTCGCATCGGCCCAAATACTGATCCGCCGATGGCGGCGTTCGCATGCAAGGCAAAATGGAGGATCGCATGAAATGGATCACGCGCGAGCACGTCAAGGTCGACCGGGTCGCCTGCCCATGGCTCATCAAGAAATTTGTCGACAGGGACGCGGAGTTCATTTTCGTCCCTGCCGACAAGGTGGTCGACGAGGCTAAGCGCCTGAACGCAATCCTCTACGACGTGAAAAACGTCGAGTTGGGGCATCACGGCAAGGAGTGCTCATTCGAGGCGATCTTGAAAAAGTACAAGTTGAGCGACGACCCTGCGCTGCTGCTGTTGGGCAAGATCGTCAACGGCGCCGACACCGACAATACGCTCTATCAGCAACCGGAAGCGCCGGGCCTCGAAGCGATCGCGGAAGGTTTCCGCCATCTGGGCTTCAAGGACGATCACGCGCTGAACGCCGCCGAGTGGATCGTCTACGACGCGCTTTACGCTTACTGCCGGGAGATGGTGCGGCAGGGCAAGCACAACGGCGATTTCGTCGGGTCCGCTCCATAGATCCACCAACGCGATGGCGCGCCTCGGCCGCGGGTCATCGCTGACCAAGACCGCCGAAGGGCCGCAACCGACTTGGTCCCGCTCGCCGGCGCGGCGTCGGCGATCGAAAGGACACCGAGATGCATCTCTCTCATCCGTCTATTTTGCTGGCCGCCAGCGTCGTCACGTTCGGCGCGATGCAAGCCGTCGCCGGGGAGCTCTGCAAGCCGGCGTTGTCGTTACGGGATGTTCGCATTTCCGAGCCGCGGAGCTCGCAAAGGACGTGGAGCGGCGTGCTCGTTGCCGATGCATCGCCGTGCTCGACCAGCTCCGGCCCATTCGAGATCGAATTCACCCGCCTCAAGGAGACCGCGCCTGATCTGCGTTTCACCGAGCGATTCACGTGGGCTTCAGGGCGGTCCGAGGTGTCGATCGACATGTGGTGGGACGAGTGGTTTGAGGACTATCGCATTGCCCACATCGCCGCGTGCCCATGTCGCGACTAGTGTGGCGGTTCAGAAGTCCGCATCATTTCTACAGCGAGTCCGAAATGCGGACTTCTGAACCAAAGCCACACTAGATCAATAGGTTGCTAGTGTCCCTCGATTCCGAAGTTCGCAAACGAGGCTGCGGCACAATGATGCGAACTTCGGAATCGGGACACTAGCGCGTCGGCATTGAGATTGGCTTCGGCGGGCCGATTCACCAGCGCCTTGCGAGATACTCCTCCACGCATGCAGCCGATGCCTTGGCATAGGTTCCGCGGCGGCTGACCACCGAGCCGGTGAGGCGGCGTAGCGCAAGCGCCATCTCCGCGGCCTTTGCCACCACCGCGATGCCGTTGAGCACCAGCGCGCCGTCGATGATGAATGGGCGCTCGCGCGCAAACAGCAGCATCGGCAAGCCGCCCGCCGGGATGATGACCTCCGCCCCCGCCGCGACCAGCGGACGGACCTGCTCCACGAAGTCGGCGCGGACGCGCGCGTAGCTCGTATCGTCGGTGAAGGCGCGCATGAAGCCGGGCAGGTCCACGTGAATCGCTCGCACGCCGGTGACGCGCTGGTCGATGCCGTGCGCTCTCACCTGCCGCTCGTGCCAGTCGATGAAGACCGGATCGATGGTCACGAGACCAAGTTGGCGCCCCATGATCAATGCCGCGAGCAGCGTCGTTTCACCGAGACCGACCACGGGAATGTCGACCGCGCCGCGGATTTCCAACAAGCCGGGCTCCTGGAAGTGACCGATGACGAAGGCGTCGTACCCTGCCCGCTCCGCGTCCAGGGCATTGCGGATGGTCTGCGCCGCGCAGCGGAACTCCGTCAGCGGATGGAAGAGGTGGTCGGGAGGATCGAGGCCATGGACCTCGAACCGGATGCCCGGAGCGGCAGCCGCGTCGAGCAACGCTTGCAGCCGCTCGATGTAGGGCGCCTGCTCGACCGGATGAACAAAGCTCTGATACCACAGCCGCGCGGGACGGGAAGGTTCGGCCATGCGCTATCCCCCAGCGTCAATGATGCGCGCCCAGGCAAGGCGACTTTGCGCCTGATCGCGACCGGACCGCGGACATCGCGGGCAGGTCCCAATCGTGCCGGGACCGCACGTCACGAAGCTTGCGATGCCGGCGCGGTCTTGGGCGGGCGCGCTTGGGCAGGCGCGGAACGAGCGCACCTTAATCGGTCCCAATGTCGCGGTCACGGCGCCGCTCCTGCCTCCGGCGTCAATTTGTCGACGCGGCGAAGTTGCGGGAATGCCCACATCCAGATCAGCATCACCGCGATCGTGCCCAAGCCGCCGATCAGCGCGGACGGCACCGCGCCCAGCGCCGCCGCGACGGCGCCGGCGCGAAATTCGCCGAGCGAGCCCGAGGAGCCCGTGAACATCGAGTTGACCGCCAGCACCCGGCCCAGCATCTCGTAGGGGGTGCGCATCTGCACCAGCGATTGCCGGATGACGACGCTGATCGCGTCGGACGCGCCGTAGATCACGAGCGCGAGGAATGACAGCGCGATCGAGGTCGACAGTCCGAAAGCCAGGCTCGCCAGCCCGAAGATTCCGACCGCGGCGTACATAATGCGGCCGGCGTTGCCGGCGATGGCGCGGCGCGCGAGAACGACCGAAACGGCCAGCGCCCCGACCGCCGGCGCCGAGCGCAATAGGCCGAGCGCCCACGGCCCGGCCTGCAGGATATCGCGGGCGTAGATCGGCAATAGCGCGGTCACTCCGCCGAGCAGAACCGCGAACAGGTCGAGCGAGATCGCGCCCAACAAGATCGGACGGCTGCGGATATAGCGAAAGCCGGCGAACAGCGTCTCGAGATTGATCGGCTTGCGCTCTTCGCTGCGCCGCGCGACGCGGATGAGACTGATCAGCACGCTCGCCGCGATGAAGACCGCGGTGCAGATCGCGTAAACGCCGGTTGGGCTGAGCATATACAACAGCCCGCCGAGCGAGGGTCCGCAGATGACGGCGGTCTGCTGCGCGCTCACCGAGGCGGCGATCGCGCGCGGCAACAGTGTCACCGGCACGATGCCGGGCAGCAGCGCGTGGATGCTCGGCATTTCGAACGCGCGCGCCGTGCCCGACACCAACAGAATGGCCAGCATGGCGTCGCGGGTGAGCGAGCCGCGCGCGGTGCCGACCGCGAGCGCGAGCGCGGCCAACGCCTTGCCTATCTGACAGGTGGCGACGACGATGCGCCGGTCGAAGCGGTCGGCGACCTGGCCGATGACCACCGACAAGACCACCAGCGGCACAAATTGCACCAGCCCGACCAGGCCGAGGTCGAACGGATCGTTGGTGAGCTCGTAAATCTGCCAGCCGACCGCGACCCCCTGCATCATGTAGGCGCCGTTGGTGAAGGTGCGCGCGCACCAGAACAGCACGAACGAGCGGTGGCGCGTCAACGAGGCGGCGGCGGGCTCGGGCATGGCGTGCGGGCTAGAGCGGAATGGCGAGCAACGTGTCGATCAGGCGGCTGTCGAGGATCACGATCTTCTCGGCAAAGCGGGCTTCGCCGTCGTCGAGCACCACGTGATCGTGGTAACGGCCGGTGGCGAACAACGTGGTTTCGCCGCTGTGCATGACCCGGGCAACGATGAAACTCGTCTGCGCGCGCACGGCGCTGCCCCCGGCGGACGCAAGAAGCGGCACCCCGATCACGTGGCGGTAACGCTGCGCTTCGTAGACGTTGGCCTCGCGCAGCGAACGCACGCGGTCGCGCAGCATGGCGCGCGAGGTTGCATAGATCATGCCGAGCGGCAGACCGCGCTCGAAATTCTCCGCCGTGGTAACGCGGTAGCGGCCCTGCTCGGTGAAGAAATCCGGCCACGCTTCGAGCTTGTCATCGTCGATCGCCTGGGCGTAGCGGGCGTTGAGGTCTTCGACCGTGAGCTTGAGCTCGATGTTCATGTCGACCTGGACCACGCAGCGCCCACGGCGCCGCGCGCCGCTCGTGCTTTCCCGCGGCGAATGCAGGCTGGGGCGTAGCCGAGGAGCTTACGGACGTTGAGCCGACTGTGGCAATCCACTCGAGCCGTACTTCTTGCGGCGCTGGCGCAGGTCGCTGGTGGGTCGGCCGGGGTTCGCCTAATCTGTCGGGCGGCCGAGCGTGTCGGCCAAAAACAGGAGAGCCAAATGCGAGCATTACTTGCTGCCGCCATTGTCGCCGTGGGAGTGGGTGCGCTGAGCGCATCGAACGCGCTTGCCAGCGCTGCCAATGGCGCAGCCATTGCGAAGGCGGCCGACGAAACGAGCCAGGTTGTCGCGGTGGCCGGCGGTTGCGGTCGCGGCTGGCACCGCGGGCCGCGCGGCGGATGCCGTCGCAATTGAACGCACCAACCCGCAAGCGCATCGGTCCTTGACCGCCCGTCAAGGACCGATGCGATTCTGCATCTCGCAAGGATTAGGCCCCTCGTTTCGCCCGCCAGTGAATACCGTGCGTGAACATCGTCTGCAGCAAGCTGCGCGGTCGTGTGCACGTCATCGTTCAATTTAGGTTGAGAATGCTGAAGCCACGATTGCTCGGTATTTTTCTCCTCGCGGCGGCGCTGATGTCCACAGGCGCCGAATCTGCGGTCGCTCGATCTGCAGATGACAACGATGTTTCCGTGCCGCCCGAGTGGAAGAACCAGATCATCGCGGACCTCGAACACAACAAACGCTATCTGTCTCGCACTCGAACCCGCGGCAAAAGCGGCGTCGTAAGATTCGAATTCAACATGAGCCGCTCGGGGTGGGTGCTTCCGGGGACCCGCATCGTAACCATTAACCCTGAACTCGGCCGGGCGGCGCTCCTCCTCATTCAGCAATCACAGCCGTTTTCGCCGCCGGAACATGTCAAGCTTCCCGATGCATCGTTTCGCCTCGTGGTGCCGATCCGCTTCGAGAGTATCCCTCCCCGGGAAGCGGGGCTTGCGGATGCGGAGCGCCGCAAGCTGCTCGAATGCTACGAGGCGGATCGTCAGGAGCTCGAGTATCAGCGTCGCAGGGCGGCGTATCGGCACGCGGAGCCGCCGACCACGGTCAATCGCATGCCGGAGGGTTGTCTCGAGGCAAAGCAGCAGGAGGAAGAGCGTCAACGGCAGGACGCGGAACGCAAAGAGAAAGACGCGCGCGCTGCGCTCGAGGAACACCAACGTCAGGAGGCAAAACCGAAGGGGCTGGAATACGCGCGAACGTCGGGGACAACCTGGAGGATCACGCGCAAGAACGATGCGACCACCGACGACGTCGACGCGACGGTCGAATCCGTCCAGAAGAATAAAGATGGCGCCTTCGCGTCCGTGGAAGGAGTTTGTAGGAACGGAACGATTGTCTTTTTCGCTACGCTCGTGGACGAGGCTGGAGCGGCGTCGTTGGATTTCTCCGACCGCGTCGACGGCTACCGTGGAATTCGCACCACGTATCGCGTCAATGACGAAATCCCGTCACAAAAACTTATTCCGCAATATCAATATTCCAACAGATTCTTCATCGTCGCCTTCAGCGGCTACAAGCAAAGGGTGGAGTGGTTGGATTTAGGCGCTCATTTTGGAGTTGATGAATTTCTACTTCTCGACTCCCCGCCGCTCGATACTACTTGGCGCATCATTGTCGAGATAAACGCCGCGCAGAAGCCGATCATCATCCAGCTTCCGATTTATGACGACAACGTGCAGGAATTCATACGGGCGTGCAAATGACGCTCGTTGGACGCGGCCCCGTCGGGGCGCGGTCGCGAAGATGGCCGCGTCCCTTCCTCGCAAGACGCGCCCGGCGGGAATGCGACCGGAACGACACGATTGCACTAAGCCGCTTCGCGGCCACTGCGCGATGAGCAGTTGGGCGTCTTCCTATGGCGTCGCGGGCTTCAATGACCGCAGGTAGGCCACCAGAGCGTCGAGGTCGTCGGCGCTGATGTTCTTGTACCAGTCGAAGGCCATGAGCGGCACCAGCGCACGGTCGGGTCGCACGCCCTGAGCAATCGCGTTCTTGACCTGCGCATCGCTCCATCGCGCGATCCCGGCGTCGTTGGCTGGTGTGACATTTGTGCTGGTGATCAGCCCCCCGCCGTGCACCTCGAACTCCCTTCCGCCGGCGCCGACTTTGGTCATGTCGCTGCGGCCATTGACCATCGGTGTGTGGCAGTCCATGCAATGTCCAAGTGCCGTCGCGAGGTATCGGCCGTATGCGACTTTGTCGGCGCGCGGCATATCGGGCACGCTGGTGACCGTGGGCCCGTACTGAGCTGGCAAGGGGATTTTGTAAGTCGACTTCTCGGTCTTGTTCTTGATCGGCTTGACTGTGCGCAAATACGCGACAATCGCGCGCGCGTCGCTATCCGACAGGTTGCGATAGTACTCAATTGGCATGGGTGGACCAATGATCGTGCCGTCCGGGCGCTTGCCGTTGCGGATCGCATCGACGATCTGATCGTCGGTCCAATTACCGATGCCAGTCTCCTTGTCGGGCGTGATGTTGGGGGAGACGGAGTGAAAGATCGGCGCGTTGATTACGAAGCCCCCGGCCAGCTCGCGATCGGCCATTGGTTTGCCGTCGCGGTCTTTGGGCGTGTGGCAGTTGCCGCAGGCGACGATGCTCTGCATCAGATAGGTGCCGCGTTCCAGAGGCGTCTCCGCATGCACGGCCAATGTCGCGAGACACAAGACTCCCAGTGACAGCGAACCTGCGCGGAAACTCCTTGTCAGACCTGCAGTCATGATCCTTCCTCTCTCCTGTTGAGGGCTAGGCAAAGGGCTTTTCCTGTTGAGGACTATGCGAACGGAAAACGAGGTGAACGATGGATGGCCTGGTGAGTGCGCGGTTGATCTCGGCGAGCCTCTAGATTTCCATATAGCCGCGATAGGCCTTCCAGAAGCCGCGGACCGCCGCCTCGGTGACGCGGTTGTCGTCGGAGGCGACGCTGGCGCCGCCCATCTCCACGACCGAAAGCAGATCGGCGGCGTTAGCCACCGCGCGTTGCACGAAGCCGGGCGCGGCGCCATCCTCCATCGAAATATATCCGGCCGGGCCGATCAGGTTGGCTTGCCGCAAGCGGCGCTCGGTCATGTCGTCATCGTCGCTGGTGAAGCCGAAGCAGGTCCACGCGAGCTCGGTCTCATCGAGGCCCTGCGGCACGAGGCGCCGCACCGCTAGGCTATTGCGGGTCTGCTGCAGCACGAAGGTCGGAAACACGGAAAGAATCTGCAGCCCGATGCCGTCGCCGAACTCGTCGACCGCCTCCAGCAGCTGCGGCGCCTCGAGACCGAATCCTTCCTGCGCCGCGCGCATACCGGCCTGCTCGTATTCCCTGCTGCCGGTGTCGGCGGCGAGCGCGTAGCTCACGTGGTGGCCGCCCGAATCGCTCACCACGATGCCGCCCTGCTGCGACAGCCGGTTGAGCCGAAAGGTGGTGAAGAACGTGTGCAGCAAGCTCGCGTGGTAGGTGTCCTTGACGTTCTCCATGTAGAGCTTCCAGTTGCTCGGCAGCATCTGGCTGTAACCGCCGAGGATCTTCACCGGCGCGCGCATCACGCGCCGGATGCGTGCGACGATCTCGGACCCGAGATAGCGCTCGAGCGGCGGCGCGTCGGCCGAAAGCGTGCCGAACACCAGCCCCGCGAGCGCCTCCAGCCGCAACTTGCGCGGCCCGTATGTCTCGGGGCGGCACTCTTGCGGCATGCCGCCCTTGCCACGCAGGCCCTTACGGAAGGCGACGCCGGTAAGGTTGCCGCAAAGATCGTAGCTCCAGTTGTGGTAGACGCAGACGATATCGCGCGCCTCGCCGCACTCGTTGAGCACCAGCAGCGATCCGCGATGCGCGCAGCGGTTCTCGAAGGCGTGAAGCATGCCGTCCCGGTCGCGAGTCACCACGACGGGCATCGCACCGAGGCCCGAGCGGCGATAGGTATTGGGATTGGGCAATTCGGCTTCGAGACAGAGGAAATTCCAGGTCGGCCCGCGAAAGATGCGCGCCTGCTCCTCTTCGTACACGTCGCGATCCGAATAGACCCAATAGGGTACCCGGGTGAGCCCTTCCGCCGGCCAGCGGCGTCGCTCGGCTGCAATCGTCATGGCATCCTCTCGAGCGCGCTCTCCCTCCCAAGCGCACCATCCGATGCGCCCCGGGGCGGCGATGTCGGTGCGCGCAACTCGGGCGTGGCGGGTTCTGTGGATATACTCCGCGCCGACATCACACAACATCGATTACAGGTCGCGATCCACCGAGCGGGCGCTTTGCAACCGGCGCCGCCGGGGTGTTAAATTTGCGCCGACGCGAGGCAGTGGGACCTGCCCCGCAGGACGCCCGCAAGCGGGAGGACACCATGCAGCCCGAACAAGATCGACCGACCGTCGGCATCGCGCCGAACAATCCGGTATTCGACCTGCCGGTCATCGTCGGCATCGAGCAAGGGCTCTTCGCCAAGGCGGGCCTCGACGTGCGCTTTTCGGCCAGCTATGCGGACCGCGAAAAAGACAATGCGCAGACGCCGTTCATGGCGCGCCTCAAGGAGAATCTTTTCGATCGCGGTTCCGCCGACAGCTACAATGTCTGCGAATGGGCGAGCATCGATCGCCTGGAGCGCGGCAAGCGCGGCGGCAACATCGCCGCGCTGCGCGCGGCGGTCGCGGCCCAGGCGATCCTCACCTTCGACGACAAGCTCCAGGTCCCGCGCGACATGGCGGACGTGCCGGTGATGGTGCAGGAGCTCACCGGCTCGCACTACACGACCATCCAGATGCTCGAAAGCGCGGTCGGCTCCGAGCACGTCAAAATCCAGAACGGCGGGCTGCCGCAGATGCGCTACGCGGCGCTCAAGGACGGCACCGCTCGGGCGATCGCAGTGATGGAGCCGTTCATCAGCCTCGGTCTCAAGGACGGCGCCCATATCATCGCCGCCTCCTTCTATCGCGGCGGCGAGGTCATCTCGGCCGATCTGACGCCGGAGCAGCGCAAGACGTATTACGATGCCGAGAACGAGGCGGTCGACCTGATCAACGCCGACTTCTACAAGTACGCCCACCACGTCACCGCCCACGCCAAGGGCGCCTTGAAGCCGACGGAGCTGCTGCGGACGTTCGTGCGCTACAAGCACGTCGATTATTACGACGTGACACTGTTCAACCGCGCCTACGACTGGATGAAGGCGCGCGGCATGAGCGAAGGCCAGAGCCAGCACGCGGCGCTGGTCGTGGGCTGATTTCGAAAATCCGACGCGCGGCGGGCTTTGGCGTCGCGCGCGCGTGAGGGCGCTGCCCCCACAAACGCAACCGTGCTGCCACGAGGAAGCGGCGATCGCGCGTGCCAGCTTCGCCTTGCCAACCCAATCGTGAAAGACTTACGATCTACGTCAGTCCGGACGGCGCTGATGATCCGGACACAAGCAGGGAGGATATGATGCTCACGCGACGAGGATTCGCAGGCTTTGCGTCGTGCGCGATCTGCGGAATTACGGAGTTCATTGCGACCGAAGCGTCGGCTCAGGGCGCGCCACCCGCGGCGACAGGCGGCGTCACGCGCAAGATTTTGTCGCAGACGGACGGTCCGACGCCGGGCTATACGACGCTGCTCGTGGAAGCGACGATAGAGCCGGGCGTTTCCGTCGCCCGACACACGCATCCGGGAGTCGAATCCGCTTATGTCATGGAAGGCGGCTTCGAGCTTCCCATCCAAGGGCAAGCGACCCGCACGATCAAAAAAGGCGATGGCTTCCAAATACCGCCCGAAACCCCCCATGCGGGCGGCAAGCCTGGCGACGCCAAGACCGTCATTCTCATCACCTATGTCGTGGAGAAGGGAAAGCCCCTCGCCTCTCCCGCTTAGGCGCTTGGCCCGCGCTCGTTGCTTGCAACGCGGCGCTCGCGGATCGAAGTGTAGGATGACCCGAGCGAAGTCCCGTCTGTAGCGGCAGCGCCGGCGCCGTCGGCTATCACCTCGCCGATCGACGGCGCTGCTCGCAGGCATGGTGGTGAGCATTTCTGTACGGAAGCGCCATGAGACTTCCACGCCGTCGATTTCTGCAGCTGGCAACGGGCGCTTGCGCGCTGCCGGCGCTATCGCGGATCGCGAGCGCGCAGAGTTATCCGACGCGGCCCATACGGCTCGTGGTTCCATTCCCGCCGGGCGGGGCGTTCGACACCATCGGGCGCCCGTGGGCGGACCGGATGAAATCTTTGTTGGGCGCGGTCATCATTGAGAACATCGGCGGCGGGGGCGGTTCGGTCGGCGCGGCGCAAGCCGCTCGCGCCAGAGCGGATGGCTACACGCTCCTGCTCGGCGGTGCGACCACCCACGTCACCGAGGCGCTGCTCAAGAACCGGCCGCAGTTCGACCCGCTCCAGGACCTGGAGCCGATTTCCGGCGTGGCAATTACCGCCTTCGCGCTGGCGGTCCATCCGTCCGTGCCGGCCAATAATCTCGAAGAGCTGGTCGCCTATGCCAAGGCCAATCCAGGCAAGCTGTCCTATGGCTCCGCCGGCACGGGCTCGCTCAATCACCTTACCGCCGAAGCCTTCAAGCTGCGCGTCGGCGTCCCCGATCTCATCCACGTGCCCTACCGCGGCGCGGGGCCGGCGATCGCCGATATCCTCGCCGGACAGATTCCCATGATCGTGCCGGCCATGACCAACATCGTGCTCGAGCTGCACCGCGCCGGCAAGCTCAAGGTCCTGGCGGTGACACATGGCACGCGGCTCACTGCCGCGCCCGAGCTTCCGACCGCCGTCGAGCAGGGCTTCACCGACCTCGTCGCGCCGAACTTCGTCGGCGTGTTCGCGCCGGCAGGTACGCCGAAGCCGATCATCGAGCAGGTTGCGCAGGCGAATCTTGCGCTGCTGGCCGACGGCGACTACCGGCAGCTGCTGATCTCCGGGACGTTCGAGCCGCACGGTGACCTCGATCCGCAAGCATACCGCCGCTACGTGGAAAACGAGCTCGCGCGCTGGGCCCCGATCGTCAAGACGCTGGGCTTGAAGATCGATTGAGTGCGCGCGTCTGCTTCGCCGCGATCGCTGTGCGAATGTGGGCGCCGCTGCCCATCCTCGCGATGTGCCGCACGCATGAGTGGGCACGGCGATGGGCAGCTCCCTGCCGATGCGAACTCCTGCGCGACGGCAAGCCGCATCTCAAGGCTTTGGGCGCATAACCCGCGGTGACCTCCTTCCAGACGCACGGGCAACCGGCTAGCCTCATGCGAAAGCTGCCGACGGCTGTCCGGCGATAACGACAACGATCGGTCGCGCGCCGATCCTTCCGGGAGGGTCCTCATGTGCGAACTGTGCAGACGTCGTTTTATTCGCGGCGCGGCCGCGCTCGGTCTGACCGGCGCAGCTGGACTATTTTCGTCGCCGCTGATGGCGCAGCCGCGGCGCGGCGACGCTCCCGCCTCGAAGCTGCCGGCGCGCGGCGAATTCACCATCGCCAATGCTCATGTGATGACGATGGACGGCGCGCTCGGCGATATCCCCGGCGGCTCGGTCCACGTGCGCAACGGCGAGATCGTCGCGGTCGGCAAGGATGTGAAGGGCGGCGGGCAGAAGATCGACGGCACGGGCATGATCGTCATGCCCGGCTTGGTCGAGACCCATTGGCATATGTGGAACACGCTCTACCGCAGCTTCTCCGGCGACAAGCCGGAGGAGGGCTATTTCCCGACCGTCGCGCGTTTCGGCCAGCAGATGACTGCGGATGACGTCTTTCAGAGCACGCGGCTCGCGGCCGCGGAGGCGATCAATTCCGGAATGACCTTCGTGCATTCCTGGTGCCACAACGTGCGCAGCACGGCCCACGCCGAGGCGGACATCCGCGCGCTCGCCGAGGTCGGTATCCGCGCCCGTCATTCCTGCGGTTGGCCGCAGGGTTTGCCCGATACCCAGTCGGCCGACCAGGCGCCGATCGAGAGCCTCGCCAGGGATTGGAAGAGCTGGTCGAACGAGGGCCTCATCACGCTCGGCATGGCATGGCGCGGCCAGTTCCGCGCGGGCCCGATCAAGCCCGAAGTGTATCAGCCGGAAGTCGACAATGCCCGCAAGCTCGGGCTGCCGATCACGGTGCACGTCGCGAGTGCCCGCAAGGCCGTGAATCAGATCGAGCCGCTTTATAACGGCAAGCTCCTGGGCAAGGACGTACAGCTCATTCACACGCTTTCGGCAAGCCCCGCGGAGCTCGACATGATCAAGCAGTCGGGCTCCGCGGTGTCGGTGTCGCCCGGCTCGGAACTGCGCATCGGCTACGGCTATCCGCAGATCAGCGAGATGCTGGCCAAGGGCATTCCGCTCGGGATCTCGGTCGACACCTCGGCGCTGGTCGGAACCTCGAACCTGTTCGCTGTGCTCAAGCTTGCGCGCGACTGCGAGAACGCCAAGGCCGAGAGCGAATTCAAGTTGCCGGCGCGCAAGGCACTCGAGCTCGGCACCATCGAGGGCGCGCGCTCCATGGGGATGGGCGACGAGATTGGTTCTCTCACGCCCGGCAAGCGCGCGGATCTGATCGCGATCAGCCCGAACGCGCTCAACATGGCGGTCGTGACCGACCCCGCGCATCTCGTGCTCGAAGCGACCGGCCCGGAAAACATCGACACGGTCGTGGTCGACGGCCGCATCCTCAAGCGTGGAGGCAAGCTCGCGGCGCTCGATACGCCCAAGGTGGTTGCCGGCGCGCGCGCCGCGCTTGCCGGCGTGCGCGAGCGCACGAAATGGCGCTAAGCATTGGATCACAAACGATAGCAGGGCGGCGGCAGGACCACCGAGTTTGTCCCCAGCCTCGGGATTGAGATGAAACAGCGCGAGTTCATCACCCTTCTCGGGGGCGCGGTGGTCGCCTGCACGCTCGCCGGGGCGTTTGCGCCGGATGTCTCACGCATCGCATTGGCGCAGAGCTATCCCGGTCGGCCGATCAACGTGATCGTGTCGTTTCCGCCGGGTGGCAATACCGACATCATGGCGCGCGCGCTGCAGAATGAGATGTCCAAGGCGCTCGCCCAAACCGTGGTCATCATCAACAAGCCGGGCGCCGCCGGGACGCTCGGCCTCATCGAGCTCAGCCGGGCTGCGCCCGACGGCTACACCATCGCACTGACGCCGAACAATCCGCTGACGGCACAGCCGCACGTGCAGAAGCTGCCCTACGCGCTGGATAGCTTCCGCTACGTCTGCCTCACCTATTTCGCACCCTATGTGCTGATCGCCGGACCCCAGGCGCCATTCAAGACGTTCCACGAATTCGTCAGCTTCGCCAAGGCCAAGCCCGAAAACCTCATCTACGGCCACGCCGGCGTCGCCAGTCAGCCGCACCTCGGCATGCTCGCCGTACTCAAGGCGATCGGCGCCGAGGGGCTGGGCGTACCGTTCACCGGCGCGGGTCCGATGGCGCAGGCGCTGCTCAGCGGCACCGTCATGGCCATTGCCGAAACGCCGGCCGTCGCGGCGGCGAGCAATCTTCCGGTTCTTGCCGCGCTGTCCGAAGCACGCATCGCCGCACTTCGCGACGTGCGCACGATGAAAGAGCTCGGCTTCCCGGCGGCGTCGTTTACGGCCGGCGGCTTGATCGCCCCGGCAAGCACGTCAGCGGCGGCGCTGGCCACGCTGGAGAAAGCATGCGCCGACGCAACGGCGCGTACCGAATACAAGGCCATTGCCGCGCGTCTCAACGTCGAGGCGCGCTATTTGCCAGGCGATGCTTTCCGCACGTTGTTTGAAGCGGACTCGATCGATAACGCCGCGGCCATCAGAGGCGCGGGCCTCGCCACGAGTAAATAGCGGCACGTGCGGCTGTGGACGGCTGGATTTGACCGCTCGAGTGGCCAAAACCACGGCCATCATTTCAACCCGGCCGCCTTGAGGATGGCGTCGGTGTCGGTCAGCCAGACCTGGTCATCCTTTTTGAGGCGGGAGAGAACGCGCCGCAGCGCGGCCGCCCCGTCGGGCGTCCCGATCACGAACGGATGGATTCCGATGACCGCCGTCGTCGCCTCTCGCGCCGGGTCGGCGCGGGCCTCGGCGGCCAACTCCAGCACGTAGTCGAGCCAGAGCGTCTCGATCTCGGCGGGCATCTTCATGCGCGCGAGATGCTGGCCCATGTCGACCGTGACCACCGGATAGGGTAGCTGGATCAACGAGCCGTCGGGCGTCTTCAAGCGCGAAATGATGTCGGAATCCATCTGGTCGATGGTGTAAGTGATGCCCTCCGCCGCCACCGCCTGCATCGTGTCGGCATTGGAATAGACGCTCGGTGACGACCAGCCGACGGGCCGCACGCCAGTTGCGCCCGCGATCAGGTCCAACGTCTCGCGCACGTAGGCCTTTTGCGCGGCGAGCCCGCGCCCGAGCGGCAGTCCGCGGTTGGTGTTGTTCATACCGTGGGCGATGATCGGCGCGTTGGGCTGTGCGGCGCGGAATTCCTTCCACACCGACGCGTGCTTGGCGGGAAATTCGGCGTTCAACACGACGGTGAGCGGAACATCCAACTCCTTGAACAGCCGGCCGACGCGCGGGATGCCCCAGTCGATCGCGTATTGGCGAAATGCCTCGTTCACGAGGTCGGGGTTGCGGCTCGCCAGGTCCGGGCGGAACACCGGGCCCTGGCCGAAGCCGAACTCTTCGATGAACAGCGCGAAGCTGATGGCGACCTTTCTTCCGGCGGGCCAGACGGCAACAGGGATGGGGGCGCGCGGGAATGTGGTGACCCAGTCGGATGTGTCCTGCGCCTGCGCCAAGGTCGCGCGGGGAAAGTGAACGGCGAACAGCCCCGCTCCTGCGCCGCCGACGAGCGCGATGAATTCGCGACGTTTCATCCGATCACCTCGTCAGCGCGTGGAGGAGCGGCCCCCGGATCGCCGGACCGAGTGCCTTGGGGATGGTAGATCGATGACGAGCTCCGCGGTTTGCCTTTGCGGCATGCACTCACCGCTAAGCGCGCGGCGGCCGGCGCCGCTCGCGGAACCAGGCGCGGTACTCCGTCATCTTCGCGCGCTGCGCCGACGGCGCGTGCCGCTTGCACGTCGACGCCTCGGCGCTCTGGTCGGGTGCGCCCCAGCGCAGCTCGACGCAGTCGTTCAAGTTGTACGCCATCTCGAGATCCGCGGCGCGGTCGAGCACGTCCTTGAGCGCGAGCGTCCAGGCGGAGCCATCGCTGCGCGGATACGAAAACTTGCGCGCCGAAAGCTCCGACGCGAGCACGCTCTCCAAGTCCGCCTTCACGTCCGCGACGGTCTTCCCCCTCGGCATCGCATAGCGCTCGGGCCGACGCATGACGCGATCCGGGAAGGTGCGCACCACGTCGATCGCGATCAGCAGACGCAAGTCGCGTGCCGGCGTCGCGAAATCCTCCCACGCGCCGGTGGTCTCGAAGATCGCCGCGCCGTCCGGCATCTGGGCGTCGCCGCGCCCGCTGGTCTGAAACTTGCGCCCGTTCTCGACCGACGTCACGCGCGCCTTGACCTGCTCTTCCAGCGCCGCGATCGCCTCCTTGATCGCGCGCAAAGGATCGAGCGGCGCCGGCGACATCACGTCATCCATGCGATCGTAGAA